>Ga0315547_1000299_pt1 | contig 52689 bp, 47 predicted proteins | sample SalMarSW160240MG_2_FD_202542 | JGI IMG/M metagenome (GOLD analysis project Ga0315547, IMG submission 202542) | Salt marsh sediment microbial communities from the Plum Island Ecosystem LTER, Massachusetts, United States - Salt Marsh Sediment SW1601-240 ...
ACACCCATCGTTATCATAAAAAAGGCCACCATTAAATAGAGCCAACCGGACTTTTGAGGTGGAAAAAATCGATTGATAGAGCTAAAAGCCACAGTGGCAAGTCCACCCAAAATGGCAAGAGCCAAAATTCTACCAATCGAAAAGACTAAGGCAACTTTTAAGCCATCCTGCCAATTTCTCCTTGTGGCCCCAATATAAGGCAAAAGCAATGGAGCAGTATAGGCAAGGCAGGGGCCCCAACCCATAGTAAAACCAGCTATTAGTAATTTTAAACAGTTAGAAAGCATCCTTTATTTTTATCCTTTTTCCTGCACCTGAAAGAATAAAGTCTTTTCCATAGGCTTTTTCAAACCGCTTTCTGGCAAGATCACCTGAGCAATGACAGGGAGCTACTTTCTTAACCTTTTGTTCTTTTAACCCCTTGGCAATACCCTTGATCTGCCAAAGATTCATCCAGCACAAATGAAAACCACCTAATACTAAATAGACATCGGTTTTAAGCATCTCTTTTGCTTTCTCAACGATATTTACAACTCCCGGATGAGCACAACCTGTAATTACTACCAACCCTTTGGATGTTTTTATTATAAGAGACTCCTCTTTTATCCAAGTTCCAAGTTCTCCTGTGGAATAGGCATTTTTGCAGATTTCTGTTAAGCTATGAACCTCAACCAATTCGGCACCTACCTTTTTGACTTTATCTTTGATACTTTGAGGAAAAGATTTTGGTATATAGACATTGACAAGAGAATTTTTCTTCAAAAAATCAGATAGTCCACCAATATGGTCATAGTGAATATGAGAAAGGACTATTACATTTACTTTTTTAGGATCAATCTTGAGTTTTTCCATATTGTTAAGAAGCACCGAACCTTCACCGCCGACATCAAAAAGAATAGTTTTCTCAAGTCCTTCTACCAAACAGGAAAAGCCCCATCTTGTTTCCAGTTCTTCGTTATAGGGATTATTATCGTAAACTATGGTAAGATCTAAGTCCTTTGCAACCGCTAGGGATGTAAACGAGAGAGCAAATATTAAGAGTAAAAATATCCCATTTAGCTTATGCATTCTTGCCTCCATAATTAAAATACAGCCAGTTCAGCAACCAATGGAATTTAGAGCTCATCTTTTTTTCCTTCCAAAAAATCTATGAGCTGGAGAGTTGAATAGCTTCTTATCATGGCAAAGTGTCTGACTTAATCATATTAAAAAAGTATAATGTGCCAAGATGATTGGGCATTTAGGCTTAGACCTTGGGAAAGAGTTCTCCTGGAATGTCTTGTTTAGATGAGGAAATTGAACTGACTATCTATACTTGAGGGATAAAGGCACTTCCAGGCCGTGATATTCCATAAGCGATTTATTGCTCAGAACTTCTCTCGCTTCTCCGTTAGTAACTATTTTGCCTTCATCTAAGAGAATAACCCGTTGACAAATTTCGAGAATCAATTCCAGGTCATGACCAGCAACTATTTTGGTCAGAGTAAGATTCTTAAGTAGCTCTATTAAGTGTCTTCTTGCTCTAGGGTCCAGATTACTGGTGGGCTCATCCACAATCAGAATTTCCGGCTGCATTGATAAAACGGTAGCTAGAGAAATTCTCTTCTTTTCCCCAAGGCTCAAATGATGGGGACATCTTTTTTCATAACCTGCCATCCCGACCTCTTTTAATGCTTCCTTTACCTTCTTTCTCACTTTTTCTTCAGAATAGCCGGTATTTATTGGACCAAAAGCAACATCATCAAAAACTGTGGGCATAAAGAGCTGATCATCTGGCTGCTGGAAGACTATGGCTACTTTCTGTCTGATTTTTGTAAGGTTTTTTTCCTCCACCTTCATGTCCAGAATTTCAATTGAATCACGTCCTTGCCGAAGAATCCCATTTAGATGAAGAAGGAGAGTAGATTTACCTGCGCCATTGGGTCCGATGAGACCAATGGATTCGCCCTTAAAGATATCTAAATCTATCCCTTTAAGAGCATTGGTATTATCTGGATAGGTATATTCGAGATTTTTTACTCTTATTATCTTCTTCATTTCTTAACCATTCAGCTTTATCATATTTAACTACAGAGCATAAAAAAGGCAAAACGTAAAGCGAAAAATGCAAAACCATAGCGTAAAATTCAAAATCAAATTCAAAGAAAGAAAAATAAGTTTTAAATTTTGAATTATGGCTTTTCGCTTTTAGTTTTTAGCTTTACGCTACACTAGATACGATTCACTGGTTATCCTCATCTTATCCATCTGGAAAAATTTAATAATAATGCAATAGCTATAATGAGCGATGCTTTAATGAAATCTTTAGCACTAAGGGTGAATTCATCCAGTGTCTTTAATCTGCCATTATAGCCCCGGGAGACCATGGCATCTCTGATGCGCTCTGTTCTCTCAAAACTATGAACTAACAGCATCCCCACCAGGCTTCCTATAGTTTTTAGGCTAAAAAGATTTGTTTTTCTGACAAAACCCCTGGAAGTAGCACCAATAAACACTCTTCTTTCTTCATCCAGGAAAAAAAAGATGTATCGGTAGGTGAACATAAGGAGTTGAATGAGCTGAGCTGGAATCTTTATTTTTTGAAGAGCCTTGAGAGTCAAATGAAATCTGGTTGTCCCGAGCATAGGAAATACAAGCAAGGCAGCACTAATTGCTCTCAAACTTATTAAAAGGCTGAGTCTGACCCCTTTCCGGGAGATGCTCAGAAAAGAGAGTTTTATTAAAATATCACCAGGAACGGTCAGAGAGATGACAACAAAAAGGGCAAGAACAAAGAAAAGAACCCATCTCAGATGAACGAAGACAAAAGAGAAAGGAATCTTGGACAAGAAGACTAAAATGATGGCCAGAACAAGTCCAAGAAAGGCCACTCTAATATCTTCCAGAAGTACGATGGAGAGGATTAAGGTAGAAATAGAAACTATTTTTACTCTTGCATCCCATGAATGCAAGGGCGATTTAAGATGGGCAAATTTGTCAATCTCGGGTAGATGCATTCTTCTTTTCACCCTTCTTTTTTTTGCTGGCAAAATACAAAATAATCCCCATAATGCCAAAGATATAACCAATCCCACCTATCACTTCTGTAAAGGATACTTCTTTCTGCTGCGCCCTGGTCAGTTGTCTCATAATCGGCTTTAATTTTTCATCAAGAGAGCTATCTATGATTCTTTTGATTTGCTCTAAATCCACTTGCATGACTTCTTTGACTTCGGACTCTATGGATTCTGGTTCTTGTACCTTCTCGCTCGCTATGATACCGGCTAGTTCATCTGCTGAGAGAGTATATGAATTTTTGTGACCCAGGCTAGCAAGAAGGACTATCTTCAAATCGTCTTTCTTGGGGAGCTTAAAATCAAATTTCCCATTTTCATCGGTCTTGCCCTCCAGCAGTTTAGTTCCCTGGCTATCATAAACTTCCACTATTCCACCTTTTACCTTTATCCCATCAGAGAAATAACTTTCCGTATATACGGTATCGCCTTCTGCGTATGCAAAGATATTTACTTTGTGAGCGAAGACAACAGAGACTGGCATTAACAACAGCAAAATTAAGAAGGCAAGACTGATTAAGAGCCTATGGTAATCAAGAATTCTTCCGGCTAAATTATTTTTTCTCATTATAGCTCCTTTTTCGTCGCTCGTTGCTGGTTACTTGTCGCTCGTGCCTATTCCCTTGCGGGGAGAGGGGGGTGAGGGGGAAACTATACGCTAAGATAAGTGAGACGTGAGTAACCAGCAACGAAAAAATGGTAATTTCGACCCGCTATTTCATATCTCTGGTTTTTACCCAATAAACGGCACCAATCTCAACAGGTTTATCTTCCCCATCAGGCCGCTTAATTGTCCATAAGGCTTCATTCAGAGCGGCAAATGCCCACCATCCCGCTTTTGGCATAGCATAGGAGAATACCCCATTCTTATCGGCCTTGACTACCTGAGTAACATAAGGATCGGCAGGAGGTTTTATCGTACCATCTTTATTGTAATATTCTACTTCTACTTCTGCATAAGGTACTGGTTTTCCTTTGACCTTCACCACTCCGGTGAATAGATTACCGGTCCACAATCCATATGGTCTTGTTAGAGGTACAATCTCCGTCTCCAAACCAATTTCGTCATCCCAACCTTCTTCCAGCCCCAGTGCGTCTATGCATACTTTGGTATAGTGAATAATGTAACAATCCTCGGCCGGCTCCCAGTATGGTTTGGGTTCAACGTAAAACGTATAGTCGCCAGGCCTCTTGATTTTATAAGTAGTTTGCCAATAGGTAAAATCTTCCGTCTGGTTAACCCATCTTCCTTTCTCTGCCTTGAGAGTCCCTAATAAATCCACATTCACTCCGCCAATTACTACCCCAAACTCCTTTGGCTTTTCCATCTCCATGTAGTCACCTTCCATGGGGTGAAGGAACTTTACTTCTAAGGTTATGGTTTTACTATCTTCTTGGGTGACGATATCGTCAGAAGGGATTAGCGCGCCAAAGTGAGCACTTGCGCTTACTACCCATCCAATAACCAGGCAGGTCATAATCAGTACCATTATACTAATTTTTTTCATCTTATTCTCCTGTCTATCATAAAATTTTGACATTACCATACTTTAATAGTATAGAAATTTCTTTTTTCCCCTCACCTCAATCCTCTCCCCACAGGGGGAGAGGGAAGGGAGAGGGGGGGTAACTTGAACTTTATTTTGAATTTACTATGAGCTAATTTGCTATACATTTAGGCGTTAGGGTAGTCATCTACATTTCCATCACCTCCCCTTCAGAATCTCCGGTTTTACCTTCATTAGAAACGAAGCAATGAAGCCGGTTATGATTGCCTCGATGATGATCACGGGCAGATGGGCCAGCGCCGCATATTTGGCCACCCCCATAAACTCACTCCCTGTAGTTATTAAGGCCAATGCCAGAATCAGGGTTCCCAGGAAGACCCCAGAGGCACCAGCCAGAGCTCCAAAAATGAATTCATTAGCTTCAAAGTTAAAGTTTTTTCTTAGATTGAATATTTTATAAGCTAGGAAAGCCGGCGTCCCCATCATAATGGCGTTGATTCCAATAGTAGTGATACCACCGTGCTGAAAGAGAAAAGCTTGCAGAACAAGACCAATAAAAATTGATATAAAAGCAGCCGGTCCCAGAATTATCCCTACCAGACCACTCAAGATAAGGTGCACACTGGTGGGGCCGAGAGGGACACGGATTAGAGAGGCAACAAAGAAAGCGGAAGTCATTACCGCTACCTTGGGCATATTATCCACTTTTATTTTCTTGATGGTAGCTGCTATAATAGTGGCAGCAGCGGCGTAGCCTCCAATCCACACCGGGGCCGATAAAACACCATCTGAAATATGCATAAACCTTCCTCTCAAAAAGTAGAGGTCCGATTTATCGGACCCCTTAGCAAAACGGGTTTCATAAATGAAACCTCTACAAAAAACTTTTTCACCAGCCTCCTAGGACAGCTCTTTTCCCGTAGTGGTCATAGTTAGCTTTCCATGCTTTACCCCACGGATGCTTATCAGTTTATCGGCGATAAATTTAATTTTATCTGCCCTTCCCTTAACTATTAGAACCTCGAGGCAATTAACTTCATCTAGATGTACATGCATAGTAGAGATTGCCAGGTTAAGGAATTGGTGCTGGAGATCAGTTAGAGTATCTGAGAGTCCCCGTGTATGATGGTTATAAACAATGGTGATTGTCCCTATCATCTCTTTCTTCTCTGTCCTCCACTCTTCTTCCACTAGATGCTCTCTGACGAGGTCTCTGAACGCCTCAGACCTATTAGTGTATCCTTTCCTGGAGATCAATTCATCAAAGCTCGTTAAAAGATTTTTCTCCATGGAGACCCCAAATCTCATTATTTCTTCCATTAGACTCACCCCCATTCTGCGGCATTTTTTAATTATATCTGGAGGTATTACTATTATAAGAATAGTAACACATAGCAAAAAAAAGTCAAGTATCCTGGAAATTGTCCTTCGGCACTTCTTCTATCACATCGCTGCCGAAGGACATTCCCCAAAAGTAGTGAATGGTGAATGGTGAGTGGTTAATTGGCGAGTAGTGAGTAGTGCCCTCTCTCCTGTGGGGAGAGGGATAGGGTGAGGGGAATTAACCATTTAACCATTTAACCAAAAATGATTACAGGGAGGAATCGTCTTTTGGCGTTTCTTGACTTTTCGCCACAGAGACGTATCATTCCTGATATGAGAATGAAGGAATTGATTGAAAAGGCCTCTTTTCTTAATGCAGATGATTTTTCTACTCTTATTGAGGAAGTTAATGTGATTTTGGAAAAAGAGAGAGAAGAAGGAAAAACTGGTGAGCAGGTAATCAGAGGTGGTTTGGTCTATCTTCCTCTGAAAGGTAAAGCTTTGCTGGTAGGAGACTTGCACGGAGACATGAAAAGCCTAACTTACATTCTTGCCAGGAGTGGTTATATGGAAGAAAAGAATGAAAATTCGCCTTATCTAGTTTTCCTGGGAGATTATGGAGATAGAGGGGAAGAATCCATCGAAGTCTACTGCCTTATTTTGAAGCTTAAAAACCTCTTTAGGAAGAAAATTATTCTGTTGAGAGGTAATCATGAGGGGCCTAGAGATTTAAAGGTTCATCCTCATGATCTTCCTTTTTTTTTGGTAAGAAAATACGGAGATAAAGGAAAAGAAGTTTATGCCCACCTACAAGAGCTTTTTGATAGACTGCATCACAGCGTGATTGTGGAGGGAAAATATCTAATGCTGCACGGCGGCTTACCTCAGGGCATTAATTCAGTAGATGAAATAGCCTATGCTCATCAGACCCATCCCAGGACAGACTATTTAAAAGAGATATTGTGGAACGATCCGGGAGAGAGGAAGGAGGATTATCCTTCTCCCAGGGGTGCAGGCAGAATTTTCGGAGAGAAGCTGACTATGGATATACTTACTAAACTAGGAGTGAGGACCCTCATTAGAAGTCATCAGCCCTGTGAAGGGGTTTCTGTGGGACAGGCAGGTAGAATACTCACTCTATTTTCCCGAAAGGGACCTCCTTATTACAATTCTCAGGCAGCCTATTTAGAAATAGCTTTATCTAAAGGGGCAAAAAGCGGCTATGAATTAGCAGAAAAAGCCCATTTTTTCTGAAACAGATTCTTCTTGAAGCAAGAATTGACGGTTTTTTATATTTTAGATAGAATGAGAAAAAGTTATTGTAGTGGTTAGAAGACTGAGAATACAGAAGATATAAGGAGGAGGTAGCAGGATGAAAAAATTAGTAGGAGTAGGAGTGGTAGTGATATTGGCTTTGGCTTTGGTGGTATCGGCTTGCGCCGATGAAGTCTTAGAGGGGATAGACTATGCTAAGGAAGCATACGAAGATGGGGACTATTCGGAAGCAATAGAGGAGCTTAATTTTGCTATTGCTCAGATTCAATCGCTGCAGGTAGATGAATTAAGGAATGCTCTTCCTGACCCATTATCTGGCTGGACAATGGAGGAACAAGAGAGTGAGGCAGGAGCCTTTGGGTTTTTTGGATTGGGCCAAGGTCTTGTTGTAACCAGAAGATACTACAAAGAAAACTCAGGTGAGACTATAGAAATCACTATAGGAGCTCAATCTATGCTCCTGCAACAAATAGCGGTGTTCTTAAATAATCCAGCTCTGGCAGCTGCTCAGCCCAACACCAAATTAGAAAAAAAGAGAATTGCCGGTAAAAGAATAACAATTATGGAGGAATTTTCCCCTGAGGACGAGAGGGGAAAATTATCTCTCACTCCTGATGACAAAACACTGGCCATAATAGAAGGTGAGTATATATCAGATAAAGAGATTCTCTATGAATACCTGGACGGCATAGATTTTGACTTAATGGCAGAAATCTTGAAATAGTCTTGGAATTCGTTACTTGTGTCCCCTCACCTTAATCCTCTCCCCGGTGGGGAGAGAGGGTGTCCTTAGGTGTTTCTTATAATTACAAGGCGGGTTTTGTTCCGATTCGATGCTACTAGCGAATTCTTGTTCTCAGGCGTTCCTCGTGTCGGTTCTTCCCTGCCTGAAACCGGTTGTATTCTTCTTCCCCTTGAAGCTCAAGTTGGGGGGCAGGAGAAGGTTTTCCTGCTGAATCGAGAGCCACCAGAGTGAAATAGGCATAACATGCTTTCAGGTGCTTGCCGCTGAGCGTATCTTCAGCAGAGACATTCAGTTCAATTTCCATGGAGCTACGGGCAACATAATTAATATGAGCTTCTATCTCTACGATATACCCCTTGCCTATGGGAGCAAGGAAATCTAACCTATCCATACTGGCAGTTACACAATTTTTTCGGGCATGTCTGGTGGCGCAAAGAAAGGCTGCTTTATCCATAAGCGAAACCAGCCGTCCGCCAAAAAGGCTTCCATAGGGATTAGTATCTTCCGGGAAGACAATCTCAGTAAGTTTTACCCTTGATTCGGACACTCTTTTTTTACGCATGGATGACTATATCAATTTCTTCACTGCCTCTATAATCTCTTCCTCGCCAGGCAAAAATGCCTTCTCTAACACAGGAGCTGCTGGAGGGGGAACATCAGGAGCAGCTACCCTAAGTACAGGGCTATCCAGATAGTCAAATGCTTTTTCCTGTAATTGAGCGGCTACTTCTGCTCCAAAGCCCATAAAACGGACAGCCTGGTGGACTATTACCGCTTTTCCTGTTTTTTGCACAGATTTGACCAAGGTCTCAATGTCAAGGGGATAAAGAGTACGAAGGTCAATTACCTCGGTTTCGATACCTTCCTTACTTAATTGTTCGGCTGCTTGTAGCGCCAGGGAGACCATATAGGACCAGGAAATTACCGTTACGCCAGTTTTGGATTCGTCTAATTGGCGCCTGATTTTTGCCTTTCCTAAAGGAACTACATATTCTTCTTTGGCCACCATACTTTTGCCAAAGGGATGCCTATAAAGATTCTGATGTTCAATGACTATCACCGGATTATCATCTCTAATGGCTGCTTTGAGCATTCCTTTTGCATCATAGGCATTGGAGGGTAGAGCAATTTTTAATCCGGGAAAATGTGCTAATATCGCCTCCAGACTTTGAGCATGTTGACCGGCATATCCTTTTCCACCGCCGATAGTTGTTCTTATTGTCAAGGGTATAGTTGGTTGACCGCCGGACATATATTTCCATTTTGCTGCCTGATTTGCCAATTGGTCCATAGCCTGCAAGATGAAATCAATGTACATAATTTCTACTACGGGTCTCATTCCCCTTAAAGCTGCTCCCATGCCAGCACCAATAATAGCTGATTCGGAAATAGCGGTATTAAAAATTCGCTCCCTTCCCATTATTTCCATCAATCCTCTGGTGGCCTTAAAAGCTCCCCCATAATCAGCGATATCTTCTCCCCACAGAAGAACTCTTTTGTCCCGTCTCATTTCCTCAAATAGTGCCTCATTAATCGCTTCTCTATAGGTAATTTCCATATCGGGGTCTCGCTCCAAGAATTCTGGTTTTTTAAGAATAGGAGTATTTCTAAATTGAGGAGGAACCTCATTTGAGTTAGTATTACTAAATAGACCAAAGTAGATATTTTTTGGGTCAGGACTGGGAGAGTCCATTGCCTTTAAAGCCATATCTTCATTTCTCTGTCTGGACTGCTTTTCTAAATGGGCAAGGTCTTTTTCACTGATAATCGCTTCTTTTATTAGTTTATGTGAAAAAGTTCGCACAGGGTCTATCTTTTGCCAGGCCTCTAACTCCTTCATAGTGCGATAGGTTTCATCTTCCTTTTTATCCAGTCGGTCGCTCAATGAATGTCCCTTATAGCGAGAGCACCAAAATTCCAAAAGCATAGGTCCCTTACCATCCCTTGCCCGCCTTACGGCTCTTTTGGTTGCATCCATAACAGCTAATACATCCATACCATTAACGATTTCGGCGTACATTCCTTCTTTATTATAACCGAATCCTCTTTCAGCAAGAAAATCTATTCCTGTTACTTCACCTCGTTGCTGCCCTGTCATTCCGTACTGGTTGTTAATAATGGCAAAGATAGCAGGAACCCCGAATTCTTTGCTCATCAAACCATTGGTGAATTGAGCCATAGTAGCCATATTCATCGCCTCGTGAGCAATGCCATTATTGAAAGCACCATCTCCAGCTAAGCATATTACTACTTTTTTATCCTGAAGGTTCCTTGAAGCGATAGCAGCTCCCACAGCCATAGCCAGACTTCCTCCCACAATAGCATTTGCTCCCAGGTGGCCCTTACTAAAGTCAGCTATGTGCATTCCCCCGCCTCTTCCTTTGCAGCAGCCTTCCTCTTTGCCAAATAATTCAGCTATGATTCTGTAAAGATATACTCTTAGTGCCCCTTCTAATAATTCCTCATGGTTTTTATTATTTGCAGAGATTTCCAAATAGCGGCTGATTTTCTCTTTGCTTTTAATGAGTTTAGCTAAGTCAGTATCTCTCATTTCTTTGAGAGCGAAATAACCTTTAGCCAGACCGTCTCCATGTCCTCGGTGGCTACTGGTAATATAATCACTTGCTGAAATGGCAGCTATAGCGCCAGTAGGAATAGCCTCCTGACCGATAGAGATATGTGAGGCTCCACTGTATAGATATTTAACGGGTCCGTATCTACCTTTATTTTCATTAAGTTCCCGGATCATTTCCTCTAAATTTCTAATTAATAACATACATTTAAGAAAGTTCAGACACATCTCTTGAGTGAGATTTTTCTCCTTTAATTCTTGTTCTAAGGATTTTTGATATTGGAATTTAGGAATTTTACCTCCTACTTCAACGAATCCTGGCCTAAAATCTGGTGCAATTGTTATTTCCCTAACCATTCAGATGCCCATTCCTTTTCCTCTTTGTCTTGTTTTATGTTTTTCTGCTTCTAAAACTTATTTCATCAGCATATCCCTTTGGGTCATTTACCTTAATTTTCAGATTGGCAAATCCTTTTTTGCCAGAAAAGTCTATTCCCTTGATAGCTGAGTTTATTTTTTTAAGGACAACTTTTAGTAATAAAACCTTACCTATAAATCCCTTTACCTTAACCTCGTCAACTGCTTTCAAGGGAAACTCAAATACGGTAACTGTTTTGCCCTCCGCTTCCTTTTCCAAGACCAGTCTTTGAGTGGTTAAAAAAACGTTTCCTTCTCCCTGCAAAGATTCCTCAGAGCCCTTATCCCCCTTAAATTCCTCAACTATAGCTTTATCCTCTCTTCTTTTTTCCTCTCCTGATTTTAAAATCATTTCTAAATCTCCTTTCCCTTCTACTATTTTATTTTCTAATACTTATAACTAGTTGATTCGTTAATAAGACAGGGAAGAAATTAAGATATATTATATTCTAGCAGAAAATAGAATGATTATCAAGAAATACCTCAGGACAATTTCTTCCGTCGCTGTATAGTAGCTTCTTATTCTTTCTACTCAGCTTCTCGTTTCGGGAAAGATATAAAAGACTTTGAAGGGGGAAACATCCCCCCTCAACGGCCTTCGGCCTGCTCCCCCCAAATTCAAAAGAAGGCAAAGCATCGTCGCTTTGCTCCTCAAACAGTATATTTTTCTTTTTCCTCAACTCGAAGTTTCGTTAGGGTTGCTCCTATAAGGCTTCTTCAGAAAATGTCCTTCGGTAGCCGTATAAATCTCCAAGCTTCTAAGTTAAGGAAGAACTTTTTTGCATTTTGCAGAGCTTTTTGAAATTCCTATACTTCAAGTAATAGAATTGAGACTTTTCAAGGAGGAAATTTCTGATATAATGGCAGATAGGAAGAGAGCAGGATAATGGAAAAGAATCTATTCTCCCAGAAAAAAATAGATAAAGCAAAGGAGCAGGCTCCTCTGGCTGATCGAATTCGACCAGAAACATTGGATGAGTTTGTAGGGCAGGAGCATATCATAGGAAAGGGTAAAATATTACGAAAGATGCTGGAGGAAGATAAACTTGTTTCTACGATTTTCTGGGGACCTCCTGGCTCAGGAAAGACAACTTTGGCTCGTATTGTTGCTCATCTTGTCCGTTCACACTTTGTTCAGTTCTCTGCTGTTACCTCTGGGGTAGCCGAGGTCAGGAAAGTAGTAAAAGAAGCAAGAGTCAGGCTAAAAGTCTATAATCAGAAGACCATTCTTTTTATCGATGAAATCCATAGGTTTAATAAGGCCCAACAGGATGCCTTTCTGCCTCATGTTGAGAACGGGACTATTGTTTTGATTGGTGCTACCACTGAGAACCCTTCCTTTGAAGTTATCGGGCCACTTCTTTCGCGAGTGAAAATTTTTGTTTTAAAAAGGTTAACTTCCGACGAAATCAAGAAGATTTTAACTCGGGCAATAAAGAATAAAGAAAGGGGATTGGGTCGATATAAGATAGAGCTCGACTCGGAAGCTTTGCATTTGATTATTGATAGTTCCAATGGGGATGCCAGGGTAGTTATAAATGCTCTAGAGATAGCTACTGAAACCAGTAGGCCAAATGACAAAGGCATACGTCATATTGATATTAAAACAGCCAGGGAAGTTCTGCAGAGTAGAGCCCTTTTGTACGATAAAGCAGGTGAGGAACACTATAATGTTATTTCTGCCTTTATTAAGTCTATGCGGGGGTCTGATCCAGATGCAGCTCTGTACTGGCTTGCCAGGATGATTGAAGCCAGTGAAGATCCCCGTTTCATTGCCAGAAGAATGGTTATTTTTGCCTCAGAGGATGTGGGAAATGCTGATCCTCAGGCTTTATCGATAGCTACCGCTGCTGCCCAGGCAGTAGAGTTTGTAGGCCTACCCGAGGCTCAAATTAATCTAGCTCAAGCAGCTACTTACCTTGCCTCTGCTCTTAAATCTAACGCTTCTTACGCAGGTCTTCTAACAGCCAAAGAAGATGTAAAAAAGACATTAAATTTACCGGTACCTTTGCATCTTCGGAATCCAGTTACTCCTTTGATGAAAGAACTGGGTTATGGCAAGAATTATAAGTATCCTCATAGCTTTCCTCAAGCTAAAGTAGAGCAGACGTTTTTACCGGAAGAATTGGAGAATAGAAAATATTATAGGCCTACCCAGAGGGGCTTTGAAAAAACAATATCTGAAAGATTGGAGCTAGATGATGCAGACAAAGGTAAATGAAACCGAGCTCACCTTAATTGAAGGAGATATAACTGAACAAGAGACAGAGGCAATAGTCAATGCTGCCAATACCACTCTTCTGGGAGGGGAAATATCTCTCCTCAAAATAACCTGGCACAAAAACTATTGAGTAGGGTAAGGAGGAGGTGAGAAGCGAATGAAAAAGGGTTTATCGTTAGTGCTGGTTTTGGTTCTAATTCTTTCAGTGGGGGCTTTTGCCTTTCAGAATGAGCCAGACGGGTTCAGACGGCTGAGTTTTGGCGGTCTAATTGGCCAGTATACTCCGAGTTTTGGCGAACTAAAAGATTATCTTAACCTGTCAAGTGATTTCTGGGAGGCGGACTTAGATTTTGAAGGTGGAGAAGTGCGTGGGTTAATTGTGGAGTATGCTATCACCCGCAATTTCAAATTCCGAGGGGAATGGAGCACTTTTAATACGCAGATAAGCGTAAAAGACGGCTACGGTTGGACTGGGTATAAGGCAAAATATAACCTGAATGTCAACGCCTATACAGTATCGGGAATCCATACCATTACTTCTGAAAAAGCACTGTCTTACTATATCGGAGCAGGGCTAGGCCAATTTATGACTAAGTTTCAATGGGACGAGACTATATCAATCCGTGCTAGCCCTGTCTGGTGGAGCAGGGGGGAAGAGACTGAAAGACCTATCCTTTTTCAAATCTTGGCTGGCTTTAGACTTGGCACTGGGCCGGTTATTTTGCAGGGGGAAGTCTATATTTTGCCAAAGGTAAGAATGGAGGATTTTCGTAGTGTTCGTGAATACGATGGGCAACGCATCGAAGGAATCACCATTGACCTGAGTGGTATGTTTAGCATAGGAGCAATTATCAGATTATAGCAATTTCTGAAACTAGCAATTTCAAGGACTGGCAATTGCACTTTATATAGACAAGGGAGAAGAGGATGAGAAATAAAAAGTTACTGGCTATTGCTTTATTGAGTTTGAGTTTTTGTTTTGTGGGCGGGGTATGGGGAGATCGAAGATAAAGAATACCTACTTGGGACTAAAGCGAGGAATTTAGAGTTTGAACTTCTGCTGGCCAAAGTCAATGATATTAGGACGTGTCCAGATAGTTTTCTGTGAGTTTCATATGATTTTGTAGGCAGAATCAGAGAAAGTTAGGAGATTAGCTTGCATTCAGATTTATTCTGATTTAACGTTGGAGTAAGTGAAAGAAGAAATATATGCGAAACAGAACTAGTAAAGAGAATTTAGAGGAGGGGAAAATTATTGGTCGGAAAAATAAATCCAGAGCAAACGTTTTTATTGATTATAGAAACTATCATTATTATTTAGAGAAGTATAAGTGGAATATCGACTGGGGAAAATTTAAGATGTTTTTGGGTTCAATGTATGATATTAACAGAATTTATTTTTATGAAGGAGTACCTTCTAAGATTGTATTCTTCGATTTATACCCAGCGTCTTCTTTAGAAGATTTCGTGAATATGAGACAACAGAAAAATCAAGAGTTTAAATCTTTAAAGGAAAAAGGATTTACAATAAGAAAAAAGCTTGTCAACAGGATATATGATGCCAAAGAAAAAAAGTATAAGCATAAATGTAACTTTGATGTTGAGCTTACAATAGATGCTGTAGACAATCTTGATGATTATGAGGTTTGTATATTATGCAGCGGGGATGGAGATTTTGTTAAATTGATAAGATACCTAAAAGGAAAACATAAAACGGTAATAGTTATGGCAGGGAAGGATAGGTTGTCCAGCTTGCTCAAGAAAGCAGCACATCAGTTCATGTATCTAAAGAACATGAAACCCGATATCATGAAGCCACAATCTGGAAGTTAATTCTGCAAAAAGAAAGCCCTGCCGTAGCAGGGCTTATTTCGCCTCAAGCAGGTGAGGCTTTAGTATTTTCATATCTCTATAACTATTAGGAGTTTACTACATTTCAGAATTTTGTCAAGTACCGTTTCTGTCTGATTGCTTCGAGATTGCTTCAGGACTTCGTCCTTCGCAATGACATTAGGGTAATTCTGTTCGGAAAAGAGACTTTTTCAGTAATCTCTTTTCCTGACTTTTCTTGGAGTATTCTTATTATCGGAATTTGGTGCAAGAGCTTGAATACCCGAGAGAGAAAAGAAAAAGAAAAACATTTAAAAGATTGGAGCCAGATGATGCAGACAAAGGTAAATGAAACCGAGCTCACCTTAATTCAAGGAGACATAACTAAACAAAAGACAGAGGCAATAGTCAATGCTGCTAATACTACTCTTCTGGGAGGAGGGGGAGTGGACGGGGCAATTCATCGGGCTGGCGGTGTGACTATCCTGGAAGAATGTAAAAAAATTCGGGCAAAACAAGGAGGATGTCCTACCGGGGAGGCAGTTATTACTACGGGAGGAAACCTAAAGGCTAAATATGTTATTCATACTGTTGGTCCGGTCTGGTCAGGGGGAAAACGTAAGGAAGACACACTACTGCATAATGCCTATAAAAATAGCCTTTCCCTGGCTAGAGATAAGGGTATTCGGTCTCTTTCCTTTCCTTCTATTAGTACAGGTGCCTATGGGTTTCCTATTGAGTGTGCTGCTGACATTGCTCTTTCTACAGTGCGAAATTTTCTTGAAGGATACACCTTTGAAGAAGTGCGCTTTGTTCTTTTTTCACAGAAAGATTTAAAAATATATGAAGAGGTATGGGAAAAAACAGTGAATCGTGTCTAGTATCTCGTATCTGGAAGAAAAGAAAAAACGGTCTAAATTCTAGATACTTGTGTCCCCTCACCTTAATCCTCTCCCCTCTGGGGAGAGGGAAGAGGAATTGTTCTGAAGTATTTCTGGAAGTATTTAAAGTAGTAAAATAGGAGGAACTAGATGGGAGTATATGAGACTATAGTAAGGCGGAGAACTATCAGGCGTTTTGAAAACAAGAGAGTTCCCTATCCGGCACTAGAAAGGTGCGTAAATGCAGCCAGACTTGCTCCTTCTGCGGCGAATTTACAGCCCTGTGAGTATCTAATAATTGATGAAGAAAATCTTTTGGATAAGGTTTTTGCCACTTTGAAGTGGGCTGGATATATTACAGATGGGAGACCAGTAGAGCTCGAAGTACCCAGGGTTTATATTATTATCCTTATTAATAGAGATATTCGCACTGAAGGATACCAACATGATGTTGGCTTTGCTGCAGAGAATATAACCTTGACAGCCCTTGAAGAGGGTATTGGTTCTTGCTGTTTAGGAGCTATTGATAGGGAAGCATTGAGGAAGAACTTGAATATTCCTCCCAGATATATAATTGATTTAGTAGTAGCTCTAGGTTATTCTAAAGAGAGTCCTTTAAAAGAACCCTTGCGAGATTCTGTTAAGTACTGGAAGGATGAAAAGAGAGTGCTTCACGTACCCAAGAGAAATTTGAAGGAAATACTCCACAGAAATACAATTAGTAAATAATAAGATGATTTGGAAATCCCTGGGACATTCTGACCTTTTAGTGGGAGGAAAGCCTGTTCTCATGAGAAGTCTTCTTCTTTGTACTGAATTAGGTGATTTTCATAGGTATCGTGTTTGTAGTGAGGCAGGAAAACCAGCCTGGGCAAGACTGGCCAAAGATGGTTCCGGTAAAATTGGTGCGTTGGTGACGGGGCCTTATTCAGAGATGCTGAAGATTCCCTCGCGCAAAGAAATGCAACCTCACCTTTTTGTGCCGCTAAATTCTTTGAGCAAGAGAGTCCAGAAGAAACTTCTAATCCCTTTAAATTACGAACTATATGAGGAAGAGAACACTCTTGTGGCCAGAGAGATAGCAGATGAACCTTATTATCTAGCCAGTAAGATCTCATCTGTTTTTCATTACCCGGGCTGCAAGAGAGCTCACAAGGTAATTCCTGGCAATCGTGTCTATTTTAAGACCAGAAATGAAGCTTTAGAGAATGGATACCGTCCTCATAAAATATGTAACCCTTAAGATTAGCGTATAGCGTATAGCGTATAGTGAAAAAGACAAAACCTGAGATTGCCACGTCTGCCTTCGGCAGTCTCGCAATGACGGAAAAGAGGAAAACCTTAGCAGATAGTTCATCGACAAAAAACAACAAGATGGTAAGTGGTGAGTAGTTAATCGGTTGCTCGTTGCTAGTCGCTTGTTGCTCAAGAGAAAGAGAGAAGAGTCTGAGTTCTACGCGCTTAATACTCGTTCCCTTCTTCCCTGCGGGGAGAGGGATGGGGGGAGGGAGTAAATCAACTATTTAACCAATTAACTAACGGGCTAGCAGGTCAATGAACAACGAACTACGAACAATGACGGAAAAGAGAAAATTCTTAGAAAAACTGGACTAGCAGTATAGTTCTCGGTTATAATACAAACTAAAAAGGAGAAAACCTGATGATAGAAGAAAAGAGTTCTGTTGATGAGATTATGAAGCAAGCATACCGGCAGGGAATTTTAATTCCTGCCTTCAATGTTGCTTACATACCGATGATTGAACCTATTATAGAGAGCCTTGAAAAGCATCGCACCTTTGGGTTGGTGGAGGTTGCTCGACCAGATGTGGAAAAATTTGGTGCGGGTAGTTTTCAGAAGGTTGCCGAAAGGTATTATGCTCTGGGAGAGCGAATATTTACTCGCTTACATTTAGACCATATTCCGGTAATTGACGAAGATGGGAAAAGGGTGGACTGGGAATATCTTATAAAATTGGCTCTTGAGCTTAAATTTGATTCAGTTATGGTTGATGGGTCAAGATTGAGCTTGGAAGAAAACATTTCTACTACCAGAAAAGTAGTAGAACTTGCCCATAATTGTGATGTGCCGGTTGAGGCTGAACTAGGAGCTGTGCTCGGCCATGAAGAGGGTCCTCTTCCTCCTTATGAGGAGCTTTTCGCTACTAAAAAAGGATTTACCGGAATTAGAGAGGCTGAGTGTTTTGCGAAAGAGACAGGAGTGGATTGGCTTTCAGTGGCTATAGGAAATGTTCATGGAGCCATAAGTGGTGTAGCTAAAGATGAAAAGAAGATTTCTGCCCGTCTGGATATAAAATATCTCAAAAAGCTAGTTGAGGTAACTAAGATTCCTCTTGTTTTACACGGAGGCTCAGGTATTGAGAGGTCCTCAATAATGCAGGCTATTCAAAATGGCATCAGTAAAATCAATATTGGAACTTCCATTAGACAGGCTTATGAGTTTTCCTTGCGCAGTCATCCTGATGATATTACTATTGCTCAGACTAAGGTAGCGCAGGAAATGGAACGCTTGATTAGAGAGTATGAATTAGAAGGTTCCTGGGATATCCTGGGAAAATATATCAGTTCATAGTTCATTGTTCATAGTTCATCGATAGAAAAATAAGGTTCATAGCCAGAGATTTTTAGTCAATGAACTATGAACAATGAACACAAAAGGAGGCGATTTTTATGGCTCAGAAAAATTATCAAAGGCGATTTCCTATAAGAAAGCTAAACCGCAAGAAAATATTTAAGAGAATGCAGCAGATTTCTCATCGACCCAGAACTGCCGGTCGAGGCTCAGCAGGAATCTCTAGAAGAAAAGCCTAAAAATGCCAAATACATCTTCCCCTGAAATACAGACTGAGGGCGTTAAGACTCTGTTGGGTGAACCTAAGAAAGCTATCATCAAGCTCGCCTTACCTATGATTGCTGCAATGTCGGTACAAACAATATATAATTTTGTTGATGCTATATGGGTCTCTGGGCTGGGTGCAGATGCCTTATCCGCGGTGGGTTTTTTCTTCCCCTTTTTCTTTATGACTATGGCTATAGGCAGGGGACTGGGTTTAGGAGGTGGTTCTGCTATATCCCGTAGAATAGGAGCCATGGATAAAATAGGGGCAGATAACGTAGCAGCCCATACTATTGTCATAATGTTCTTGGCGGCAGTCTTTCTTACTGTCCCATTATTCATTTTTGCTGAGAAAATATTCACCCTATTGGGTGCCGGAAGGACGCTTGCTATGGCAGTATCCTATGCCAGGATAATGTTCGCCGGTACCCTTGTCATATTCTTCGTGAACACAGCAAATGCTATACTTCGCAGTGAGGGAGATGTAAAAAGAGCTATGTTTGCTATGGTGCTGGGAGCTGTGATTAATATTGTACTGGACCCCATTTTCATATATACATTTGGGCTTGGTGTTGCTGGGGCTGCCTGGGCTACCATTTTATCCTTTTCCATCACATCCTTACTCCTGTTCAATTGGCTCTTTCTCAAGAAGGATAGTTACGTCTCATTCAGTTTCCGTAAGTTTCGATTCAACAGGGAGATAGTAGGAGATATCCTCAGAGTTGGCTTGCCTGCCTCAGCACAGCAGCTCTCTATGTCACTTACGATGTTGGTTATAAATCTCATCCTGGTTCGCGTAGCCGGCACCGACGGAGTGGCAGTCTATACTACCGGATGGAGAGTGGCAACCATTGCGACACTCCCTCTTCTTGGGATTGCCACCGCTGTTGTCTCAGTCAGCGGTGCTGCTTTTGGTCAAGGTGCTTTCAAAAAACTCAATATAGCCCTTATGCATGCCTTAAAGATAGGTATTATTATTGAGGTGGTAGTAGGTATTGCCGTCTTTTTCCTCTCTCCTCAAATCACGGCGGTGTTTACCCGAGCCCAAGGTGCAACTCGCATTGCCAGTGACCTGGTAGTTTTTCTCAGGATAATGTGCTTTTTTTATTTAGCAACAGCCTTTGGGATGTTTTCTTCTTCTATATTCCAGGGTGTGGGCAAGGGGATAAATGCTCTTATAGCAACAATTGTTCGCAGTATTGCGTTGACACTTCTATTCTCTATATTATTTGCCCTCATCCTGAAGATGGGCCTTATAGGGGTATGGTTGGGCATAGCGTTAGGCAATACCATCGGATCAACAGTGGCTTTTTTATGGGTAAAGTCGTATATTCGCGGTCTAAGTACTACTATGAGAAGAGTTGAAACACCTGCTGTTGCCCCTTATGACTCTTGAGTGTGTAGTCAGGGACGAGGATATATTCTTTCCCGTGCAAAACCAATACCGTTGCTAGTTGCTCGTTGCTAGTATCTCGTAAGAAAAAACCTTAAAATCTACAAAGCAATGCTGTTGACCGAGTATCATTTACGCACTCTTCGTTTTCGATATACGATATACGAGGAAAAAGGAGACAAGTAAATGGGTGAAGATATTATTTGGGTTAAGTTTGATATTATGGAAAAATTCATAGTTGATGTTTTCAAAGGGTTAGGAGTGGCTGAAGAAGATGCAGAAGTCTGCGCTGATGTTCTCGTTACTGCAGATAAAAAAGGAATAGATTCTCATGGTATTAACCGCTTAAAGCCAATATATTATGATAGAATTAAAGCAGGAATTCAGTCTCCTGTTACTCATTTTGAAATTGTAAAAGAAGAAGCTAGCACAGCTGTTGCTGACGGTCATAACGGGATGGGGCAAGTAATCTCTAAAAAGGCTATGGGTATGGCTATTGAAAAGGCTGAGAAATTTGGCATGGGAATGGTTGCTGTGAGAAATTCTACTCATTATGGCATTGCCGGGTACTATGCAATGATGGCTGTGCAAGCAGGTATGATTGGAATTACCGGAAGCAATGCCAGGCCATCCATTGCGCCAACTTTCGGCGTCGAAAATATGTTGGGGACAAATCCTCTGACTTTTGGAATTCCTACAGATGAAGAATTTCCCTTTGTTCTTGATTGTGCTACCTCGATCACTCAACGCGGGAAAATTGAAGTATATGATAGGGAGGAAAAAGAAATCCCCAGGGGTTGGGTCATAGACGAAAGCGGAAAGACGAGAACAGATACCCATCAGATTTTAAAAGAGTTGCAGACGGGGAAGGCGGCTCTTGCACCCCTTGGTGGCATTGGGGAAGAGGGTGGTGGTTATAAAGGTTATGGCTATGCTACTATAGTAGAAATTCTTTGCTCTGCTCTTCAGGGAGGAAGTTTCTTGAAAATGCTTTCAGGGATAAAAAATGGAAAGAGGGTTCCTTACCATCTTGGACATTTTTTTATAGCAATTAACATTTCCTCCTTTATAGATTTGAAGTCCTTTAAGAAAACAGCAGGTAATATTTTGAGGGCTCTGCGTGCTTCAAAAAAAATGCCAGGGGAGAGTAGAATTTATACGGCCGGAGAGAAGGAACACCTTGCCTGGCTTGAAAGAAGGAAAAAAGGTATTCCATTAAACAAAAAACTGCAAGAAGAAATAATTGAAATGAGGGATGATCTTGGACTCACCGCCCATAGATTCCCTTTCTAAATATTTTGTAGTATCGGAATCTTAATATTTTTTTGATTTAACAGGGGGAGCAGGCCGAAGGCCGTTGAGGGGGAATGTTTTCCCCCTCAAATACCTTGAAGCATGAAGTTTCGGTCGATACCTTACTTTTAGCCAATTCAAGGGGGTGAGGGATTATTGGCAGCCACAGTCAGAGATACTTTTGTCTTCGGTTTGTTCCAGTATCCAATCGCTCATTATCTTTAAAGCAGTAGGTGAGATGGTTTCTTCAATCCGTGCGTATTCAGAGAGAGAACCAGTCTGGGCAGTCTGGAAGAGATGATTAAGACGCGGTAGTTCTTTTATGGTGTAGTTATTATTGCCTGCAAGTTTCAGCGCTTCCTCGATGGCAGCCAGATTCTCTCTGGGTGGCACCTGGACATCTTTCTCGCCATTAATGGCCAGTACCGGGCATTTCACCTTCATTAAAGTTGGTTTGGGGTCGTAGGCTAGAAAGTGACGAAACCAGGGAGACAATACCCACTGGATTTGGGCCTCAACGGTAGCCTCAGCTCCCTTTCTTTCTTCTTCGCTGACTTCCGACATCGCATCCTGCAGTATCGCGCGCAGCCTTTTCTCAGCGACAGAATTATCCTTCTCCTCTTTTACTACGGTGAACATTTGTTCTTGTAGGGAGCGGTTTTTGGCAATAGCTTCATCACTGGCCCCTTCTGCCCTGAGAATCAGCTCGCCCTGTAAATAGAGAATCTCCTCTCCCATTAGACCTGTTCCTGCCATCAATATAATGAAGGCAACATCTGAAGATTGAACTGCCACCATAGGTGCAATTATTCCTCCTTCGCTGTGTCCGATGAGACCAATCTGCTTTGGGTTAATCTCCTGACGGCTCTTGAGATATTCTAGGCCAGCCAGAACATCGCTGGCAAAATCTTCACTTGTAGCCTGAGTAAAATCGCCGCCTGATTTCCCCACTCCTCGATCATCTACTCGCAAAACAGCGATACCGAGACGAGTCAGATAATCTGCAAGCACCAGAAAGGGATGATGACCTAATATCGTTTCGTTTCGATCCTGAGGACCAGAACCCGAGATGAGCAATACAGCCGGAAATGGACCTTCCTGGCCAGGACTAGTTAAAGTGCCGGCCAGCTTAACTGCTGCCTCTTTGTTTTTATAAACTACCTTTTCTTCCTGATAGGGATAAGGTTTTTTGGGCTCCTGGGGTCGGCGGACTTCGGCAGGTTCATCAACACGTTCGAGTACAAGGGGAAACGACTGCCCACTTTGTCTCAACTCTCCTTCGATGCTCAAGTCATCATCTCTAATCTTTCCTTCAAAGATCACCATAGCAGACTTAATTTCGAGACGCAGGTTGCCATTTTCAAAAATAACTTCGTCTATAGGTATGTCCTTTGCTCCCTGGTCAGGGCTATCCATAGTGGCAGTCAGCACGCCGTCCGATTGCTCGGAAATCTTAAACACAATCCTTAACTCTATTGCTCCAGCCTTCAAAGTTCCCTGCCAGATGCCTTCAATGGCTTCATTGCTGTATGGCAATGCAATAGTACTAAACAGCAGCGTTACTAAAGCAGTAATTATTACTGCCCTCTTTTTTCTCATTTTCTTCCCCTTTTTTGAATAATGTTCCTAATTTAATAGTATAGGAATTTCCTTTTTCCCCTCACCTTAAATCCTCTCCCCACGGGGGAGAGGGAAGGGAGAGGGGAGGGGTAACTTGTTTAAATTTCCAGAAGGACTCCCGATAAGTGTCTTTGAATTTTATCTTGTTCTTGAGGTAAGTCAAGCCAATTAGCAAAGAAAAGAGATTGCTTTGTCGCTTTGCTCCTGGCAATGGCATTAGGATAATTTTGTTCGAAAAAGAGATTTTTCAGCATATGGAAAATTAAGTTTGACAAAAAAATGTGGTGAGTTAAAATCCAGATGAAGAATGAGAAAACTGGAGAAAATATGAAACTGGATAATTTCACTTTTAAGGCTCAGGAGGTTCTGGCAGATGCTCAGACTAGAGCAGAAGCAGAGCATCAGCAAGAGATTGCCCCTGAACATCTCTTGCTTGCCTTAGTCGAGCAGGAGAATGGATTAACACCTTCCATTTTGAAGAAAATAGGGACCGATACTGGGGCTGTAAGAAAGAGTCTTGAAAAGAGAATAGCGGATTCCCCCAAAGTCTACGGTGCAAGTCAGGTATACATGTCTTCTTCTTTGAATGGGATTCTGAGAGGTGCTCAGCGGGAAGCTACTCAAATGAAAGATGAATATGTGGGAGTTGAGCATCTTCTTATCGCTCTTTGTCAGGATAATTCTTTTGCCGGTCAAACCCTAAAAAAAAATGCTGTAAATAAAGACACTCTTCTTAGAGTTTTAGCTGATATTCGTGGATCCGAGCGCATTACCGATCAGAATCCGGAAGGAAAATATGAGGCTCTCAAGCGTTATACCACAGACCTTACTTCTTTAGCAAAACAGGGTAAATTAGATCCGGTGATTGGCAGAGACAAGGAAATCCGGCGTATCATACAGGTTCTATCACGGCGAACAAAGAATAATCCTGTGCTTATAGGCGAACCCGGAACAGGCAAGACAGCAATAGTAGAGGGGTTAGCTCAAAGAATGATAGCTGGCGATGTTCCGGATAGTTTGAAAAATAGACGCCTTCTAGCTTTAGATATTGGTTCAATGGTAGCCGGAGCTAAATTTCGCGGTGAATTTGAAGATAGAATGAAAGCTGTTTTGCGTGAGATAAGACGGGCGGAAGGTCAATTAACTATCTTTATTGATGAGCTTCATACAGTAGTAGGGGCTGGAGCTGCCGAGGGGGCAGTAGATGCTTCAAATATGTTAAAACCAGCCCTGGCTAGAGGGGAACTAAGGGCCGTTGGTGCTACTACTCTGGACGAGTACCGAAAGAATATAGAAAAGGATGCTGCTCTGGAAAGACGTTTTCAGCCTATTTATATTGAAGAACCTTCTGTTGAAGATACCATAGCTATTCTACGTGGTTTAAAGGAACGCTACGAAGTTCACCACGGAGTAAGAATCAAAGACTCAGCTATTATTGCTGCTGCCAGGTTATCTCATCGCTATATAAGTGAGCGGTTTCTACCCGACAAAGCTATAGACCTTATTGATGAAGCTGCGGCTGGACTTCGCATGGAGATGGATAGTTGCCCCACTGAAATAGATGAAGTAGAGCGAAGAATAACTCAATTACAGATTGAAAAAGAGGCTTTAAAGAAGGAAAAGGATACGGAATCTGAGGCCAGAAGAGCGGAATTGGAAAGAGAGTTAGCTAATCTGAGAGAAAAAAGTGATGAGCTAAAATCGCACTGGAATGATGAAAAAGCTATTATTCAGAAAATCCGTGCGGCCAAAGAAAAGATAGAGCAAGCAAGGATTGAATCAGAAAAAGCTGAACGAGAAGGCAGGCTGGAAATAGCAGCAGAACTTCGTTATGGCACTCTTATAGAATTGGAGAAATCACTAAAGGAAGAGAATAAGAGATTAGCTCTGCTGCAAAAGAATCAAAAGATGCTAAAAGAAGAGATAGATGAGGAGGATATTGCAGAGGTGGTTTCAAAATGGACAGGCATACCCACCTCAAGACTTATAGAAGGAGAAAAGGATAAGCTCTCTCGGATGGAGGAGAGGTTAAAAGAGCGAGTGATAGGTCAGGACAGAGCTATAGAAGTTGTTTCTAATGCTATAAGGAGGAGCCGTACTGGGCTGCAGGACCCCAGGCGCCCGCTCGGTTCTTTCATTTTTATGGGTCCCACCGGGGTAGGAAAAACAGAACTTGCCCGAGCCCTGGCAGAATTTCTCTTTGATGATGAAGAAGCTATGATTAGAATTGATATGGGCGAATACACAGAAAGGCATACTGTCTCCCGGCTTATTGGTGCACCTCCAGGATATGTTGGTTATGAAGAAGGAGGCCAGCTCAGCGAGCCAGTAAGAAGGAGACCTTATTCAGTCATCCTCTTTGATGAGATAGAAAAAGCTCATCTTGATGTCTATAACACTTTACTTCAGATTCTGGATGACGGCAGACTCACCGATGGACAGGGAAGGACGGTAAATTTCAAGAATACAGTCATTATTATGACTTCCAATATAGGGAGTAGCTATCTACAGGGAATGTCTTCTGAGGGGCGGCAAGATACAGAGAATAAAGTGATGTCCGCTCTTAGAGCCCAGTTTGCTCCAGAATTTTTAAACCGGATTGATGAAGTAATCATCTTTAATCCCTTAGGAAAAGAAGAAATCAAAAGGATTGTGGATATTCAGTTTTCTGAAGTAAATCAGAGACTAAAAGAAAAAGACCTTAAACTTGAGTACTCAGAAAAGGCAAAGAATTATATAGCTGAAAGAGGTTTTGACCCCGATTATGGAGCAAGACCACTAAAGAGAGTCATTCAACGAGAGGTACTAGACCCCCTGGCTAAATATCTCCTGGCTGGTAAATTCAAAGAAGGAACTACGATTCAAATAGACTTGAAGGATTCCAGGCTTACTTTCTCTGGAAAATAAGGGGATATACTATACAATAACCAGCCCTATCCTTTGAAAGCACCCCCTAGCAATGATCTACTACCCCACCTACGACAGCACGCCCCATCTAATCTTGATGAACTAGGAAATTATGTGCTCTACCGAAGGATATTCCTCAGAAGAGAGCGTATAGCGTTTAGCGGATAGCGTTTAGTAAAAAACAAAAAACCATAGGGGATAGTTCAGAGACTTTAATCAATGAACAATGAGAAAGTAAATTTTTGAATTTTGAATTGTAGTTTTTCGCTTTAATGATTTATCCTATACGCTAAACGCTACCCGCTATACGCTAGAAAGAAATTGTCCTTCGTTGCTTTCTTGACAAAACTTTTATTTGATATATACTTATTGTAAGACTTTTATAAAAGCCTTTATAAAATTATCCCATTCAGCGAGAGTTAAAGTGAACAAATTACGGTTTATTTGTGCGTTGAGAGAAAAGGGAAGATTATCTAAAAAAGAGATGGCCAACATTTGTGACCTCTCCATACCTACAGTGAACAAAATTGTAAGGTTCTACTTACAAAAAAAAGTAGTTAAGGAAAGTGAATTTGGCCAATCCTCAGGGGGACGCAGGCCCATACTCTACGAGTTTAATGAGAAGGTAAAGTATGTCATAGGTGTGGATTTCGAGATTCCCGAGTTGACCCTGGTGGTTACTGATTTAAGAGGGAGAGTGGTAGAGAAAGACTTCTCCCATATTCCAACCAGGGGAAGTGCTCAATCTGCCACAGAGTATGTTGGTGAGAAGATAGTTTCTTTGATAGCCAAAAGCGGATTAACAAAGGAGGATGTAGTAGGAATTGGATTTGGCGCTCCTGCATTTCTAAAAGATGAAAAGATGACTATTTCTGGAAAAAATCTTCCTTCCTGGAAGGATGTCCCGGCAAAAAGGATTTTACAGGAGATAACAGAAATACCAGTTGTTGTTGATAATGATGTGAATCTTATGACACTATCTGAGAGTTATCATATGGACTATCGAGATACGGTCCTGGTGTATTTGACCCTGAGAAGAGGAATAAAGGGTGATATTAGGATGGGTGGTGGAGTACTGATAAACGGTGAGGTTTTTGATGGAGCTCATGGAAATGCAGCAACTCTTCGTCATGCCTATATGGACTTTTCAGCCAGCAGGAAGCCGCAGGAACTAATTGAGGATGTAATGAAAATAGAAAATCCCCAGGAAATGGTATTGAAGCTCAGGGACCACCTATTGATGCCTATGCTCAACATGGTGATTCTCTTTGACCCTGACCGGGTAGTAATAAATGCTGGTATCCTGGAACAATGGGAACCAACGTTTGTTGAGGAATGCGAGAAGGGCTTAAAGTATCGCCTTCGAGGATTATCTGACTGGGAGTTTAAAGTAGAAATGGCTCGGGATAGGGAGATGCCTTGTGCCAAAGGAGCCGCTCTTCGTGTCCTGCAGCAGATTTTCAGTGACCCGCATCTTTTTCAGGAAAAATTCCGATAAGAGAATATGAATCAAAGACATAGAGAGGGTGCCTGTGAGAAAAAAATCGATTATGGCAAAGATAAAAAACAAGATGAAAATGATATTTGGGGAAGGAGGTGAAAAAGTAAGTTAATCTTTCTAAAGTATAGGAGTTAAAGGAGAAAAAAATGAGTAAGAAGCTTATTTTCTTTTTGGTGTTGGTTTTATTGACAGGAGCATTCTGCACAGCGGCTTTTGCCCAAAAGACTGTAACTGTCCTTGGGACATGGGGAGGTGCTGAGAGAGATGCTTTTATGAAGATGCTAGAACCTTTTGAAGCGGCAACGGGCATTAAAGTGGAATTCACCGGTACACGTGATCTTCCCACAATACTTACCACACGAGTAGCGGCCGGTAATCCTCCTGATGTTTCTGCTATACCCAATCCTGGGCAGATGCAGGAATTTGCTGAGGTAGGAGCGCTAGTTGACCTCAGTGAATTTATGGACATAGGTAAATTACAAGACGAATATTCCCAGACATGGATTGACCTGGGGAGCTACGGAGGAAAGTTGTATTCCATTTTCATCTCAGCGGATTTGAAGAGTCTGGTCTGGTATAATATCGAGGCATTTGCCAGTGCAGGATACCAGATACCAGAAACCTGGGATGAACTTATGACTCTTTCTGACAAGATGGTTGCTCAGGGCAAGACTCCCTGGTCTATTGGTCTTGAATCTGGCGCTGCCAGCGGCTGGCCCGGAACCGACTGGATCGAGGATATTATGCTGCGAATTGCCAAGCCAGAGGTTTATGATAAATGGGCCAGTCACGAAATATCCTGGACAGATTCGGCGGTGAAGCGTGCCTGGGAAATTTTCGGTGATATTGCCCGAAGTGATAAATATGTATATGGAGGAGCGGCAACAGCACTCACTACCAACTTTGGCGATGCTCCCGGTGTGCTATTTACCAGTCCACCTCGTGCCTACATGCACAAACAGGCCACTTTCATTAAGAGCTTTATCTTGAATTACGACCCTACTCTTAAACCAGGCGAGGATTTCAGCTTCTTTCCCTTCCCATCTATTGACCCAGAGTATGGCACTCCTGCTCTAGGCGGTGCTGATATGTTTGCGGTGTTTAACAATACTCCAGAGGCGCAGGCTTTTATGCGCTATCTGGCAACTGCTGGTGCTCAGGAGATCTGGATTGTCCAACTGGGAAAACTATCAACTAACAGAAGAGTTAATCCTAACGTCTATCCTGATGACCTTACTCGCAAGGCTGCTGAGATATTAGCCAGTGCTCAAACGTTTCGCTTTGATGGCTCTGACTTAATGCCTGCTGCTGTAGGGTCTGGTTCTTTCTGGAGCGGGATACTGGATTATGTAGGTGGTGAAGATCTGGATTCTGTCCTGAAAAGAATCGAAGAAACCGCTGTTGATGCTTACAAGAAATAGATTCAAGAGGGGATTTGTGGCCACCAGAGGTGGCCACAAATCCTTTTCCCGTCCACAGAAAGATAAAAATGTACACAAAGAAATCAACTCCCTGGTTATATCTGGCTCCAGCCTTAACTTTACTCGGGTTTTTTCTCGTTTATCCTTCTTTTCATACTCTGTATCTTTCTTTTTTTGATAAAGGTTCCAATGCCTTTGTGGGAGCCGGTAACTATATCTATGCTTTCACAAATAGAGTTATGCTAACAGCATTCCGCAACAATGCTCTGTGGGTGGTGGTTTTTAGTGCCATAACGGTCTTTCTTGGCCTCGTCCTTGCTGTGCTTTTAGATAGAGTAAGATATGAGGTTATTATTAAATCCATCATCTTTATGCCTATGGCCATCTCTTTTGTAGGCGCTAGCGTTATATGGAAGTTTGTTTATGCTTTTAGGCCTGCCGGGGCTCCCCAAATTGGTACTCTTAATGCCCTCCTTCAGAGATTTCATCTGCCTCCTGTGGCCTGGTTGATTGAAAGACCCTGGGTCAATAATCTCTGTCTGATATTAGTTGGCGTATGGGTATGGACAGGATTTTGTTTGGTGGTACTCTCGGCTTCATACAAGAGTATTCCTAGACAGCTCTTGGAAGCAGCGCGAGTTGATGGAGCTAGCGAATGGAGGATTTTCTGGCGGGTTATTCTCCCCTTGCTTGTGCCCACCGTTACTGTACTTACCACTACCATGGCAGTCTTTGTGCTTAAGGTATTTGATATTATCTATGTTATGACCAACGGTAACTTCGGCACCGAAGTTATTGCTAATCGTATGTATAAGGAAATGTTCCAGTTTGGGAACTTTGGCAGGTCAAGTGCCATTGCTGTAGTTTTACTAGTACTTGTTCTTCCTATGATGTTTCTCAACATGCATCGGTTTAAAAGGGAGGAGAAATAATGAGCGAGAAGACGAGCAGAGTCTTATCTCGTGGGCTCCTGCATACGGTAATTATTCTCATTGCTGTCTTGTGGTTGATTCCCACAATTGGCGTGCTTATCACATCCTTTAGGCCTGCCCAGGATGTGGCAAATAGCGGCTGGTGGACAGTATTGGGAAATATGTTTAATTCAGCTCGCCTTACTTTAAGAAATTATAATGTGGTCCTGAGTCGATTAGGTGTAGGGAGAGCTTTCTTAAACAGCTTCATCATTACCATTCCTGCCACCATAATACCCTTAAGCATAGCGTTGTTGGCAGCTTATGCTCTTGGTTGGATGAAATTTTTTGGGCATACATTTGTTTTTATGGCTCTAATAGCACTTCTGGTTGTTCCTCTCCAGATGACCTTCATTCCAGTCTTACGAATTTTTAACAAATTAGGTCTTGCCGGCAGCTTCCCGGGAATTTGGTTAGCTCACAGCGGTTACGGACTTCCTCTGGCTATATATATGCTATATAATTCTATTTCGGGATTGCCTAAAGAGCTTTTTGATTCTGCCTCTATTGACGGGGCATCCTCATTTCATACTTTCTTATATATTGTACTTCCGCTTTCTGTGCCTATTGTTGCCTCTCTTGCTATCTTTCAATTCTTATGGGTATGGAATGACCTTCTGGTTGCACTTATTTACCTGGGAGGGACACCAGATGTAGCACCCATTACTGTTCAGATAAGCAGTTTGGTTGGCTCCTACGGTCAGGATTGGGAACTTCTCACCGCAGCGGTATTTATCTCCATCGTTCCCTCTCTTATCATCTTCTTCAGTTTGCAGCGTTATTTTGTGCGAGGGATCTTAGCTGGTTCAGTGAAAGGATAAGGATAAAAATATGTCATTTTCCCAGCTCTCAGCATATGAGGAGATTGTCGGATGCGGTAAAATCGAGGAATTGCTTGCACTGGCAGATGAAATCAAGGGTATCTCAGTTACGCATGTCAACTCGACATCCACAGGTGGGGGAGTGGTGGAGATTTTACGCAGTCTTGTGCCTTTATTCAGACTTGTAGGTATTCCTTGCCGCTGGGAGGTAATCCAGGGGACAGATAAGTTCTTTCGCACAACTAAGCTTTTTCATAATCTGTTGCAAGGCCTTTCTCTTAAAGAGGGAGAGAAGATAACCCAGGATATGTTGGATGAGTATAGGAGAGTAAACGATGAGAATATGAGAAAAGTTGACCTTGCCTCTGATGTGGTAATTATTCATGACCCTCAACCTGCAGCTCTCATTAGGGCTAGGGGAAACAATAAATGGGTTTGGAGATGCCACATAGACCTTTCCAGCCCCGATAAAAAAACCTGGGATTTTCTATATTCTTATATTGGACAATACGATACGGCCATTTTCTCCCTGCAGGATTTTGTCCAGCCTTCATCTTTGGCCCATTATATAATTCCTCCTTCTATAGATCCTCTTAGCGAAAAAAATAAAGAGCTTTCAGCCCAACAGGTAAAGAATGTATTTGAAAAATTAGGAATTCCTCAGGATAGACCAATATTACTTCAAGTTTCCCGCTTTGATTATTTCAAGGACCCTATTGGAGTAATAAAGATATATCGGCAGGTGAAAAAAAGAACCAATTGTCGATTGATTCTGGCAGGAGGAACAGCCGAGGATGATCCGGAAGGTTCGCAGGTTCTCAAGCAGGTAAAACAAGAGGCGAAAGGTGATTCAGATATTCATATTCTAAATCTTCCTCCCGACAGCTTCTTTGAGATAAATGCTTTGCAAAGAGGGGCTGATATTGTAATTCAAAAATCATTGAAAGAAGGATTTGGATTAACAGTTACCGAAGCTTTGTGGAAAGCTCGCCCTGTTATAGGGGGCAATGTTGGAGGAATAAAATTGCAGATAAAAGACAGTGAAAATGGATTTTTAGTTAACTCAATTGAGGAGGCAACAGACAAAGCTCTCTATCTATTGAAGAATCCTTCTTATGCACGAGAAATGGGAGAGGCTGGTAGAAAAGTGGTTAAAGACAAATTTCTTATCACACGCCATCTTAAAGATTATCTCAGACTAATAGGAGAGCTGTGTAGTTGAGTTAAGTATTTTGCTGCTTCTTCGGGTGTTATGTAGTTTATGTAAAAGCCAGTTCCCCATTCAAACCCAGCAACTCTGGTAAGGCGAGGTATAATTTCCAGATGCCAATGGTAGAACTCTAAATTTGGTCTGCTAGAAGGAGAAGTATGAATTATATAGTTATAAGGAACGTGAGGAAGAATTTTATCAAGGGATGTGATGCATTTTTTTAGTATTCTAGCCAGGCTTTTTATCTCACTTTTTTTAATTTCCCTAAAATCAGAACAGTGTCTTTTAGGCAGGATACACATCTCATAAGGGAAACAGGAGGCAAAAGGGCATAAGCTTATAAAGTTTTCATCCTCCCACAGGAGTCTTTCTTTAAAAGCTATCTCCTGCTCTATAATATGGCAAAAAAGACATCCTCCCTTGAGCTCAAAATACTCCTTAGAGCCTTCAAGCTCCTCCTCTACACGTTTAGGAACTAGAGGAGTAGCAATTAATTGAGAATGGGAGTGGCTTAGAGATGCTCCAGCTACTATGCCCCTGTTCTTAAAAATTAATACATATTGGAAATGAGGATTTTTCATAAGCTCTATTATCCTCTCCCGATAAACCCAGAGCACCTCTTCTACAACCTTGTCTTCAAGAGAAAATATGTCCTCTATATGATGAGGAGTCTCAATTATTACCTCATGAGTGCCAATTCCACTCATCATCCTGTATATTCCCTTTTCTCTTTTATTTGAATCACTCCCTATTTTTAAAGCAGGATACTTATTGGGCACTACCCTTATCCGCCAACCAGGGGTATTAGGTCTGGTGCCTTTTTTGCGGTAAGAAATGATTTCAGGGGGAGTGAGAGTCTCGTTTCCTTCACAAAAGGGGCACTTTTTTTCTTTGCTTGGTCTGGGCTTCTCAACGGCAAAGTGTAAGGGTTTTTCCCCCCGCTCTGTGGAGATAATTACCCACCTTGCAATTACAGGGTCTTTTCTTAATTCAGCTATTTTATTCCTCCTGAGGTCTCTGCTATCAAGATATTGGGGGGGGGAACATCCCCCCTCAACGGCCTTCGGCCTACTCCCCCCGTTTGTCTGATCTATTAGCTACAGAGGTTTGATTGATAACGATTCAGGAAAATTATCGAAATTCCAATACTTAAATATAACGGAGAAAGAGAATAAGTCTAGCTTCGTTTGACACAAAAAATATAAAGTTTATAGTAATGGAAGAAAGATTAATTATGAATCGAATTACTTATAGAAAACAAATACAGTTACTAGTTGTTAGCTTTGCTGTGACTATTGTCCTGAGAATTGTCATTGAGCAAACCTTATATGAGACAGTTGGCAAGCAAGTACTTTTGAATTTGGTGATTCGCAGACTGTTCTATAAATTTGTTTTCCAAAGAATCCTCTGTCCTATTGTTGTAATAAAGGTTCCTAGCTGGTTTGCCCAAATAATTCTACTTTTTGTCTTTATAACGAGCAGAATAACCATTGTGGGTGAGAAAGAACTAGAAAGGATTGAAAAGGAAAAACAGAGAGTTATCTTTGCCTTCTGGCACGGCAATTATACATTACTGCTTTTCTCCTTTCGCATGAAAAACGCAGTGGCCTTAGTTCATTCATCCTTTCGAGGAGACCTTATGGCTCAATTGGCCTCTGTCTTTAAATATCGTATAGTACGCATATCCAGACATCGAAGGTCTATAATACCATTTATCAAGGCAATTAAAGAGGGCTATCCAGGATTTATTGCCGTGGATGGTCCTCTGGGGCCACCTCGTGAGACTAAAGCAGGAGCAATCCACATTGCCCGGAAATCAGGAGCTGAGATTATTCCTCTAGCAGTACAAGCTCGTAGAGGATTTCTGCTGAATCGATGGGATAATCATTGCATTCCCCTGCCCTTTAATGATATCACCGTATCTATTGGCAAGCCAATAGTGGTGAAAGACGGTGACTCTCTTGAGGTGAAAAGAGAAGAAGTAACTAGCTCTCTCTTAGAATTAACCCAAGTGAATTAAGAGAGAGAGTTCTTCTCCTTCAGATTCTTTCTGAGAACACCAGCCTTCCCTTTTTCTTACTTTACTGAAACTCTGCTGCTAGGGCGTCACATAATCAAAACTAGAACGGGCTATATGAAAAACTCACCCTGGGCCAAAATTGGACAAAATCGTCAATTTGTGCTATGGGTAGTGCTCATCGCAGATGATTTCTCGCTGTTCTGGTCAGAGCATTATCTCGACCCGAAGTTACTACTTTGTGAGAAATCAAGCAGAGTCTTTTGCTTTGTTCATACCAGAAGATACTATCATTCCACAAATCGAAGAGGAAAAATAAAATGATCAAAATATATTCCATTCTTCATGTTGATAGGATTTGCTCATGAGTGGATGGCATTCTCCAAAGCTAAAAGAGGTCTTCGATAGGCTTAGGACGGAACGGATTGGTTTAACGCAGAAAGAGGCGGAAGGAAGGCTGTTAAAATATAGTGCTAATGAGATACAGGTAGGAAAAAAGATTTCCCCTTTTAGAATTTTTGCTGAACAATTCAGAAGTTTGTTAGTTATTATTTTGATAATGGCTGCTGTTGTTAGCTATGTTATCGGGATTTTTCCCGGACAGGAAGCGAGAGTTGTTGATTCTCTCTTAATCTTGTCAATAGTCCTGGCTAATGGCATTTTTGGGTTCCTGCAAAACTATAAGGCAGAGAAAAGTATCGAAGCACTAAGGAGACTGGTTGCTCCCAGGGCAAAGGTGATAAGAGATGGGTTGGTGCAGGAGGTCGCTTCCAGGGATGTAGTCAAAGGAGATATAGTTTTAATTGAAGAGGGAGATGAAGTTCCGGCCGATGCAAGGTTAATAGAGAGTAAAGATTTAGCTGTTGATGAATCAAGCCTTACCGGAGAAAGTGAGAGTGTAAAGAAGGAAGCTAAAATCTTAAAAGAGGATATACCTTTGGTAGAAAGAAGAAATCTCCTTTTTATGACCACTGTTGTAAGCAGGGGTAAAGGAAGAGCGGTAGTTGTGGAAACAGGGATGAACACAGAGGTAGGGAAAATTGCTGAAGAGATTAGAGAAAGCAAAGAAAGGCCAACATCCTTTCAACTAGAATTGAATGCTCTGGGGAAGAAAATAACCTATGCAGTAATAGGAATAATTGCTTTTATTCTGCCGGTGCAGTTTCTAATAGGTGTTGCTGATTTTGCTACTATTTTTCTCACAGCTATAGCTTTAGCGGTAGCATCAATTCCGGAGGGTCTGCCTGCTGTGGTTACAATTGCTTTAGCTTTGGGCACAAGAAGAATGGTCAAAAGAAATAGTTTAGTTAAGAAACTGCCGGTTGTAGAGAGCCTTGGTTCTGTTGATACTATCTGTACTGATAAAACAGGAACTTTGACTGAAGGTTTAATGACAGTAAGAAAACTGAGCTTTGATGGTGAAGTAATAGATGTCAGCGGTGTTGGTTATAGTCTAGATGGGGATTTTCTCATCAATGGAAAAAAGATAGATGCAAGGAGAGTTTCACCTTTGCTCAATTGCGGTTTGCTTTGTAATAATGCTGTTATGGGAAAAGATGAGAATCAAAAGAAAAAATACATTGGAGATCCTACTGAAATCGCTCTCCTGGTCGCTGCCAGGAAAGCAGGCCTTCAACCTGATGAATATGTAAGAGTAGATGAGATTCCTTTTTCTTCTGAAAGAAAAAGGATGACTACTGTTCATAGAAAGAATAAGGAGCTTTTAGTCTTTACAAAGGGTGCCCCTGAGGTAATTTTGGAGGGATGTAGTTTTATTCTTGAAGACGGAAAAGTGAGAAGGCTCAGCAAGGGAGATAAGGAAATTATAGCATCAAGAAATAGGGATTTGGCCAAAGACGCTCTAAGGGTTCTGGCTTTTGCTTATAAAGCACTCAATGAAGAGGAAGAGAAGAAGGAAAATATTGAAAATGACCTCATTTTTCTTGGCTTACAGGGAATGATAGATGCTCCAAGGAGAGGGGTTAAGGAAGCTATTGAGACTTGCAAAAGAGCAGGGATAAGGGTTGTGATGATAACCGGGGATAATAAAATAACTGCACAGGTTGTAGCAAAGGAGATTGGTATCGGCAAAAATACATTGGAAGGAAAAGACCTGGACGGTATTTCTAGCCAGCAGTTAAGGGCAAGGGTCAAAGAGGTGGATATTTTTGCCAGAGTTTCCCCAATGCATAAAGTAGGGATTCTAAAAGCACTACAAGAGAATGGACATGTAGTCGCTATGACTGGCGATGGTGTGAACGATGCTCCTGCCTTAAAAAATGCAGATATTGGGGTGTCGATGGGCATAAGGGGGACCGATGTCGCTAAGCAAACATCTGATATGGTTTTACTTGATGATAACTTTGCAACCATTGTAGATGCTGTAAGGAATGGGAGAACAATTTTTGACAACATAAGAAATTTTGTTAGATATCTACTTACAACTAATCTTGCTGAGGTTTTTGTGGTATTCCTGGCTTCTTTATTTGGCTATTTACCTATAATGCCTGTGCAGCTTCTCTTGATTAATTTTCTTACAGATGGCTTACCAGCTTTAGCTTTAGGTATTGACCCTACAAGAAAGGGCACAATGCAAAGAAAGCCAAGAAAAAAAGCAGAGGGCATTATGAACAGAAAATCAATTTATTGGATTATGGGTATCGGTATTGAGTTGGCTCTTGTTTTGTTAGCTATATTCTTTATCGGGCTTAAAAATGGATTGGCAACGGCGAGGACTATGGTTTTCACCGGTTTCGTTTTATATGAATTTGTGAAAATCTCTGTCATTAGATATCAACAACAGTTGAGTTGGTTTTCGAATAAATGGTTGGTTTTAGCAACAACTGGCTGCATAGCCCTGCAATTAGCAATACTCTATACACCATTGAATCGTTTGTTCCATGTTGTTCCATTGGGTCTCTTTGAATGGCTTATTCTCTTGCTAGGTGCTGGAATAAGTTGGATATTGGCAGTGCTAATTACAAAATATGTAGTGCGATATACCCATTAATTAGTCCGCATTGTTTATGCCTATCCCGATTCTGTATTCTCTGGCAGTCTTTAACTTACAGATTTTTTGTGATGATACATTGAATGGTTCGTGAGTATATTCAAGCAAAAAAATGGGCAAAGACCCTCAGACAGAATTTAAGTTTTGAAATATTACTATGCGCTGTGCAGTTTATGTAAGACAATCAAGGGGAAATCCTTCCTAGGATCTTTGTGAGCGAATATGGCTCCGGGGGGCAGGACGTTGTTAGAACTTTTTCTCAAGAAATCATAGAGATTCCAACCTACGACATTCCGGTACAACAGCGGGCTAGAGCACGCTAGGCCAAATTTCAGTGCTTGCCAGTCTGGGTTTTGGAGCGGCGTGGTCTGAGGGGAGATTCAGTGAATAAGATAAACTCCTACGGTCATAAGAACATCACTGAGAATAGGAATAGCGAGGTTATCTATCTTCGGAATCATTTCAGCTGTGCTTGCTCCCAATGCACCAAGAAAAGATAGGACAATAGGATTAGGTATCTCAGCGACTTTAAAGATGAACCAGGCAACTAAGAAACATATGATGAAATTGCCTAAAGTTGCTTCCAGGGAAAAATAGCGACCCCTTGCCTGTCTTGTTATCTTGGCAGAAGTATCACCAACCACCAAGAGCAGTACAGTAATCGAAGCAATCAATCTTGGAAATACAAGAATCGCTATCCAACAACCTATAACGTAGTAGGTTGTGGATGCGATCTTTGTTTTCTCTTCCTCACGCATAATAACCTTGAAAATCTTATGTGCCAGACGATTAACTCTAGGGATAAATTGACGAAAAAGATCTCCTAACAAGAAAAAAAGAGCTACGGCTCCAAGAATTATTAAACTTAATTCTCTACTGATATTTGTGAGGCCATAGATTGAGACAATCGTCAGTCCAGTAAAGGTGTGGAAAAGAGTCCTTGGCCATTGGTTTTTTTCTTTTTTTGCCATTATTTTATTCATTATCTGCCGATTAACCAATTTCCAGTTCACTTTTCCTCTCTTTAGTAATATTTTATGCCTGAAGTGAATTCATTTCTCAGTGCTCGATTTCACGATAACACTATTTCACTCTGACAAATTATACATCTTTTACTTATTTGGAATCTCTATAATAGCATTCCCCCAGGATAGCCAATCGTTGAAGGGTAGGAACGACCTTTTTGGGGTCTCTCGATTCTTTCAGTCACAGAGTTAATTTTGTTGAATTAAGTCAAGAGAGTGAGCAGGTGCTGCTATCAGATTGATAACCTATTTTAGCAATGGTATGTTAAACTGAGAGACTGAAGATGACTAATAGCCTGTGGCCTGGTTTAGGATATGGTATTCTATCTTTTATCTTTTTTGGCCTCTATGCTGTACCTCGACGATACACCGAGTCCCCCACTCCGCAATTTCTCTTGATTATGGGAATCACTATCTCTGCCTGCACTTCAATCAGCGGCCTTTTGTTTACTGAAAGACTAGCGGTCTCTTTCCCTCAGATAGTTCTCTCCTATGTGAGCGGGTTTACTCTGGTTTACGGGAACTATTTGTTATATCTACGCTATAGACTGCGTGGGAGTCGGGAAAGCAACACCGGTAAAGAATCTTACCGTTATTCTGGGGGTATTTTTCGGCCTTTTAATCTTTCGGGAATTTTCCTGGCAGGATAGGCTTTCTCTTGCTCTCTTAGGGACAGCAACTCTATTCATTCTTCTTTCTACCATTATTCTGGGTAAATTAGCTCCCACCACTGAATTAGCCAAGCAATCCTGCCCCCTTTTCCTTATAAAACCAAGACGGAAAAAGACCAGTCACCATACTCTGGTAGGATTTGTACTTGCCTTAGCGGCCGCTCTTTTCTATGCCTTATTTGGAGTACCTGGTAAAATGGTTATAGAAAGCATGAACTCTATTTGGCCCTATTTCATCTTTATGGGACAGGGTATCCTGTTGGGGTCACTGGTCTTCTATTTTATTTTGGCTAAAGGAAAAGATTGGAGCGATGTCTCTCTAAAGGACAACTTCTGGGGGATGCTGTCCGGAATTCTATGGGTGCTTGCTTTCGCCAGTCTGGCTAACACCCTTAAGTTACTGGGAATGGCCACAGCCTGGCCTATAGCTAACCTCAATACCATCGTTACCGTGCTTTACTCTTCTCTGGTTCTCAGAGAGATATCCTTAAGATACCAAGCAAAAAGGGTGTTTGCAGGATTTGTTCTGGGGATGACGGGAATAGCCCTTCTGGCTGGAGCAAGAGTGTAGTCGAATTTATCTTATTTAGTTACACTCTTTTTTCGAATATCATCAGGAAAGTTTTATTTGACCAACTTGGCTAGAGTAAAGAATCTTTGTATAATAAGGCGTCCAAAACCTGATAAATCGAAATTCAATTTTGAATTATTAATAAGGAGGTAAGAAAATGCCAGAATTTCTAAATCCTTTTAGCGGTAAAGTGCCTGAACGCAAGCTTACAAGAGAGGAAATTATCCGCGCTTTACGACTTAACATTGCGGCAGAAGAAGAAGCTGTCCATCTCTATATGGCTCACGCCGATGCCACCGATGAGCCTCTGGTGAAGAAGGTACTCATAGATGTAGCCAATGAAGAACGTGAACATATTGGAGAATTTCAGCGACTCATCCAGATTCTCACTGGAGATGAAGATGATATGCTACGAAGTGGCGTTGAGGAAGTTGATGAAATGGCCAAGGAGCTGGAAAAGGAATAATAGTAAGTCTATTTTTGAATCAGAGCAGGAAGGAGTTGACGGGGAGAGATTTTCTAACAACTGGCAAGTCCTGACATAAAATGTCAAATAAAAAAATATCATTCATCATAGTTGATATTGAGGAGGAAATGTTATGCGAAAAAAGGAAATAAAAGAAAATATTTACTGGATGGGAGCTATTGACTGGGATAGGCGATTATTTGATTCCCTTATACCGCTTCCTGACGGCACAAGCTACAACGCCTATTTGGTTCAAGGAAGTAAGAAAACGGCTTTATTAGATACTGTTGACCCATCGATGACGGGCGTTCTAATGTCTCAGCTAAAGAACATTAGCAACATTGACTATATTATCTCTCATCATGCTGAACAAGACCATTCTGGATCTATCCCCTGTGTTCTTGAGAAATATAAAAGCGCAAAGGTTATTACAACTCCAAAAGGCAAAGGAATGCTTATTGACCTCTTATGTATCCCAGAAAAAAGGTTTCTGACCGTTGATGATGGAGAAAGCCTTTCGCTCGGCGACAAAACTCTCCAATTCATATATACACCCTGGGTTCACTGGCCCGAGACTATGGTATCGTACCTCAAGGAAGATAATCTACTTTTCAGCTGTGACTTTTTCGGTTCTCACCTGGCTACTACAGACTTATACGTAATTGACGAAGGCCGTGTTTACGAGGCAGCCAAAAGGTACTACGCAGAGATTGTGATGCCATTCCGAAAGATTATACAGAAAAACCTGGAAAAAATAGACAAGTACGAGATTGATTTTATTGCACCAAGTCACGGTCCAGTATACAATAAACCGAAGTTCATAATTGATGCCTACCTGGATTGGACCTCAGAGGATCCAAAGAATATTGTAGTACTTCCTTATATATCAATGCACGGAAGCACCAAAAGAATGGTTGAGTATCTATTGAGTGCGCTAGCTGAAAAAGGAATAACGGTATACCAATTTGATTTGGCGGCGACCGATATCGGAAAACTTGCCATAACTCTGGTTGATGCTGCTACCCTGATCATCGGAACACCCACGGTTCATGTTGGTCCTCACCCCAACGTTTTTTGCGCTACACATTTAGCCAACGCACTCAGGCCAAAATTGAAATTTGCCTCTATTATTGGCTCCTATGGCTGGGGTAGTAATGCGGTAGAACAAATCACTGGTTTAATTTCAAATCTAAAGGCAGAAATATTAGAACCGGTGCTCTGCAAGGGATTCCCAGACGAAGCTGATTTTAGAGCCTTAGATAATCTGGCTGCTACTATTTGGGAAAAACACAAAGAACACAACCTTACTAAATGAAGGTTTCAGCTTTTTACAATATCAGAGCTGGCCGATTAAAAAACAGACTGATAGTGCTTACCAGAAGTACATTTCCGACGTTGGTGCACCTGGCACGACGATGTTTTCGAGCCTTTTTTTGAGAATGCGGAGGAAGAGACCCAAATTCCAGGCTACGATCTACCATAATACCCGAAACCAGGTAAGCAGAAAAGCTCCAATTGGTACATCGTCGAGCCCGGTCAATCTTTTCGAAAGTTCTTGGGGGAAAGCTTCTTTTCAACGATGTAAGGTTCGAATCAAAGCAATATGAAAAGTCACGCCAATAGCTATGCCAACCAAAAGAGCTCTAACCAAGAAAGTATTGACTACAAGAATGGTTGAATATCCCATTGTTGCCCATAATAAAACAATAGAGAATACCTTTGTTTTTAGGGGAAGGGCTTTTTTCTCTCGATAGTTCTTAATGTAATTGCCGAACCATCTGTTACTGACGAGCCAATTGTAGAATCTTTTTGAACCTCTAGCGTAACATGCAGCAGCCAGCAATAGAAAGGGAGTAGTAGGCAAAAGAGGCAAGAATATTCCTAGCGTTCCAAGTCCCATAAAAAGAGTCCCTGCACCGATCCATGCCCGTCGAATCAATCTACTCGATGTATTATTTGTGTGGGTGTGACTGTCCCAACGTCTTCCCCGATTACCTGTCTTCATGGTAACTAAACTACCAGATTTCGTCCGACTCTTTATCTCAGAGCCTGTCGCTTATGCAAAAACTCCTGATTTCGAGGAAAAATTGAACCAATGCCCAATAGCTGGTAATCAGCCATCGTTATGGGCCCATAGTTCCTTCCAGGAGTACATCCCAGTCAATGACTTCCCTCCTCAGACGATGTTCGCAACTCTGCGTTCAGTGGTTCGGCAAGAATTCGTTCTCACGACTACACATCTGCCAATCGGTTCTCATCAACCAGAGTTTACCCTGAGGTTGCCTTAACCCGCTCCTCCTGTGTCATTCCAGCGAGACGTCTGATCTCCTTCAGGTCGAGCTTGAGGCCCTGGGCCACCCGGCTGCCATATTCAGGGCCCACCTTATAAAAGAGCGCTGTTTGGCGAAGCTGGATGCGCTTTTTTGCACCGCCCAGGTGATTAAAGATATTGCCGATGAGATGAGTTCGATCCTGCTCACTCATCACCCTGCGGTATAGCTCCCCAGGTTGGATGAAATCGTCATTCGGATGAGAGTAGGAGTGACGTCCGGTTTTCCCGAAGACCTTAAGTGCTGGATAGGCTGCCTCTGGATAAGGAATAGGACCGTCTAAGCTGTTGGGGTAGTAGTTTGGACCAGCTCCGGCATTATCGTCACAGCGCATCAATCCATCGCGCTGATAGTTGTTTGACTTAACCGCCTTTGCTGAGTTTACAGGAAGCAGGTGGTAGTTGGGTCCTAGGCGGTGTCGATGTGTATCGGGATAGCTGAAGATACGTCCTTGCAGCATCTTATCCGGCGAAGGAGCTATCCCAGGCACAAGGTTTCCCGGTGAAAAAGCAGCTTGTTCCACCTCGGCAAAGTAGTTCTCGGGGTTGCGGTTCAGCACCATACGACCAACTGGTCTGAGGGGTGCATCACCGTGAAGCCAGACTTTGGTAACATCGAAAGAGTTAAAGCGGTATTTCTCCACCTCTTCTGGAGTCATAATCTGCACATAGACCTTCCAGGCTGGAAAATCGCCGCTTTCAATGGCTCGGTACAAGTCCCGAGTAGCATGGTCAGCATCTTGCCCACACATATGACGAGCTTCCTCGCGATTGAAGTTTTGAATCCCTTGCTCAGTTTCAAAGTGTATCTTTACCCAGAAATACTCACCTTTTCCATTGTACCACATGAACGTATGTCCGCTGTAGCCGTTCATGTAGCGAAAGCTCTTGGGGGTACCCCGGTCAGAGAAAAGTATGGTCACTTGATGAATTGACTCTGGGGTGAGCGAGAGGAAATCCCAGAACATATCCGGGTCCTTGAGGTTAGTAGCCGGGTTACGCTTCTGGGTGTGGATAAAGTCAGGAAACTTTAGCGGATCACGGATGAAGAAGACCGGAGTGTTGTTTCCCACAAAATCATAGTTTCCCTCCTCTGTGTAGAATTTGACAGCGAAACCCCGCGGGTCGCGCTCGGCGTCAGCTGATCCCTTCTCACCTCCCACAGTAGAGAAACGTGCGAAGACCTCGGTGCGCTTACCAACTTTAGAGAGGAATTTGGCCTTGCTATAATCTCTCAGATCATGGGTAACCTCGAAAAAACCCCCAGCTCCTGCTCCCTTGGCATGTACAACACGTTCGGGAATGCGTTCGCGGTCAAAGTGAGCTAGCTTTTCCACAAGATGTGTATCCTGGAGCAGTGCCGGTCCTGAACTACCAGCGGTCATTGTGTTCTGATCGTCGTCAACAGGTGAGCCAAAGTTGCCGGTGAGAACCTTCTTCTTTTTTTCCTGCATAATTGGCCTCCTTTATAAAAGATTGTTTTTACATATCACCCCTATTGGATACTGATTAAATTATACAGGAAGCATAAGGAATCGTCAATTATAACAGATAAAAAGAGTGTTGACGCAGAAGGAGAATCTAATTGGCAACACTGATTCAGGGGTGAGAGGAAAGTATTGAGAAGAAGGGAAAGGAGGGGATGTCCCGGGGGACTCGTCCGCCCTTAGACAGGATGTTTTCAGAAATTTCTTAGAACAAGACATAAAGATCCCAATCCACGACACTCCGGTACGAAAGCGGCTTAGACCACCTTAACCCAGATCTCAGCGCTTGTCAGGCCTGGCGAGGGGTTGTCGTTGAGAACTTATCCTGACCATTCAAATCGCCCTTTCCCTAATCCATAGTCTAATATCACAACTGGACAAATTCTAGGGGGGCAGGTCAATACGAGAGACAATTGAAAAACATGAAAAGGCAAATGTCAATTACCTAGCTCAAGGGGTTCAGATTATCGAACTCGCCAAGAAAGCCTACGGACTTTACTTAGAGCAAGAACCTTCTGAAAAGAAAAAACTTCTCAGAATCCTACTATCGAACTGTACCTTCGATAGTGGAAAGCTTCATCCAACCTATCACAGACCGTTTGACTTACTGGTAAAAAGCAAAGAAAATGATGACTGACTCCCCGGGCAGGACTCGAACTTATGACTTAATGACTGTAAATAAGCCTGTATTCATAACAGACCTGAATCATCTCTTATCTCTCAAACCACCTTGATATTTGTTCTTGTTTAAGGGTTTAGGGATTGAGTGATAAGTTTTATGCCTTCCAGCTTCTCAGGTAGATGGTCTATACCACAAATAGTCAGAAATCACTAAACTATCATAATAGTTGCAGATGTTAGTTTTGACGCACAACTGGAATTACTTATATGGCCGACCGGTTTGTTCTTCTTGATACTTTTATTCTTATACTATATGATATATTGAAAGATAGAAAAAAGAGCAAAATCAAGAAAGGTGCATTAATGAGGATTAAATTAAAGAAACTCACCGCTGAACTTCCTACTCCTGCATATGCTTATGACAACGATGCTGGCTGTGACCTCTATAGTAGAGTTGATTTACTAATAAATCCCGGTGAACGCAAATTAATTCCTACTGGTATTGCCCTGGAAATCCCTCCTGGTTATGCTGGTTTCATCCAACCCAGATCCGGTCTTGCTCTGGAGCACGGAATAGGTATTGTCAATTCTCCCGGGCTCATTGATTCCGGATATAGGGGAGAGGTAGCTGTAATTCTGATAAATCTTGACAAAGGTAAGTCATTTAAAGTGAAAAAGGGTGACAAAGTCTGTCAACTAGTTATTCAAAAAGTGGAGACTCCTGATATCAAAGTTGTTGAGGAACTAGATAACACAGAGAGGGGACCAGCAGGGTGGGGGAGTACGGGATAGAGATATGGTAAAAGAAAGAGAATATCTGGGAATAGTTGGGTTGATACTGATAGCTATTTTTTTAACTGCTGATCAGGCAGCTCTGGTTCCCAACTACCTTCTTATCGAAGCTGAGTTTGGGGTAAGCCATACCCAGATGGGAGCAATAAGTTCGGTATTTATTGTTATCGGCGCATTGATGGTTCTATTATGGGGTTACTGGGCGGACAAATATTCAAGGAAGAAACTGCTTGTTATGGGAACCATCCTGGGTGAAATTCCCTGTTTGTTAACAGCTTTTGTTCAGAGTTATAGCCAACTTTTCATTATGCGGTCTTTGACAGGTCTGGGAATAGGTATTCTCTTACCGGTCGGCTCATCGCTCCTGGGGGATTATTTTTCTCCTGAAGAAAGAGGAAAAGGATTTGCCTGGTTCCTATTTGCTGCCGGACTGGGCTATTTAATAGGAGCAGCCATAGCGGGAACAATTGGTCCCAGATTAAACTGGAGATATCCCTTTGCCATTATCGCTCTTCCTAACTTTATTCTCATTCCTTTATTCTATTTTCTAGCCAAAGAGCCAGAAAGAGGCAGAGTTGAACCGGCGCTTAGGGAACTCATCAAACGTGGACTAACCTACAGCTATAAAGTTAAGCTTTCGGATTTTAAAAGGGTTATAAGTATTCGAACTAATCTTTTTTTGAACCTACAGAGTATTGCCGGTTGTATCCCCTGGGGAGTATTACCGATATGGGTTATAACCTTTTTCGCTCAGGAAAAAGGACTTAGTATTCCTATGGCCACATTTTTCGGATTGGCCTTTGGTGGAGCAAAAATGGTTGGCAATATATACGGTGGGTATCTGGGCGATTTCCTGCGTAAGAAAAATGTTCTCTGGCGCACAATATTATGTATGGTTGCTATCCTGGGGGCTATACCCTTTATAGCTGCTGTAATAGCCTATCCAGCTCCTGCTCATCCTCGTTTTTTACATATCTTATTGCCCCTTCTTATTGGCTTTATTGGAATTAGCATCGCTTCTATAGCCGGACCAAATATAAGGGCGATATTTCTGGATGTTAACGTGCCAGAAAATCGTGGTATAATGCTTTCCGTCGCTAATCTTACCGATGTGATGGGAGGAGGAATCGGTCCTTTGGTGGGTGGCATTCTTGCCGATAAATTTGGTTTAACTTTTGTCCTTTACATTTCCATAATTTTTTGGATACCATGCGCTTTTCTCTGGCTCCCTTTAATAAAAACAATTCCAAATGACATGCATAATCTTTCACTTATAATGAAGAAACGCGCTTCAAAGATTTCTTCCCATAAGTAGTTTTGTATGCACCGGCTATTTATTTTTTTTCCATATGAAACGTCTTATATATTTTCGCTTATCTGTAGAGGTTTGATTCATCAAACCCGCTAATTTTCTGGCTTCATAAATGAAGTCGCTACAAGGGATGCGCAATTATTTATGTCGTTTCATATAATACAGTAGGTTTTATATGTTAAGCAGTAGGGTAGGGATGCTCAGGCTCCCAATATAGAAATTTGACAGCTGGAAGATTATATATTATAAAAGAGTCAAATAGAAAAGGAGGTAGAAGATGGTGACAAAAGAGGAGGGATTAGAATGAAGAAAGTCATTTACATGATTGGGGTAGTCATAATTATAGTTGTGGTTGCTTTTTTTGTGTCAAGATCTCTTGAAGAGGCACCTACTGAAATCGTCCCAGCAGAAAAAGAAGTCTATGTTGTTGTGTCGGATATTTCCTGGCCACCCTTTGAATGGAAGGATGAAGAGGGCAATTATGTAGGTTTTGACCTGGATGTGATGCGAGAAATCGCCAAACTGAAAGGCTACGAAATCGAGATTGAAGACGTAGCTTTCGACTCTATCATTGCAGGAGTTGTGGCAGGCAAGTATGACATAGGCGCCTCAGGATTTACCATTACTGACAAACGAGAGGAAGTAATAGACTTCTCCCAGGCTTATTGGAAATCAGACCAGGCTATTCTTGTTCGCCAGGATTCTGGCCTTAATATCATTACCGCATTGAGTAATGGCAGGGCCGTAGGAGCACAGAGAGGAACAACCGGAGCTGACTGGATTCAGACGAACTTAATTGACAAAGGAGTAGGTATAGAGCTTAAGCTTTACGAGACCTATCCTTTGGCTGTGCTTGATTTGATTAATGGGAACCTGGACGCCGTTATTCAAGATGAGCCGGCTTCGCAAGTATCTGTAGCCAAGGAAAAAGCAATCGGGATAGCGGGTGTCATCGTCACTGGAGAGGAGTTTGGATTCCTGGTTCAGCAAGGAGATCCCTACGGGCTCCTGATTAAGATAAACGAGGCAATGAAGGAGTTACAATCTTCAGGGGAATGGGATAAACTTGTAACTAAATATTTTGGTGAATAACGAATGTCCTGAAGATATATAGTGGGAAGAGGAGAATAGAACTGTCCTCTTTCCACTATTGTCAGGAGGAGGCGAAGAAGCATCGAAAAACTGATTCTTATATGGAATAGTCTGCCATTCCTTCTAAGAGGTACGATCGTTACTCTGGAGCTCACCTTTTTACTTTTGGCTCTAGGGCTGGTAGTCGGTATACTTCTAGCTTTGGGCCAGGTCTACGGGCGAAGAGGAGTAGTCATTTTCAGCTCAATCTATGAGCAGATTTTTCGCTCCATTCCAGCATTGGTCCTTCTTTTCCTTTTCTTTTTCGGCTTATCCCTATTGGGCGTCAATATCTCAGCCTTTTTCTCTGCAATCCTTGCTCTGGGTCTTCGCTCTTCTGCTTATCAATCACAAATCTTCCGGGGGGCGATTCAGTCTATTAGGGAAGGTCAGATGGTAGCGGCCCGCTCTGTAGGAATGAGTAAGTTTCAGGCAATTCGTCATGTTATTCTGCCTCAGGCCCTTCGGTTATCCATTCCTGCCTGGTCAAATGAATATTCAATTGTGGTTAAGGATACATCACTTGCCTATGCCGTGGGAGTTATAGAGTTAGTGAGGGAAGGCAGATACATTATTGTAAGGACTTTTGAGCCAATGATAATATATATTACCATTGCTCTAATTTACCTTGTTTTGACCTATACAGGAAATAAACTGTTGGGATATCTGGAAGAGAAATCCAGGATTCCAGGATTTGCAACTGAGCACGGAGAGAGATGATTTATGTCAGTTGATCAATCTGCAATGCTAAGAGTAGAGAATATACATAAAAACTACGGTAAAGAAAAAGTTCTAGAAGATATCTCCTTTGAGGTAAAGGGGGGAGAAACCAAGGTTATTATTGGACCATCAGGCACGGGTAAGAGTACGCTGTTGCGGTGTATTAATCAATTAACTACCCCTGATTCAGGGAGAGTCTGGCTGGACGGAATCGATATAACCAATTCCGTGGCTGATATTAACCAGGTCCGTCAGTCAATCGGTATGGTCTTTCAGGATTTCAACCTTTTTTCTCACCTGTCAGCCCTGGATAATGTTCGGTTAGGTTTGGTTAAAGTGAAAAAGATGGATAAAAGAGAGGCTAGTCAGGAGGCGATGAGACAGCTTATTCGGGTCGGATTAGAAGATAAGGCAGCCTCTTATCCAGCTGAACTCTCTGGTGGCCAGCAGCAGCGGGTAAGTATTGCCAGGGCCCTGGCAATGGGACCCAAGCTGATGCTTTTTGATGAGCCAACCTCGGCCCTCGATCCAGAGTTAATCGGGGAAGTATTAGGAGTGATGAAGGATCTGGCGGAGAGTGGTATGACCATGCTGGTTGTCTCTCACGAGCTGGGATTCGCACGCTCTATATGTGATGAAATTATCTTCATTGAGAAGGGGGTAATAGTTGAGCAGGGCTCACCGGAGGTCCTATTCGGTAATCCGCGACATCAACGGACCAGAGAATTCCTCTCTAAAATAAATGAACTCTACGGAGAGACAGGAAAGAAATGAGTTTTCTTAGTCTATCTTATGAAATAATGCCTGGCTTGCTTAAAGGAGCTGTGGTAACCCTGGAGCTCACTGTCTGCTCTATTTCTCTGGGATTTGTGCTCGGGATCGTTTTGGCTCTGGGGCGATTATATGGCAACCGTCCGGTTTCCGTTCTTTGTACCGGCTATATTGAGTTTTTCAGGGGCACTCCTCTCTTGGTACAGCTCCTTATTCTTTACTATGGACTGCCTCCTTACGGTATCAGGCTCTCATCTTTTGTAGCTGGTATCCTGGGATTGGGCTTAAACAGTGCTGCCTATCAGGCAGAGTATTTCCGGGGAGCTATTCAGTCGGTCAGTCAAGGGGAGATAATGGCTGCTAGGGCCATTGGTATGAGTCGCTTCAAGGTAATTGTGAATATTATTTTACCTCAGATGTTCAGGATCGTCATTCCTTCCTGGTCCAATGAGTTGATTTATACTCTTAAATACTCATCAGTTGCCTATATGATCGGAGCTCCCGAATTGATGGCTCAAGGAAAGTTTATTGCCGCCGAGAATTTCAGATACTTTGAAGTTTTTCTGGTGGTGGCTTTCATATATCTAATTGCAGTAGTCGTTCTTTCCCGGATTTTGAATTTAGTAGAAAAACGAGTAAGAATTCCTGGACTCCAGATGGCACACTAAACACCATCTTGCAGAGCTTTTCGGTAATAAGAAATCAGTAAGGCGGAAGTAAGGAGGAAAAGTGATGAATAGCAAGTTCAGAAAGTCAGTTTGCCTAATGTCTGCTATTTATGTTTTATTCTTGCTCTGGGCAGGGGCCAGTTCCGTCCTTGCGCAAGAACCCGCTGAAACATTAGCACCACTGCAAGTTCCAGAAGTTGTAAAACCAGGTTTAGCAGAGCAGGCAGTGAACTTCGTTTATACCATCTACAATGGCTTAACCAAAGCACTCTCTTTCCTGCTTGAACAGAGTGTCTTTAAAGAATATCCAGAACTAGCTGAATTCTATGGACAAATAGTATCCTTCCTAATCGCCATTACCGCTGTGTACTTGATATTGCTCTTAGTTACGGCTGCCAAGAAAGTAGTAGGCCTGTTGTTAATTCTAGGATGGGCACTTTTTATTGTGACGCTTATTATAAGAATAAGAGCTTTGTAATTTTTGCAGCATTCCTATAGGCAAGGTCGGTATATAATCACAGCCAGAGAGTAGGCGAGTTTGGTAGAATAGACTCGTTTAAGGTTTCCCTCCCCAGATTTCCTTCCCTTCCGTTTTCTTACCAAGAACCTCTCATTTTAGTCCATTTTTCCCTGAACCTACCCATATCAACTCCAACTTTCAATTTTTTAGAAAAAAATGAAAAAATAAAAAAAACTCGAGGGATTGACAAATTTGCTGATTGTATTATAATATTATCATAGTATTCTCATCTAATTCTGAGAGGAGGAACTGTGCGACCGGTAAGAAGGACAACACTGCCTGTATTGGTAGCAGAGGAAATTAAACGAGATATTCTTCATGAAAGTCTGAAAGCAGGGGAAAGACTTCCCACGGAGAATGAATTAACTGAGCAGCTAGGAGTAGGCCGTCCTACTGTGAGGGAGGCCTTAAGGATATTGCAAGGACAAGGATGGATTAAATTTAAATTTAGCGGAGGAGCTTATATAATGGACAATGCCAAAATATCAGAGAAGACTTCGGCCTATCTTCAAAAAGAGGAAACACTGGAACTCCTTGGGCACGAGATAACTCAGTTAGAGGAGGAGGGAAAGGATGTAACTGACGAAATTAAGGAAAGATTGCCAGGGTTGAAAAAGGAAGGAACTCCAGGGGAGATAGAGGAATTTTACAATACCCTGGAAGGTTTGGACAAAAGAATTGACTATCCCTATGAGGAACCCTCTGAAATAGATGAGATCAAAAAGGAAGCTCCTCAAATAGAAATAACTTTTCCAAAAATATTAGATAAAGATGTTCTTTATGAGCGTATATATGGAGCCTGGCTGGGTAGATGCATCGGCTGCCTTTTAGGAAAGCCCGTGGAGGGATGGCCAAGGAAGGACATAGAAAACTACCTCAAGGCTACAGATTGTTATCCCCTGCAAGACTATTTTCTCTACGCACCGGATAAGATCCATAACAATGAATATACCTTTCACTCCTCGGCCAAAGAGGCTAGCAGAGGAAATATAAGTTATATGGCTCGCGATGATGATCTCGATTATACAATCCTTAACCTAAAGCTGGTGGAGGAAGATGGCCTTGAATTTACCACAGAGGATGTAGCTCAGGAGTGGCTTATAAATCTTCCTTACCAGATGGTATATACAGCTGAGCGTCAAGCCTACGCTAACCTGGTAAGAGGTTTCAAATCCCCTGCTACAGCTATTCATCGTAATCCCTATCGAGAGTGGATAGGGGCTCAGATAAGAGCTGATATTTTTGGATACATTGCTCCAGCAAATCCAGAGTTAGCTGCTTCTTTAGCCTATAAAGATGCCTCTCTTTCTCATACTAAAAATGGTATATATGGTGAAATGTTTATCGCCGCAGCAATATCAGTTGCCCTGGTAAGTGATGATTTAGAGAAGGTAATTGGTGTCGGTCTATCTCAGGTACCAGAAAAATCTCGCCTTACCGAAGTGGTAAGAAATGTAGTAAGCTGGAGCAAAAAGGTAAATAGCTGGCAGGAGGTGTGGCAAAGGGTAATGGAGCAATATGGAGAATACCATTCTGTTCATACTCTTCCCAACCTTGCTTTTGTTTTAATAGGTCTTATCTGGGGAAAGCTTGACTTTAGAAAAACTATATCTATCGCGGTAATGTGTGGACATGATACTGACTGTAACGGTGCTACTGCTGGCTCCATTCTTGGAGCGCTACAAGGGACAAAGGGGATTCCAGAAGAAATGTCGAAGCCTCTAAATGATAGAATCAAAAGCGCTGTCTTTGGAGATTCAGATGGAAGGATAAGTGATCTGGCAAAGAGAACATTTGAGTTAGTCAAATAGCAGGATAAAAGCTGGGAATTAGATCTGAAAGGAGCTGAGAAGGTAGGTAGACTAATCCAGTTCATAGGTGAAAGCTATCCCAGGAGCAGTATAATGGTCAGGAGCAAGCTTTACCAAGAAGTTTACCGTCCCCAGTTTCACTTCACTGCCAAAAAGAACTGGTTAAATGATCCTAACGGATTAGTCTATTATCAGGGTGAATATCATTTATTTTTTCAGCACAATCCCTCACATGCCAACGGGGCAATCAGCGACAAAGTAATGCTATGGGGCCATGCGGTTAGTTCGGATATGGTCAGGTGGAAGCAACTAGCGAATGCCATTGAATCAGATGAGCTAGGCGCTATTTGGTCGGGTTCTGGTGTGGTGGACTGGGACAATACGGCAGGCTTTCAGAGTGGTAAGGAAGCAGCGATGGTGAGTATTTATACCTCAGCGGGCAAGCCCTTTACCCAGAGCATCGCCTACAGCAATGACCGGGGACGAACATGGACCAAGTACAAAAAGAATCCGGTTCTTCGACACATCATAGGGACAAATCGGGACCCTAGAGTTGTTTGGCATGCTTTCTCAAAGAGATGGGTGATGGCTCTCTATCTTGATGGCAATAACTATGCGCTGTTCTCATCATCGAATCTGAAGTGGTGGGAACGGGTGAGCCATATTCAATTACCCGGTTCCAGTGAATGTCCGGATATCTTTGAGCTACCGGTTGATGGTGATAAAGAGAAAACTAAATGGGTGTTTTGGGGAGCTAATGGGAACTATATTATTGGGACATTTGACGGCCGTATCTTCAGGCGAGAAAGCGAGGTGCTGCAGAGTGACTGGGGAGCTAACTTCTATGCGGCTCAAATCTGGAACGATATTCCCAACTCTGACGGCCGAAGGCTTCAAATTGCCTGGATGAGAGACGGCAAATATCCAGGCATGCCCTTTAATCAACAGATG
>Ga0315547_1000301_pt1 | contig 52449 bp, 74 predicted proteins | sample SalMarSW160240MG_2_FD_202542 | JGI IMG/M metagenome (GOLD analysis project Ga0315547, IMG submission 202542) | Salt marsh sediment microbial communities from the Plum Island Ecosystem LTER, Massachusetts, United States - Salt Marsh Sediment SW1601-240 ...
AGATAGTAAGGGGTTTTATTTATTAATTAAGAAACGTAAAAGACCCAAGCATATTACATTCAACAAAATTATTAAATATAAACAAGAGGAGGGAAAATGATATTCCCGGAAGACATAGAAGATATTAGGCGTGCGATGGAACTAAGTGATGATGACAGGCAAGTCAAAAAGGATGACCTCGTGTATAGCGATGATAGGATGGTCTTGAGATTCGGGGTGGAGGGAGAATAATGGATAAGATTACCAAGAAAGTAGCGAAAGAAATAGATGAAGCCTCGCAGGGATGTATTACAACGATTGAACTTGCCATAAAGATTTTGGTGAAAGAAATTGCTGATGCTTATCTTAAACTATTTTTAGATGAGGAGGATAACGATGGATAAGAAGGAGAGGATAAAAATCCTTAGTAGATGGGACAATAAAGAAGTATTGGTCAGTGGTAAATATACAAGTATTAAAGATTGTTTAGAAAAAAATAGCGGCGCAGACTTGAGAGGCGCAGACTTGGGAGGCGCATACTTGAGAGGCGCAGACTTGAGAGGCGCAGACTTGAGAGGCGCAGACTTGAGAGGCGCATACTTGGGAGGCGCATACTTGAGAGGCGCAGACTTGAGAGGCGCAGACTTGAGAGGCGCAGACTTGAGAGGCGCATACTTGAGAGGCGCAGACTTGAGAGGCGCAGACTTGAGAGGCGCAGACTTGAGAGGCGCAGACTTGAGAGGCGCAGAACATTACTATGGAAGCCATGATTTTGCGATTGAGATAATTAGAAGGCAAAAAGTGAAAATATTTATACAGAAAGAATGGGCTGTTATAGGGCAAATCGTTATCCATAGATTTTGCTGGGATACCATTCTTAAAAAATATAAAAAAGAGGGGATATCTATCGCTAAAAAATTGGCAAAAGCCGGATTCGATGAATATCTAAAAAGGATTAAGGAGCGTGAGGGATGATGTTAGAAAATTGGGAGCAGCGTTCCTATCGGGAAGAACCAGATGTCGATAGACGACCCTTCTGCGAGCATTGCAAGAGTATAGTTTTATATGGAGACGACTTGACCGAGACTCCCGAAGGTGATTGGTTATGCGAAGAATGCTTGGAACTCTATCAGGAAGAATGGGGCGATAATTTGAAACGTTTGATATGGAACGCGAAGATGGTTGCTAAGAGATTGCATACATTGGAGAATCGGTCAGCGGAGGCATGGGCGATTCGGGAATTGCTCAATTACATTTCCGAGCATGACGTTACTCGGTATATGGAAATAGAACTTAAAACAAAACGGGAGGAGAACAAATGATTAATGGAATAACAAAAATCAAACCATTCGATATGGGAGAAATAACCGGGATGGATTTTTGGTCAGCTATGATGAAGGATTGTGGTTGTTCTGTAAGCAGTATGCCAGATATGGGGGAAACCAAACCCTACACTAATAATTGGGAATATTTTAATCCAGAGAGAGTTGAATATCCAGAAAGGTTGCCCGATTATTGGGGTAAAGTTTATGAGTTACATAATAAACCAGAGATGGGTGATTGTGTAAGATTCCGTTATAGATATGTCCATGTGCCTATTAAAATAATGTGCCGTTATCCAAGAATACCAGTTTGTGGAGTTTTTGTTTTAGATAATAATAATGTAAAATATAATGCAATTAAAGCTAATGATTTAATTTGGATAGGCAATGAAATAGAGGAGGAAAAATGAATTACAATCTCTTTTGCGCAATATTCGTATTCGTTGGGGTCGGGTTTGTGCAAGCATTCTTCTGGGGGCTGATTAAATTCATTAAGCATCTATTTCCATTGTTGAGCTTCTGGGGAATGTGCCTTGTCTTGTGGATATTGTTAGGAATCGTTTTCTTGTTTTTAAAAATGATGGATAAAAAGGAGGGTTAAATGCCTAAAAATAAAATAGTATCAAAGTTTTTTAAACCGGCAAAAGCACAAAACGCGTACCTGAAAGCTGGGGTAATGGGATTCGCAGGAAGTGGTAAAACCTATACAGCAAGTTTAATCGCAATAGGGTTACATAAATTCATCAAATCAAAAAAACCTGTTTGTTTTATGGACACAGAAACCGGTTCCGATTATATGATTAAAAAATTCGAGAAAGAAGGAATTGATTTACTCATATCTAAGAGCCGGTCATTTACTGAAATGCTCAATGCAATAGATGAAGCTGAAAAAATATCCGATATAATGATAATTGATTCTATTTCTGCGGTGTGGTTCGATTTTATGGAATCCTTTAAAAAGAAAAAAGGTAGAAGATTTATCCAATTTCAAGATTGGGGGATTTTAAAACCTACTTGGAAAAATGAATTTACTGACCCACGCTACCTCAATAGTAAACTTCATATAATCATTTGTGGACGTGCGGGATTCGAATATAATTATGAAGAAGATGCAGACGGAAGAAAGGAACTTCATAAAACTGGTACTAAAATGAAAGCCGAAACTGAGTTCGGATATGAGCCAAGTTTACTTTTAGAAATGGAATCTATCAAAGAAGATAATCCGGATAAAAAAGGCAAAAGCATTAAGCATTATTGTACTGTATTGAAAGACCGAGCTGATATTTTAGACGGAGAAGTATTCGTTGACCCTACATTTGAGAATTTTAAACCGGCAATAGATGCTCTGAATCTTGGTGGAGAACAGATTGGTATAAACCTCGATAAAGATTCACAAGAAATATTCGGAGAAGATGGTCATAGCGATTGGAGCAAAGAACAACAAGATAGAATAATCTATCTCGATAAAATAAAAGAAGAATTGGCTTATAGATTCCCAGGTAGGAAAGAAACAGAACAGAAAGCTAAAAAAGATATTCTTTTAGAAATGTTCGGCACTTTATCTTGGGTTGAATTGACGGAAAAGGGAAATCTTTACCCGTCAGAAGTACTCAAAAAAGGTTTTGATGAAATTAAAAAGAAATTGGAATCTAAGAAGAAAGATAGCGTGGAGAAGAATGATGCCTAACCCCTTCGCTATCAATAGAATCCTAATCGTTTTCGCCTTCATCTGGCTCGGATGTCTCACATGGTATGTTCGAGTGCAACCGAATTGGAAGTACGAATATTGCGAGATTAGGGATATAATGGATGCCCAGGCGGTGAAGATTGTTGACTTGCAAATACAACGAGATATGATGCAACGCCTTGCGGAATCATTTAAGATGCAAGCGGATACAATGGAAATACCAGAAGAATATCCTGATTGGCAGAAATATAAAATTGGCACAACCCTTGATTCGCTGGAGGGAGAATGAAAAAATACCAAATAATTTATGTTGATCCACCGTGGAGTTATAGGGATAAATCTAAATCACATGGAGGAGGGGCAGAATCGCATTATGATTGTATGACAACAGGAGAATTGAGTAAGATTAAAATACCTGCAGATGATAATGCCGTTTTATTAATGTGGTGTACCTACCCTCAACTTGAAGAAGGATTAAAATTAATTAAAGCATGGGGTTTTACATATAAAACAGTGGCTTTTACTTGGGTTAAAACAAATAAAGATGGTTCTGTGTTTATGGGAATGGGTAGATATACACGAGCTAATGCGGAAATTTGTTTATTGGCGATTAGGGGTAAAGGTTTAAAACGTATAAATGCTAGTGTTTACAATACGCAATTACATCCCAGGGAATCGCACAGTAAAAAACCAAGTGCTTTTAGAAATGATATAGTAAAATTATATGGCAATGTTTCTCGTATAGAATTATTTGCGAGAAAACCCAAAAATGAATTATTCCCATCCCCAAGTTTTGAAGGTTGGGATGTTTGGGGTAATGAAGTTGACTCGGATATTGAATTACCAGACACACTCGACATAGTGGGGGGAGAATGATGGATAAATATATAGTTTTAGATAATGGCAGACAAGATATATTAGTAGAAGAAGTGAACAAATATTTAGCAAAAGGGTGGCGATGTCAAGGAGGTATAGCTGTTGCAGTATGGGATAATAATGATTGGTATTATCAAGCAATGATAAAAGAGAGGCAAGAAAATGACTGAACGTGAGAAGGAATTTGAGGAGTTGAGAAAGAAGAAAGCAAGAGAACGAGCAAAAAGAAATTATCGTAAAAAAATAAACGGTAAAATTAGGCTTAAAAAACGGAGGAATGGTGATTTTATATTTGTATATAGTGGGGGAAAAGCAGTCCAAGAAGCCGCAGCCGAGCTTGCCCTGTGGTGCGTCAAGGAAGGGTACTTGAACCCGAAGGAGGGGGGATGAGTTATAGAAAATCTATTCTAACAATAAAATTTTGTGAAGGTAAATTCCCAAACGAAGGGCATAATGTATTCTATATCTTAACCAACAAGGGAAGTTTAGACGAGTATGATTTAAGTCTATTTGGACAAGAATTATTCAACTACAAAGGATTAAGTAAAGCAGATAAATTTGCCTTAAAAGAATTTTGTAAACAATATATAAAATCCTATGAAACAGAAAAACTCAAAGAATTTGCGAAGAAGAATCACATCGAAAATCCTGGGGATTTTACAGAAAAATTAGAGCAATTCATAAAAAGTGAATTGCCATATATATAACGGAGGATAACTATGGATAGATATACGCTCATGGTAAGTAAGTTGACGCAGTTGCAGGATGAATGGGAGCCGAAAAGATTTGATATAGTTTGGTATGATAACCAAGCTTGGCATATAACATCAAAAGACCCTTTATGTTATTATTTGAGAGCAGACAAGCAAAATGATTTATTCGCCTCAAAAATAGAAAAAGGGTTACTCATCTACAAACCCTCACTCGAAGCTTTGATTGAGATGTTGGAATATAATGGAGATTGGCATTTCATTGGGTCTGGAAAAGGCATTCATGGGAAATCAAATTATTACCAAGTGAAACAATTAGCAAATAAACCCTACAAAGTATTTGGAAGCAACATCCCTCAAGAAGCCCTCCTCAAACTTGTCGCCTATGAACGTTGGGGCTTGATATGGTCGGATGAGAAAAAGACGTGGGAGGAATGATGAGTTCTGTGATTAGAAGGAATATTGTTTGTGATGGTTGTGGAGACCCATTTGAAGAGGCAACAATTGATTATACCATTAAAGAGATAAGGGAACACGCTAAGAAATCAGGTTGGATAAGAAAAGGTAATATGGATTTCTGTGAAGAGTGCAGAATAGAAGCATACAGTAGAACAATAAAAGAATTAAAGGGAGGATAAACCATGACTTTACAGGACATTACCACCACCCAGGAAACATCGAGGAAGTTGGCTGAGGCGGGCTTTAAAAATAGTTATTTCTGTTGGTTTACAAAATGGAATGAAAAAGATGGGGAATGGATTCTTGGTGATAAATATGATAAAGAATGGAGATTACAAATTTGCGGTAATGTTTATTGGTTGCCGGCCTTCACGTTTTCTGAATTATGGAAGATTTTGCCAGACAGGATAGATATAAACGGATTTGCATATATAAAAATAATTAAAACAGGCACTAAAGAATTTTATATTTCCTACAGTAAATATGCTTGCCATATTAAAGGTTACGCAAACAAGCAACCCCAAGAAGCCGCAGCCGAGCTTGCCCTGTGGTGCGTCAAGGAAGGGTACTTAAACCTGAAGGAGAGGGAATGATAAATATAAAAATAAACAAAAATGCGCATGAACAAAAAATATGGGAGCTTACAGATAGACAAGGAAGAATTATAATGAAATTAATGAATTTCTTTTGTTGGTTTTTAAAATGTATTAATAATTTAAAAGAGGAAAAGAATAAATAATATGAATAATCTAGCCAATCCTATTGTATGGGTAGTAATATTTTTCTTCGGAGTTTTCGTGGTACTTGTAACATTAATTGATGAGATATTCTTAGGATGGTTATTAGACCCTTCATATAGAAGGAAAGGAAAATAAGAATGGAAACTTATCATAAAATTAAAACTGTATTTAATAGAGACCCGGAAACCAATTATAAAACTTTAATCGAAGGTCAGTTTTCTAAACCGGAATTCGGATACTTGGCAAACAATGAATGGTATTGGACGGAAAAAATAGATGGTACAAATATAAGAGTCGTCTATTGGAAAGCATCAGCGGTAGCAAGTGCAAAATTAGAATTTAAGGGTAAAACAGATAGAGCGGATGTTCCCCCATTTTTACTAACTAAACTTGAAGAAATTTTTGATTCTCAACAAGAATATTTCGATAAGAAATTCGATAGTGATGTTTGTTTATATGGGGAAGGTTACGGAGCAAAGATTCAAAAAGGTGGTGGCAATTATATCCCAGATGGGGTTGGCTTTATTTTATTTGATATTCGCATTGGGAATTATTGGTTAGAGAGAAATAATATAGAAGAAATAGGAATAGAATTAGGATTAAATATTGTTCCAATAGTAGGAAGAGGAACTTTGACTGAGGCTATTAAAATGGTAAAAGAAGACTATCATTCTATGGTTGGTGATAGAATGGCAGAAGGTATGGTAATAAAACCAAAAGTTGAGCTATATAATAGATATGGCGAAAGAATAATAACCAAAATAAAACATAAAGATTTTGGGAAACAATGAAATATAGGCTCGCCCTCATCGTCATAACCTTATCAATCATGCTTGCGGTGTTTAACTTCTCAACCGTACCCTTTGCTGGTGGGGATAACTTCGCATACTATCACCTCTCACGAGCAATAGCACAAGGCAAGGGATATATCGAATTATGGGATGCGAACCTACCTTTACACACACAATATCCGCCCATGTTTCCTATCCTACTTCTACCGGCGGCGATCCTAAATTCCTACACATTAGCAAAAGTGATTGTATTTTTATTCTATTTTTTTGTACTCTTGTTTTCATATAAACTATTTGAAGAATTGAACGGGAAGGATGAAACCGCCACTATCATTGCGCTCATGCTTCTTGCCTTTGCGCCTGTGGTAATACAGTATAGTTCATTGGTCTTATCGGAAATCCCTTACATGATGTTCTCGGTTCTCGCCTTGTATATGTGTGCGACTAAAAGGTTCGGTCTTGCGTTAGCCTTTGCAGTCGCGACATTCCTTACAAGGACAGTAGGGGTTACAATGTTAATCGCTGTGAGTTTGTATTGTTGGAGGAAAAATGAAAGCAATAAAATACAAAATTTGTTATGATGAATTTGTTTGTCCTTGTTGCAATGTGGTACTTGAGCCAGAAGCCATTTTGCCACCAAAGGAAATCTTGTTTGAATGTCAAATTTTTATCAAATGCCCAGAATGTGGCGAAGAATTAGAAATACACGCAACTACAGAAAATATAGTGAAATTAGAAATATCAAATGTTGGATCAAACCAAGATAGAAAAAAGGCATTAATGACAGTAAAATGAATAAACTAAAACCCCTAATAGCCCTCGCATCAATCCCCTTATGGTTCGCATATACGACTTTATGTAAATCTTCTTGGCAAGTATCATACTCCCAACAATTGATGTATAAGAATCCGTACAGGCATTCACTCGGCACGATAACCGCATGGGATATGATTGTTCGGATAGGGGCGAATGCGTGGCTACTAATAGATAGGGTACTTCCGCAAATGTTCTTGCGATATGGGAACTGGATTGTGGGAATCGTAATTGTATGTTTAATCTTAACAGGTATTGGAGGAAAAATTGGTAAAACTAATGGATAAACTCCTACGCCTCTATGTCATCCTATACTTGATAGTGATATTCACATGGCATCCGATATGGGCGGCAGACCAGAGGTTCTACTTGCCGATATTGCCGATATTAGCCTTATGGGTTGGCAGAGGTATATGTAGGATTGGGGGTAAAATATTAAAAAATTAATCCTGTATATCATCCCAATAATCATGCTTATCAATACCACTTGCCTCGCATTGTCGGATTCGCTTAAGACAAAAGAGGTAGAATATTTCAAGTATTACAAAAGCCTTAAAGGGAAGTTCGAAGAAAACACAGTATTTGAGGTAAGGAAGCGGACAGGATTTTATCATTTCACGGGATATAAGACTTTGCCAAAGGGAGCGCAAAATGCAAAATGACATAAGAGAAATATTAGAGGAACTCGATAGCAGAATAAAAAATATGAAAATCTTATGCGAGGTAACAGTAAAAAGCAAACAACATTTCGAGGGTAAATTGGCAGGATTAGTAGAATTTAAAAAGTGGATTATGAATAAATGGGAAGTTCGATGAGATTACTTAAAGAATTTATATTCGCCCCGATATTGCTTGGGATTTTCTTTCTGTTGTTTCTAATCGCATTGGTTGTTTATTTTTTTGGAATGATAGTTGGAAGTAAGATTGACAATAAGCAGCGAAATGGGACTGCAAAAAGTAAATGAAAGCGCATAAAATAAGGGGGGCGCAAGCCCCCAAAGGAGGTTTGAAATAAAAAAAGAAAAACATTTAACACCCTGCAAGGCGATTCATAAATTTTGCATAGAGTGCGCAGGCAGTCAAAAGCAAGTCAGACATTGCGAAACAAACAATTGTCCTTTATTCGCATATCGATTTGGCAAAAATCCAAGGCGCAAAGGAATAGGAAACATCGGTAATATTAGGAATCCCCAAAAGACGACAAGGAGAAAGGAAATAGAATTGAAAGGGGATAAAAAGATTAAAATCATTATAGAAGAAATTCCAGAGTAACATTATCAATTCTGATGATTATTTACACGTCTTGTGTGGGTGAAATAATCTCGCATTTACGTTTATTTCAAATAAACTATATTAACTATATTAAAACGCAAAAATTGAATATGTGGCTTAATTTTGCGTTTATAGCCCGATAGCCTCATATATAGCTACACAGTAAAGCCCAAAAACAGGGGGGTATATAAACATACCCTTACTTTGTTACTGCAAGTACTTACAATACAATGACTTAACATTTAATCAATATACCTCTTATTTCCCTATATTCAAAGCCTTACATTGCAAGTATTGCAGAGCCTTGATTTTTCCTGTTTTTAATATTTTGTCCGTAAAGATGTAAAAAGGCGTAAATAAATGTAAATATGGGCTTATATTTAAGCCCGTATGAAAATAAGTTATTGTAATATAAGGACTTAAGAATGTTGTTTTAAGCAAATATTACCATAATTAAGCGTTTATAAGTGTCATAAAACTTGACACATTTGAAAATTGGCTCAAACATTTGCAATCAAAGGATTGCACGGTGTATCAAGATGTATAGTATTTTACACAAATCAAGACTTCTTTACATTTTAGGGTTTTTGATGAAAAAGAGTAAAAAGAAAAAAATAAAGTACTTGCAAATAAGGAGTTTGCGAAGGGGTGTTTGTGCAAAGTGGAACAAAACTTGTACTTATATATAGTAGCTCTTTGAAAAACTCATAGAAGGACTAAGAAAATAAAGTAAGATGTTAAATTTAAACAAACCCAAGGAGGGTGAGATGAAATGTATAAAAGTAAAGAGAGTAGAAGAAACAGATAAACAAATAAGAGATTATATCTATAGTATCACAAAAAATATGCGGTCATACAATAAACCTAACAGAAAAGCTGTTGAAGAATTTATTCGGAATAAACCAAAAATTGGGGAAGTAATTACCTTAGAGAATGCCCAATATCATTTTCGAGATTCTGGTATTTTTGCGGGTTGGGGTTCATGGGAATACGGATATACTTTTTGTTACGATATTTCAAGTGATGGTATAGTAACATTAGGACAAGTTCAAAGTATAGGGCATAGTCACTAAGAAAATAAAAGTAAGAAACTTAAACCAGTATAAACAAATAAAGGAGAATTTATGAAATTAATAAAATATAACAGTATATATGAGTATGTCGCAGGTGCAGATATTTCGCACTATATTCTGTCTAGTGAAAGGGGCGAGGAAAGGTTCGCTTTTTCTTTTGCTCCTATTGATGACGAACAATTCGTGGTAGGTGAAGAAATAGGAAAATACACAGAAGTTAATTGGGGTGAAAATGAAAAAAGTTGCCTTCTAAAATCTGCTCTTTATGACGAAGTATGGGGAATATATGAATGGAATGAAATGTATAGTGAGTATAGAGCTTGGAGTTCGATTTTTGAAACAGAAGTAGAAGCTTTAAATGCGATTGATGAGGAGGAAAAAGAATATGAAAAGCAAATGTCATAAATGTGGGGTTGAAATGTCAGTACCCGAAGAAGTTTTGAGAAAATACAGCAAAGAAGAAATAACATACAAACCCAAGGAGGGTGAAATGAAAGGTATAAAAAAGATTCATGGTGATAGAGTGTGTCAACATTGTAAAGGGATTTGTCATGAAGAAACTTTTAGAGAAAAATACGGGCAACGTAAGAAATACTTTTGTTGCTCTCATTGTTTAAGAACACACATTGAAAATGAAATAAAGAAACATATAAAAAGCCCACGTGCAAAACATAATTTTGTTTTATCTCTTGATGAGTTTACTAAACATTGGGCTTATGATTACGAATTAGTTGATGTTATTTCAAGAGGATAACCTTACGGGTTCCCTTGCGGGTGCATTTCGATACTTTCCACGCCCGCAGGGGTTCAATGCTTAGGAGGCAAATATGGATTGTGCGGATAAGAGTACTATGCGGATGGGAAGTTGGACAATCACGAAATACTATGAACGATATAATGACTTGGGAATAGAGAGATTACGAGTCGCATGGTGGGGAGTCAGGAAATTTTATCAGACAGAAAATGACAACAAGTTATTTATGACACACGCAAAAGTGTTAGATTATATCAATAAAAATTAAGGGAGGTGTAAAATGATATTTATGTTATTATCAATTGTTTATCATTCGGCTTTTGAAATAGGAATTATCCCCAATGGTGCTGCGAGTATTTATAATGAAGAGTTCTGGTCGAGATCGCATGAAACTATCTATGTGCCAGTAATGGAAGTAAATCCCGACAAAAACGGTATTGTTTATTATTCAATATTTGGAATTGAATTTAAACAGAATGATTTTTCTATTGGTGGAAACATAAAAACATACGCTCAAAAATCCAGTTACAGTAAAAGTTTCAGCCCTTACCGGACCAGGTTTACTTTTAATTTGTCGTATAAGATTACCGAGACAATAGGGATAGGCTTCAATCATTCTTGTACTCATTCCTTTGAGGATTTAAGCAACACCTGTATTTTTCAGGGTTCCTATGAAGAACTTTTTATCCGGTTTGAGAAGTGAGGTGTCTATTGTAAATGTATAAATAAAAGCCTGGCAGAAATGTCAGGCTTTTTTATTTTAAAAAATTATAGATAATAACTCCACAACCAATTAAAGCACTACCTAATATAAATTCACCCTTATCGAATCCGTCTTTACAGCCTCCTTTAATATCTGGAGAGGCATCAAATTTTACATCCACAATGTTAAGCCATGATTCTTCGGCAGGGGTAATAACACCGTGAACTTCATCTCCAATATCCGTTATAAAAACCTCGACCCCGATAGGAAGAGTAGCCACATCAAGGAAATATTCAGGGGGATTGGTTTTAGTCCAACCCTCGATTGAAAAGCAAAGAGTATCCAACCAGAAGGGAACTCGTACTCTATTAGAGTCTTCTTCAATTTGAACAGTGGTGCCGGTTGCCGTAACATGCTTAAGCTGGAATATAATTTGCTGTTGTGCCAAAGCGATTCCCCGGAGAGAATCGTTCTTTTCAGCTACAACATGATATGCTCCTTTAACTTTTAACAACTGGTCAAGGTGTACTTTTTTAAGGGTTGTAATTATTCTATCCTTTTCCCTTAATCCGTTTTTTCTAACAAGTTCTCTATACCCTAAAAACAGAAGCAAACTCAATATTAAAGTCCAACTAAAATGTTTCTTAAGTAAAGCAATAATCAATTTAATTTTCAACATAATTCACCGGATAGAAACAAACGGGTCAACGTAGCAAGTAACCTTATCTTTGCGGATAGGTCTCATTTTGATAAAAGCGTTTTGTCTTATAGCGTCTTTTACGGTAAGAGTTTTTGGACCACCACCAGATGCGCCTATTGATAGGTTTTCATTGTAGCAATATTCTACATGAGATATAGGATTGCCGTAAAATACGAGACAGCCTTCTTTTGGTTTAGCAACTTTGGTAAACATATTAGATAAACCCAAAGCGGTTCTATCTTCTTTACGTGGAAATTTCCCTATACTTTTTAGCAACTCTATTGCAAGTCCACTACAATCAAAACCAGACGGGTCGTCTCCTCCCCATTTATAAAAGGTTCCAATATAATGGACTGCTATCATAGTGGCTATCTCTCTTTCATTCATTATCTTCTCCTTTTTAATTTTGATTTCCATTGTTGGTTTCTCCTTTTTTTTCCAAAATAGGTTTAGTATCAATTCTTTCAAAAGCCTTACCCTCTTCATAAGTTACTCCTAATATTTCAATTTTTTCCATTAGTTATTTTTTTCTCGTCAATTTCTATCTTGAAATACCAAGCCCAGAAAGTCATAATCAAAGGTGTGAATACAACCGTCAAAAAAGTCCAGGCATTAGAAGCTTGGCTCACAGGGAATCCCACAAACATACCTTTCAATACTGATATCGCCCACACAATTGTTACAGCAGAAGCAACATAGAACTTTTTGGACATAAAATTATCTAACATTATTTACCTCCTTAAAACCCTATCGAGTTTTTTGTCAATATCATTAACTTTATCCGTGAGATGTTTTACGTTATTATTTAATTCTACTTTAAATTTAATATCTTCGTTTTTATAGACTTCTAATTTTTCCACTCTCGTTTCTCTGCGTTCCAAGTCATTGAGGAGAACTGCACCCTTAGCGATAATGCCTATTACTGCACCTCCGATTAAAAAAATCCAAACCCAAATCATGCCTCCATTTTTCAAAAAGGATTTTTTCTTACTCATAGATTACCTCCTGTTTCTTCCTCGACCCTTACCACGTATAGGCTTACATCCACCTCGTCCTTGATTAGCTCGTCTTCCTCCCCCGCTTCCGTCTCTTTTCAGTACTCCTTTAGCCATTATAGCCTCCTTAATTTATAAATCCCATTAGTATGCCAAGCCCATCTGCAAGCAAATCAAAGGGGTCAATACCATCCCCTTGCCACCAATCTATTAATTCTTTTCCAATAGATACCCCTATTGTTATTGTCAAGATACCCCATACTGGTAATCCGCTACGCTTTAAATAAGATGCCAGTTCTCGTAATCCGATATAGTGAGCAAGTTTGTCCGCATGATGTCGGCAAAGGGGATTCCATATTTTCTCTCTATACCATTCCCCAACACTGGTTCTCCTGAAATAAATGTATGGTATAAAAAACACAACTATCATCAAAACTATTGGTATCGGCATATTACCCTCCGTTCAATGAATCTTTATCAAATTGCTGTATTAAAATCTTTAAAGAATCATATGATGTTTTCAATTTCAACCATTCTGCGACTGCTTCATCAAATAATTTTTTCTTTTGCGCAATTGTTAATTCAATAGTAAGAGAATCGCTTTGAAATATTATTTCAGGTACTTCTAATATTCTTTCAAGATTACTTGCGTGTGTTTGTATTTTACCAAGTTGTGTAGTAATTTTCGGCATAAGAGAATAACTATCGCCAAATCCAAACATTAATAAACTTATCGCTAACCCACTTAGAACTATTTTTTTTATCATTTTCACCTCTTAAAAACCTGTTGTATCTTTAGCAGCCCAGAGTGTATCTATCCCAAGTATAATTGCTAAATGGCTACCTACTTTTATAATTTTAGTTATAGTTCCTCCTTCACCTACAGTAATAGAATCCTCTATTTCTGCGTAAGGAGTGATTATCGGTACATTGAAATCATATTGCGTAGTATCTCCTACCATAACTGTATCGCCTGAAGCATCTGTATGGATAATGGAAAAATCTAAGGTTTCTATATCCAATATAGTTCCCAATGCTGTGTTGAATTTAATATTAGAACCTGCTGCATTTGCATGGAAACGTATTGCCTTATCGCTTAGTAGTGTGCAATTGAAGAGTGTTGTCCCGCCAGAAAATACCCATCCGTTGCTTGCATAAAATGAAGCATATTTATACGCATCTATACCAAAACGTGCATAAGCATCCCCTTCTGGGGCATGACGATAAATATAAAGAAAACGCCCATAATCAGAATTCCCAACTGAATCGTCATGCCATAATCTTATACCAGATTCATCCGAAACGAATAGACTTTCCGCATCAGAATCAAGCTGTATTATATCATCTAAAAATGTCATATGTGTAGAATCCTCCGGAGCGAAGAAATTGGCTTTTATTTTCGGGGTTGCGAGGGAATCGGTTGCTTCTTGATATGCGTGGACGCTGTCTCTCCATACGTCATTCGTGTCTCGGAAATAATCCTCGCTGTAACCGTCAAGCAATCCAGCCCATGCGGCAGAATCGGCATATAAGGATGAATCGGAATAAGCAGCAGAATCAGAATATTCGGAAGAATAAGAGAATAGAGCTGAATCCGCATACTTTGCTGAACCAGCAGTATCCGCATAGAAACATGAATCAGAGTAATTGGCGGAATCGGAATAACAAGAATAGCCAGACGAATCCACTTTCCGTAATTCAAGTTTCCCTATCTGTGAACCAGACCTCCAGAATCTTATCGTATCGGTTGTGAACGTAACACTATCGAGAATCGAATCAGGATTGACGAACCAGGAATAATATGCCGTATCGGCTATACCAGCCAAAGGCGCAAATAATGAATCAAACCAACCTCCCCTCATGTGTATACCTGTTGAATCAATCCAGCCCAATGTGTCAAGTGTTGAATCAGTATGTATCCGGTGAGTGAAAACAACATAAGCTCCTTTCCTCATTTCAAGTGTTTTCCCGTCTTGAAGCACGTATCCCATAATCATAAAGACGGAAAGAACGGTTACCCAAAAACAAATCCATCTTCTCATATATCTCAACCTCCTATGATTTTAAATTGCACTTTAACATTATCTTCTTCCCATCCTGTCTTTCTGGATACGGTGAATCCGGCAGTTGTTACACTTCCCGAATGAATAAAAACTCCGCTCGCATCATTGTTTATGCTATGTATCTCTACCGCTGGTTGAGGTATTATTGCCGGAAAAGCTTTATTTGCGATTAACCCGTATAATGTCCAATCGAGATATAGATCGGGGTAAGTGATTGCCAAACTATCTTCCCCAACAATAAATTCTTTCGTTATCATTACCCAGGGTTTCAAATCAATGTTTTCCATTTCGTCTTTTTTGGCTCCGCTGTAATACCCGTCCATAAACCGTTGCATTAAATAACCACCATCTGTGTCATCAAATGGATTAACTTCAATAATATAATTACCTAATCCTATATCATGCACAAAACCAGCTCGCACATAATGAGTAACATCATCTGCCGGAAAAAGTGTAGGGTTCAATCCCGCTCCACTTTCCAGACAAAAATGATAATATTTTGCGTATCTATTAAGAGTCATTTTTCACCTCAACTTACCGTATTCAATCGTTCAGCTCCGACAAATTCCAGAACATCTATCTCTACCAAATTTCGCAACTGCCGTTCTGACATTCGACCTTTTCGCAATAGCACCCAATATGTATAGGCGACTTTATCCACATGCGGGGTAACTTTTATCTTGTATCCCCAATCCCATAATTGAAACAAGAAAGTTCCCCATCCTGCAGGAGTTTTACTCTCGACAGTCCTAACCGGAATAATTATTTCTATATTCTTACCGGAAACAATCTTTTTCCTGTCCCCATTATCCATTAGCTCAATCCCTTCTGTATCTAAATCCTCTGGATGTACTACCTGCACCAAACCGGATTGGATTAAACCAGTTAAAGTATAAGCGTGTACTTCCACTCCAAGTGCGGAACATAATTGTATTTTTGCAAAACCTTCACCAAGTTTCAAATTGCCTCCTCATCCTGCGAAATAATCCGGTCTAAACCGAATTGCTTTAAATGGATATCCTTCAATTTCTATCATAGTGAGAATAACCTTTTTTGTATTATCGTCAAAAGAAGCTTTTACTAATATTGAATCTATCTGTATGTCTGGACTGCCATCTACATTGTATAATTTTAATTCTATTTTATCAAGTTCTTCCAATTCCGTCAAAAGAAATCCTTCAAGTGTAATTTCCTTTCGTACTTGCATAAACCAATCTCCAAGAGTTTTCGCAACCACATATCCATTGATAGGAAATATAAATCTATTTCCTATTTTCAGGACTTCTCCTTCTTCGTCATTGAAAGTGTCTGGGTATCGGTATGTATATTCAGGATGCAAATCATTTTTTACTTCCACGCCTATATATGCTTTGCTGTTACGAATAACATAATCTTTTTTGTATTCTGAATTTTCAAGCGTAAAAGTGCCAACTATATTTCCCCTGCTTATAAATTTAGCGGTATCTCTTTCGGGTCTTTTCCAATAAGATATAGCTACTTCCGCAATTTTATTGATTGCTTCCCGTACATTGAAGTCTGTAAAATCAGCGATTTGTATAATGTTTCTACCAACGTTCGTAACAGTCCAAACTATAATTGTATTTGAATAACCAGCTGTTGCCACACCTATCCAACCATAAGGGGAATCATAAATAGGTCTACTATTTATTTTATATTCAGACCCCAAAAAACCGGAATAAAGATTTTTAATAACAGGCAATTCTCCTTTAACCGGAATGGAAAGTTTCACAATAGATTCTTTGTTATTGTTATCGTCCAACCTCCAACCATAAGCATAAGAGGGATGATAAATATAATCATCATTCTGCACATTTTCTAAAGCTATTTCTGACCAAGTTTCCGAAGGCATGGTTAAAGGATCATCTGATTGAAAAGTCAATTGAAATTGTCTTTTTGTTTCCGAGGCAGTCTTAGGTTTCGAATATAAACACCAATTACTATTTCCACCTTCTATGAGGCCTTGATTGTACCTGAATTGTCCGAGTATATCATCAGAGGCATAATCCATTCCATTTATATTAAAAGCGTAAAGTAACCCACCAAAATGTTTATGATATAATAAAACTTCACTATCGGCACTCTGAAAATTAACAAACCAAATGCCTGAAACAGAACCAGTTCCTGCCAATACAACAACACCTTGCCCTTGTTCAGAAGTATTCTCCATATCTACAAAACCTTTATCTATATGTGTTCCAGTAAAAGTATTAAAAGCAGCACCATATATTCCATCACAACGTCCTATTACTGGGGTAGTTTCTTTAAGAAATCCGAAGCACAAAACATTCGGTTGCGACCAATGGAAGGATTTTGCCAGAAGAACACTATGTCCCATAGAAACCCAAAAATAATTACCACCCGCTAAGTCTGCATCATCCCAATGAGTAATATAATTTCCATCGCTATCTACTTTTATGACTCCACAACAACAAACATATTCCCTCGAACTCCATGTATTTAAAGCTATGCCTTCAACCCAACCCACACAAATCAAATAACGATTTCCGGTAGTATCTGTAAGAATTTTTTCAACAAATTTAGTATCTGGTAAATATGTATAAGTATGGAATTTCAAAGTTTTAGAAAATGATAAATCATTTTTATTCCATGTATATGAAAAAACACTTTTATGAAATACGAAAATTTTATCATCACTTACCGTTCTTTTATCTGTACTCGCAAAAGCGTCTTCTCCTGAAGTTATACCAAAATGTGTTTTATGAAAATACAAAAATTGACTTGTAGGTAATGGTAGAGTTACATCATTTACATCTATCGTTCTATTGAGTATTTCAATTGTGGATGTATCAAATAACTTCCCTATGAGAGTAGCAACATCAATTGCTTGATATGGTTGCCCTATATCGGAAAGGTCTTGACTAATAATAAAAGTATCTTCCGCATCTTCCTTTAGGGCTTCAGCCGCATCGAAGTAAATACGTAATATTTGTTCTTTTGTTTCATTGTAAAGATTAATATATTGAGTTCCTTCAACAATAACACTTGTTCCATTTTCATATTGAAATTCGAATAAATCTCCCGCGTCGTCTTGTTCGTATTTATAAGAAAGTGTTTTAAGCCCATATTTCCCTCCAGTTATACTTACAATTCCTACCCCAGTTATATTCCTACAAGCCATATTTTCAGTATCGAATACTAATTCCGCGTTATGTTGTTCGAATTCCTTTTCCCATGTTTGAGCGGATACGATTCTCGTGTTTCTCCCTTTCCTATGTGTGCTTTGTACTTTGCCGTCAAAGAGAGGAAGCCAATCCTGTCTGGCTTTTGCGGTATAAAGAGTACTTGAAAGAAAACCCGTTCTTCCAATCCAAGCAACGATATTAGATTTATTCCATGCCACATCAAACGCATAATCTTTTGCGACAGGAAAATCAAAAGAATCAAAGTTTTTAAGTTGGTAATGGTTACCTGTATCTATTATATATATTTTATTATCAGTTGCATTATTGATAAAAAGTTTATTCCCGATTTTGCATCCTCGACCCAATAGACTTGTTTCATATCCTGCTTCTGTTTTCTGTGCAGTTATAATGAGATTGCTCGTGTCAGACATATCGACAACCACTGTACCCCCAGTTCCAATGATATACAATATCGCTCTCGTTTCGTCATAAATAAAATTGTCAACAGCAAATCCAATTTCAAGACTGCTGAGTAACGAATACGGAATGGTCTCTATATTAGAAGCATCATAAATTCGCAAATATTTGCTTATGTCATCCAAAACAAATAATTTCTCATCAAGATATAAATTACAATAGTTTCTATACCCTATTTGTATATACCCCACAAGAGTCGGATTTGTTTTATCAGAAATATTATATAACCCTGTTTGTCCGGCTACATTGTGCGCTGAAAACCATAAATGATTTTCATCCGGAGATATATGTACACCCTGAACTGTTCCGGATGTACCTGGTGAATTTGACCCTATCTCAATCAAGTCATAATTATATATTATAAGACTTCCGTCAGCAATTAAAAGATATAAATAATCTTCTGTAATCTCAAAACAGTAATGCCCTCCACCAGGAGTCACTCCTTTAACAAAAGTCACTTCTCCGGTTTCTCTATTAATTGAATATTTTTTAAAATCTCCATTAAACGATAATGCAAAAAGATATCGTCCATCTGGGCTAAATTTGCATTGCTCGAAATAATTCCCGATGGAAACAGAATCGGATATTATCGGATTGATGACATCAAAAGTCTCTTTGGCTTTTAATCCAAACATTCTATTCGATTGCGTTAAAATATTTTCAATATATTTATCGGGATCATGGAATTTCAATGTCATTTCCCCGGTAATAAATTCATTCAATTCTTTTTCTATTTCTTTATCGATTATAGGCAAACCGCCTTTTAATCTTGAACTCAAATCATATTCATTCAGCAATGTTCCGTCCAATTCGTGTTCGGATAAAACGATATTTTTTATTGCTGCGGGAGGTTGGAATAAAGCTCTTGCTGCAAGGAAATCAGCCGTTACGGTTTTCATAATCTGTTCCCATCTCTCTGTATCGCTGCCCTCTGTCCGCCTGTTCCTATACCTCTATAAAATCTATCATGTGCCGATTGTCCGGCACTTTCAAAAGATTTAATAATAAAATCTACCGTTGTGTTAGGGTCAGCAGTATTTACATTTACAGTAACCAAGTCCTTTAAATTATCTGCACCTAAAATAAGTTCAGGTTTATTTGGATTTTCATTAGCAACCGCAACTTTTCTTCCTACATCTACAATAGGCATACCTGAGACCGCTCCACCATGTTGGAATCCGAAAGCCTGCATGAACCCACCGACAATACCAGCAACAGGAACTCCTCCAATAGTAGATGTTACAGATTTCAACAAGTTCATTCTTATTAATTGACCAACCACTTTTTTAAGAACATTTAGTGTATTCCCGCCATCTTTTATCATTGTACCGAATAATTCACCCATATTTTGAGCTGCCAAATAAGCTTCTGCGGCTATTTTTTTTACCTCATTTTTATGATTTACAGCCCATTCATGCATCTCTTGCTGGAGCTTTGCTCTCTCACTAAACATTTCAGCTTCCGCGTTCCAAGCTTCCTGTTCTTCTTTCGTAACCTCAATGACATCGGATTTCCCGGAAGTGTTTAATTCTGTGAGTTTCTTTTTGAGTTTATCTAATTCCTCTTTGAGTTTATTTGTTTCTGTAACTCCCGGGACTAACGCTGCGGCAAGGCCTGCTCGGAGTTTATCGAAATCCGGAAACATCGCGTTTACTTTTGCCTGAATTTCTGCATAAGAATCAATCAAATCATTTTGTTTGCTTTCATTAGCAGCTAATTCTTTGTCAATATCTTCTATTACTTCACCCCATAATTTACCCCATTTTGTAACCCAACCAGAAGAAATTCTCGCCCACGTTGCGTTTGCTCTTTGCGCTTTCAATATTATGTGCTGTAAAGATTCAAAACTTACTCTTATAGTTCCAATAAAAGAAGGTAAATTTGCTAAAGCTCGAATAGTAGTTTCCGCGAAATTAACAATCCCTTTAGATAATTCTAATAGATTCTCAGGTTTAAGGAAAGAGTCCGCCATACTCTTAATTATAGGGGTGACAGCATCCCCGACATTAATCAATACATTCTTGAATCTTGTTTTATAGATTTCGATAAATCTGGAGAATGATTTGTTTATTTCCTCAACCGCCCTTTCAGTCGCTCCCGCAGAATCCCCTATCTCAATTAAATTCTGTGCATATATTTCCATCATATTGCCACCCAACGAAAGAGCAGCGGTCAATGACCTTACGTCCGGAATGAACTTGGCTATTTGCTCGATATCTCCTTCTGTAGCCTTTCCTATTTTTTCAATAACACCTATCAACCCTTCTTTTTTTATTGTCCTTGCGGATACCCCAATCCCTTCAAAAGCTTTCTTAGCTTCCTGACTCGGAGTTATAATAGCTGCTAATATCTGTCTCACGCCTACAAAAGCTTTTCTGCTTTGTATGCCAGCCTTTGTTAAGGTGGCTATTGTAGCCATTAATTCGCTAAAGGACATCCCTACCTTTTCGGCATTAGCAGCCGCATAACCCAATCCTCCGGCAATGTCCTCCACTTTGATAATCCCAAGTTCAACGGTCTTAAACATTTCGTCAGTTACTTTTGTGGCATGATCAGCAGAAAGACCCCAAACATTCAGAGCTACTGATACCGCCTTAGTAACCGACTCCATTTCCGCCAATCCGGCGATAGACAATTTAACCGATTCTCTTAATACCGTCATCCCCGCAGCTCCCTTATATCCAGCACTTTGGACCTGATATAAGGCTGCTGCCATTTGTGTAGCATCTTTACCCAATTGAGAAGAAAGGTTGAGGACTTGTTTACGCATATTGTCGAAGCCTTCCCCTGTCTCTCTTGCGATAGTATTGACTTCTCGCATTTTCGAATCAAAGTCAGAAGCCAATTTAACCGAAGCTATACCTATACCTGTAATTGCAAGAGTAACCCCTGCGGCAATTTTAGTAAGAGCACCCAAAGCATGAATACCTGTACTGGAGAAATTAGAAAGCATTCCCTGTGATTGTCCAAGAGAAGTTCTCAATCCTCTGGTTTTACCAAGTATTTCTACAAAGATTGAACCGGCTTTTATTCCCATTTATTTCTTTTTATTAAAGACATTGTTCATTAACCATTTCATCCTACCAGAAGGAGTTAAATCGGAATCATAAGGAACTCCATAACTTATCCTTTCCCATTTAGCCGCTGCGGTTAGAATCCTTTTGCATTCAATCGCATTCATAGCCAGTACTTCGTTATAGCTTCCGACATTAAATTTAATGAGTTGGTAGGTTGTATCATACCAATTCCAGATTACTTCTGGATCATGTTTAGCATCCCCGTCTTCATTCCCATATAACTCCCGAAAAAAGGGCGGTTCTCCTCAAAGATTAAATTGAAAATCTTTTCAACTTCTTCAACTGACATACTATTCAAGTCAACCTTATCCGCTTCAGCCAAACCACATCGGAGAAACTTTTCAATAGATTCAGGGGATAGTGTTTCTATAATAGCACCAGTTAATTCGATATCATCTTTCAAGACAAGAACTTCCTTCCCCTTTTTGTCCTTTTCCATTTTAAGATTCGCTTTAAGAATAGCATAGATATCCTTAAACAATTGGTCTAATGTCTTAACATCTCCCCAAGTAAACTTTTTAACTTTTATTTCCATCCATTACCTCCTTTTATGATTCAAGAGTCGCATAACCGAATTTCTCAGTTGCTGCCTGTGTTGAATCTTCACATGCCGCTATCTCTATTTCTATTTCGCTTTTTGTACTCAAAGCAAATGGGATAACTACAGGAGTGCTTATGATGTGAGCCTTCCAAAGTTTAAGATAAAAAGTCTTGCCGTCTTCCGGGAAGTATTTTGTCAATATTGTTGCTCCTTCTAAGTCGAGAACTCCTTCCGTTAAACCCCATCGTTTTGAAGCCTGGGTTACATAAGTGTATGTTACTTTTGCTATTTCCCCATCAGCTATGAGACCACCATCTATTCTGGCAATTCTACCATTATTATAATCCATAACATAATCTGTATACAAGGCACAGGCAGCGTCCGCTGAATCTTTAACAGAAACAGCAGTAATTGGAGATTCATAACCTTGTCCATGAGCTAAATCAGCCCAATCTCCATCAACATATTTGCCTGAAACGACTACAAGTTCATCTACTATATCAGCAGTACCGGCACCGACATTAGTGGATGCTACACCCCAAAGTTTTTCGAGTGTTTCAACTATTATCTCGGTAAGTGTCGCTTTTATCGTAACGGGTTTTGCCAACCCTAATCTATCGAGGGGATTCCCTGAGTTGCCATTCATTAGCTCGTAGATTTCTCTGGGCCAATCAACTTCACCCAGCAAAACTTCCCCCATATCTTGCGCATCAAAGTTAAGATTGAAAGTGTTAACTAATATATTTTTTGTAGAACCAACAACAGTGTCTGGCATTATTTGCCTCCTTTTATTTTCCTATTTACTTTAATCAATTTTTCTCGTACTTCTATTAATTGTTGCAGTAGTTCTTCCCTTCGTCCAATCAATTCTGCTTTGTCTTTTTTCTTTTTAGATTTCTTTTCTTCTCCCAATTATGCCTCCTATCTGTATTGGATTAACAGAGGGACTTCCATTTCCATTTCAACCCCTCGAATCAATCCGTTTTTAGCCTGTTCGTCAATAGACCTTAAATAACGAGTATCCGTAAAATTAACGTGAGTTGCTTTATCCCCTAAATCGAGCGGTAGCGAGCATAGAGCTACCTTCGTTGCCACTTCATAATCGAATACACCTCTGGCTGTTCCTGTACCGGTAACAGCTTTACCCTTCTGGAATATCCTAAACCATAACCATATTATTAACCGCAGATTTTCATAACACATTGCCATACCACGTCCGCCATAAAGATTAGTATCTTCCATCGGGGAAGAATTATCTGGTTCAATACAATAACAAGGGAAATGAGATGCCGGTATTGAATCAGGGTCAACCCAAACCTCATAGACCTTTTGAATTCCTGCTACTGCCGCAAGCCGTGCCACTATATCTAACCAGGCAGTTTCTTTTGACATACTCATAGAATACTTCCTCTTGAAAGACTCGCATAAAACAATTTACCATACCTATTTACTATTTCACGGTTCTTTTCTCTTACAGAAGATTTCAAATAAGATCGTTTAGGCATTTTTACTTGTTTTGTTTTCACCCATCCGCTTGCGGTTTTAAAAATTAAGTATGGCGCACTTTTAGCTCTTATTATTCCTCCGAGTTCATGTATCCTCGCATATACTAATCTTGAACCAACTTTGCCTGTTGCTGAATTCAACCCTGCTTTCACATCTGTTTCTATCGACCCTGACAATCCTCCTAATCTATTATGAAGTACCTGTCCACGCAACTTATACTTGACCACATATCCTCTAACCCATTCAGTTGTAGCTTTCATGGCAAGAATAGAAGCAGGCATAACGTTTTTAGAAATACGTCCGAGTCCTCTTATTGCAGTTCCGCGTATCTTAAATCCTATCACAATGACACCTGTTTATATTTTTTGAACCCTGTTGTTATTTCTTTCTGCGAGAATAGCAGAGGATGTTCTTCCTCATTCTCCTGTACAACCCTGGATTTTTGATAAGTATTAGCCATTACTTTCATCATTGTCTGCTTTAAATCCAAAGGCAATGTCCCAGCGGTATATCCATGAGTATAAACTACCTGTATAAGTTTCTTCTGGGCCTGGAACCAACCGGCATGAAGTTGAATAATACCGTTCTCGTACCAGACATAATCATCAGAGCTTAATAAGCTTTCATACGTACCATCGCAATCATCATCGGTTTTCACAGAAGCCACAGCGGTAACAAGCCCATTTTCCAAAAGAATAGTATTGGTTCTATCGCCATCGTGGTATTCGGTACTTTCTGCTTCAACAAGAGCCTGTTGTAGAGTATTGTTGGCTATATCAAGTTCAACAGAATCTATTATCTTCTGCAATAAAACATCATCGTAGATTTCAGTCATGTGTATAAATTCTTTAAAATCCTCAAGGAGTATGAGACTCATTTCTTTTCTTTAGCCACCATATCTTTTGTTTCTTTCTCACCTTTCACGATATCCTTCACAACTTCTTTACCCTTTACCCGTTCATAAGCACTTTTGGGTAAAGATTGCAAGAACTCTTCTTCTACATCGACTTTTTTACCCACGTCAACCGTTACATTTAATCCGTTCTTGTATTTTACCAATGTCCTGTTTTTTAACTTTATCAATGGCATACGATCTCCTTTTTAATAACAGGGCAGGGTATTTCCCCACCCTGTTATCGAGTTATAGTACTTTAATTATTCCCCTTTAATCAAATCTTTAATCCTTCCGACTATATACGCGTCAACAGTAACACTATCAATACTCAAATTAAATACTCGTAGTCTCGCATATCGATATAGTTTCCAGTTGTCGTAAGTATCCAGCGGGTAATACGTCAATAACGTTCCCACTGTTCCCGTTGCAGACGTTAATATATATGGGACAGTCCAGTTCGTACCATCAAAGCCATATTGCACTTCCGCTCCTATTGAATCCCCAGCGGCTCCACCTGCATCAGTGAGTAATAAGGCAAAAGCCCAATTTTCCATTGCCCACCTATCATAAGTGGAATAAGTATCATTCGAATCTATCGGCTGTATGATAGCTTCTTGTGATTGAGGTTCAAATTGAGATGGCCATATATCGCTATAAGTAAGATTCGTATCAATACCATAAGCGGTTGTGTCTATTGTCGTATCGACATGAGGGATTATATATTCAAAAGTATCATGGGCGGCTCCAAGAATTTCTGTAAAGAGTGCTTCTGACAAAGTATAGTTTTTGTATTCCTTAATTCCAAAGAGGGAAAACGAGATAACAAACAGTAAGAGTATCAAGCAAGTGAATTTTCTCATCTTATACCTCCCCTTAGGCTGCCGCTGTTGTGAGTTTAGCAAGTCCGTCTTCAAGAGCCACTTCAATGTCAAGCCTTTCAACAAATCTTAATCCGAGTAAATCAAATTCAGCCAAGTTGGTGCTATCTATTGTTGCCTCAGTCAAAACTTTAACCTGCAATGTCTGTCTATCTCCGAACAATACGCACTTTTTCAAATCACCGAAAACGACAAATGATGTACTTGGTGCGGATGCTCCATTGCCGGGCATCGTGGGAACTGTCTCATATGGATAACCCCAAATCGTACCAGGCGCATTATTAGCTGGCGCGTTCCAAATATATTGACCATTATTGTCTTTAAGTTTTCTAATATGCGTCAAGATATTCTTATGGAAGTAGTATTTCCCATTCTGCTCTGCACCCGAAACAATCGCATCCGGCATATCGAGCAGGTCATCGGCTGTGATATTCGAAAAGGCTATCTTACCAGCACCCATAACTACGTTTGTAACTCCTGCTGTCCCTAAAATACCTGTAATACCATTTCCACCGTTACCATTGAAAAGCGCGTCATCTTCACCAATCAGGAATTGTTCCACCATCAGGTTGCGAACAAATTCAACGATTGGAGGTGTAGCATCAGCAATAAGCTCTTCTTCGAATACAACAATGGCTACTTGTTTACAAGCTTCAAGAGTTGTCATTCCAAGAGTAGGTTTCGTTACATTCTTCTCTCTGTATGAAAGTTCAACTTTAGGAGCTATCCATTGCGTTGTTGGACGAGTAGCAAGTTTGGGAACCGTCAAGGACAATCTAACCATAGGGACTATCCTACAATCCCTTCTGGCTATCCCAAACTGCACTGGCAAGCGCATTATCTCCGCATAATATTCAACAGGAACGAGATAATACCCTTGAGCGTTATTCGTTTCTGTCATATACGTAGATAATGTCTTCTCATTCCAGCCGTAAAGTTTCATATACTTCGCTTTCTCTTCTTCGGTTATCGCCTGCAGTTCTTTCTTATCGTGCTGGGCTACTGCCCTGAAAAAGCGGGATGTTTGTGCGAACTTCACAGGTTCGCCGTTTACTGTGTCCTGTGGATTAACTTCTCCGGCTTTATGAGACTCGAAAAGGGCTTTCATCTCTGGCGTTTCAAGCAGAGATTCTGTTGCAGATTTTACTATACCTTCCGACATATCACCAATAAGCTTTTCCACTAATTCTTCATAAGTTAAGTCCATAGTTTCTCCTTTTAAGGTTTATCTTCGTTTACTATTCCTAATTTCTTCCTAAACCCTCTAAGGAAACTATCAACCATCTCTGTTTCGACTTTTGAACCAATCGCTTTTTTTAAATTATCGATTTGTTCGTCTGACAGAGATAAGCCTTCGTTCTCCTCTGGATTCTCCAGTTCCACTTCGGAATCCTTTAATCTAATACTTGGTTTAATAATATTAATAAGTTTACCTTCTCGTTTCTCCTTGATAACAGTTGCAGGTGTAGAATCTTCAACAATAATTTCTGTTTTAGGTATTAACGCAAAACCTATTTCTTTTTTTTCAAGATCATAAACCGCTATCTTAGTTGTATTAGGGTCAATTTCTTTTTCTACCATTGGTTCAATTTTTTCGGTTTCTTTTTCAACAGTTTCTATCACTTCTTCTCCAGATTCTTTTTTGATATCTTCCGCAACTTTCTTTAATATTTCTACTGCTTTTTCTCCTACCGCAAAAACTCCTCCAGTTGCTTCTTCTTCCTTTTCCTCTTCTTTGAACCCGAAATCTTCGAGACAAATAGAAGGTATCTTTATCCGGTCATCTGCCATAGCCTCTTTGACTTCGATTAACTTCTCTTGCAGTATCTTTTCCTGCACAGCGTTAGGATTCGCGGGAACAGGTACAGCAGAATGTTCAAGAAGTTCCCATTTTGTTATAATATTTGATAATTCCGGGAAGTCTTTTAGTTCTTCTTCATTTGCCGACCGTATATCGATAGGAATAAATCCCACAGAAACAGATTGCATAAAATCATCTCTATACATTTCATAAACAGTCTTGCAGTATTCGCTCCAAGCATTTCCCTTATCGACATAAAACTCGGTAAGGATTTTTACTTCTCTATCTAATATTTTCGACCATACCCCTCTGCCGAGCGGCAAATTATCTACCCTACGATTATGGCACCAAAGGAAAGGTTTACCTGTTTTATTATAATTCTCGACTTGGCATCCATTTGCCATCAGACGTTCATTTACTCTATCTACAGTCTCATCGCTTGCGACAAAGAGAATTGTATGCTTCTTGTCATCTACATCCTCAATCTTGAAACTTTGCCCCTTAAATAAATCGCAAGTTTCCATCCCTTTTTCTTCCGCTTCCTTCATAATTTTTTTTACATTCATATATACCTCCTGCTATTTAAGGCACGGTATAACCGTGCAACGACAATTGATTTCACCAGGATATGATTCTCCTGTACCCGAAAAAGCCCTTTCAAGTGAGATACAACCATCTCCTTCATTCATAGAATGTGTTTGTCTGACTCTTTCATCTGCTGCGGTTACCCATTCTTTCTTTTGAATAGAAGCCTGTCTCATTGATTCCATGTGTCCAAAATTGGTAGCTGTGTTTACTTCCGTTCTGGCTATCTTCAGACTTCTTGGGCCTCTGGCTTCGTCATAGACATTTCGGACTCTGCTTGAAAGTTGCTTTATCGTTTCACCTTCATTGATTCCCGCATTGATTACAGTAGTTAGTTCATCAAAAGTAGTCCTATTGATTCCCTTAATTAACATCTCTCTTTTCTTAAACCAATCTTCAATAATTAATGAATTGCCTTGAAATCCTCCCTCTATAATTAAATCGAAATCAAGGGTAAGTGTTTCTCCACCGGATATAACCGTAGTGAGTACTAAGGGTTTCATTAACGTTATAAGCTTCCTATCTTCCATATCCCTTGAAGGCAAATACACTTCTGATGCCTTATATTCCTTTCCGTATTTATTCAAATTCGATATAACCTGTTTTTGTTGAGAGTCAAAGAATTTACCTAATGGATAAATCATATTGGATTCATGTTTCAATGTCCTATCTATATATGCCTTCCAATATTTTTCTTTCCAATCTTTTGTGCGAACCGAACAAACATCTTTCATTTCCTTTACAGGTTCTCCTTCCTGTAGAGGAACAATCATATCAAGCCTTGTAAGATTAAACGGTATAAATCTAATATCACCTTCAGGGAATGCTTCATAACCCCATTTCTGCGCTATTTGATTGGGTGTTATTGCCGCGGTCTTAAACAACTCAGTATCCTTCTTTAATTCAAATTCATTATCCTGTGGAATTACATTAGGAGCCTTCTCGAATAATCTCTTATCATATTTCTGTACCAATTCTTCAGTGATAGTTATGCTACGCATCACAAGCCGTGGAGTTAGAGTATCCTTATAATAGCTTTTATCTAATTCAAAAGCATTCGCTCTATTAACATCCTTCACCCTTCCGAATTTATATGGCGAAAGACCGAACATAGCGCCCAACTGTTCTTCGGTAAACTCAACAGACGAAAGGAATTGTAAATCATCCGGGGACATCTGCATTTTTACAAAATCACTGCCCTTTCCGAATATTGCGATTTCTCCTGCCTTCTCTATACCTCCATACTTCTTTTTCCAATCTAATTTGATTTTTTTAGCATCTTTAGGACTTAAGTCCTGGTCTGTTTTTATATATCCGGGAGGGATAGCCCGATTACCAAGCAAGGACATTTGATACTCTTCCATGTATTCGATTAGGTTTATTTTTTTACGTGCCGCCTCAACTGGCCCCATTCCCTTTAAATCACTTAATGGGTTAGGAAATCTAAAATGCACTATCTCTTCTTTCGGAAATCTTCTTATAGTTCCGGCGTCATCATATTCATAATATCTTTCCCCTAACTTCTTATCGAATTTCGGTGTTACTTTATTGGAGAATAAAAACCTAATTGATACAGGTCTGCTGAATGAATTTAAGGGTGTATGCCAATACGAGTTGCCGGTTAAGTTCAAATGCGATTCAGTCATATATTTTAATTGAAATGTATTATGGAATGGTTCAGTTTTTAATAGGTCGAAGAAAATATGGTCGAATATTGGTATATCCTCATCCTTGCCTGGGATAAACAATCTAAAGGGTATTTGAGCCATATCCATTGAAAGAAGATTATTACAATTCCACACTCTCCCAAGATTGGATTCGAGCATTGAATTATACTCGCCTTGTTTAACGATATCGAACATCCCGAACTTAGGTTCAGCCTTAAACCCAAAGAAGCCCTTCTCTATCCCCAGGGCTTGCCTTGCTTTAGATTGTACTACCTCTTTAATTCTCATACAAACACCTGCGCAACGTGTTTCCGTTTGGTATATATACCATAACGGGCAGCAGACATTAAATGATTATTGAATTCAACAGGTTTACCAGTTGGTTTACCATTTCTATCTTCTGCTATCTTGTACGTTTTTCTTTCTTTTTCTAAATTATAGGAACCCTTAACAATATGGATATGGCATTCTTTCATAAACTTAATACCGGCCTTTACCGAATCTGGCCCCTTTTCTGCAGGTATAGCATTAACACCATAATCTCGCAATTCTCTAATAGATTTAGGTTCTGCTGAATCCCAAATACTTTCTTCGTCATACGATATTTTTAAAATCTTTTTCATTCTATTGGCGATATCTTTGTTTGTCATTTCAATTTCGTAGAACAATTCTTCTAACCAATAATGATTAGATTTACGATATATTCTAAGCAATGCGGCCTGGTCTACAGAGAACCCGAAATCTCCACCGTACCAGACATCGTCATACCAACTATATTTCTTTTCTGGCAATTCGACAATATCCCAATCAGAGAAGATTAATCCCTTCGGTATAGCCCATTGCCCTTCTCTGTATATTTTTCTAAGGACTGGGTCTCTCAATCCATTCAAGCGTAACTTATAAGCATCTCTAATCTTCTTTATCGGATTGTCGCCAACTGTAGAATGATGGATATACGACTTTTCTCCATTAACGATTTTGCCCTCACCAGTTCTTATAACTTCTCCTGGAAAGAATATCTCTTTAATCCATTCAGCTTGAGCTTGGTCAGGATTAAACGAACCTATTATCTGTTCATAGTTGGATATTTGTTCCCTTAAACATAAATCTAATACAGTAAAATCATTCTCGGATAGTTCAGTCATTTCTTCTATATGTACACCAGTCAATCCTTTTATAGATTCTATCTTTTCCGGATCATCAAGACCATCAAAGAGTATCTCGTTAGGTTGGCCCCGACTATTGGTATATGCTATAGTAATTCTTTTACTGACTCTATATTGATAATTAATACCTTCTTCGGCTAACATTGCTTTCCATGTAGCTATAGCAGAATCGTATTGTGTACGCCGAACTTTCCTTATGACTAAAAATTTATGATTACCTTCAAGCCAAGTTCGTAGTAGTAGTTTCCTTGCGGCAAATTCGCTCTTGCCTGAACCTTTGCCACCAGCCATAAGTAAATATCTATATTGATTGTCAAGCAAGGGATAAAAAGAATCACTGACAAGAATATTGAGTTTGTCTTCAGACATTATAAAACCACAGAGAACTAATAAAAATGTCATTCATCAATAAGTATGTTGTTTAAACCTAAAATATACTGTATCTTTATTCACTCCCGCAAGCTCTCTGATTCTAAAACGAGCATATACATTGAAAGCAAGACTGTCATCGGTCCAACCATAAGACCAAGCAGAGTCTGCTGCAAGGATAATAGGCAATGCCTGCCAATCCCAGGGTTTCAATACGAAGTCTGTAGTGAGCGCTGCTAATGCCAGTTCCACTTGAGAACTATCTCCATGAATCAATTCTACTGAGAAAACATTGAACCGTCCTATCGGTATGGTTCTATCGATTAAAAGCGTATCAAGAGAATCAAGAGCGACTACATTACCCCATACTTCATAGTTATAATTCTCTTCGAGGATATTCACGTAAGCCGTATCAATAGCGCAAAATAGCAATATGGGTACAAACAATAAAAACAATAACTTTTTCATTCTTTTACCTCCTTTTTGTCTTCTGTTATATTTACCACACTAACAAGAACTTCGTTTTGTGTGTTTACATTACCTTCTAAATTAATATTCTTTTTCTCTGAATAATCTTTATCGAATCGTTCAAGGTACAATTTAGAATCATTGTGATTTCTTTTAGCTCTACGTTTCACATCTCTCCAGATATCAGGCAAGTCAGCTTCCATTGCCTTAGCCACTTCGTGATTGAACCATGTAATAAAATCAGGGTTCTTTCTCCAATCATAAACAGCTTGCCTCTTGACACCCGACTCTTCTGCGATACCTTTAAAAGTAGTCTCCTCACTTGATATATAAGTCTCAAGAAAGTTTATTTGATTCTTGCTTGGTGTAAATTCTGTATGTTCTTTGGGGGTTTTTCTTTTACCCATGATATTCCCTAATTGCCACCTCAACAATAGTATCACCAAGCTGTACATCAGACAGACCTTCCATCACCTTATTCTGTTTTTGGGGATTATCGACACAATCGATTATTAAACGTATTTGGGTATCACCACTTCGGAGAGCCTTTCGATTAAAGTTACTTATCTGTGCAACGAATTTAACCTCTTCCATTACGCAAGAATAAATTAATAAATATAATATGTCAAGTATTAAGAATGATTTTTTTAGGTTTTAAATACGCAAAGACTTATAAAATAAGGAAATATCGCCTTCTATCATGCAACACGTTTTTGACTACTGATTGGTTTACATGAAATTTCTTAGCCACTTCATAAATTATCTGTTTTTTATATCTTACATTACCCTTATTGTATTTTCTAATTTGCCTGTCATATTCAAGAAGAATGGCTAAGTTCCGGTATTGAATTTTAGGAGAGGATTTCATTTGGGATTAAAGATAATTCTATTATTTCCATCTTTTCAATAATCCGTTTTAATTTAGGGTTTTCCTTTAGTTCTTTTCTATTGGGTTTTCTGCATTTCTTTATTACACCTCCAGGAGCCATTGTATATTCACCAAATAAACCATTGCATAATTTTACCGCTTCTTCTTTCTTTAAAACACAAAGAGGTGGTTTATCCACATCAAAATTCCATAGTACTGGAATGTCTTTATTTATTGAAACTCCTTTTGATAAAATTATATCACCATCTCTATCCGGTTTATCAAATTCATATATTTTTATTTTAAAAGGCATTATTATTTCCACTTTACCTCCCTTATTTTATTGTTTTTTATCTCATAAATTGTAATTGGTTCCATGCAAACAGTATTATTTGCACAAGTCGCTTTGAGTGCTTCTTCAATAGTATGTCCTAAATATAAAGCCGTTTTAGCTTCTTGAAATCCTGCGCCAATAGCTTCATATTCATTTTCTTTAATCTCTTCAATATGCCCACTCGAAAAAATGCAATAAGCAGATGTTTCAAAAATAAAAAGATAATTATTTTCAAGCGCAATTTTATCATCGTTGAACTCTTTTTTATACTTCATAAACTCAAGAAAAAACTCGTAAATTTCTTTCTTCGTATTTCCCGCTGGATTATGGGTTTTTAAAAAAATATCAAAAAGAGTACTTTCTCCACAATCTCCAGAAGCTCCCCAAGCAATATATTTTTCTTCATCACAAAAGAGTTTGATTTCTTCTTTTTTAGATCGTCCTCTTACTTGTATGCTATCCGCACCTATAACGATTTTATCACTATACTTTTTTACTGCTATTACACTCATTTTTTACCTCCGTTCTTTTGTTAAGTGGTGTAGGTACTGCGGATATCATGAATAATTCCCAAGTATTTATTCTTTTTATTTTTCTTTTCTTGGCATAACGATATTTATGCCCCATGTCTGCTTTATGGTCTTTTCTATCCATCATTCAACCTCCCTTAAGGTTATTTCCTGTCGCGGGTTATCTCGGTCAACACCCAATATCTCCGAATGCTCAGAACCAATTCCGACTCTCCGGACATTCCTATCATTCGATATTATATCCGACTTTTCCAATACGTCCCCTGAGGTTTGTAAGAGTCCAAAAAGGTCAGGTCTTGACCGCTTATCGGGCATCCAATACTTGACGCAAATATCAACTTGACAGGTTATAGTTCTCTTAGGCTTCTGTGATAATAATTCAACCAAAGCTCGTGCTTCAAAAGCTCGATAATATTTCGATTGTATCACATATCGCCTTCCGGTTTTCTTGTTATAAACAATCTGCTGATGTGCTTTCTTGGTTATAGGTCGCCCTGGAATTGTAAATTTATATTCAGTCATTTTTTTCCTGCTGATATCCTTTTCTATAATCTCGCATAAATCTTACCTTCCGAACTATGCTCTTTAACTTGTTTTAAATTATAAGTTTTCATAATCTTCCTGACATCTGTCTCAGTATTCACACAATGTGTTTCGGTTATTGCAACGTGCCAACCATCTTTACATTTACGTGCTATCATTCGTTTATCCATCACAAACCGCCTTTCTTTCATATCCTACTTTTCCCCAATTTTTACATATCCCATAAGTTCTCACCTCAACGCAAGTTGGTCCATCAAAGACCTTCTTCTCTTGATGTTTGAAATGATATTTGCGAACATTACTAACGGTATAACCCAATTTGCATCTCTTGTTTTTCTGTTCTGAATGATATTTCGCCTTTCTAATTTTCCTATGTTTTTTGCAATATGTACCAACATTATCGGGTCTATATTTATCCTGAGTCATATCCTTTTTCAAATTATAGGCATCATAGCCCAGTTGAGCTTCGCAATCGGGACAGTGATAATAAGCTATGCCATATCGGGTAATTTTCTTTTTCATAGCAATTCCATTTGCACGTGTTTGATTCGCTTTCCCGCCATTTTAATATATTCTGGATTAAGTTCAATACCTACCCAATTTCGTTTGAGTCTCTTTGCGACTTTTGCTACTGTTCCTGAACCGATAAACGGGTCCAAAACAATCCCTTTCTTCGGACATCCAGCTCGTATCATTGGTTCAACAAGCCTTTCTGGGAAGGTCGCAAAATGCGCTTCTGAATATGGTTGAGTGGTTACATCCCAGACGCAACGCTTATTGCGCATAGGATTAAGCTTATAAATAAAATCAGCATTTCTCGAATTACATCCATATTCTTTATTTCGTTGCAATGTTTTTTTACTTTTTACCTTATATCCTTTAATTTTAGCGGGTCTATAACCAGGGTCATTTGGATTAAATTGTTTATTTGGTTCAAATTGTTGTTCAAACCAATATTTTTGATTCTTTACAAAGAAATACACATATTCAAAATCCACTGTAAATCTATCACTCGCACTCGAAGGCATACAATTCCGCTTATACCAGATAATCGTATTCCGGCAAATCCAGCCCCTGTCAATCATCATAATTTTGAAACGCTCTGGGATTGCGCAGAGGGATTTTGCGGGGATGGAAGTTTTGGGCTTTATGAATGATTCTGTATTGGCTTTTGTATTTTTCCCATCAGTATTCCCGATTTTTATCCCAGAATAACTATCCCCAAGATTTACCCAGCAAGTCCCGGTTGGTTTCAACACTCGTTTAACCTCATCGAATATCTGTATCAAATGCTTTAGGTATAATTTAAAGGTCGGTTCTAATCCTAATGAACCTCGCCATGCTCCGCAGAGGGAACAAAATTCTTCTTCTATATTCCCTTGTGCTTCGTCTAAGCTTTTTGCGTTTCCTAAATTTCCGGTTGCTCCTTTTCTATCCATAGGATGTTCCCGAATATTAATTTCCCATTCATGCTCACAATTTTCATCCCCATCCCATATTTGCGGTTCAAGTTTATAATCACGCAAAGACCAATAAGGCGGTGAAGTAATAAAACAATCAATACTATCGTCCGGGAAGGATTTTAAAACATCAGGGGTATGCCCTTGATAAATCTGATTAACCTCCATTATCGACCCTTTTAGACTTCAATGCCTCCCATTTTTTCTTAAATTCTTCTGGCATGGATGTGCTCTTTTCTAATTCCTTTTCCCATTCTTCTTGTTGCTTTTTCATGTCTTCTTCTCGTGTAATGTTTTCAAAATAGATTCTCTTAAGCTCATACGCTCTCGGAAATTTCGTGTAGACATCCGCATTATCGATAAATAGTTCAACCACCTTCTTGAATTCATCCTCAGTCCATTTGCTAAAATTCCGCTGCCATGCCTTCACGATGTAAGACACATCCTCGACCGCGATAAGCACCCCTAAGTTCGCCTTTATGTTCCGTATCCCGTTTTTGATTGTTTGTTCAGTGAGCATTTATTTTTCCAGGAGTTCAGGGTTTTCGTGGATGTTGCCGATTACTTCATATATAGAATTTAAATTATTTTTACAAAAAGTATGCCCTGATGTTTGCACTTCTTTCTTTCTGCCGAAGAAATTAAACTCTGCTTCATCCTTATCCCATCCTATATATTTAACATAAGGGTTGTCATCTTCCCAATCGCATATTATCATTCCACCTTCTTTTGGCGGTATATACCTTACAATATCTCCCGCATAAATCTCTTTCCCGTTCTTGTCCTTGAGTCCTGTGTATTGTTCAATTTTATATCTGGGAACATTAACTCTTTTAACAAAGATTGTAAATGTTTTCTCTCCGAACCCAGAGTATGTATATGATTTATTTCGTTCATCCCAAGCCCTGAATTTTATTTCTCTCATTCTTCCCTCCTCAGAACCATTTCGATTCTTTTGGTTTTTTGTTCATTTTTTCTTCTAATTGGTCGAACCGTTTTCGTAGCTTTGAAGTTGCACGAATATTCAGTTGCTCGAAATCATCTTGCTGAGTCCAACGAATAACTTTCTCAATTACATCTAATTTGCGATTATCCTTTTCTACCATTAAGCGTATATTTTTAGCCCAATTAACCCATCCGGCTTTTTGTTCTTTGAGTGTATTCTTATCATCTGGCTTTCTTTCTAAAATTAACTCCCCTAAAAGTTTTGACAATATAATATATTCTTTTAATATATTATTATTAGAAGAAGAAGTAGAAGAAGAAGATGAAGACTGAAGTGTTACCCGACCCTTACCAGTACCCTTATAACCCCCCTTATAAGTACCCTTACCCTTTTTCCCCCATCTTTTTACTGCGCTTTTCTTACCTCCTCTTGAAGCCAACTCCCTATATTGCATAAGTTTTATAGCTTCTCCTTGCAGCCTTTTTGATATAAATCTATGCTCATTTTCTATGAAAATTGGATCGTGATGTTTTTGAAGCTCGTTGTAAATTTTCGTCCATTTCCGCGTCGAGATTCCCAAAATCTTGCACACACTTTTTACATTTTTCGGGAAGGAACACATATCTTCGGAGTCTTTCCACATATGGGAAAGTATTCTAATATATACACCTTGAGCTTCATAAGACATTCTCATAACTTTATAATCGAACCAATCTTTAGGGTAGAACTGAAATGCCGGTGGTTTATTCAAACGAACATCCTCCTGAATATTCTTTTGATTTTATGTCTGAAAGTTTCCGGTTGGCATAAATTTATAAGAGTATTTAATTGTTCTTGGTTAGATTCTAATTCAAATTCAAAAACAATTTGCTCTATTTTATCTGGGATATTTTTTAAAGGTTTTTGCTTAACAGCAAATTCCTTTAACTCCCCTTCGCCAATTAATTCGCCATCAATATAGATTTGTGCTTTTGGCAACATTTCATCCCCCAACTTCTTTAGGGATTTTCACGACACCCAAAACCTCACCCGTTCCAGTTACAACAGAATATAAATAATAATCTTCTTTTGAAAGCTCTGGTTCTTTTTTAGCATTAAGTATCTCAATTCCATCTCCACATTCATCGACCAATCCAAGTTCAGCTTCAAGTTTTTTAATTTCTGGATTTTTTATAGAGATATTTAATGCCTGACAAAAACCGCACTTAGGACATTTGATGGGTATATTTATATTACTCATATCATCCCCCTAAATATAAAAGAACAGCCCGGATGATATTACCAATTGATAAGAGAGTAGGTACGCCGGACTGCCCTTTTTATTATTTATATTTTTAGATTTAGGGAAATCAATCAATAATATCATATCCCAATATAACACATTTCATGGAAAAATCAAGCCCCTATTTTTTATAGTATTTCTTCTCCGCCTTCACAGGGTCATCCCAATATTCTTTGAGAGCCTTGCAAATCTTGTTCCAATCGGTCTCAACGAATGTCGCGCAACCGACTTTGACAATCCAACCATTATGTACTTTTTTTATTGTTACATCTCGATGCCCATTCCCAAGAAATTGTGCTGGATATGCATTTAGGAACTCTTGTGTAGTAGCTCTACCTAAACTTGCCATTTTTCCCTCCTTTTGAGGTTTGTTAAAACAATTTTTATATAACCAATTTTTGCCACCACCACGTGGCCAAAAAACATATCCTTTTTGTATCAATTCCATAAGTTTTTTATGTGTTTTCAATTTATCTATTGGCGGTCTATCATCCAAATAAACTGGCATACATTTACAAGCGGTGAAATCTTTATTATAGGGATATTCTTTTTCCATATTAGTATTTATCCCCAGGGCATCCGCACGGAAATAAGGAGGTTGTTATGTTCTTACTATCGAACAATCGGATACCCCAGGGGTCATCTAAGGAGGTTCTTAGAATTTCTACGGAGGGGATAGGGTTTATCTTATCTCTAAAATTAACCATAAGTCTTTTTATATCTCCCCTCCGCGTTATTTAGGAAAACCCCCAAGGAATGATGTTTAAATAGATACAAGTTTTGATAGACCTTGAGGGCTTTATTTCTTATTTTTAATATTGATTTTATTTCTGATAATTTAAACATCAAATACAATATACCACCGATTCGGAATTCCGCAAGTCTTTTTCTTAAAGTTTTTTAAAAATATTTCTTCTTTCAACTTTATTTAAACAAAAAATAGATGCTAACAATAGTGGGTTGCATTCGGTCATTATTTAATTATATTACTTGTGATGTTTAAATTAAAAAATCTATTAAACTTTAAACGCTGTGCCAAATGTAAGAAAATAAGGAGTTCTCGTAACTTTCAATTTTCTGATTATTGGTGCGATAATTGTTGGCGTAAATATCAGAGAGAGTACCAGAGAAAGAGGAGAAACAAAAAATGATTAAAATAAAAGTGATATAAAACAATTACAAAAATTAATATGAAAATTAAAAAACAAGCCAATGGAGGTGAGTATGGATAATATTGATAGACTCTTAAAGGGTAACCGAAAAGTTTATATTGAAGTAGACCCCGCTATTTATGTGAAAACAACAAGGAAGTCAATCAAGAGCATCGCAAAACTAATATATGCGGAAGGCGTATTCGAAAAAACTTGGAGTTGGAGAATAGAAAAGACAACAGATGAAGGAGAATTTCTTTACTTTGACAAGATTGAATATTTAAAATCTGATATCAAAACCTGGATTTAGGAAAATATTATCAAACCGTAGGAGGTGTAGGATGAAATTTGAAAAGACCTATAGAGTAAAGATAACAAGTTTAATGAAGGGAACGCCAGAACTTTTTATTATGGGTAATGTTAGACCTAAAATAGCGCAAGCAATTAAGGAAATTGTTAAAGCTGAGGAAGGCAGTAGTCTTGGAACGAATACAGAAATTGAAGCGATTAGAATTATATACAAACAGTAACCTTTCCCTTGTGGGTTCGCAAGGGAAATAGTAATGCTCTTTGAGGAGAGTTAATGATAAGAGAAATAATATGCAAAAAAATGCAAAAGAATTAAATCCCATCATGCGCATGGCCTATGTAAAACTTGTTATAATATAACGTATGGTTACTCTATTTGGCACGGTAAAGACCACACAAAGTATTATGAGGTGGGAGGTAATATGAACGGAAAAACAATTAAATACATAGATAAAGATAATAATATAAAAGAAGGCATATATGACGGAGAAGATAGTAAGGGGTTTTATTTATTAATTAAGAAACGTAAAAGACCCAAGCATATTACATTCAACAAAATTATTAAATATAAACAAGAGGAGGGAAAATGATATTCCCGGAAGATATAGAAGATATTAGGCGTGCGATGGAACTAAGTAATGATAATAGAGTAATCTCGAAAGGTGATTTAGCCCGCAGTGATGACTTATTTGTCTTGAGATTCGGAAAGGAGGATAACTATGGATAAGAAGGAGAGGATAAAAATCCTTAGTAGATGGAACAATAAAAAAGTATTGGTTAGTGGTAAATATACAAGTATTAAAGATTGTTTAGAAAAAAATAGAGGCGCATACTTGAGAGGCGCATACTTGAGAGGCGCAGACTTGGGCGGCGCATACTTGAGCGGCGCAGACTTGGGCGGCGCAGACTTGAGCGGCGCAGACTTGAGAGGCGCATACTTGAGAGGCGCAGACTTGAGCGGCGCAGACTTGGGCGGCGCATACTTGATAGGCGCATACTTGAGAGGCGCATACTTGAGAGACGCAGACTTGGGCGGCGCATACTTGAGAGGCGCATACTTGAGAGGCGCAGACTTGGGCGGCGCATACTTGAGAGGCGCAGACTTGGGCGGCGCATACTTGAGAGGCGCATACTTGAGAGGCGCAGACTTGGGCGGCGCATACTTGATAGGCGCATACTTGAGAGGCGCAGAACATTACTATGGAAGCCATGATTTTGCGATTGAGATAATTAGAAGGCAAAAAGTGAAAATATTTATACAGAAAGAATGGGCTGTTATAGGGCAAATCGTTATCCATAGATTTTGCTGGGATACCATTCTTAAAAAATATAAAAAAGAGGGGATATCTATCGCTAAAAAATTGGCAAAAGCCGGATTCGATGAATATCTAAAAAGGATTAAGGAGCGTGAGGGATGATGTTAGAAAATTGGGAGCAGCGTTCCTATCGGGAAGAACCAGATGTCGATAGACGACCCTTCTGCGAGCATTGCAAGAGTATAGTTTTATATGGAGACGACTTGACCGAGACTCCCGAAGGTGATTGGTTATGCGAAGAATGCTTGGAACTCTATCAGGAAGAATGGGGCGATAATTTGAAACGTTTGATATGGAACGCGAAGATGGTTGCTAAGAGATTGCATACATTGGAGAATCGGTCAGCGGAGGCATGGGCGATTCGGGAATTGCTCAATTACATTTCCGAGCATGACGTTACTCGGTATATGGAAATAGAACTTAAAACAAAACGGGAGGAGAACAAATGATTAATGGAATAACAAAAATCAAACCATTCGATATGGGAGAAATAACCGGGATGGATTTTTGGTCAGCTATGATGAAGGATTGTGGTTGTTCTGTAAGCAGTATGCCAGATATGGGGGAAACCAAACCCTACACTAATAATTGGGAATATTTTAATCCAGAGAGAGTTGAATATCCAGAAAGGTTGCCCGATTATTGGGGTAAAGTTTATGAGTTACATAATAAACCAGAGATGGGTGATTGTGTAAGATTCCGTTATAGATATGTCCATGTGCCTATTAAAATAATGTGCCGTTATCCAAGAATACCAGTTTGTGGAGTTTTTGTTTTAGATAATAATAATGTAAAATATAATGCAATTAAAGCTAATGATTTAATTTGGATAGGCAATGAAATAGAGGAGGAAAAATGAATTACAATCTCTTTTGCGCAATATTCGTATTCGTTGGGGTCGGGTTTGTGCAAGCATTCTTCTGGGGGCTGATTAAATTCATTAAGCATCTATTTCCATTGTTGAGCTTCTGGGGAATGTGCCTTGTCTTGTGGATATTGTTAGGAATCGTTTTCTTGTTTTTAAAAATGATGGATAAAAAGGAGGGTTAAATGCCTAAAAATAAAATAGTATCAAAGTTTTTTAAACCGGCAAAAGCACAAAACGCGTACCTGAAAGCTGGGGTAATGGGATTCGCAGGAAGTGGTAAAACCTATACAGCAAGTTTAATCGCAATAGGGTTACATAAATTCATCAAATCAAAAAAACCTGTTTGTTTTATGGACACAGAAACCGGTTCCGATTATATGATTAAAAAATTCGAGAAAGAAGGAATTGATTTACTCATATCTAAGAGCCGGTCATTTACTGAAATGCTCAATGCAATAGATGAAGCTGAAAAAATATCCGATATAATGATAATTGATTCTATTTCTGCGGTGTGGTTCGATTTTATGGAATCCTTTAAAAAGAAAAAAGGTAGAAGATTTATCCAATTTCAAGATTGGGGGATTTTAAAACCTACTTGGAAAAATGAATTTACTGACCCACGCTACCTCAATAGTAAACTTCATATAATCATTTGTGGACGTGCGGGATTCGAATATAATTATGAAGAAGATGCAGACGGAAGAAAGGAACTTCATAAAACTGGTACTAAAATGAAAGCCGAAACTGAGTTCGGATATGAGCCAAGTTTACTTTTAGAAATGGAATCTATCAAAGAAGATAATCCGGATAAAAAAGGCAAAAGCATTAAGCATTATTGTACTGTATTGAAAGACCGAGCTGATATTTTAGACGGAGAAGTATTCGTTGACCCTACATTTGAGAATTTTAAACCGGCAATAGATGCTCTGAATCTTGGTGGAGAACAGATTGGTATAAACCTCGATAAAGATTCACAAGAAATATTCGGAGAAGATGGTCATAGCGATTGGAGCAAAGAACAACAAGATAGAATAATCTATCTCGATAAAATAAAAGAAGAATTGGCTTATAGATTCCCAGGTAGGAAAGAAACAGAACAGAAAGCTAAAAAAGATATTCTTTTAGAAATGTTCGGCACTTTATCTTGGGTTGAATTGACGGAAAAGGGAAATCTTTACCCGTCAGAAGTACTCAAAAAAGGTTTTGATGAAATTAAAAAGAAATTGGAATCTAAGAAGAAAGATAGCGTGGAGAAGAATGATGCCTAACCCCTTCGCTATCAATAGAATCCTAATCGTTTTCGCCTTCATCTGGCTCGGATGTCTCACATGGTATGTTCGAGTGCAACCGAATTGGAAGTACGAATATTGCGAGATTAGGGATATAATGGATGCCCAGGCGGTGAAGATTGTTGACTTGCAAATACAACGAGATATGATGCAACGCCTTGCGGAATCATTTAAGATGCAAGCGGATACAATGGAAATACCAGAAGAATATCCTGATTGGCAGAAATATAAAATTGGCACAACCCTTGATTCGCTGGAGGGAGAATGAAAAAATACCAAATAATTTATGTTGATCCACCGTGGAGTTATAGGGATAAATCTAAATCACATGGAGGAGGGGCAGAATCGCATTATGATTGTATGACAACAGGAGAATTGAGTAAGATTAAAATACCTGCAGATGATAATGCCGTTTTATTAATGTGGTGTACCTACCCTCAACTTGAAGAAGGATTAAAATTAATTAAAGCATGGGGTTTTACATATAAAACAGTGGCTTTTACTTGGGTTAAAACAAATAAAGATGGTTCTGTGTTTATGGGAATGGGTAGATATACACGAGCTAATGCGGAAATTTGTTTATTGGCGATTAGGGGTAAAGGTTTAAAACGTATAAATGCTAGTGTTTACAATACGCAATTACATCCCAGGGAATCGCACAGTAAAAAACCAAGTGCTTTTAGAAATGATATAGTAAAATTATATGGCAATGTTTCTCGTATAGAATTATTTGCGAGAAAACCCAAAAATGAATTATTCCCATCCCCAAGTTTTGAAGGTTGGGATGTTTGGGGTAATGAAGTTGACTCGGATATTGAATTACCAGACACACTCGACATAGTGGGGGGAGAATGATGGATAAATATATAGTTTTAGATAATGGCAGACAAGATATATTAGTAGAAGAAGTGAACAAATATTTAGCAAAAGGGTGGCGATGTCAAGGAGGTATAGCTGTTGCAGTATGGGATAATAATGATTGGTATTATCAAGCAATGATAAAAGAGAGGCAAGAAAATGACTGAACGTGAGAAGGAATTTGAGGAGTTGAGAAAGAAGAAAGCAAGAGAACGAGCAAAAAGAAATTATCGTAAAAAAATAAACGGTAAAATTAGGCTTAAAAAACGGAGGAATGGTGATTTTATATTTGTATATAGTGGGGGAAAAGCAGTCCAAGAAGCCGCAGCCGAGCTTGCCCTGTGGTGCGTCAAGGAAGGGTACTTGAACCCGAAGGAGGGGGGATGAGTTATAGAAAATCTATTCTAACAATAAAATTTTGTGAAGGTAAATTCCCAAACGAAGGGCATAATGTATTCTATATCTTAACCAACAAGGGAAGTTTAGACGAGTATGATTTAAGTCTATTTGGACAAGAATTATTCAACTACAAAGGATTAAGTAAAGCAGATAAATTTGCCTTAAAAGAATTTTGTAAACAATATATAAAATCCTATGAAACAGAAAAACTCAAAGAATTTGCGAAGAAGAATCACATCGAAAATCCTGGGGATTTTACAGAAAAATTAGAGCAATTCATAAAAAGTGAATTGCCATATATATAACGGAGGATAACTATGGATAGATATACGCTCATGGTAAGTAAGTTGACGCAGTTGCAGGATGAATGGGAGCCGAAAAGATTTGATATAGTTTGGTATGATAACCAAGCTTGGCATATAACATCAAAAGACCCTTTATGTTATTATTTGAGAGCAGACAAGCAAAATGATTTATTCGCCTCAAAAATAGAAAAAGGGTTACTCATCTACAAACCCTCACTCGAAGCTTTGATTGAGATGTTGGAATATAATGGAGATTGGCATTTCATTGGGTCTGGAAAAGGCATTCATGGGAAATCAAATTATTACCAAGTGAAACAATTAGCAAATAAACCCTACAAAGTATTTGGAAGCAACATCCCTCAAGAAGCCCTCCTCAAACTTGTCGCCTATGAACGTTGGGGCTTGATATGGTCGGATGAGAAAAAGACGTGGGAGGAATGATGAGTTCTGTGATTAGAAGGAATATTGTTTGTGATGGTTGTGGAGACCCATTTGAAGAGGCAACAATTGATTATACCATTAAAGAGATAAGGGAACACGCTAAGAAATCAGGTTGGATAAGAAAAGGTAATATGGATTTCTGTGAAGAGTGCAGAATAGAAGCATACAGTAGAACAATAAAAGAATTAAAGGGAGGATAAACCATGACTTTACAGGACATTACCACCACCCAGGAAACATCGAGGAAGTTGGCTGAGGCGGGCTTTAAAAATAGTTATTTCTGTTGGTTTACAAAATGGAATGAAAAAGATGGGGAATGGATTCTTGGTGATAAATATGATAAAGAATGGAGATTACAAATTTGCGGTAATGTTTATTGGTTGCCGGCCTTCACGTTTTCTGAATTATGGAAGATTTTGCCAGACAGGATAGATATAAACGGATTTGCATATATAAAAATAATTAAAACAGGCACTAAAGAATTTTATATTTCCTACAGTAAATATGCTTGCCATATTAAAGGTTACGCAAACAAGCAACCCCAAGAAGCCGCAGCCGAGCTTGCCCTGTGGTGCGTCAAGGAAGGGTACTTAAACCTGAAGGAGAGGGAATGATAAATATAAAAATAAACAAAAATGCGCATGAACAAAAAATATGGGAGCTTACAGATAGACAAGGAAGAATTATAATGAAATTAATGAATTTCTTTTGTTGGTTTTTAAAATGTATTAATAATTTAAAAGAGGAAAAGAATAAATAATATGAATAATCTAGCCAATCCTATTGTATGGGTAGTAATATTTTTCTTCGGAGTTTTCGTGGTACTTGTAACATTAATTGATGAGATATTCTTAGGATGGTTATTAGACCCTTCATATAGAAGGAAAGGAAAATAAGAATGGAAACTTATCATAAAATTAAAACTGTATTTAATAGAGACCCGGAAACCAATTATAAAACTTTAATCGAAGGTCAGTTTTCTAAACCGGAATTCGGATACTTGGCAAACAATGAATGGTATTGGACGGAAAAAATAGATGGTACAAATATAAGAGTCGTCTATTGGAAAGCATCAGCGGTAGCAAGTGCAAAATTAGAATTTAAGGGTAAAACAGATAGAGCGGATGTTCCCCCATTTTTACTAACTAAACTTGAAGAAATTTTTGATTCTCAACAAGAATATTTCGATAAGAAATTCGATAGTGATGTTTGTTTATATGGGGAAGGTTACGGAGCAAAGATTCAAAAAGGTGGTGGCAATTATATCCCAGATGGGGTTGGCTTTATTTTATTTGATATTCGCATTGGGAATTATTGGTTAGAGAGAAATAATATAGAAGAAATAGGAATAGAATTAGGATTAAATATTGTTCCAATAGTAGGAAGAGGAACTTTGACTGAGGCTATTAAAATGGTAAAAGAAGACTATCATTCTATGGTTGGTGATAGAATGGCAGAAGGTATGGTAATAAAACCAAAAGTTGAGCTATATAATAGATATGGCGAAAGAATAATAACCAAAATAAAACATAAAGATTTTGGGAAACAATGAAATATAGGCTCGCCCTCATCGTCATAACCTTATCAATCATGCTTGCGGTGTTTAACTTCTCAACCGTACCCTTTGCTGGTGGGGATAACTTCGCATACTATCACCTCTCACGAGCAATAGCACAAGGCAAGGGATATATCGAATTATGGGATGCGAACCTACCTTTACACACACAATATCCGCCCATGTTTCCTATCCTACTTCTACCGGCGGCGATCCTAAATTCCTACACATTAGCAAAAGTGATTGTATTTTTATTCTATTTTTTTGTACTCTTGTTTTCATATAAACTATTTGAAGAATTGAACGGGAAGGATGAAACCGCCACTATCATTGCGCTCATGCTTCTTGCCTTTGCGCCTGTGGTAATACAGTATAGTTCATTGGTCTTATCGGAAATCCCTTACATGATGTTCTCGGTTCTCGCCTTGTATATGTGTGCGACTAAAAGGTTCGGTCTTGCGTTAGCCTTTGCAGTCGCGACATTCCTTACAAGGACAGTAGGGGTTACAATGTTAATCGCTGTGAGTTTGTATTGTTGGAGGAAAAATGAAAGCAATAAAATACAAAATTTGTTATGATGAATTTGTTTGTCCTTGTTGCAATGTGGTACTTGAGCCAGAAGCCATTTTGCCACCAAAGGAAATCTTGTTTGAATGTCAAATTTTTATCAAATGCCCAGAATGTGGCGAAGAATTAGAAATACACGCAACTACAGAAAATATAGTGAAATTAGAAATATCAAATGTTGGATCAAACCAAGATAGAAAAAAGGCATTAATGACAGTAAAATGAATAAACTAAAACCCCTAATAGCCCTCGCATCAATCCCCTTATGGTTCGCATATACGACTTTATGTAAATCTTCTTGGCAAGTATCATACTCCCAACAATTGATGTATAAGAATCCGTACAGGCATTCACTCGGCACGATAACCGCATGGGATATGATTGTTCGGATAGGGGCGAATGCGTGGCTACTAATAGATAGGGTACTTCCGCAAATGTTCTTGCGATATGGGAACTGGATTGTGGGAATCGTAATTGTATGTTTAATCTTAACAGGTATTGGAGGAAAAATTGGTAAAACTAATGGATAAACTCCTACGCCTCTATGTCATCCTATACTTGATAGTGATATTCACATGGCATCCGATATGGGCGGCAGACCAGAGGTTCTACTTGCCGATATTGCCGATATTAGCCTTATGGGTTGGCAGAGGTATATGTAGGATTGGGGGTAAAATATTAAAAAATTAATCCTGTATATCATCCCAATAATCATGCTTATCAATACCACTTGCCTCGCATTGTCGGATTCGCTTAAGACAAAAGAGGTAGAATATTTCAAGTATTACAAAAGCCTTAAAGGGAAGTTCGAAGAAAACACAGTATTTGAGGTAAGGAAGCGGACAGGATTTTATCATTTCACGGGATATAAGACTTTGCCAAAGGGAGCGCAAAATGCAAAATGACATAAGAGAAATATTAGAGGAACTCGATAGCAGAATAAAAAATATGAAAATCTTATGCGAGGTAACAGTAAAAAGCAAACAACATTTCGAGGGTAAATTGGCAGGATTAGTAGAATTTAAAAAGTGGATTATGAATAAATGGGAAGTTCGATGAGATTACTTAAAGAATTTATATTCGCCCCGATATTGCTTGGGATTTTCTTTCTGTTGTTTCTAATCGCATTGGTTGTTTATTTTTTTGGAATGATAGTTGGAAGTAAGATTGACAATAAGCAGCGAAATGGGACTGCAAAAAGTAAATGAAAGCGCATAAAATAAGGGGGGCGCAAGCCCCCAAAGGAGGTTTGAAATAAAAAAAGAAAAACATTTAACACCCTGCAAGGCGATTCATAAATTTTGCATAGAGTGCGCAGGCAGTCAAAAGCAAGTCAGACATTGCGAAACAAACAATTGTCCTTTATTCGCATATCGATTTGGCAAAAATCCAAGGCGCAAAGGAATAGGAAACATCGGTAATATTAGGAATCCCCAAAAGACGACAAGGAGAAAGGAAATAGAATTGAAAGGGGATAAAAAGATTAAAATCATTATAGAAGAAATTCCAGAGTAACATTATCAATTCTGATGATTATTTACACGTCTTGTGTGGGTGAAATAATCTCGCATTTACGTTTATTTCAAATAAACTATATTAACTATATTAAAACGCAAAAATTGAATATGTGGCTTAATTTTGCGTTTATAGCCCGATAGCCTCATATATAGCTACACAGTAAAGCCCAAAAACAGGGGGGTATATAAACATACCCTTACTTTGTTACTGCAAGTACTTACAATACAATGACTTAACATTTAATCAATATACCTCTTATTTCCCTATATTCAAAGCCTTACATTGCAAGTATTGCAGAGCCTTGATTTTTCCTGTTTTTAATATTTTGTCCGTAAAGATGTAAAAAGGCGTAAATAAATGTAAATATGGGCTTATATTTAAGCCCGTATGAAAATAAGTTATTGTAATATAAGGACTTAAGAATGTTGTTTTAAGCAAATATTACCATAATTAAGCGTTTATAAGTGTCATAAAACTTGACACATTTGAAAATTGGCTCAAACATTTGCAATCAAAGGATTGCACGGTGTATCAAGATGTATAGTATTTTACACAAATCAAGACTTCTTTACATTTTAGGGTTTTTGATGAAAAAGAGTAAAAAGAAAAAAATAAAGTACTTGCAAATAAGGAGTTTGCGAAGGGGTGTTTGTGCAAAGTGGAACAAAACTTGTACTTATATATAGTAGCTCTTTGAAAAACTCATAGAAGGACTAAGAAAATAAAGTAAGATGTTAAATTTAAACAAACCCAAGGAGGGTGAGATGAAATGTATAAAAGTAAAGAGAGTAGAAGAAACAGATAAACAAATAAGAGATTATATCTATAGTATCACAAAAAATATGCGGTCATACAATAAACCTAACAGAAAAGCTGTTGAAGAATTTATTCGGAATAAACCAAAAATTGGGGAAGTAATTACCTTAGAGAATGCCCAATATCATTTTCGAGATTCTGGTATTTTTGCGGGTTGGGGTTCATGGGAATACGGATATACTTTTTGTTACGATATTTCAAGTGATGGTATAGTAACATTAGGACAAGTTCAAAGTATAGGGCATAGTCACTAAGAAAATAAAAGTAAGAAACTTAAACCAGTATAAACAAATAAAGGAGAATTTATGAAATTAATAAAATATAACAGTATATATGAGTATGTCGCAGGTGCAGATATTTCGCACTATATTCTGTCTAGTGAAAGGGGCGAGGAAAGGTTCGCTTTTTCTTTTGCTCCTATTGATGACGAACAATTCGTGGTAGGTGAAGAAATAGGAAAATACACAGAAGTTAATTGGGGTGAAAATGAAAAAAGTTGCCTTCTAAAATCTGCTCTTTATGACGAAGTATGGGGAATATATGAATGGAATGAAATGTATAGTGAGTATAGAGCTTGGAGTTCGATTTTTGAAACAGAAGTAGAAGCTTTAAATGCGATTGATGAGGAGGAAAAAGAATATGAAAAGCAAATGTCATAAATGTGGGGTTGAAATGTCAGTACCCGAAGAAGTTTTGAGAAAATACAGCAAAGAAGAAATAACATACAAACCCAAGGAGGGTGAAATGAAAGGTATAAAAAAGATTCATGGTGATAGAGTGTGTCAACATTGTAAAGGGATTTGTCATGAAGAAACTTTTAGAGAAAAATACGGGCAACGTAAGAAATACTTTTGTTGCTCTCATTGTTTAAGAACACACATTGAAAATGAAATAAAGAAACATATAAAAAGCCCACGTGCAAAACATAATTTTGTTTTATCTCTTGATGAGTTTACTAAACATTGGGCTTATGATTACGAATTAGTTGATGTTATTTCAAGAGGATAACCTTACGGGTTCCCTTGCGGGTGCATTTCGATACTTTCCACGCCCGCAGGGGTTCAATGCTTAGGAGGCAAATATGGATTGTGCGGATAAGAGTACTATGCGGATGGGAAGTTGGACAATCACGAAATACTATGAACGATATAATGACTTGGGAATAGAGAGATTACGAGTCGCATGGTGGGGAGTCAGGAAATTTTATCAGACAGAAAATGACAACAAGTTATTTATGACACACGCAAAAGTGTTAGATTATATCAATAAAAATTAAGGGAGGTGTAAAATGATATTTATGTTATTATCAATTGTTTATCATTCGGCTTTTGAAATAGGAATTATCCCCAATGGTGCTGCGAGTATTTATAATGAAGAGTTCTGGTCGAGATCGCATGAAACTATCTATGTGCCAGTAATGGAAGTAAATCCCGACAAAAACGGTATTGTTTATTATTCAATATTTGGAATTGAATTTAAACAGAATGATTTTTCTATTGGTGGAAACATAAAAACATACGCTCAAAAATCCAGTTACAGTAAAAGTTTCAGCCCTTACCGGACCAGGTTTACTTTTAATTTGTCGTATAAGATTACCGAGACAATAGGGATAGGCTTCAATCATTCTTGTACTCATTCCTTTGAGGATTTAAGCAACACCTGTATTTTTCAGGGTTCCTATGAAGAACTTTTTATCCGGTTTGAGAAGTGAGGTGTCTATTGTAAATGTATAAATAAAAGCCTGGCAGAAATGTCAGGCTTTTTTATTTTAAAAAATTATAGATAATAACTCCACAACCAATTAAAGCACTACCTAATATAAATTCACCCTTATCGAATCCGTCTTTACAGCCTCCTTTAATATCTGGAGAGGCATCAAATTTTACATCCACAATGTTAAGCCATGATTCTTCGGCAGGGGTAATAACACCGTGAACTTCATCTCCAATATCCGTTATAAAAACCTCGACCCCGATAGGAAGAGTAGCCACATCAAGGAAATATTCAGGGGGATTGGTTTTAGTCCAACCCTCGATTGAAAAGCAAAGAGTATCCAACCAGAAGGGAACTCGTACTCTATTAGAGTCTTCTTCAATTTGAACAGTGGTGCCGGTTGCCGTAACATGCTTAAGCTGGAATATAATTTGCTGTTGTGCCAAAGCGATTCCCCGGAGAGAATCGTTCTTTTCAGCTACAACATGATATGCTCCTTTAACTTTTAACAACTGGTCAAGGTGTACTTTTTTAAGGGTTGTAATTATTCTATCCTTTTCCCTTAATCCGTTTTTTCTAACAAGTTCTCTATACCCTAAAAACAGAAGCAAACTCAATATTAAAGTCCAACTAAAATGTTTCTTAAGTAAAGCAATAATCAATTTAATTTTCAACATAATTCACCGGATAGAAACAAACGGGTCAACGTAGCAAGTAACCTTATCTTTGCGGATAGGTCTCATTTTGATAAAAGCGTTTTGTCTTATAGCGTCTTTTACGGTAAGAGTTTTTGGACCACCACCAGATGCGCCTATTGATAGGTTTTCATTGTAGCAATATTCTACATGAGATATAGGATTGCCGTAAAATACGAGACAGCCTTCTTTTGGTTTAGCAACTTTGGTAAACATATTAGATAAACCCAAAGCGGTTCTATCTTCTTTACGTGGAAATTTCCCTATACTTTTTAGCAACTCTATTGCAAGTCCACTACAATCAAAACCAGACGGGTCGTCTCCTCCCCATTTATAAAAGGTTCCAATATAATGGACTGCTATCATAGTGGCTATCTCTCTTTCATTCATTATCTTCTCCTTTTTAATTTTGATTTCCATTGTTGGTTTCTCCTTTTTTTTCCAAAATAGGTTTAGTATCAATTCTTTCAAAAGCCTTACCCTCTTCATAAGTTACTCCTAATATTTCAATTTTTTCCATTAGTTATTTTTTTCTCGTCAATTTCTATCTTGAAATACCAAGCCCAGAAAGTCATAATCAAAGGTGTGAATACAACCGTCAAAAAAGTCCAGGCATTAGAAGCTTGGCTCACAGGGAATCCCACAAACATACCTTTCAATACTGATATCGCCCACACAATTGTTACAGCAGAAGCAACATAGAACTTTTTGGACATAAAATTATCTAACATTATTTACCTCCTTAAAACCCTATCGAGTTTTTTGTCAATATCATTAACTTTATCCGTGAGATGTTTTACGTTATTATTTAATTCTACTTTAAATTTAATATCTTCGTTTTTATAGACTTCTAATTTTTCCACTCTCGTTTCTCTGCGTTCCAAGTCATTGAGGAGAACTGCACCCTTGGCGATAATGCCTATTACTGCACCTCCGATTAAAAAAATCCAAACCCAAATCATGCCTCCATTTTTCAAAAAGGATTTTTTCTTACTCATAGATTACCTCCTGTTTCTTCCTCGACCCTTACCACGTGTAGGCTTACATCCACCTCGTCCTTGATTAGCTCTATTTCCTCCACCACTTCCGTTTCGTCTCGGTACACCTTTCGCCATAATTACCTCCTAAGTTTTATGGAGAATCCCCGTCATCGAA
>Ga0315547_1000302_pt1 | contig 52289 bp, 60 predicted proteins | sample SalMarSW160240MG_2_FD_202542 | JGI IMG/M metagenome (GOLD analysis project Ga0315547, IMG submission 202542) | Salt marsh sediment microbial communities from the Plum Island Ecosystem LTER, Massachusetts, United States - Salt Marsh Sediment SW1601-240 ...
TGCAGTTGCTACAGGCATGTCCTTTAAAATCAAGCAATATGGGTTTATTCAGTGTACGGGCACATTCAAGTCCCTGTTCATAATCGAAATAACCATTCAATGCGTATGGAAGGCTTAAAAAATCGGCGTATTTCGGATCTTCACAAAGTGTGAACGTCCCTTTGCCCTCTTCTGTTTTTCCACTTCCCGAATGTTCAGTGATCAATGCCGGAAGATTAAATGCCTGTGAATCGAGTGGTGGGATCAGCCCGGATATTGCCTTCAGGGGTGCTCCGAAAAGACCCGGGATAAGGTAGAGCACAAAAGCAAAGGTTGCGATAATCAGGATTAACCTGGGCACTCCGATAAAGGGCAGGTCACTATCGTGTGCAAATTTGACTTTACCCAGGAGGTAAAAGCCCATCAGTATAAAAATCACGATCCAAATGGCGAGATAGACATCCCTGCTTAATAATCCGAGGTGGTATGTCTGATCCATGTTGGAGAGGAATTTCATTCCGAAAGCCAGCACGATAAAACCCAGTACAACCTTAACCGAATTGAGCCATCCGCCCGATTTTGGAAGGCTGTTCAGCCAGGAGGGGAAGATGGCAAGAAGGGTAAATGGCAAGGCAAATGCCAGGGCAAAGCCAAACATTCCGATGGTTGGTTTGATGAATTCTCCGCTTGCAGCCTCAACCAATAATGCACCGACTATGGGTCCCGTGCATGAAAAGGAGACAAGGACCGTTGTTAACCCCATAAAGAAGGCAGCGAGATACCCCCCTTTGTCAGCCTGCCTGTCAGCTTTATTAACCAGCCCGGATGGCAGCACAAGCTCAAACATACCCAGGAAAGAAGCGGCGAAAACCATGAAGAGCAGGAAGAAGATCAGGTTGGGGATCCAATGTGTACTGAGGCTGCTGGCAAAATCAGCACCGGCGCTGGTTAGCGAAACGATCAATCCAATGAATGAGTATATCAGGATGATTGAAAACCCGAACGTCAACGCTTTAACAATGGATTTAAACCGGTTTTCGGATCCACGGGAAAAGAAAGCCACTGTCATTGGGATCATGGGAAAGACACAGGGTGTTAATATTCCGGCAAAACCGGCCAACAGAGAAAAGAGGAAAAACCCCCATATTGATTTTCCTGAAGCGGGAGTTTCCACCGGTTCGGCAGATGTCAGGTCAACCTGGCTTTCAAGCATAAATGTCTCCCCGGTATCCGCTGGGAGGACCTCGCCTGATGCAGTAGCCCCGGTTGTTTCTGATCCAATAAAAAACTCAAAATCATCTTCTTTTGGAGGAAGGCATCGGTGATCATCACAGCTCATGAATTCAACATAGCCACTAATTTTCACTTCGCCTGTACCCCTGGTTTTGACCCGTTGTTTAAAGAGCGCTTTCCCACTAAAGAGTTTAAGCTTCATATCAAAACTTGGATCATATTTCTCTTCCGGTTCGGTTATCTCCACCACCGGTCCAAGAAGCTCAAACTGGGATGATTCTTCAAAAACAAAACGGGTCGGTATCGGTCCTCCTTCAGGGATATCCTGCGAATAGAGGTGCCAGCTCTTATCAATATTTGCAGTAAAAACCAATTCAACTTCCTCTTCATTGATCTTTTCAACAGAATATTCCCAGGTCACCGGGTCAATGATCTGTGCACCTGAGATGATGGAGAAGAGGAAAAAAACCGTTACTATCGAGTATGTTGTTTTTCTTTTCATGAATGCAACAAATTAGCTTCGACAGAGGTCAGACGTCAATGATTTCATCCCCAAAACTATCCAGTATTTGATATTCGAGGAGATCATTGGAGGGTGTCTCCATCACTTTTATCTGACAGTTCATTTTGCCACTCCAGCTTTTCTTGATTGGGCGAAGTCCTTTTGTAAGATAGGCGGCCACGAAGGGATGGACCTTAAGGGTAAGTTTTTTCAATTTATATTTTAGAATGGCAGCTGCGAGGAGGTTTTCAAGCTCATCGGTAAACAGGATCGATGGTGTGATTTCTCCGGTTCCTTTGCATGTTGGGCATTTTTCGACGGTTTCGATGTTCATTTCGGGGCGTACACGCTGTCTGGTTATCTGCAATATTCCGAACCGGCTCAGGGGCAGGATATTGTGTTTTGTCCTATCCGAGGACATTGCCTCTTTCATTTTATCGAACAGCAGTTGTTTATGCTCTGCCGACTGCATGTCGATAAAATCGACAACAATAATTCCACCCATATCGCGCAGCCGGAGTTGTCTGGCAATTTCTTCAGCAGCAGCCAGATTTACCTCGAGGGCATTCGTTTCCTGGTTATTTCCCGATTTGGAACGGGTACCACTATTTACATCAATCACATGCAGGGCTTCGGTATGTTCAATGATCAGGTAAGCACCATTTTTAAAGGATACGGTTTTCCCGAAGAGGGATTTTATCTGTTTTGTGATACCAAAATGGTCGAAAATATTGGCTTCTCCCTTATAATACTGAACGATCTTCTGTTTCTCCGGTGCGATGGTTTTGATATAATCTTTGATTTCCTGCTGCAGGGTTTTATCATTGACATGAATGCTATTGAACTGCACACTCAGGATATCCCTCAGTATGGCAGATGTTCTGCTCAATTCGCTCAGGATCAATTTCGGGGGGCTACTTTCTTTAAGTTGTTGTCCCACGCTCTCCCATTTTTTCATGAGGCTACGCAGTTCAGCATCCAGCACGGCTACCTTTTTCCCTTCTGCTACTGTGCGGATGATCACACCATAGTTATTGGGTTTAATGCTTTGGACCAGTGTTTTCAACCGGTTTTTTTCCTCTGATGACTCAATTTTTTGAGAGACTGAGACCTTATCAGAAAATGGCATGAGCACGATGTTTCGGCCCGCGATGGATATTTCGGATCCCAACCGGGGTCCTTTGGTTGAGATGGGTTCTTTTGTTATTTGCACCAGCACCGGTTGTCCTGGTTTAAGGACATCGGCGATTTTTCCATCTTTATCAATATCGGGTTCAGGTCGGAATTTATGGAATGCAGGAAGCCTGCTCTTTTTATCCCGTGCCAGGTGTGTATATTTAGAGAGGGTTTTAAACTGTGCCCCAAGATCGAGGTAATGAAGGAATGCATCTTTTTCAAATCCGACATTGACAAATGCCGCATTCAGTCCGGGCATGATCTTTTTCACCTTGCCCAGGTAGATATCTCCGACGGTAAACTGAAGATTGCTTTTTTCCTTATTAAGTTCTACTAAACGTTGGTCTTCAAGAAGGGCTATGGCAATTCCAGAGGAAGTTACGTCAATTACTAAATCTTTGGTCTCCACTTCATTCTGATGTACGCTATCCAGAAAAATCCTGTCTGCATTCCCAAATAGAATAAACCTAAAGAACCGAACAGCTCTTTAGGTTTATCGTTAAACATTCCATATATGTGGGTAATGTGCGGAAAAAAATTATTTCCGCTTTTTGTGTCTGTTTTTTCTTAAGCGTTTCTTACGCTTATGGGTCGACATTTTATGTCTCTTTCGCTTCTTTCCGCTTGGCATAAATACAAAAAATGCGGTAAATCAGTATGAACAATGCAATTATCTTTTTACATTATTCTTTACCTTGTTAACAAATGTCTTGGCAGGTTTGAATGAAGGAATAAAATGTTCCGGAATAATGATTGTGGTATTCTTTGAAATATTCCTGGCAGTCTTTTTTGCCCTTTTCTTTACGATAAAGCTTCCAAATCCTCTCAGGTATACATTTTTATCCTTTACCAGAGAATCTTTTACCGTTTCCATGAAAGCTTCTACAGTCTTCTGAACCGTTACCTTTTCAATACCGGTATTTTTCGAAATTTCGTTTACAATGTCTGCTTTAGTCATTTTTAAAATCTTTAGTTATCAATATATTACAAAGTGATCAATGTCAGGAGTGCAAATATAAAAGATTTTGAAATATAAACGAAATAGTTCCATGAAATTTTATTTATTTAGAAACAATTTTTTTAAAATCATGTTGTTACGTGAGTTTCAGTGAAAAAATAATCGATTGGTACAAGCAGAATAAGCGGAATCTACCGTGGAGAGAGACGGATGATCCGTATAAAATCTGGATATCAGAAATTATTCTTCAGCAAACCCGTGTTGCACAAGGGATTGACTATTATCTACGTTTTATTCAGGCATTTCCTGATATTCGGTCACTTGCTGAAGCAGAAACAGATGAGGTGATGAAATTGTGGCAGGGGCTCGGATATTATACACGTGCCCGGCATCTTCACGAAGCTGCCCGCCAGTTAATCCGGCATTACCATGGTAAATTACCCGGTTCATATGATGAACTCATTACGATCAAAGGCATTGGAGAGTACAGTGCTGCAGCAATTGCCTCCATCGCATTTCACGAACCCGTTCCTCTTGTTGATGGCAATGTTTTCAGGGTGATCGCGCGGTTGTTCCTGATCGGTTTACAAAAGGGGACGGTTGCTGCAAAGGAAGCAGTAGATGAAATCGCCGGAGAGATTATGAATCCTGAAAGGCCGGGTCTGCATAATCAGGCAATGATGGAGTTTGGTGCCATCCAATGTATCCCTAAGCATCCCGATTGTCCCGTCTGTATCTTCCGTTCAACCTGCAAGGCATACCGAAACGGAAAGGTGGAGGAATATCCTGTAACCGGCAAAAAAGGCAAATTGAGGGACCGTTATTTCAACTACCTGTTCATCCGAACAGGGAAAAATACGGTGATCAGGAAAAGGGAAGGCAACGACATCTGGAAGGGTTTGTATGAATTTCCATTGATCGAGACTTCCACGGAAATACCGAAGCATAATCTTCCCGGATCAGCGGATTGGAATGCCCTGTTCACAGAAACGCAACCGGTCGTTATTACGGTGTCAGACACTTATAAACACCTATTAAGTCATCAGCGAATTCATGCACGGTTTTTTATTATTACGCTCGAATCTCCTTCCCCCCTGCTCATTGAAAAATACCTGTTAATCCCGATTGGTGACCTGGGGAAATGCCCTGTTCCAAAGCTGATTGAACGGTTTTTGGAAGAAAAGATGAGCGGTGAGTTGTGAGAGGTGAGTGCCTGCCACGTTTACCCCATGAAATTCTGTTTATTTCATCGGGGTAGGAGCATATTTCACTGTGGATGATTGATGATTGTAATTTGCATGGAGCATGGGGAATATCGAATAATGAATATTCCAGCCTGCCGGCTGGCAGGGATTAACGAATTATGAAGAGGGCAGACAGGAATGAGTCCGCAGTCTCCAGTCCACAGTATCATTTGAGGAGGTTATAGAAACGTCCCCGAGGTGCCATAGGCCTCAAAGGGATAAGTTGGTAAGTTGATAAGAAAGAAGTTAAATGTTATCCGTTAATTGTTAGTGAGACTTGATTTTTACAAACTTGTGCAGTAAAAATCATCAGTCGAACTCCCGCCTGCCGTCGGGCAGGAATCCCGCTGAAAGCGGGGTTAATCATACCGAATGCATCAAATTCCCGGGTAATCTATTGACAAACCTGTTATTTTTTTTAATTTTGTCATGAATGTAATTATCTGAAGATGTCAATCAATAAAGTTATTTTAGTTGGGAATGTCGGAAAAGATCCGGAGGTGAGGTACCTGGATAGTGGAGTTGCCGTAGCCAATTTCCCTTTTGCAACGAGTGAAACATACCGCAATAAAAACGGCGAGAAAGTAACCACGACGGAATGGCATAACATTGTATTATGGAGGGGGTTGGCAGAGGTTGCCGAGAAATATGTCAAGAAAGGTTCTCAGTTGTATATAGAAGGACGGATCAGAACCCGGGCATGGGATGATAAAGAGGGGAACAAGCGGTATATGACAGAGATTGTCGGAGACAACATGCAGATGCTTGGCAAGCGCAGTGATTCCCCAGCTGATACCACACCACCGGAAGAGGAGATCTCGGAGGGCGATTTTGAGGATAGCAATGGTACTCCTGAGGAGACGGACGACTTACCTTTTTAACCACATTTTTTCTAAACCAACATCAACGTTTTGGACACGGATGATCCTTTATCGTTAGCATCTCTTGCTAATATCGATTTTGCATTCTACCCCATTTCCTTAAGCGCTATTATCGGGTTGATCATCTTCTTTATTCTTCTGTTTGTATCAGCCCTTATTTCCGGTTCTGAGGTGGCTTACTTTTCATTACGGCCCTCTGATTTAAACCAGTTGAAAGAAAGGAGATCGGGTCGTGCCGATCTGGTCATCAAACTGATCAACATCCCGGAAAAGCTTCTTGGAACCATTCTGGTAACCAACAATTTTGTAAATGTCGGCATTGTTATTCTTTCCACACTATTCTTCGTTTATGATCCGTCATCCGAACCCAGCTCATTTGCGCTGGCCAATTTTTCAAAGTATCCGGTACTTGGATTCACCTTCCAGGTGGTGATCGTAACTTTCTTTCTGCTACTATTTGGAGAGATTTTGCCCAAGTTATATGCTACTCAAAAAGGCTCCCGGTTTGCTATGATCATGTCCTATCCCCTGAATATCCTGGAAAAGGTTTTCCGGCCGGTCAGTGCCATTTTAATCTATTCTACCTCCATTGTGAAGAAGCAGGTTTCGAAGAAGAAGCAGAACCTTTCCATGGATGATCTTTCAGAGGCACTGGATCTGCCCACAACTGAAATCAATGAAGACGAAAAGATACTGAAAGGAATTGCCCAGTTCGGGAACATCGATGTGAAAGAGATCATGAGGTCACGGATCGATGTATTTGCCATCGATATTCACACCAATTTCAGTAAACTGCTACCAAAGATCATTGAATCCGGGTATTCCAGGATCCCCATTATTGAAGGCTCGTTCGATAAAATAAAGGGAGTACTGTATATCAAGGATCTGCTTCCATACCTTCACATGACCGATACCTTTAAGTGGCAATTTCTTTTAAGGCCTCCCTATATTGTCCCGGAAACAAAAAAGATCAACGATCTGCTGAAAGAGTTTCAATCGAAAAAGATACACATGGCTATTGTGGTTGATGAGTATGGCGGGACGCACGGGATCATTACACTGGAAGATATTCTGGAGGAGATTGTTGGAGAGATTTCAGATGAATCGGAGGAGGAGGAAGCCGTATATACACAGCTGGATGACAGGACGTTCATTTTTGAAGGGAAAACACTGCTGAACGATTTTTATAAAATCACCAATTCAAAATTTGATATTTTTGATGAAATAAAAGGGGAAGCCGATACGCTTGCCGGACTGATTCTCGAGATCAAAGGGCAAATCCCGAAAAAAAATGAGACTTTAACCTATCTCCATTTTACGTTCAAAATAATATCGGTTGATAACCGCAGGATAAAAAAGATTGAGGTCACCTTAAACGATATCGTATCTGACCGTGAAAACAACCAAATGGAACAAGCCTGACATCTCTTTTTCTGTTGTGGGTCTTCTGTTTCTTTTCTCTCTTCTCATGATGACACAGGATGGGTGCAGAAGAAAATACACCCCCAAACCGAGAGGATATTTCCGGATTGATTTCCCTGACAAAGAGTATCATCTTTTTAATGACACCTGTCCCTACACATTCGAGTACCCCAGGTACGGGACCATTGTGCCGAATAGCGATTATTTATCAGAACCCTGCTGGATGAACATTGAATTTCCCCAATACAAGGGAAAGATTCATATCAGTTATAAACCCATCTCAGATAATATCGGTGCTCTGCTGGAAGATTCACATACACTGGCTTATAAACACACGATCAAAGCAGAAGCCATTAACGAGAGGCTTTTTATCGATGAGGAAAACCGGGTATACGGGGTAATGTATGACATATCGGGAGATGCTGCATCATCCGTTCAATTCTTTGTTACCGATAGTATTACCCATTTTGTCAGGGGGTCGCTGTACTTTAATCTTCAGCCAAATTCCGATTCACTTGCTCCGGTCATTGATTTTTTTCGGGAAGACATTATTCATCTGATTGAAACCATTCGCTGGAAAGCCTTTAACTGAACATCGTAAATAGTTATGATAAATTATGTAACTTACTGGTTTTATCTTAACCCTGCGTAAAGAGGCTAATTATGGGGTTGATTATTAGGAAACAGTTAAGCACAGGATGTATGCTGGGTGTATGGGAGATATGTGAGGATTATGATACCTTACGATCATTCCTGAACCTTGAAAATTCTGATGTCCATGCACTGGAGAGCTTCAGAAATCAGGAACGTAAATTAGAATTTCTCAGTGTACGTTCACTTCTCACCAGAATGACTGATCCTTCAGCTAAGATTATTTATAACGGAACCCGCAAGCCTTTTCTCAGGGATAAATCATTCAATATCAGCATAACTCACTCGTATATTTTAACCTCCATCCTGTTGAGCCGGAACAAAAGGGTTGGTATCGATATGGAGTACATGACAGACAGGATAAACAAAGTTGCACATAAGTTTATTAGCAAGGATGAATACATTACAGAGGATAAAGCATTGCAACGATATCATCTTTATATTCACTGGTGTGCAAAAGAAGCGCTGTACAAGTTGTGTGACAAGCCGAACCTTAATTTCAGGGAAAACCTGTTAATCAGTCCGTTCCAGATCAATGAAAAGGGAGTAATCAAGGGGTATCTGGATACGGTCCGCAGAAAAGAGGATTTTGATTTACACTATTTCAAACACGATAACTACATCATTGTCTGGTGTTGTGAAGAATGATGCCTGGTTGCTGATTTCACATTTCCTTGATTAGAACCATGATATACGATTCGATACTGCACAAAACCGGGAAGCGTAAACAGATTGCCCTGCTGGTTGATCCGGATAAGATTGAGGAGGATTCCCTGATCGAAACGCTCCGTGTTGCCAGCCGGAACAGTATTGATTTCATTCTCATTGGAGGGAGTCTGATTTCCAATCCGGTTGATCCGGTTATTGACCTGATCAAAGGGAACAGCTCCATTCCGGTGCTATTATTTCCCGGCAGCCTTCTCCAGATCTCCAATCATGCCGATGGTATTCTGCTGTTATCTCTGGTTTCCGGAAGGAATCCTGACTTTTTAATCGGGAATCATATCATAGCAGCTCCTCTGTTAAAGAAAAGCAATCTTGAGATCATATCCACTGCTTACATCCTGATTGAGAGTGGTGTTACAACATCGGTTGAATACATGAGCTACACAAAACCCATCCCTTCTGACAAGCCGGATATTGCCATTGCTACTGCTCTTGCCTCTGAGATGCTGGGATATAAACTCATCTATCTGGAGGCCGGGAGTGGGGCCAGTACCCGGGTACCTGAAGCCATTATCAAGGGTGTAAAGCAGCATGTAACTGTTCCCGTAATTGTAGGAGGTGGAATCAGGAGTAAAGAGGATGCCGCTGATATTTACGCGGCAGGTGCTGACATCCTTGTGGTTGGAAATGCCATTGAGAAAAACCCTGGATTGCTCGGGGAGATTGCTTCCCTACGGGACGAGAGCTAATCGTTATTTATTTACAATTCAGCACGTGCTCGATCTGGTATCTGGCATTCTCTTCATACGCTCCGTAGAGAGCCTTTTTATAGGCTTCGCAGGCAGCATCTGTATTTCCCTGTCCAACGTAGGAAGTGGCCAGTTCATAATAGAGTTTGGCTTTTTCCTCATCTCCACCGGTTTCGTATTCAATCGCCTTATTGATCTTAGCGATGGCTTCGGTAAATTTCTGTTTTGAATTATAGATTTTAGCCAGCTGGTAATACGCATCAACCGATTGGTTACCATAGTCGATGGTTAGTTTCAACGCTTCTTCCGCTTCATCCATGTTTTGAGCTGTGAGTGCTTTCACAGCGGCATTGAAATAGGTATTTTGCATTACTTTTTCCGCCGTTTCCACCGATTTCAGATCGCTGGTATTCAACCCCAGTTCGATTACCTTATCCAGCGTGGCCTTCATGTTTTCAACATCGTCCTGCTGCCTGTATGCCAATCCTTTACCAAGGTATGCCTTGGTATACAGCGAATCGTATTCAATAGCCTTATCGTAGTTTGCATGTGCTTTTTCCCACTCGTTGTTTTTACTGTATGCATTCCCAACGATGTAATGTAATTGCAGGACCAACTTCTCAGCACTTTCCTTCACCTTGGGATCGTTATATTCTTCTGCTGACTGAATTGCCAGGTTGAATTTTGCAATGGCTTCTTCATAATTTTTAGCCTGCATTTCTTCTCTAGCGATGCTGTAATGCAGTTTAGGAATCTGAATTTCAGCAAGAGCCCTGGTTTCATCGCCTTCTTCACCAAGCGTTTGGCATATGCCGATACATTTCTCTAATGCAGCAAGTGCTTCAGCGGCATTGGATTGTAAAAGCTGAACCCCTTCATTATAGGCAGCGATCGCATCATTTTTGGTTTGTGCATAACCTGTAAGGGTAATAAGTGTCAGAAAAATGGCTATCCATTTCTTACCAAGTTTCCATGATTTCGTTACCATGATCTTTATTTTTTAGTAAAAATTTAATGAAGTAAAGATGCAAATATATAAAGAGTTATCAATTTATAAAAAAGAATTATTTCTATCTATTTCATGTATGGGTGAAGTGCATGGAAGTTCGGATCAAAAACCATACCATGATCTAAGGTGGGATGATCAGTTGTTTTTCAGTATATAGTCATATTTAGCCTGTGATTTTGCCTCTTTCCAGTGGTCCCGAGCCGATTTTCTGTCTCCCTGTCGTTCATAAATTCTACTGAGGCCAAAATGGGCAAGTGCACTATAATTCTCGACCCTGATGCCATACTGGTCAGCTATTTTTAATCCTTCCAGGTAGTTTTGCTCAGCAGCTTTATCATTCTTTTCCAGCTTTTCCTGCACAATGCCGCCAAATATCAGGCACGCCATGGATGCAAACCGATCTGTGGTAATATTTTGCTGAAGTATCTTTATATGGTATTTGATCTCTGTATAGTTACCTGCCGAGTTTAATGCGAGCAAATGCCTTATTCTGAAGAAGTTATTATGGGGAAAGATATCAAGCACTTCTTTTGTAAACGTGAGCGAAAGTTCAGGATTATCCTCCATACTCATGGCAATATGGGAGAGGAAGTACAATGCTTCAGCCCGCAAAAAAACAGAATTATCCTTGATCCACAGGAGCATTCCCCACCCTACATCCTTGTCACCCGGGGGGAAGAACACTGAGACGGGTTTATAGACGGGATGAATGACGGGGTATACTTCGCGGTAGTAATTATAAACACCGGTAAAGAACCGAAATTCCACGAATTTCTGGTCCAGATAAAACCCCTGTTTAAGGCGCCGGTAAGTGGGGATGACCAGCGAAAGCACTTCCCTGCTGTCACCATTATCGGCATAGTATAGCAGAAGAAGTGCATGTGCAGTCAGATTGAAGAAGATTCCCTCTATATCCTCCTCATTCTTATCAGTCATGTTTTGGGAGATGCGTTTTGTCTCCTCCATTTCCGATACAAATTCGCCGGATCTCTGCTCAAACGGGGTTATTGGTGTGGTTTCCCAATAGATGAGGAACCCGCGTAAAAAGGGGTTTACCGGATGTCCGGGAGTCAGGTTTTCCACCTGCCGGAATATGGAATCAGCTCCCTGAAAATCATAATTGTATGCATGGTCAATCCCATTCCGGATCTTATCCATAATATCCTGCCTTTCAAATATCCGTACCTGGGAAAAGATTCCCTGCTCAGAAAAAAACAGAGTCACTCCAATAAATACAAATCGATGTATAAACCCCATTTTATGAACCTGCATTAGTGAATCTCTCTATGTAAAGGTACAGAAATTAAATTGATATGGAAGGAGGAGGGATGAGGGGAAGCATGGAGCAAGGAGCACGGGGCGTGGAGAAAAGAATAGAGGGTATGGAAAAAAGAAATATCGAATAATGAACAAGGAATAACGAATTATGAAGGAAGGAGGAGGCAGTGAGCAGTGAACAGTGAGCCGTTACGGGGTACGGGGTACGGGCCATAGGCCCTGACCGATCGGAGAGAGCGTCAGGGTTAAGGGTAAGTCCGCCCTGCCTGCCGGCAGGCAGGAGTCCGCAGTCTTCAGTCCGCAGTAGGCAGAGGAATAATGAGTGTATTTTGCATAGAGCATGGGGCATGGGGCAGAGAGTAAAAAAAATAAGGATGCTGGATGCCGTGCCTAGCCGGCAGGTGAAAACTGATTATTTGCTTGGTTCTAAGTTCTGAATTCCCCGGAACTTATCACTCGTCACTCCTGCCTGCCGGCAGGCATGGCGTTACTCGTCACTGACTATTGCATGACCATTGCATGACCATTGCTTGACTATTGCCTTGCCTGCCGGCAGTCAGGGGGTTGAATACTAATGCCTTACATGTAAATATTCAACCCCTGCAGGGTTGTAATCTCCTCGTACATTTTAACCACCGGTTACCACCGTTGGTTATTACCTTCGGTGAGCTCCGCTTCGCTCCGGTTCATGCAATGCACTATGTTTTTGCATGAATAATTCGGGTTAATATTACCTGACAATGTCCCGTAAGGGATCTTTCGAAGGCCCTATAGGTGGATGCCTTTCTTTTATACTGCAGAGCGGTATTTTAAAGGCCATTCTATCGTTCTTCGAACGATTTGGGATTTGAAACATAATTAAAATCTGAAAAAAATATCAGCGGATCAGTTCAAGGATTGTTTTGCCGGTACTTGCTGTTGGCCATGAGATATCGAGAAAGTAGGATAAAGTAGGGGCAATATCGATCATGGACACTGGTCTAAGGAGTGTGCTACGACTTATTTTCCATCCGTACCAGATCAATGGTACATGGGTATCATACGGGTAGGCGGAGTTATGTCCGGTTGAGTTGCCATTCTCTTCAATCCACCCGGGTTCAAGGTTAAGAATAACATCACCCGATCTTTTCTGGTTGAAACTATTCTGGATCTTATGGAAGATACCCTCCGTGAAGTGAGTTGTCTGGAGTGTTGTAGCGGTAATGGAGTTTGCCACACCGGTGAACTGAATCATGAAACGGGCAACCCGGGTCTGCATCTCCTCCAGGTCAAGGTTTGAATCTTCAATGAGGGTATGATTCAAATAGATCTGTTGCTGGGTATAGGCGCTTACCCAATCTCCATTTCCATAAAGAATATTGAGATAGCTCTTTAAGAGTGTCATTGCCTGCCTGTATTTAAAATAGCCTGAAGGTATCCTTGATTCTGAGAGGTATTGTGGAATTCTTGCCACACCATGGTCTGCTGTCAACACAATCAGCACATTCTTTTTCCCTATATATTCATCAATAAACCGGAGGAAGTGTGCGATATCCTGGTCCAACCGAAGGTAGGTATCTTCCATTTCAACAGCGTTGGGACCAAACTGTAAACCCAGGTAATCGGCAGATGAAAAGGTGATGTTCAGCAGATCGGGATAATCATCCCGCCCCAGTTCTTCCTCTACTATGGTGGTAATTGCAAGGTCCTTGGTAAAGGTATTTCCAAATGGTGTAGTAAGCAAAACCGCATAGTTCTTTTTGTTTCTTCCTTCCCTGCTGAGTTTTTTCAGGTCATAAGGAAAAACGGACCTGCCATTAATTCCTTTCTCATACCGGGTTGTGTCATTGGTACTTTCTGTATACTGTTCCAGCGAAAGGAGCGTATTCCATTCTCGTTCCAGGTAAATATCGGGGAATTTCTTTTGGTTGAATTCCTTTAGCCATCCCGGCAGTGAATCCATATAAAAAGAACTGGTCATCCATGTTCCTGTTTCATCATCGTACCAGAATGCACCATTAGAGGCATGTCCGCCGGTCAGGATTGAGGATTGTTTGTTCAGCGCTACAGAGAATACTTTAGACCGGAAATTGGTAGATACCCTGAGCTCATCACCCACTGTTGTAGAAAGCAGGAACAGGGGTGAGTGCCTGCCATTCTCGAAGCTTCCTCCAACCGGATCGACGGCTGGATCGTCGGTAGACCCGACCATTTCATCTTTTAACCGGATGTACCATTGATCCGATACTATGGCGTGATGGTCAGGTGTTGTGCCGGTAGCAATGGTTGCATGTCCCGGTCCAGATTGGGTGAAGAGGTAGGGGAAGTTGGCATTTCTGCAAAATGTGCCTTCGTTAATGAGTCTCTTGAATCCACCCTCCCCGAATTTATTCCAGTACCGGCTTAAATAATCATACCTCATCTGGCCTGCAATGATCTGAATGACAAGTTTTGGTTTTTCCGGAGGGATCTGTGTGTTTGTCTGAGAAAACGTAATGTTGAAAAAACCTGTCATGCAGGAAAACAGAGAAACAAGGGCAAAATATCGTACCATGCTATAGCTTTTTGATAATTTTCTGGTCCATTACTAATCCTGTGATTACTGACCTGATAATATAGGTCCCTGGAGGCAACCGGTTCAGGTCCAAATTAACCTGTATTTTCCCCGTAGAATGGAACGATGAATAAGGAACCATCTGCTTCTTCCCGAGGATATCATAAATCTGGAACTCCAGGTGTGCCGGTTGATTTAATTCAAAAGAGACTGTCAGGGTATTCCGGAAAGGATTTGGGAAGCAACTCATCTTAGACTCAGGAGGCGATAATTGTATCCTTGCACTCTTCAGAGGAACCATCTGTAAATCCAGCCGGGTTTTCTGGCGGTTCTGAACAATAACATCAGGAATTGTTTTATCATAATACCCCGGGGCAGTAAATCTCATCTGGTAGGTTCCTTCCTCAATAAGCCGGTAATAATCACCATGGAGTGAATCGGAGTAAACATGAGAACTATCACAGTCATATCCAATAACCTCGATCCTCGCCCGGAGGGGGTCACCGGTAACGGAATCGGTTACCTCTCCCGAAATTCCGAAAAGACTGTGTTCCATATAGTGCAACAGGGATCTGAAGTTATAGTTCCAAAGGTCCAGCAACTGACTTTCCGGAGTGATATAGTCATAGTCCAGTTCTATGGTAACTTCTCTCCCACCCCTGAAAAAGGTGATGTAATCCTGTCGTCCTCCTGAAATAGAATACCAGTCATACCCGTTGGTAATGCCATCGTCAAAACCTGTCATATAACCGGTACTGAACTCCTGAACCGTATCTGCATATTCATGTGCGATATACTGAAACCACGCATCATCAGCATGTCTGGCATACCAGGTATCCCATGGATAATTTACAACTTCAGTACCTGAATGGAAGTTTGCAGAGAGTGACACCTGCCGGTTTTTCATAAACTCCATCATGGCAAGGGTTTCCGGTTGATAATCGTTTCCATCGGGATGTGGTCCATTTTCCGGATCCGGGAAATTACGGTTCAGGTCAACTCCATCTGCATTTCTTCTCGTCGCTTCATCAATGGTTTGATTTCCTCCGGCATATGTTCCATCCGGGTTAGCCAGTGGATTAATCCATATCTCAAGGTTGTCGATAAGGTTTGTGACAGATTGGTCAATTTGATACTGTTCCAGGAGGTAATCGATCAGGTGCAACATCAGGATAAATCCTCCGGTTTCATCTCCGTGCATAGTAGAGGAGTACATGAATTCCGGTTCCGGTTCATCCAGATGCACATTATCGGAGATCTTGACAATGAAAAGATAGCGTCCCTCAATGCTTTCACCCAGGGTATCGAGATGGCAAATAGCCGGGTAATTCTCTGCAAACTTCTGCATAATGGAATCATACTGTTCATATGTGGGGTAGGCTGACCATTCGGTAATCGTTCCTTTTCTGCTCTCTCTTGTATTGACTTTCGGGTAGATTGGATCGATTACAACGAATGGGAGCCCCAGAGTAACAAAACGTTGAAATTCTCTATGATTCAGGTTTGCAGTTACCCGATCTCCATCCAGTTTTCGAATCGAGAGGAAGTTCAGGGAGCGTATAGTGCTGGATTTTGATTCAATGGTAAATTCAAGATTCACTTCGCCTTTTCTATCCAGCCATTCCAGGGCTAACTGATAATTTGCATCACTCCGATCCTGGGCAAAAAGCAGTGTGCCGGGAAGGAGTGTGCTGATCAGAACCAGGAGGAAAAACTTTTTTACTGCTTCACACATTGAATCGTATATAGAGGATATCGCCATCTTGCACTTCATACTGTTTTCCTTCCACGGAGAGTTTTCCAGCTTCCCTGCATTTATGTTCCGAGCCAAAGGTTACGAAGTCCGTATACTTCATCACTTCAGCGCGGATAAAGCCGCGTTCCATATCGCTATGGACAGTGCCTGCTGCCTCCGGTGCTTTCATTCCCCGTTTCAGTGTCCAGGCATGGATCTCCTTGGGATTCATGGTAAAAAAAGTCTGCAGGTCAAGTAATTTATACGCTGACCGTATCAATTTGTTCACCCCCGGTTCATGTAATCCGACATCTTCCAGGAATTCCTGACGGTCATCCGCATCATCGAATTCGGCAATATCCGCTTCGAGACTTCCGGCAATCACCAGTATTTCTGCCTCTTCCCCGGCAAGGACTTCACGGACTTTTTCCACATAATGGTTCCCTGAAACGGCTGAAGCATCATCCACATTACAGACATAGAGAACGGGCTTAGCTGTTAACAGGAAGAGGTCATCCACTATTTTCTTCTCGTTATCATCCAGGGGTATTGTCCTTGCCGAATTGCAATCCTCGAGGTGGTTTTTGTAGAGGTTCAACAATTCGACTTCTTTCTGTGCTTCTTTGTCTCCTGCTTTTGCAATTTTTTCGAGTTTCTGAATTTTTTTCTCCACCGATTCGAGGTCCTTAATTTGCAGTTCCAGTTCAACGGTTTCTTTGTCCCTGACCGGATCAACCGTACCATCGATGTGGGGGAGATTATCATCATCAAAACACCGGAGGACATGGATCAATGCATCGGTATTTCGTATATCACTAAGAAACTTATTTCCAACGCCTTCGCCCAGGCTTGCCCCTTTGGTTAATCCCGGGATATCGACAATTTCGAAGGTAACGGGTACAACCTTCCCGGTTGGATAAAGCTTTTCCAATTCGGTCAACCGGTTATCGGGAACGGAAATTCTACCAATATTCGACTTGTTGCTGGTAAATGCATAGCTGGTTGTTTCGCCCCGGGTATTTGAGAAGCAGTTAAACAAAGTTGTTTTGCCCACATTGGCAATTCCTATTATTCCACACTGAAGTGTCATTTTTTACGTTTTGATAAATAAAACGTTCGGTAAAATTACATTTAATTTTTCTTACCTTTAACTCTGAATCCATTAAAACCTGTTATTTTGAAAAAAATCATCTGGTTATTCACAAGTATACTTTTTCTTTTTTCCGTTGGCTCAGTCAATTCTCAGCAATCGGGTCCAAAAAAGGCCTTAACCCGGATATTATTCATTTTCGACTGTTCACAAAGCATGGCCGGCAAATGGGAGAGTGATCAAAAGATCAATATCGCCCGAAATTTTCTGAATAAAACCATTGACAGTCTTGAGCAGGTTGACAATGTAGAGATGGCTCTCAGGGTTTACGGACACCAGAGTTATGTGCCACCCCAGGACTGTGAAGATACGAGATTAGAGATCCCATTTGCTCCAAACAATGGGGAACTGATCAAGCACAAATTAAGGAATCTTAATCCAAAGGGTACGACACCCATTGCCAATTCGCTCCGCTATTCTGTAGGAGATTTCCCGCCCTGCGCAACCTGCAGGAATATAATCATTTTAATCACCGATGGAATAGAAGCTTGCGATGGAGATCCATGTGCCGTATCGAGAGAGCTGCAAAAAAAGGGTATAGCTCTGAAGCCTTTTGTTATTGGTATTGGGCTTGATCCCCGATTCAAAAATACATTTGAATGTGTCGGGCAATATTACAACGCCACCGATGAAGAGAAGTTTCAGGATGTACTGGAAATTGTCATATCGCAAGTGCTAAATGCAACAACTGCCCAGGTGAACCTTCTTGATGAAGGAGGTAATCCCACAGAAACCGATGTTAACATGACATTTTACGACAGGGAAAACGGCCGGATCAAGCACAATATCATTCATACGTTGAATCACCGGGGAAATCCGGATACCCTGTTGCTTGATCCGCTGATCAATTACAGGTTGGTTGTTCATACTATCCCTCCTATTCTATTGGATCCTGTTGAGCTCATTCAGGGCAAGCACAATATCATTGCAGTGGATGCACCCCAGGGCTTTCTCAGGGTTGAAACATCCGGAGGGACACAATACCAGAATCTGCAATTTTTTATACGCCGGCCAGGAACAACAGAAACACTCAACATGCAACAGATGAATACGAGTGAAAAATACCTCACCGGAAGCTATGACATTGAGATCCCAACCCTGCCAAGGCTTACGTTCAATGATATTGAGATTTTGCAGAGCTATACGACCACCATCAAAATACCCAGGCCCGGAGTAGTCACGCTGCAAATCGCGAATGAAGGGTATTGTGGCCTGTTTTTAGAAGATGAAAACGGGCTTACCTGGATCACGAATGTTATCACATCAAACCGGTCTGTACCCGTTGTGCTGCTTCCCGGCAATTACCGTGCTGTTTACCGCTCTGGTACTGCAAAACGGTCCCATTTCACCATCGAGAGTAGCTTTACGGTTGAATCCGGAAAATCCACCTATGTGAAAGTATTATAATGGGGTAAAAACGGGTCACGAATAAACCATTGTGAGTATTCGGTGTCTAATAATCAGGCAACCGATAGATGTTAACGGACCATGAGCGGTAATCGCGACAAAGAGCTGCTCGCTTTATTCAAAGAGAAAGAGAGCAGAAATTATGCATTTAATCAAATCATCCATACCTATCAGGAAAGGTTGTATTGGCATGTACGACGAATTGTTGTGCTGCATGAAGATGCTGACGATGTGCTACAAAATACCTTTCTTAAGGCATGGAACGGACTGGATGATTTCAAGGAGGGTTCCCGGTTGTATACCTGGTTATACCGAATAGCAACAAATGAAGCATTGAGCTTCCTGAAGAAGAAAAGGAAAAGGGTACTGATACCAGACCATGATTTTGAAAACAGCGTAATGAACAGATTTGAAGAAGGGGATTATATTGACGGTGACGAGATCCAGATGAAATTGCAAAAAGCAATCTGTACACTTCCCGAAAAGCAGAGAATCGTGTTCAATATGAAGTATTACGATGAAATGAAATATGAAGAGATGGCTGAGATCCTGAAAACATCGGTAGGAGCACTTAAAGCATCGTTTCACCATGCTGTAAAAAAAATTGAAAAAATGATCCAGGAGGATTAAACCTTTTATGCGTTTTGGCATCATATAAATCAGGGAATGATACCGATGAAAGAGTTAAATAAAATAGCACCGAATCTTTCGAAGATTAAAAAAGAGAACGTTTTTCGTGTTCCCGATGGTTATTTTGAGGAATTTCCCGGGAAACTGATGGAACGAATCGGTCATCAGGGTGACAGACAGGAGATACTGCGTCCTTTGCAGAGATTTTTTAAACCGCCTCTTGCCATTGCTGCAGCCATTCTGGTTTTTGCCATCCTGGGGTACCTGTCCATCAGGTATCTTTTTTCGGATGGTGTTAACCAGGAGTTATCGCCACAGGAGATTGCCGAATACATTGAATATTACTCTTCTGACCTCGATGAAGGGTTATATTATGAAGTATTGGATGAAATCGAGGTTGATGAAACGGTGGATATTGATTATGAGGAGATAATAATCGATTACTTACTGGGTCAGGATGTTGATTATCAATCTATTATGGAAAATTTATAAATTTACTGAAATGAAACGTATCCGATCAATTATTCTTGTTATCCTGCTGGTGGCACACGCAATGCCGGGTCCATCCCAGGAGATTCCCAGGAGCGCTCTGGAACGGTTTAATGCACAGCGCATTGCTTTTTTCACCGAGCGGTTGCGGTTGACTCCAGAAGAGTCGCAGAAATTCTGGCCTGTCTATAATGAATACCAGGATGAAAAAAACAAGATCATCGAGCGGAGGAGAGAACTGACCAGAAATCTGATACAGAATCAGCGGACACTTTCCGACAACGAAATTGAAGAATTAGGGGACAAATATGTTGCAACGATGATCGAAGAAGCCGAGTTGCTTACGACCTATCATGCCCGGTTTAAGGAGGTTCTTCCCATCGGGAAAGTACCGAGGATTTATTATACTGAAAACCAGTTTAAGACCTATCTGCTCAGGCAGATACAGCAATCACAGCAGCGTCGGTCTCCGGGTGGTATCCAGTAGCTGGATGCTGGGCAGGGAAGCTGTATCGAAAGCATGTGGCGCGATCGCTTCACTCAATCCTCAAGTTTTCCGACTTCTTTCTCAACCTCATCCAGAATTTCACAGGATTTGACCAATTCTTTCATTCGGGTATGGTCGATGTATACCGGGCGGTCAACATCGAGAAAATCGACGTACCGGCGAATTACATTTTTTGCCCGGGACACTCCTTTCCCAAAAGTATAATCACGGAAATCGAGAGCCTGTGCAGCTGCCATTAACTCAATGCCTAATATTCCGTATGCATTGTCCAGTATCTGGACATTTTTGATTGCTGTATTCATCCCCATAGAGACGAAATCCTCCTGATCAGCAGCTGCAGGGATGGAGTGGACGGAAGCCGGAGTAGAGAGGATCCGTTGTTCAACAATCAGCATATCCGCCGTATACTGGCTCAACATAAGGCCGGAGAACATACCTGCTCCTTTGGTCAGGAATGCAGGCAATCCGACGCTCAATGCAGGATTATTAAGCCGGTTCATTCTTCTTTCTGACATAACACAAACCATAGTAACTGCTGCGCCAGCCATATCCATGGGCAGAGAAACCGGTGTCCCCTGGAAATTGGCTCCGGACAGATGAAGGTTATCATCCGGAAAGAACACGGGATTATCCCCCACTCCATTCAGTTCGATCTCAACCTGTGTACGCGCAAACCGGAGGGCATCTCTGGCTGTTCCAACAACCTGCGGTGTTGAACGCATGGAGTAGGCATCCTGAACCTTGCATTTTATTTTACCTTCAATGAGGTCACCTCCCAGAATGATCTTCTGAATGGATTTTGCACTTTTTACAGCACCTGAGAAACCTCTCGCTTCGTGCAGTTTCGGGGTATAGGGTTTCATGTTAGCCATCAGGGCTTCCAGCGACATGGCGGCTGCTATTTCAGCCTGTTTGATCCATCTGTTTGCATCGTAAAGGAAGATTGCGCTCATTGCGGTCAGGAGGTTAGAGCCGTTAATGGTGGCTAAGCCATCTCTTGCTCTGAGTCCCGGGATTGGAATTCCTGCCCTGTCCATTGCCTCTTTGCCATCAAGAAGTTCCCCGTTAACATACGCTTTTCCTTCACCCATCAAGAGCAGGGCAATTTGAGCCATCGGGGCAAGATCTCCCGACGCACCGACGGATCCTTTCTGGCATACGAAAGGTGTCACTCCCTTATTCAACATCTCCACCAGGGTTTCGGTAATCTCCAGGCGACAGCCGGAATTACCATGTGCATGAACGTTTATCCGTCCAAGCATGGCGCCCCGCACATATTCTATCGGCGCCGGATCGCCGATACCTGCTGCATGGTTATAGACCAGGTATTTCTGAAAATCCATCAACTGGTCGTCGGAGAGTACCACTTCGGAAAACTCCCCAATTCCGGTATTTACACCATACATAATCTCATGCGCCTCGATTTTTTTTTCGAGCATTGCCCTGCATTTCCTGATGCGTTTGATTGCATCCGGATGCAGCTCAACAGGTCGGTTGTTGCGGGCTACATCAACCATATCCTCAATGGTCAGGCCTGAACCGGTTATTTCTAATTTCATATTGTGATTATTTTAAGTTCAACAATGTAAAGTATAAACTTCGATTATCCGATCACAATATCTTATGGTGAAGGATTATGGTAATGATAGGTATATCAATATTGCGAAAGGATAAGCAGAAAATGTGAATCAGAAAGATTCACGATCTCAAGAGCAGAAGGCAAAGTGCCTTACGGTTAATCTTGATCTTGAACTCCAAATTCCAGTTATTCATGAGTCAGGAATGGGTTTCTGACGTAAAATTAGCAAAATAAATTAGAAACTCATGTTTCGGTGATCTTCCGGATCAATTCATCCAATTTAACCTGCCACTGTTCTCCCGACACCATATCTTTCAGTGTAATATAGTTCCCGGTGATCTCGGACTCTCCCACTAATGCAACATAGCGGATATTCCTTGCATCTGCATAAGCCAGTTGTTTTTTCAGCTTTACCGGATCGGGAAATAGTTCAGCACGAATGCCTTTATTCCTGATCTTTTCCAGCAGTGTCAGGCAATGTTTTTCCTCCTTTTCTCCAAAATTGGCGAACATCAGGGTCATGGATGATTCTGAGTCATCGGGGAATCCATTGGTTTGGGATAAAACATCGTAAATCCGGTCGGCGCCAAACGAAATACCAACACCCGACACTCCGGGAAGGCCAAATATTCCGGTAAGGTCGTCGTATCTTCCTCCACCCGCTATACTCCCCATCTCAACCTGCGCAGAGAGTACTTCAATAATTGCGCCGGTATAATAATCCAGTCCCCGGGCCAGGGTCAGATCAAGCTCAACGGGGGAATGGGTTGAAAGGGTATTGAGGTAATTGAATATTCCGTAAATTTCTTCCACTCCTTTCGTGCCAATTTTTGATTGTGAAAGGATTTTCTGGAGTTCACTTATTTTGTGCTCAGAATCGCCTTCCAGAAACAGGATGGGTTGAAGTTTATCTATGGCTGATTTCGATACACCTTTGCCTGCCAGTTCCCGGTTTACCAGATCCGGACCGATCTTATCCATTTTATCGATCGCTATGGTAATTTCCATCATCCGCTGGCTTTCCCCAATGGTTTCAGCTATACCGTTCAATATTTTCCGGTTATTAATTTTCATTACAATTTTAATGGCAAGATCCTGGAAGATTTCATCAGTAATTTGAATCAGCTCAATCTCATTCAGCAGAGAGTCACTCCCAATCACATCCACATCACACTGGTAAAACTCCCTGTACCGGCCTTTCTGAGGACGATCGGCTCTCCACACCGGTTGGATCTGGTACCGTTTAAACGGGAAGACAAGTTCATTGCGGTGTTGAACCACGAAACGGGCAAACGGAACGGTCAGATCGTACCGTAATCCTTTTTCGCATACCCTGAAAGATAGCTTTGCTGCACTGTCATGGGTCAGTTCATCCCGTGAGATTCCTGAAAGGAAATCTCCTGAATTCAGTATCTTATAAATCAGCCGGTCTCCCTCCTCTCCATATTTACCGAGCAGTGTTGACAGGTTCTCCATTGCCGGAGTTTCAATGGGGAGGTAGCCATACCGGGTAAAAACCTTCCGTATGGTATCCAGGATGAAATCTCTTCTCACCACTTCAACCGGTGTGAAATCTCTGGTTCCTTTTGGTATGGAAGGTTTTTCAGTCATGTGGGTAGTGACAAACGAATGCGTGGCAAATTTAAGAAATCAGGATAAAATCCAATGATGCAAAGGATAAAATGTGTAAATACATTTTGTCCTAATTTATAAAATGGATCGACAGGGGATAGGAAAACTCTTCTCCGTTATTTGCCTTTATGCTGCCAAGAATGATAAATATGATGTTGATTATTCCGAGGGCAACAAGGAAAAATATTCCGATAACGATGAAGATCATGAGTGCCGAGACAAACAGATAGATTGTCATGGATATCTGGAAATTCAAGGATTCCTTACCATGCTTATCAACCCAGGAATATTCTTGCTTTTTCAGCGACCAGATGATCAGTGGTCCGATGATATTTCCCAGCGGGAAAACAAATCCGGCGAGTGCTGACAGGTGACAGAGCATACCAAAAGTACGTTCATCACTGCTCAGTTGTCTAATTTCTACCATATCTTTTTATGTTATTGGGGTTGCGATCATTGATATTCATTGGCAAGGGAATCTACCGGAGTCTTCTGAAATCCTGTTCAAGTAATCCGTCCGGTCGTTTCTCCGAAACGGTATGGTGGTCGAAAAAATAGAGTTTTGAGTCTTCGGTACCAAACAGAGCTTTATAACACCATCCGCTTTTGTTAGTATTCTCAGGGCCCACTTTGTGGACAATAATGGTATTCGGAGCTTTGTTTTCAATGGCTTCCACCACCTCTTCCTCCGATACAATCCTGACATCATGTGGGTAGGTTGCCTGGATTTTTTTCAGGGTATTCACTTCACCTGCCAGATCGGCGGATGTGACCAGGAGAATTTTATCCTTCACCTGGTTTGCATACCTGTTGTAATAACTGAGATTTTTCAGTCCCACTACTTTGATATCCCCGGCAATCCGGTTTACATGGTCCTGCATGAAGGTAAGCATTATACCCAGCTTGGCGGGGTATCTTGGTTCTTCAACTTTTGAATAGGATAATGGGATAGAGCAAAACTCCGGCATTTCACCAATATATTTTACATCAGCTCCAAGGAGCAGGTTCAGGAAGCTATAATAAACATTCGATTTATCGCGTTCGAAGCTGGTCTGTGTCAGCACCAGGAAAGAGTAGGATGAATCAGTTCTTCTCTCTTCAAACTCCTCGTATTCAACAAATTCGTAAGGTGTAATCTTCCAATTCTCTTCAACGACATTTTTGATATAGAGGTTAAAATCAGAAAACATGACCGGTTCCAGCACAACAAGGGTTTTCGATTTCTTAAACAGGTTCATATCCCTTTCAGTCGGAAAGGGAGCCTGGGAGAAGGCTGCTAAGGATAACAGGCAGAATGATAATAAAAGGGACGTTTTTTTCATGATGTTGTAGCTATAGATTTAACTATGTGATTATTCAACCGGAATATATACCGGGTTGCGTTCATTGAATTGCCGAATATAAAGGAATTTCCGCTGTTTTTTCTTCCGGTGACTCAACGCCATGTATTCGTCGTGTAATTCCGGATCTCTCATCAGCGACATCTCTACGCTATTTACCGTATATTCCATTACTTTACCTGAATCGAATTCGAGAATAAACTGACGCATTTCCGTTTTGGAATAGGTATTTGGGTAGGATGGGTAATAGTAATTATAATAGCTATACCGGTAATAATAGGGGTCATAATACCTGGTTTCATAGGTAGTGATATTCGCCACAAAATGGCAAATTCCTCCAAATATTGCTATTCGATGGAAATCGCCACCGACCTGGATGTAGAGGATACCATTTCTGGAATACCCCCAGATGTTATCCGTCTTCACTTCCTGCCGGGTCCCGAAATCATCATAATAATAGATCATATCTTTCGTCAGGACTTTTCGAAAAAATTCTTTATCAATCAATTGGACTGGAGTTAGCAATCTGGCTTTGGGGATAGGATCGTTTTTTTTCACCTGATCAAAATTGAGAAATATCCCCTCATCAAACCGGAAGTCATGGGTATATTTGACTATCCTTATTGAGTCCCTTTGCCCAAATGACCATGAACAGATCAGCAAAAAGATTCCGACGGTTATAATTTTCCGAAGAACAACTGTATTCATCACGTCTCGCATTATTGATTCACTCTACACACAAAAACAAAATTAAAATTTTATCCTCAATCCCGGAAACAATTCCTCACTTTGTAACGAAAACAGATAAGATTGATTTTTTTTTCTTACTTTTAGAATGAATAATTGGATCTTCATTTCATACGGATTCAGGCTCAGGATATGGGAACATGGGAAAGAATCTCCAGGTGGTTGTTGTTCGGATTTCAAGATACGCAAGAGAAACGGATAGAGTCCAGGGTACTGCTGATTAATTTCATGAGTGTTTTGTTTGTTATTATAACGCTCTGTTTTGCATTTTTTTTCTTGCTTAATTCAACATTACTCATCGGATCTATCCAGGCACTGTCATCCATTTTCTTTACCCTGAATTTTATCTATTTTATCCGTTCAAAGAATTACAATGGGTATGCCTATGCCTTTGTCACTCTTGTTTCGATTTTATTTGTTGCTTCTATTGTGCTATATGATTTGGGGGCTGAAAGTGGGTTGATTTGGCTCTATTTTATTCCTCCGATTGCATTTTTTCTTCTTGGGAGGAAACCTGGGACGATTTTTTCCATTGTTATTCTTTTCATCGCATCGGTTCTATTATGGGCTCCGGAACATCCGATGAACACGCTGCATTATTCCTTCCCCTTCAAGATTCATTTCACCGCTGTTTTTCTCCTTCTCCTGATCATTCTTTATGGATATGACAGTGTGCAGAACACGATCATAAATAAACTGAAAAAATCGAGGGAAATATCAGCAAATGCAAACAGGACAAAGGAGGAGTTTATTTCAAAGTTATCTCATCAGATCCGTACTCCTCTCAACGATATTGTTGTGCTGGGTGAACTCCTCAATACCGATCGGTTGAATAAAAATCAGAAGGACCTGGTTGAAACGATCATTGCCTCCACCAACAACCTTGTCAATGTGGTGAACAGCATCACAGAAGATTCAGGCATTGAGATCACTTATCAGAAAAAGGAACACATCAAGTTTGACTTACAATCCACCATAACGAGCATTATGAATCTGATTTCCAGAAAGGCTCCATCGGGTTTTGTGTTGAAACAGCCATCCTTTGAGCAGGTTATTCCTTATCTTATGGGGGACCCCATCATTCTGAAGCAAATCCTCCTGTATGTCTTTGACACAATCATTAAATGTCATCCCGGTGGCGCATTGACAGTGGATATGAAGATCAACCATGAGAGGGAGAGTGATAAGTCGGTTGAACTGAAGTTTGACATATCGGTTACTCCCAAACTCTTGATTCAGATGCCAGAAGAGGAAACGGGATCACAGGCAGGTATGGAAGGAGTATCACGTGAAGTTGCCGATAAATTTGACATCTCCATGACACGGAAGTTAATTGAAGAGAAGGGGGGAGCGCTGGTTTATGACTGCGATGAGGAATTTTCACGGTTCTCATTCACCATTCCTTTTGACAAGCCCCCTAGGGATGAGACTATTCCGGTAACCAAGGAGAAGGTTGTTTCAATCGATAAGTTTAAGAAACCACCAAAAATAGAGCTTAAGCAATCCAATTTACTATTGGTAGAGGATAATCTGATCAATCAGAAAATTGTTGTATTGAGTTTGAAAGAACTGGTCCGGAATATTGACCTTGCCAGGGATGGGAAAGAGGCTCTGGAAAAATTTGGTACTTCAAAATATGATGTGATCCTGATGGATATCCAGATGCCGGTGATGGATGGGATCGTTACGACCAAAAAGATCAGAGAGATTGAGGCAAGCACCAACTCACACACCCCCATCATTGCTATCACTGCCAATGCCATGCTTGGTGACAGAGAGACCTGTCTGTCAGCTGGCATGGATGATTACATCAGTAAGCCGATCCAGATCGAAGAGCTGGTTCAGAAAATCAAGATTTTACTTACCTGATCTGGATTTACCCAGCGGCTTTATTCCGATGATCAGTATATCATCCACCTGGTCAAGATTTCCCATCCACCCCTCAATGCTTTCTTCCAGGAATGCTTTTTGATCTTTCATCTTCAACGGGTGGATGGTAAGCAGCAGGTGCCTGAATCTCCGGTACATAAATTTTTTACCCTGGGGGCCGCCAAACTGGTCAGCATATCCATCCGAGAATATATAGATCACATCATCTTTCTCCAGGGGAATCACATGATTGGTGAAGGAAGGGAGTTGAAGTCCTTCCGATATACCAACCGACATCCGGTCACCCCGGATTTCGGTCAGTGTATTATCCCTGAGCAAATAGAGGGGATTAAAAGCGCCGGCGAATTGTAACATTCCTTCCTTCCTGTCGATCACACAAAAGGCGATATCCATCCCATCGCGTAATGTGATATCCTCCTCCTCTTTACTGAAGGTCACTTCGATCGCTTTACTGAGAATAGTAAGGATCTCTGCCGGTTGTTCTATTCCCTGATCATTGATGATCTTATCGAGAATTTCGAAACCGATTAATGACATAAACGCTCCGGGCACACCATGTCCTGTGCAATCCACAGCCGTAACAAACACTTTGTCCTGTTTTTCGTTGATCCAGTAGAAATCTCCACTCACAATATCTTTCGGGCGATAGAATACAAATGATTCAGGGAGCAGTTTACTGAAATAGGAATGGGGGGGTAACATGGCTTCCTGAATTTTCTTTGCATAATTGATGCTATCGGTTATGTTTTTATTTTTAATGGACAACTCTTCTTTTTGCCGTTCGATTTCGAGTGATGCCTTCTGTTTTTCCTGCAGGATCCTGTTTGCTTTTCTCAAATGGGAAGTGCGGATGTGTATGAACAGATAGATTAATACAAGGATGGATGCCAGATAAAAGCCATAGGCTACTTTTGAATTCCAGAATGCACTTTTAATCGTAATATGAAGGGTGATCTCCTCTTCGTTCCATACCAGGTCGTCATTTGTTCCTTTCACCCTGAAAATATAGTTGCCGGCATCAAGATTTGAATAGACCGCTCTTCGCTCTGTTGTCTGGGGTTGCCATGTCTCTTCCAGTCCCTCCAGGTAAAACTGATACTGGTTTTTGTACGGGTTTGTATATTCGAGAGCAGCAAATTCAACGGCAAACATATTGGTTTCCCGGGTTTTAATAACCACCTTCTCCCCTTCGACTGGTATCTCTTCCCAACCATTCGCTGACAGGTACTCAAAGGAAGTTAAGACCAGAGCGGGAGGATAGGGATTTATGTGTATTGAATCAGGATAGAAGGAGTTAAAACCCTCAATGCCTCCGAAAAAGAATTCACCCCGGTTGCTTTTATAATAGGCTCCGATATTGAATTCCAGGCTCTGTATACCATCAGAAGTATCGAATGCATAGATCTCTTCTGTCCGTGTATTGAATTTCACCAGACCACGGTTGGTGCTTATCCATAGATTCTGGTTATTGTCTTCAAGTATTGCATAGATCAAGTCATTGGGTAATCCGCTCTTTTCAGTGTATATTGTAAACTGTTCAGTCTGCTTATCAAAACGGTTTAATCCCGAACCGGTTCCTATCCATAAATATCCATCCGTCCCCTCATGGATATAGTAGACATAGTTATTACTGATTCCAACGGGTATACCAATGTTGTCATTCTGATAGGATGAGAAGCTATTGTTTACGGGATCATACCGGTTCAATCCTTGTCGTGTACCGATCCAGAAAATCCGGTCTTTATCCTGGCAGGTAAAATATACAAAATTGTTACTCAGGGAATTAGGGTTCCCGGGGCTATGTATGAATTTGACGATTCTCCCGGTGCTCTTATCGTAAGAGATCCACCCTTCTGACGTGGAAAACCAAAGGATTCCCGAGGGATCCTCGTATATATGATTAACATACATTCGATCAAACTCCTCACAACCCGGTATATTTGCATATTCCGAAAACGGGATGAATCCACCATGAGCTTCCCGATAGATGTTAACCCCATTTTCGGTTCCCACCCAGATTGCACCCTCTCTATCCCGGGTAATGGAGGAGATAACATTATCACTAATACGGGATCTGTCATTCTGGTTTTCATTAAAATAGCGGATAACATCATTCCTGTTTCTGTCATACAGCACCAGGCCTGCTCCCCATGTCCCCAGCCACATTAACCCTTCCGGTCCTTCAAAGATTGCCGTTATTCCGTTACTGCTAAAGTCCGGATCATTGGGTGATTGGTTCCGGTAAAGGTTAAATTTTTCTTCTTTTTTATCGTACTTAAACAATCCCTGGCTTCCACCTGCCCAGATAATCTCCGAGCGATCTTTAATAAAGGTTGAAAAGGAGAAATATCCACCGATCTGGGCTCTGGTAATCATTTTTTCGAAATAGGTAAATTTCCCGTTTGCCTCATTGAAAAAAAATATCCCTGAACTTGTTCCTACCCAGAATATTCCGGTTGGATCATGGTAAAGGCCCTGTATGAGAACATCTTCATTATTTTCCGCCGAAATATAAAACCGCTGGAACGTGCTGTCCTCCGGATTGAACTTATGAATGCAGCTGGTTGTTCCAATCCATAACTGGTTCTTATGATCTTCCATTATGGAATAGATATAGTCACCGGCAAGGCTTGCGGGAGATCCCGGTTCATGTAGAAACCGGTTGTACTGATTCCGTGCCGGATCAAACAGGTAGAGGCCTTGATTTGTTCCGGTCCAGATTCTCCCAAGATGATCTTGAATCATTGGAAAGATATAATCAATTGGAGGGGAGAATGGATCAACCGAAAAAATATCATAGCGCTCAACCTCTCCTTTCACCGGGTCAAGTTTCTCCAGAAACTGACCTGTTTTCACCCACACAGCACCGGTCGAATCAACAAGTGTTTGATAAACGGGACCTGCACTAATTGATTTTGGGTTGGATGGGGTATGGTAGAGATTTTCAAAAATTCCCCGTTTCCGGTCGTATTTACTCAACCCGTTTTCTGTTCCAATCCATAAGTTACCTGCCTGATCCTCGGAGATTGAATTAATGGTATTTTCGCCTATTGAGCTGGTATCGTAGAGTTCATGCCGGAAGATCTTGAAATCATAGCCATCATACCGGTTCAGTCCGTCCTGTGTGCCAATCCAAAGAAATCCTTTCACATCCTGGTGAATACACCTGACCCAACTCTGTGACAATCCCTGATCAATTGAAAACTGATTGATATCCTGTGCAAAAAGGCTTATCTCGGTCACAAAAAGGTGTGAAACGAAAAGTAACAGCAGAGATATTTTACATTTCACCGGCATCAAAGGTCAATTGGTAATGGTTAGGGTACAACGGTTAATTTACATAAAATAACGAAAAAAAAAAGGCTGTATCAAAGCCCTTTTCGATACAGCCCCTTGTAAAATCAAGTCGCTTTATTTTCCTGAAGCGATATCTTCCAGCATAGCTGTAGTGAGGGATTTGGGTCTTTCGATCGGATACCCAAGGGCACGATCCCAAACAATATTTGAAAGGACACCAATTGAACGGCCTATACCGAACAACACGGTATAGAAATCATACTCTCTCACTCCATAATACCATTGGATAACGCCGGATTGTGCATCCACGTTAGGCCATGGATTCTTTGCTTTCCCATGTTCCTGTAGGATATCGGGAACAACTTCATACAGTGTACTAACATACTTGAATATCTTATCATCGGGGAGGTGTTTCAGGCAGAATTCGCGCTGAGCGGTATAGCGTGGATCTGTTTTCCTCAACACGGCGTGGCCATATCCTGGAATAACCTGTCCTGAATTGAGGGTATCCCAAACAAACTGTTTCATCTCCTCTTTATCGGGTACCTTACCACCCATTTTATCCATCACGCCCTGAATCCATCTGAGCACTTCCTCATTTGCCAATCCATGCAATGGGCCGGCTAATCCGTTGATCATAGCAGATACTGCAAAGTATGAATCGGATAATGCACTGGCAACGAGGTGTCCGGCGTGAGCACTAACATTTCCGCTTTCGTGATCGCTGTGCAGGATAAAATACAACCTGCTCAGGTCATCGTACGGCTTATCAATTCCCATCATATGAGCAAAATTTCCACCCCAGTCAATTTTCGGATCGGGCGGTATAATGCTATCCCTGTACTTTTTACGATAGATATAAGCACCTATTTCAGGCAGTTTAGCCAGGAGATTCATGGCATCTTCATAGGTTGGATCCCAATATTCCATCTTACTGATACCCGCTTTATACTGTTTTACAAATAACGATTCCTTCTGCATGGAAAGGAGCGCTGTTGAAAACATAACCATAGGGTGTGAATCTTTCGGCAATGCATTAATGACATCGAATACATAGGAAGGGACCTTTCTTCTTTCGGTAAACTCTTCCGCAATCTCCTCGACCTCATTTTGGGTTGGCAAATCACCGGTGAGGAGGAGGTAAATGAATCCCTCCACATAGGGAGCTTCTACTCCGGGTGGTTTTGGAAGTTTTTCAAGTACCTCTGGAATGGTGTATCCCCTGAACCGGATTCCCTCGAAAGGATCCAGGTAGGATATATCCGTTACAAGGCACTTTACTCCTCTCATTCCGCCGATAGCCTGTGCAATAGTAACATCGCCCAATTTTACATCTCCGTGTTCTTTAAGCAGTTTGACCGTTCTGGGCCTCCAGCCTTCAATTTTCTGTGCAAGTTTCTTTTTAAGTTCCGACATGTTTTTTCTATTTTATATTTTAGACAATTTCTTAAGCTACTAAAAGTAGCAAGATTTGGCTTAAAATCCTAAGCAAATAGTATATTCAACAACATACTGAAAAAAAAGGGGTTGTTGATCAACCCCTTCCCAGTTCGTGAATGCGGTTATCTTTTCAGAAACCTGAAGTCCTTTCCGATAAATTTTGCAGCGTTGCCCAATGATTCTTCGATACGAAGCAGCTGGTTATATTTTGCGATGCGGTCTGAGCGGGAAGCCGATCCTGTTTTGATCTGACCCGTGTTCAGAGCCACTGCCAGTTCTGCAATGGTAACATCTTCTGTTTCTCCTGAACGGTGACTGATGACCGAGGTAAACGAGTTGGCATGTGCAAGCTGAACTGCATTGATTGTTTCTGTGAGCGTACCGATCTGATTTACTTTGATCAGGATAGAGTTTGCCACTTTCTCTTCGATGCCTCTGCTAAGTCTTTTCACATTGGTCACAAAGAGGTCATCGCCAACGATCTGTACACGGTCACCGATTGCTTTTGTCAATGCCTGGAATCCTGCCCAGTCATCTTCATGCAATCCGTCTTCAACAGAGATGATCGGGTATTTTGAAGTCCATTCCTTCCAATATTCAACCATTTCGTCTGATGATCTGTCTTCACCCGTGGATTGGAAATGGTACACTTTTTTCTTTTCGTCGTAAAATTCGGAGGCTGCGGGATCGAGGGCGATCCAGATATCTTCTCCGGGTTTAAATCCTGCTTTTCCGATGGCTTCAAGGACTACTTCAATTGCCTCTTCGTTGGATCCGAGATTTGGGGCAAAACCTCCTTCGTCCCCCACATTTGTAGAGTGGCCTTTGGATTTGAGCACGGATTTCAGATTATGAAAAACCTCCACTCCCATGCGCAGGGCTTCGCTAAAGGATGTCGCTCCAACAGGCATGACCATGAATTCCTGAATGTCAATTTTATTATCAGCATGTGAACCGCCATTGAGGATATTCATCATCGGGATAGGCAGTGTATTGGCATTTACACCTCCGATGTACCGGAAGAGTGGTTGTCCACTTTCCAGTGCTGCTGCTCTGGCGACAGCCAGTGATACTCCGATGGTTGCGTTAGCGCCCAGGTTGGATTTATTATCCGTTCCGTCGAGTTCAATCATAGCAGCATCAATGAGGCTCTGTTCGGATACGAAGAATCCTTTCAGCTCCTCATTGAGGATGGTATTGACATTATTAACGGCTTTGAGAACGCCTTTCCCCAAAAATCTTCCCTTATCACCATCTCTAAGTTCCACTGCTTCATGCACACCGGTTGAAGCTCCTGAGGGGACAGCTGCTCTTCCGAGAAAACCTTCATCGGTAATAACATCCACTTCGATGGTTGGATTACCCCGGGAATCGAGGATCTGTCTTGCCCGAATTTCTGAAATTTGTCCCATGTTTTCAGGTTTTTATGGTTATTTTTTCTGTTTCTCGTCTGAATCTTCCGGTTTCTTTTCTTCCTCCTCTTCAACAGCCTCATCTTTCGGTTCAGTGGCCGGTGTTTCGTCCTGATCTACAGCCGTGCTTTCTTCAGCCTCTGCTACCGGTTCTTCTTTATCAAGCTCTGTCTGCTTAGTTTCTTCATCCAGCTGTTCCGGGGTTGTTTCTTCAGCAACTGTTTCGACAGCTGTTTCCGAAGGTTTTTTCTTGCCGCCGCGTCTTCTTTTTCTTGCTTTGGTTTTGGTCTCTTCAGCAGCAGAAAGCATATTTTCATTGAAATCCACCAGTTCAATGATACACATATCGGCATTATCGCCCAGGCGATTTCCGATTTTCAGTATTCGGGTATATCCTCCCGGCCGATCGGCTATTTTCGGAGATACTTCACGGAACAATTCCGAGACGGCTTCCTTATCCTTAAGGTAACGAAAAACCATCCGCCGCGAGTGTGTTGAATCCTCTTTGGATTTCGTGATCAAAGGTTCGACGTATGTACGCAACGCCTTGGCTTTTGCAGTGGTTGTTTCTATCCTCTTATGCAATATCAGTGATGATGCCATATTGGCAAACATTGCTTTTCGGTGTGCGCTTTTCCTGCTTAACTGATTAAATCCTTTTCTATGTCGCATCGTTAATTAACTCCGTTACCAAATGATTCTCAACATTATTCTTTATCCAGTTTAAATTTACTTGTATCCATTCCAAAGGTAAGGTTCAAAGATTCAAGCAGGTCATCCAATTCGGTGAGTGATTTCTTTCCGAAGTTACGGAATTTCAGGAGGTCATTCTTATTAAATTTCACCAGATCTCCAAGTGTTTCCACTTCAGCTGCTTTCAGGCAGTTGAGTGCCCGAACTGAAAGGTCAAGGTCGACCAGTTTTGTTTTCAGCAGCTGTCTCATGTGTAACACCTCTTCATCGAACTCTTCGTTGGCGAATTTCTCATCTGAATCGAGGGTAATTTTCTCGTCGGAGAAAAGCATGAAGTGATAGATGAGAATTTTCGCTGCTTCTTTCAGGGCATCTTTGGGATGAATGGAGCCATCGGTAATGATTTCAAGTATCAGTTTTTCGTAATCGGTTTTTTGTTCAACCCGGAAATTATCGATTAAATATTTAACATTCCTGATGGGTGTAAAGATCGAGTCAACTGCAATGAGTCCAAATTCCTCTTCCTCAGGTCTGTTTTCTTCAGCGGGGACATACCCTCTTCCTTTTGATATCTGGATTTCCATTTGAAGTTTGACATCGGGTTCCATACGGCAGATCACCAGTTCCGGGTTCAACACCTCAAAGCTGTTGAGGAATTTCGAAAGGTCACCGGCTTTGAATTCCGTTTGTCCGCTAATGGTAACATTAAGTTTTTCGTTCTCAACTTCTTCGATTTGTTTTTTAAACCGTATCTGTTTGAGGTTAAGGATAATCTCGGTAACATCTTCGATCACTCCTTTGATAGTAGAAAATTCGTGGTCTATACCCTCAACCTTAACTGTAGTAATTGCATATCCTTCGAGGGAGGAAAGCAGAATCCTTCTCAGGGCATTTCCAACGGTAATACCATAGCCAGGTTCTAAAGGCCTGAATTCAAATTTTCCAACGGTTTCGGATGATTCAACCATTATCACCTTATCGGGCTTTTGAAATGCTAGGATGGTCATAAATTATTATTTAGAATATAATTCAACAATTAATTGCTCCTTGATATTTTCCGGGATCTCTTCCCGTTCCGGAAGGTTAAGGAATTTACCCGCCATTTTATCGTTGTCCCATTCCAACCAGGAGACACCGGTATGTTGAGCTGAATCCAGCAAGGATGTGATTATCTCCAACGATTTTGATTTCTCTCTGACACCAACAATATCTCCGGGTTTTACGGTATAGGAAGGTATATTAACCACTTTATCATTCACCAGGATATGACGATGTGAGACGAGTTGACGGGCACCATTTCTTGTTGGAGCAATCCCGAGCCTGTACACCACGTTATCGAGGCGGGACTCAAGCAATTGGAGCAACACTTCACCGGTAATACCTTTACTGCCTGAAGCCTTTTTAAAGAGGTTTGAGAACTGTCTCTCCAGCACACCATAGGTATATTTTGCTTTTTGTTTCTCCTTCAGCTGAATTCCGTATTCAGATAGTTTTTTCCTTCGTTTGTTCATTCCATGGTGACCCGGAGGATAATTTTTCCGCTCAAAATATTTGTCCGGTCCGAAAATCGGGTCTCCGAATTTTCTTGCAATTTTTGTACTTGGTCCGATATATCTTGCCATTTAACCGTTTATTTTTCTCTCAAGTAAATAATCTACTGGTTGTTTAATCTTTCGTTTTTCGTGTTATACTCTTCTCCGGTTAGGGGGTCTGCATCCGTTATGCGGCAGGGGTGTAACATCGATTATTTCCATCACCTCAATTCCGTTGGAATGGATGGTTCTGATGGCTGACTCCCGTCCTGACCCCGGGCCTTTGACAAACACTTTCACTTTTCTTAATCCAAGGTCGTATGCAGTTTTAGTGCACTCCTCGGCTGCCATCTGCGCTGCATAGGGTGTATTTTTCTTGGATCCTCTAAATCCTATTTTCCCCGCGGATGCCCAGGAGATCACCTGTCCGGAATTATTGGTCAGTGAGATGATGATGTTGTTAAAGGAAGCATGAATATGGGCTTGACCTGTCGGTTCAACCTTCACCACCTTTTTTCTTGATGATCCTGTCTTCTTAGCCATAATTCAACTCCTATTTAGTCGCTTTCTTTTTGTTTGCAATGGTTTTTCTTCTCCCTTTCCGTGTCCGGGCGTTATTTTTGGTACCCTGTCCACGAACGGGCATACCGGTTCTGTGCCGGATTCCACGGTAACAACCGATATCCATTAACCGTTTAATATTCATCTGGACTTCCGACCGCAATTCTCCTTCCAGTTTGAAGTTATCATTCAGGATTTTCCGGATCTTATTGACATGTTCATCGGTCCAGTCTTTCACTTTAATATCTTTATCAATTCCCGCTTCCTCGAGAATTTTAGCGGCGGAACTTTGTCCGATACCATAGATATAGGTAAGTCCTATTTCGCCTCTTTTGTTTTTTGGGAGATCAACACCTACTATTCGTGCCATAGCTCATTTTTAAAATAAAGTGCAAAGTTATACAATTTATCCCTGTCGCTGCTTATACTTCGGATTTTTTTTATTTATCACGTACAGGCGTCCTTTCCTTCTAACTATCTTACAGTCAGAACTTCTTTTTTTGACTGATGCTCTTACTTTCATAATCTGAACAATTCTGTTATTTATATCTGAATGTGATTCTTCCTTTGGACAGGTCATAGGGAGACATCTCCACTTTTACTTTATCTCCGGGAAGGATTTTAATATAATGCATCCTCATCTTGCCGGAAATATGTGCGGTAATGACATGTCCATTTTCAAGTTCCACCCGAAACATTGCATTTGACAAGGCTTCGATGATGGTTCCATCCTGCTCAATTGAGGGTATTTTTGCCATATTGAGATCTTCTTAATTATTCAATATATCATCAATAAAATCAAATGTTGACAGGACATCGGCCTTTTCTCTGTCGACAGCCACGGCATATTCGAAATGAGCCGAGGGTCTGCTGTCAACCGTTTTGATGGTCCAGCCATCGTTATCCTGAACAATGTTTCGCAATCCCAGGTTAATCATAGGTTCGATACAGATTACCAATCCTTTAACCAACTTTATACCCTGGCCTCTTTTGCCATAATTGGGTACTTCGGGTGGTTCGTGCAATTTTTTTCCCAGTCCATGCCCTACCATTTCTCTCACCACTGAGAATCCTCCGCTTTCAGCGTGATTTTGGACTGCATATCCGATATCTCCGAGCCGTTTACCTTCTACCGCATTTTCAACCCCTTTTTCCAGTGCTTCCCTGGTATATCTCAGCAGTCTGGCGACATCATCATCAAGGTCACCTACCGGGAAAGTAAAGGCTGTATCGCCATAATAGTCATTGAGTATCACTCCACAATCAATGGACAAAACATCACCTTTCTTCAACTGATAAGAAGAGGGTATACCGTGCACCACCTGTTCATTGACCGATGTACAGAGTGTATTTGGGAAACCATTATACCCTTTGAATCCGGGGATACCGTTGTGGTCCCGAATAAATGCTTCGGCCACCCTGTCGAGGGAAAGGGTAGTTATTCCTGGTTTGATCAATTTTGCCATTTCGGCAAGTGTTCTGGAAACCAGAATATTGCTTTCCCTCAATCGTTCAATTTCCTCCTCTGTCTTAATCAGTATCATCAAAAAACCAGATTCCAAATATTATATAGCAGCAGCACTACCTGCTCTTCCTTTAATCCTTCCGGATTTCATCAATCCGTCGTAATGGCGCATTAGCAGGTGGCTTTCAATTTGTTGCAAGGTATCAAGAACCACACCCACCAGAATGAGAAGGGACGTACCGCCATAGAACTGTCCAAATTGACCGGTTACTCCCAGGTTCACCGCAAAAGTTGGCAGTATGGCAACGATAGCCAGGAAGATTGATCCCGGAAGGGTTATCCTGGACATGATGTTATCAAGAAACTCAACGGTTTTTCTTCCCGGCTTGACACCCGGAATAAATCCTCCGTTCTTTTTCATATCCTCTGCCATCTGCGTTGGATTGATGGTAATTGCGGTATAGAAGTAGGTAAATAGAATGATCAAAATTGCGAATACCAGGCTATACCAGAACCCATACATGTTTGAAAATGCAGCAGCAAAGCCGGACATATTTTCACTGGCATATCCAATGATAACGAGCGGCAGCATCATGATTGCCTGAGCAAAAATAATTGGCATTACGCCTGCTGCATTAACTTTCAGGGGAATATATTGTCTTACTCCCCCGTATTGTTTATTCCCTACAATTCGTTTAGCATACTGAACCGGGATTCTCCTTGTTCCCTGGACCAACAGGATGGTACCCAGTATAATGATAAAGAGGAATACCATTTCGAGAAGGAATGCCACCAATCCTCCGGCACCTTCAAGCCGGGAGCCAAATTCTGCTGTCAGTGCGAAGGGTAATCGTGCGATAATTCCAATCATGATTATCAGTGAGATCCCGTTACCGATTCCTTTATCGGTAATTTTTTCACCCAGCCACATGACAAACATTGTTCCTGAGGTAAGTATGATCACAGAGGAGATAGTAAAGAATGTTCCTCTCATCACAAATGCCGTAGCGGGCAACTGGGCATGAAGGTTTGCGAGGTATCCCGGTGCCTGGAGAAACAAAATACCCACGGTAAGGTATCGGGTGATCTGGTTTATTTTCCTTCGTCCGCTCTCTCCCTCTTTCTGGAGTCTCTGGAAATAGGGAACTGCAATACCCAGGAGCTGTACAACAATGGAAGCTGAGATGTAGGGCATGATCCCGAGTGCGAAGACGGATGCCTGGGAGAAAGCACCTCCGGAGAACATGTCGAGCAAGCTCAACAATCCCTGTGATGTTTGTTGCTGAAGCTGGCCGAGCTGCGAAGGGTCAACACCAGGGAGTGTAATGTATTTACCCAACCGGTAGATCAGGAGAATTCCCAGGGTATAGAAGATCCTGTTTCGCAGGTCTTCAATTTTAAAAATGTTTTTTATGGTTTCAATAAACGATTTCATTCATCTTATATTTTTACGGCTGTTCCTTCCTTCGCCTCAATTGCTTCTATAGCGGATTTGGAAAAGGCGTGTGCCTCGACTTCCAGTTTAAGTGTCAACTCTCCCTTGCCCAATATTTTAACGAGTCTGTTTTTAGAAATTAATCCGGCATCGATCAATGTTTTAATATCAATTTTTTTCAATCCTTTTGTCTCAGCAAGTTTCTGAATGGTATCAATGTTTATTGCTTTGTACTCTGTCCGGTTGATATTTTTAAAACCGTATTTGGGAACCCTGCGATGCAGTGGCATCTGGCCGCCTTCAAATCCCAGTTTTTTGGAGTATCCGGACCTGGATTTCTGGCCTTTATTACCACGTGTAGCGGTTCCCCCTTTACCGGAGCCTTCGCCTCTTCCGATTCGTTTCACCTTTTTTACGGATCCTTTTGCTGGTTTTAAGTTACTTAAATCCATGTCTTCTGAATAAATTGTATAATTACTTCAACTCTTCAACCTTTATAAGGTGTTTCACCTTATTCACCATTCCCAGGATCTGGGGGGAGGCTTCCACCTCAACCGAGCCATTGATCTTTTTTAGACCAAGGGCTTCAAGCGTTCTTTTCTGTCGTTTTGAACTCCCTATTTTACTTTTCACCTGGGTTACCCTGATTTTCGGCATAATCAAAATTTTTAACCGTTAAAAACTTGTTCAACAGAGACTCCGCGTTGTTGTGATACAGTGGATACATCACGCAGTTCCAGCAATGCAGCAAATGTTGCCTTCACGAGGTTATGCGGGTTGGATGATCCTTTTGATTTTGCCAGGACATTGACTATTCCGACACTTTCCAACACGGCGCGCATTGCTCCGCCAGCCTTAACGCCTGTACCTTCCGAGGCCGGTTTAAGAAACACGCGTGCTCCACCATATTTAGCGGTCTGCTCATGAGGGATTGTTCCTTTATAGACCGGCACTTTGAACAGATTTTTCTTTGCATCTTCCACCCCTTTTGCAATGGCAGTGGTTACTTCATTGGCTTTCCCCAATCCATATCCGACAATTCCATCTTCATTGCCAACGACAACAATTGCGGAGAAGCTAAAGGTTCTTCCACCTTTTGTCACTTTTGTAACCCTCTGAATACTAACCAATCTATCCTTTAGTTCCAGATCGCTCGTTTTTACTTTACGAATACCGTTTGACATAATATCTTAAAATTTTAGACCGCCTTCTCTTGCGGCTTCGGCTAATGATTTTACTCTTCCATGATAGAGGTATCCTCCCCTATCGAAAACAACATCAGAAATTCCCGCTTTCAATGATTTTTCAGCGATCAGTTTTCCAACCAACCGGGCCTGTTCAGTTTTTGTTATTCCCTTTTTTTCGGCGACCGGTTTCTCGAGCGAAGAGGCTGATGCCAGAGTTTTTCCCTCCAGGTCATTGATTACCTGGGCATAGATCTGCTTGTTGCTTCGAAAAACACTCAACCGGGGATGATCAGTATTTCCGGAGATTTTTTTCCTGATTCTTTTTCTGATCCTGTTTCTTCTCTCTAATTTCGTTAATGTCATAATTTTCAAATCGATGGATTAAACGCTTGCAGCTTTTCCTGCTTTTCTTCTAATGTGTTCACCAACATATTTTACTCCCTTTCCTTTATAGGGTTCAGGTGGCCTGAATGAACGGATCTTGGATGCTATGTGTCCAAGCAATTGTTTATCGATGCTGGTCAAGGTGATCACAGGATTGCTTCTCCTTTCGGTTTTTGTTTCAACTTTCACTTCCGGAGGTAATTCGATGACGATATCGTGTGAAAAGCCCAGTGACATTTCAAGCATTTGTCCTTTTGCTTCGGCTCTAAAGCCCACCCCTACCAGTTCCTGTTGGATAGTATATCCTTGAGAGACCCCGATTACCATATTGTTTATCAATGATCTGTAAAGGCCATGTAATGATTTATGGCGTTTTATATCAGATGGCCGCTCCAATTTACACTTGTTCCCTTCTACCGCTACTTTAATTTCCCGGTCAACCAGCTGGCTCAGTTCACCCAGTGGTCCTTTAACGGTTACCAGGTTCTTATCATTTACAGAGATGGTAACTCCTTCCGGTATTTCAATGGGTAGATTTCCTATACGTGACATATCCTATATCCTCCAACGGTTAATGTACATAACACAATACTTCACCACCAATTTGTAAGGTTCTTGCTTCTTTATCTGTCATCACACCCCGGGAAGTTGAAAGGATAGCAATGCCTAAACCGTTCAACACCCTGGGGAGATTATCTGCTCCGGCATATTTACGTAAGCCTGGTCTGCTGATCCGTTTCATTGATTTGATTGCCGGCATCTTTGTTTGCGGATGATATTTCAACGCTATTCTGATCTTCCCTTGCAGGTCGTTCTCTTCAAATTTATAGCTCAGTATATACCCCTTTTCATAAAGAATTTTGGTTATCTCTTTTTTCAGGTTTGATGCCGGAATTTCCACAACCTTATGCTTTGCCATAATTGCATTTCTGACTCGCGTTAAATAATCTGCAATAGGGTCTGTCATTTCTAACTGTTTTGAATTAATTTTCCGATCAACTATTTCTTAACGATTCAACGATTCCGTTTACCAACTTGCCTTTTTAATTCCCGGAATCAGTCCGGCAGAAGCCATCTCCCTGAAGGTAATCCTGCTCAATCCGAACTGCCGCATATAGCCTTTTGGTCTGCCTGTAATTTTACAGCGATTATGCAGTCGGTTGGGATTGGAATTACGCGGCAAACGGCTGAGTCCGACATAATCTCCTTCTGCCTTCAGCCTGGCTCTTTTATCCTTATATTGATTCACCATCCTGAGGCGTTTCACCTCCCGTGCTTTCATTGATTCTTTTGCCATATTAACTAACTTTTTGTGCTTTAAAGGGTAATCCAAATTCCCTCAACAGGGCAAATCCCTCTTCATCTGTCTTTGCGTTTGTGACAAAGGTAATTTGAAGTCCCATTATTTTATTCATTTTATCGATATCGATCTCCGGAAAAATGATTTGTTCGGTAATACCGAGGGTATAATTTCCTCTTCCATCCAGTTTGCTATTCACTCCTTTAAAGTCTCTGATCCTTGGAAGAGCGACATTTATCAGGCGTTCAAGGAATTCATACATTTTGTCAGACCGCAATGTAACGGTTACACCGATCGGCATTTTCTTTCTCAATTTGAAGTTTGCGATATCTTTGGACGACACGGTTTGCATTGCTTTCTGTCCGGTGATAGTTGTTAATTCTTCCACACCGATATCAACCAGTTTCTTATCAGCGACAGCCTGTCCGATTCCCTGATTTATCACAATCTTCTGAAGTCGGGGAACCTGCATTACTGACCGGTAATTGAATTCCTTTTTCAACGCAGGGATAATTTTTTCCTTATACTGTATCTTTAAAGCTGGCACGTAATCCATTACTTAATCTCCTCTCCTGATTTTTTAGCATAACGCACTAATTTGTTCTTATCATTTACTCTTCTTCCAACACGTGTAGGTTTTCCGGAGGAAGGATCCACCGGGAGCAGGTTGGAGAGATGAATATAAGTCTCCTTTTTAATGATTCCTCCCTGGGGGTTTTGTGCATTGGGTTTGGTGTGTTTTAAAACCATATTCACACCTTCCACAATGGCTCTGTTTTCATGAACGGATACTTCGAGCACTCGTCCCTGTTGTCCCTTATATTCTCCGGAAATCACGATGACAGCATCACCCTTTCTAATATGTCTTTTTTTACTCATTCAACAAAATTTTGAAATTACAGCACTTCCGGTGCCAATGATATGATTTTCATATAGCGATCGCGCAATTCTCTTGGAACTGGTCCAAAGATTCGTGTTCCCCTGATTTCGTCCAGGTTATTTAACAGGACCACAGCATTATCATCGAAACGGATATAGGAGCCATCCGTTCTTCGGATTTCTTTTTTAGTCCTCACCACCACTGCTTTGCTAACCATTCCTTTTTTTGCTTCACCGGAGGGCATAGCCGATTTTACGGTTACGACAATCTTATCACCCACCGAAGCGTACCGTTTACCTGTTCCACCCAGGACACGGATACACAGCACTTCTTTTGCTCCACTGTTGTCAGCTACTGCCAGTTTGCTTTCTTGCTGTATCATGACTATTTAGCTCTTTCAATGATTTGCACTAACCGCCAGCTTTTATTTTTACTCAACGGTCTGGTTTCCATTATTTTCACTGTATCTCCAACGTTGCAGGAATTTTCTTCATCATGGACAAAGAAGCGAGTTGTTTTATTCACAAATTTACCATAGATGGGGTGTTTCACTTTTCGTTTCACAGCAACGACAATTGATTTTTGCATGTTGTTGCTCACCACGATTCCTGTTCGTTCTTTCCGTATATTTCTATTTTCCATCTTGGAGATTAACTTTTGATTTGTTCATTCATTTTTTTCTGGTGTAGTATGGTCTTCAGTCTGGCTACATTCCTGCGGCTCTCCTTAATTTTCATGGGATTATCCAGGGGAGAAATAGCATGATTCAGCTTTTGCTTTACCAGGAAAAGTTTTTCATTATCAAGTCTCTCTTCAATCTCCTTAATGGAGAGTTCTTTGATCTCGGATGTTTTCATGATTAACTGGATTTATAGACAAAGTCACGTCTGACGACAAATTTTGTAGTTATGGGCAATTTCTGGGCAGCAAGACGCAATGCTTCTTTAGCAACTTCAAACGGTACGCCTTCGGCTTCGAGAATAATTCGTCCGGGAGTAACGGGAGCAACGAATGCTTCCGGGGCTCCTTTCCCTTTTCCCATTCTTACTTCAGCTGGTTTTTTGGTAATGGGTTTATCGGGGAATATCCTGATCCAGATCTGTCCTTCACGTTTCATATGACGTGTCACGGCTTGTCGTGCAGCTTCAATTTGCCGACCGGTTATCCAAGCCTCTTCAAGGGCTTTAATCCCAAAGGAGCCAAAAGCCAACTGGTTCCCTCTTTGGGAGTTTCCCTTCATTTTTCCCTTTTGCTGTCTCCTGTATTTTGTTTTTTTCGGCTGTAACATCAGTTATCGGTATTACGGTTTCACCTTCAACGATTCACCAAATTATTTTCTTCTTTTTTTAAATCCTTTTGTTTTGGCACTTTTAGCGCCGATATTTGGAGAGAGGTCTCTTTTCCCATACACTTCTCCATTGCATATCCACACTTTAATACCAATAAGGCCCACCTTTGTGAGTGCTTCGGCCAGTGCATAATCGATATCCGCACGAAAGGTATGGAGTGGTATTCTGCCATCCTTATAGGTTTCGTTACGGGCCATTTCAGCTCCTCCCAAACGTCCGGAAACAAGCACTTTTATTCCTTCAGCGCCCATTCTCATGGTTGAGGCGATTGCCATTTTAATGGCTCTCCGGTAAGAGATTTTTCCCTCAATCTGACGGGCAATATTACTGGCAACGATGGTAGCGTCCAGTTCGGGTCGTTTTACCTCAAAAATATTGATCTGCACCTCTTTATTGGTAATATTCTTCAGCTCCTCTTTCAGCTTATCGACCTCCTGACCTCCTTTTCCGATAATGATCCCAGGTCTTGCGGTATTGACGGTGACCGTTATCAGTTTCAAGGTTCTTTCAATAACGATTTTTGAGATACTGGCTTTTGCGAGACGCACATTCAGATAATCTCTGATTTTTGTATCTTCAATCAGTTTATCGGCATAGTTTTTACCGCCATACCAATTGGAGTCCCATCCTTTGATGATGCCTAACCTGTTTCCTATCGGATTTACTTTTTGTCCCATTTAATACTATTCCTTTTCGCTTTTATGTTCTTCTGCAGTATGTGCACTATCGAGTACCACGGTAACATGGTTTGATCTTTTTCTTATTCTGTGAGCTCTTCCCTGCGGAGCGGGGCGCAGCCGTTTCAATGTTCTGGCCTGGTTCACATAGATCTCTTTCACATAGAGGTTACTCTCCTCTATCCGCACCCCTTCATTTTTTGCCTGCCAGTTAGCGATTGCTGAAAGAAGCACTTTTTCAAGTGTATTGGAAGCCTCTTTCGGGTTATATTTCAGCATATCGAGTGCTTTATTTACTTCAGCACCCCGGATCATATCGGTCACCAGGCGCATTTTCCTCGGTGAGGTTGGACAATTTCTCAATGTGGCAGAGAATTTGTTTTTCCTTTCCTCTTTCAGTTTATTTGCTCGGTTTCTTTTACGTGCCCCCATTTTCTGCTCATTTTATCACGATGAATACTTACCTGGCTTTCCCTCCATGTCCTCTCCAGGTACGGGTTGGAGCAAATTCTCCAAGTTTATGTCCAACCATATTTTCGGTAATGTATACCGGGATGAATTTATTTCCATTATGCACTGCAACGGTATGTCCCACAAAGTCGGGAGAGATGACCGATCTTCTCGACCATGTTTTTATCACCGACTTCTTTCCTGATTCGTTTTGTTCGAGAACCCGTTTTTCCAATTTAAAATCAATAAAAGGACCTTTTTTAAGTGATCGGCTCATACTATTCTCTGGTTATTCTGATTGTTATTTCCTCTTTTCAACAATGTATCTGTTGGATTGTTTTTTCCTGGCTCTTGTTTTGTATCCTTTTGCCGGGATTCCTTTTCGCGATCTGGGATGTCCGCCGGATGCTTTTCCTTCACCACCTCCCATTGGATGGTCCACCGGATTCATCACCACTCCGCGTACTCTTGGTCTCCTGCCGAGCCACCGGCTACGTCCTGCCTTACCAGAGGATTCCACTCCATGGTCGGCATTTGAAACGGCACCGATCGTTGCTTTACAGGTTACCAGCACCATTCTGGATTCACCGGATGGAAGTTTAATGATTGCGTACTTACCATCTCTGGAGGTAAGTTGCGCATACGAGCCGGCGCTTCTGGCCATGGCTCCTCCTTTTCCCGGTTTCAATTCTATATTATGAATAATTGTACCCAATGGGATATCCGAGAGGAACAGTGTATTTCCCAGTTCGGGAGGTACACCGGTTCCGGATTGTATCGTGTTACCCGTTTTCAGTCCATTCGGTGCTATGATATACCGTTTTTCTCCATCAGCATACACCACCAGTGCGATTCTGGCACTGCGGTTGGGATCATACTCGATTGATTTAATCACTGCGGGGATTCCATCTTTATCACGTAAAAAGTCGATCGAGCGATATCTTCGCTTATGTCCCCCACCCATGTATCTCATGGTCATTTTGCCACTTTTGTTCCGTCCGCCACTTTTCTTCAACGGCTTAAGGAGCGATTTTTCAGGAGCAGTGGAGGTTAAATCATCGAATGCACTGATGATTTTATGTCGCTGTCCGGGTGTAACCGGTTTTACTTTTCGAGAAGCCATAATTCCTTAAATATTGCTGTAAAAATCAATGTTTTCGCCTTCGGCCAGGGTAATAATCGCCTTCTTATAGGATTTGGATTTCCCGGTTATAATGCCTGACTTGGTAAACCTTGATTTGGCTTTACCACCATAACGCATGGTATTCACCGACTGGACTGTCACGCCATACAACTCTTCAACTGCTCTTTTAATTTCAATTTTGTTGGCAGTTTTGTCAACGATAAATCCATACCGATTCATCTCCTCACCCTGGTCAGTCATTTTCTCAGTTACTATAGGCTTTATTAAAATACTCATCACAATTTGTTTATGATATTCCAAACGTTTGGTTCAAAACGTCAATTGAACTCTCAGCAAGCACCAAATTTGATGCACGCAATATATCGTATGTATTTAATTCTGAAACTGTTACGACTTTGGCACCCGTAAAATTTCGAGAAGACAAATATATATTTTTATTTTGTTCGGGTAAAACGTAGAGGGAATTTTTGTTTCCCTGGTTGATAAGTGAGTGAATCCCAGTGAATTCTTTTGTCCTGGGGGCCTCCATATTAAAGTCTTCCAGAACGATGATTTTTTTCTCTTTTGCTTTATACGAGAGGGCAGATTTTCTAGCCAGCTGTTTCACTTTTTTATTCAATTTAAAGCCATAATCTCTGGGTGCTGGGCCAAAAGCTCTTCCTCCTCCCCGGAAGATGGGTGATTTGATATTACCAGCACGGGCTGTACCGGTTCCTTTCTGGCGTTTGATCTTTCGTGTGCTTCCAGCGATTTCACTCCGTTCCTTGGTCTTTGATGTACCCTGCCTCTTATTTGCCAGATACTGTTTGGTATCAAGGTATATGGCATGGTCATTTGGCTCTATACCAAAAATGGAATTATTCAATTCAACCTTTTTCCCGGTATCTTTACCTTCAATATTTATAACTGCTACTTTCATTACTTTGTAATTATTACATAGCCACCATTGGGGCCAGGAACTGATCCTTTTACAATTAATAGATTATCATCATGAATAATTTTCATTACGCGAAGGCTGATTGCCATTACCAGTTGTCCTCCTGTCCGGCCGCCCATTCTCATGCCTTTGAAAACACGGGAGGGGAATGATGATGCTCCCAGGGATCCCGGTGCACGTTCGCGGTTATGCTGTCCATGGGTTTTGTCACCAACACCATGGAATCCATAACGTTTAACCACACCCTGGAATCCTTTTCCCTTAGCATATCCACGGACATCCAGCCAGGTATCGTCGTCAAAAAGATTTACCTTCAGCACATCACCCAGATTAACCTTCTCGCCGAATCCGGTAAATTCTGCCAATTTTCTTTTGGGTTTTGTTTTTGCTTTTTTGAAATGTCCCATCTCTGCGTTTGAGGTACGTTTCTCCTTCTTATCGTCGAAAGCAAGTTGTACAGCCTCATACCCATCCTTGTCCTTTGTTTTTATTTGGGTAACCACGCAGGGTCCGGCTTCCAGGACTGTACAGGGGATATTCTTCCCATTGTCATCGAACAGGGAGGTCATTCCAATCTTTTTACCAATTAATCCTTGCATTTTTGTTCAGCACTTTTACGATAGTTAAACCTTAATTTCAACTTCCACACCGCTGGGCAGTTCCAATTTCATCAACGCATCAATGGTTTTTGGAGTGGAACTGTAGATATCCAGCAATCGTTTAAAGGAGGAGAGTTGAAACTGTTCTCTCGACTTTTTATTTACAAAAGGAGAGCGTAAAACGGTGAATATCCGTTTGTGAGTTGGCAGTGGAATTGGCCCACTAACAACAGCACCGGTCGATTTCACTGTTTTAACGATCTTTTCAGCAGATTTATCCACCAAATTGTGATCGTACGATTTGAGTTTTATTCTAATCTTCTGACTCATTTTAATATTCCGTTACACGAATTATACCTTTTGTTCGTTCAATTATTTTTTTTGAAATTTCAGGTGGAACCTCTTCATAATGTGAGAATTCCATGGTTGATGTTGCTCTTCCTGAGGTTAATGTTCTCAGGACGGTAACGTAACCGAATTTTTCAGCCAGTGGTACTTTCGCTTTAATCACCCTGGATCCGGCTTTCGATTCCATTCCTTCCACCTTTCCTCTTCGTTTGTTAAAATCAGAAATGATATCGCCCATATATTCTTCAGGTGTTACCACTTCGGCTGACATGATGGGTTCGAGCAGTACACTGTTTACCTTGGCACAGGCTTTTCGGAAGGCTCTTTTGGCTGCGATCTCAAACGAGAGTGCATCGGAGTCAACCGGATGGAATGATCCGTCTTTTAAAATAACTTTCAGGTTCTCCAGCGGGTAGCCTGCCAGGACCCCATTTTGCATGGCCAGTTTAAATCCCTTTTCAACGGATTGGATATACTCCTTTGGAATATTTCCACCTTTCACCTGGTCTTCGAATTGAAGTCCTATAACACCTTTATCCGCAGGAGATACCTCAACCAGGATATCTGCAAATTTCCCTCTACCCCCGGTTTGTTTCCTGAATAATTCCCGGTGTTCTATGGAGGAGGTTATGGCTTCCTTATAGGCAACCTGTGGTGTTCCCTGATTGCATTCAATGCCAAATTCTCTTTTCATCCTATCAATGAGGATCTCCAGGTGCAATTCACCCATACCATTGATGATGGTCTGACCGGATTCATCATCGACTTTTACCTGAAAGGTGGGATCCTCTTCAGCCAGTTTTCCCAGAGCGATTCCCAGTTTTTCGATATCGGCCTGTGTTTTGGGTTCAATCGCCACGCCAATCACAGGTTCCGGGAACTCCATCGTCTCCAGTGTTATCGGTTTCTTGGGATCGCAGAGGGTATCCCCTGTTTTAAGGTTTTTAAAGCCAACGGCAGCGCAGATATCCCCTGCTTCAATTCGTTTTTTCGGATTTTGCTTGTTTGCATGCATCTGGTAGAGGCGATTTATCCTCTCTTTTTTACCGGTTCTTGCATTATAGGCCATTTCTCCGGCTTCCATTGTTCCTGAATAGATTCGCAAAAATGCCAGGCTGCCAACAAAGGAATCAGTAGCAATTTTAAAGACAAGAGCGGTAAGTGGTTCTTCAGTATCAGGGGCTCTCATCACTTCCTGACCGGTATAGGGATTTATTCCGGAAACCGAACCGATATCAACAGGACTTGGTAGAAATCCGGCAATGGCATCCAGGAGTCTTTGCACTCCTTTATTTTTAAAAGCGGATCCACACATCACCGGAACGATGCTTCTGTCGATTGTTGATTTCCGGATAACCGGGATCAGGTGATCAGGAGTTATTGAACCGGGGTCATCGAAATATTTTTCAAGCAGGGTATCATCTTTTTCAGCTATGGCTTCAACCAGTTTTCCTCTCCATTCGTCCACCTCTTCTTTCATCTCATCCGGCACATCGGTCAGCTCATAATTTGTCCCCAGGGTTTCGTCGTTATGCCACACTACTGCTTTATTCTCAATCAAATCCACCACTCCCCGAAAGGTATCTTCAGCGCCAATGGGGATTTGAATGGGAATGGGATTGGCATTGAGTTTGGTTTTTATCTGGTTTATAACACTAAAAAAATCGGCACCGGTCCGGTCCATTTTATTCACAAAGGCAATCCTGGGGACCCGGTACTTATCGGCTTGTCTCCAAACGGTTTCCGATTGCGGTTCAACACCTCCGACAGCACAAAAGAGGGCAACTGCTCCATCGAGCACCCTCAGTGACCGTTCCACTTCAACGGTAAAATCGACATGTCCCGGTGTATCAATAATATTGATCTTGTAGTCCTGGTTTTTATATTTCCAGAAGGTGGTTGTAGCAGCAGAAGTAATGGTTATGCCTCTTTCCTGTTCCTGCACCATCCAATCCATCTGTGCGGCTCCATCGTGTACCTCTCCCATACGATGGGTAATACCACTATAGAAGAGTATCCTCTCCGTGGTGGTGGTTTTTCCCGCATCGATATGAGCCATGATACCAATGTTCCTCGTATATTTTAAACTCTCTTTCATGAATGATGCATCTTCACAGATCTATTTCAATCGATTAAAACCGGAAATGTGCAAATGCTTTATTCGCTTCTGCCATTCGGTGTGTATCTTCTTTTTTCTTGAATGCTCCACCCTCCAGGTTATAGGCAGCAACGATCTCAGCAGCCAGTTTATCACTCATCGACTTGCCGCTTCGTTTGCGGGCGAAGAGGATCAGGTTTTTCATGCTGATGGATATTTTCCGGTCGGGTCTGACTTCCAAAGGAACCTGGAATGTTGCGCCTCCTACCCGGCGGCTTTTAACCTCCACATTGGGTGTAATGTTTTCCAATGCTTTTTTCCAGATCTCCAGTGGAGTTTTTTCGGCATCTTTAACCTTATCTCCAACAATATCGAGTGCTTGATAAAATGTTGAATAAGCCAGGCTCTTTTTACCCTCTAACATCAGGTTATTGACAAACCGAGTTACCAGTGGATCATTGAATTTGGGATCCGGCAACAGAATTCGTTTTTTAGGTTTGGATTTTCTCATTTTACATGCTCCATTTTTCGATTACTTCCTGGGTCTTTTTGTTCCATACTTCGATCTCCTTTGTGTCCGTCCATCCACACCGGATGTATCCAGTGCACCACGGATCAGGTGATAACGGACACCAGGCAGATCCTTTACCCTGCCACCTCTGATCAATACGATGGAGTGCTCCTGGAGATTATGTCCTTCTCCAGGTATATAGGCATTCACTTCCTTCTGATTGGTCAATCGTACCCGCGCAACTTTTCTCATCGCTGAATTTGGCTTTTTGGGTGTGGTCGTATAAACACGCACACACACACCTCTCCGCTGCGGACAAGAATCCAGAGCAGGCGCCTTACTTTTATCGATAAGCTTCTTTCTTCCTTTTCGAACTAACTGTTGTATTGTCGGCATAAACAGTATGATTTACGTTAAAAATCTACTTTTTCAAATCGGTGTGCAAAGGTATTCTTTTTTTTTAAAAAACAACAATGAATAAAGATTAAATTTTCCCCGTCACCGCCGCGGTAAATCATTTTCTATAAATCATTTTCACCTATTGCAGGTATATAAAAAATTATTACTTTTGGGGCGCATTTTAAACCGGGTAGCGCGAACAAAAATTATAATATATAAACTGAAAATCATCGTGATAAAATGAAAACTTATCAGACTGATCAAATTAAAAATGTTGTTTTGTTGGGAAATTCAGGCTCTGGGAAAACAACCCTGGCAGAGGCGATGTTATTTGAAGGTAAAATCATTGAAAGAAGAGGGGCTATTGAGAATAAAAATACCACGTCCGATTACAATCAGATTGAACAAGAAAACGGTAACAGTATATTTTCCACCGTGCTATATACCGAATACCAGAACCAGAAGGTGAATATCATCGACACACCGGGATTGGATGATTTCGTGGGTGGGGTAATATCTGCCCTCAGGGCTACTGATACAGGGATCCTGTTGATCAACGCACAAAACGCCATCGAAGTCGGAACCGAAATTCATTTCAGAAAAGCAGGCGAGGTTGACAAACCCCTTGTTTTTGTTGTCAACTCGGTTGACCACGAAAAATCCAATTTTGATAAGACCATTGAAATGGCGAAAGAACGGTTTGGGAACCATGTAACTGTCGTTCAATATCCTGTAAATGAAGGAACTGGTTTCAATGCATTGGTGGATGTCCTGAAAATGAAAATGTACAGGTACCCTTCCGA
>Ga0315547_1000308_pt1 | contig 51248 bp, 51 predicted proteins | sample SalMarSW160240MG_2_FD_202542 | JGI IMG/M metagenome (GOLD analysis project Ga0315547, IMG submission 202542) | Salt marsh sediment microbial communities from the Plum Island Ecosystem LTER, Massachusetts, United States - Salt Marsh Sediment SW1601-240 ...
ACCAAGCACCAAATAACAAATAATATACAATGACCAAAATTCAAAATTCTAAACCATTAAAAGAAAGTTGTTTTGGTCATTCAGCCATTGAGGTGCAACCATATGGGGAGTACGCTTCGCGTCCGGAGAATTTATTTGTTATTTGGGATTTGGGATTTGGGATTTTCTTGTGCGGAGTGCGAGGTTTCAACAACCGATCCCTGGCGACTGTTTATCAAAAACACAAGTCCCTGCTAATTCGCAAGAAGATGTATAGGGGCTGAGGCCTGACCAGTGCTGGAATGTCAATCTCGGCGGTTCTCTGACTTCGGTTGGAGAGCTAACTGAGTGAAGCACCAGTGAACGTCGGCGGTAACTATAACCGTCTTAAAGTAGCGTAATCCCTTGCCAGGTAAGTTCTGGCCCGCATGAAAGGCTTAACGACTGGGGAACTGTCTCAACGAGGTGCTCGGTGAAAATGCAATACCGGTAAAGATGCCGGTTACCTGCGGCTAGACGGAAAGACCCCGGGAGCTTTACTACAGGTTCCTATTGGGTTATTGTTTTGGATGCGTAGCATAGCGGGGAGGCTTTGAAGTCCTAATTTCGGTTAGGGTGGAGCCGCCAGTGAAATACCCGTCTTTCAAAATGGTGATTCTAACTCCGCTTCTCACTTGCGTTCGGAGCAACTCGACACCAATGAAGCATGAATTAGCACCAATGACACGAATGATTTATTAGTGTAATTGGTGTTTTACTAGTGTATTGGTATCGTGTTTAGCGACGAGCGGAAGCGAGGAGCGGAAGACAGTGGGTGCTGGGTAGTTTCAGTGGGGCACTGGCCTCCTAAAAGGTAACGGAGGCGTTTATAAGGTCGGCTAGCTCCGGATGGAAATCGGAGTGATCGGGCAAAGCCATAAGCCGGCTTTACTGCAAGGCGAATATGCCGCGCAGTTGCGAAAGCATAACTTAGTGAACCGACCTTGGTTTTTAGAATCGAGGAAGATCATCAGATAAAAGTTACCCCGGGGATAACAGGCTGGTAGCGCTCGAGAGTTCACATCAACAGCGCTGTTCGGCACCTCGATGTCGGCTCACCGTATCCTGGTGGTGGAGAAGCTGCCAAGGGTTTGGCTGTTCGCCAATTAAAACGGTACGCGAGCTGGGTTCAGACCGTCTATATGGCGGCTTGTCGCCGCAAGGCGATTAGCAAAACCGACTAATATCGATGAAATCCTATTTGACTTTCAACCTGTCATATGATAGGATAATATCGAGGGAAGCCATAATGCCTAATTCTTTTATGAAACTTTCTAATCAACAAAAAGCTTATATTGCAGGATTTCTTGACGGTGATGGAAGTATTTATGTGAGACTGAAACCTAATTCCACTTATCGTTATCAGTTTCAGGTTTCACCAGCAGTTGTATTTTATCAATCACAAAAAGAGAAATCTCATCTCCACTGGTTGCAGAAAACAATTGGTATAGGTTATATAAGAAAGAGAAACGATGGAATTATAGAGTATATTGTAGGGGATATAAAAAGCTTGAAAATGTTAATCAAGAATTTGTTGCCTTATTTGCAATTAAAGCAAAGGCAAGCAAAACTGATGTTAGAAGTATTGAGACTGAAAGAAAAAATAAAGAGCGGAAAAGATTTTCTGCGATTAGCTAAAAGAATTGATGAATTCCAAAAATTGAATTATTCAAAGAAACGAATTCAAAATTCTTCAAAAGTTGAGAAAGTTTTAAAAGAAGAAGGATTATTGGCCCCGTAGAGACTTGATCCATAATGGATCGGATGGAGGTTTTAACCCTTCATAATACGTCGGTCCCCAGTCCCAGTTTTTGTAGAACTGGAGCTGGGTGGTGATATAGTCCATACATTTAGTAATAAATGAGTTATATGCGTGAGACAGGTTGGTCCCTATCTGCCGCAGGCGTAGAGTCTTGAGGGGAGTTGGTCCTAGTACGAGAGGACCGGACTGAACAAACCTCTGGTGCACCAGTTGTTCCGCCAGGAGCATTGCTGGGTAGCTAAGTTTGGTACTGATAAGTGCTGAAAGCATCTAAGCACGAAGCAGACCCCAAGATTAGGACTCTCAAATTCCTTGTAGACCACAAGGTTGATAGGCTGCAGGTGTAATGGCAGTAATGTCTTTAGCCGAGCAGTACTAATAATTCATTATTTAAGTTGAGGGATGTTTACATCTTTCAATATTACCCTCCAAAGTTTTGCTTAAGTTTTAAAAATCGTACCCAGTTCTTGGGGGCTATACTGGTATTGCTCCACCTGTTCCCATCTCGAACACAGAAGTGAAATATACCAAGGCCGATGATAGTGCATTAGCGCGAAAGTAGGAGGCCCCCGTGAATTGAGTACGATTTTTATTTTACTTCAACGCGTGTACATGACGAGATACATAGGTAACACCCAGAATATCAGGAAAAATGTTGAATTTAAGTGATTATTCAAGTTATCATAGAGAGGAATTTATCACTAACCTAGAGGAATATGGCTTTCATATCATTGAGGACCTTGTTCCTCTCTATTTTGAAAGAGCCCTTTTATTTTGCTTTGGAATTGAAAAAGTAGTAATATAAGAAAATGACAAAGAAAGGTAAAATATCATTAATAGCACTTGTTATTTTAATTCTCGTATCTTTCAATCTCTTTCAAAAAGATGTAAGAGGTTTTTTTTATAAAATCTCTTCACCCTTTCAGAGAGTTTTTTGGAAAGCAGGGGATAGAGTTTCTGATTTTTTTAAAGCCTTGGTTTTTGTTAAAGATTTAAAGCAAGAAAACAAGGAACTTAAAACTGAAAACCAGCAGTTGCTATCTCAATTAGTTGAATTAAAAAACCTTGAAAAAGAAAACCAAATCCTAAGGCAGGCTCTGAATCTTGACCTGGAAAAAGACTTTAAATTAATCCAAGCCCAAATCATAAGCAAGGATATTTCCCAAGACATTATTTTAATTAATAAAGGCTCCGAGCAAGGAATAGAAGAGAATATGCCGGTTATCACTTCTCAAAAAGCGCTTTGTGGAAAAGTGAGCGAAGTTTACAATAAATTTTCCAAAGTTGTTTTAATTTCAAACAAAAAAAGCTCTTTTGACGGAAAGGTTTTAACAGAGTCAAAAGAGATATCTGCTTTAGTGAGTGGAAGGGGTGGTCTTAATGTTTATCTGGAACTTATTCCACAAGAGGAAGAAATAAAACAGGAAGATTTAATAATAAGCTGTTGCTTGGGAGGAGTTTATCCGGATAATCTTTTAATAGGAAAAATCAGCAAAATAAAAAAAGGCGACACAGAACCGTTCCAAGAAGCAGAAATTTCCCCCTTCTGCGTTATCAAAGAAATTGAAGAATTGTTTATCATTTCAGAAGTCTTTAAGCCTACAGAATAGTCAGTAGGTGTAAAATGTTTCACGTTTTATAATTTATGAGTTTTAGAACTATTTTCTTTTTAATTTTTCTTTGTTATTTCAGTGTTTTATTTCAGACAAGCCTTTTATTTCATTTTAGCATTTGGGGACATACTATAAATTTTATCTTACTTTTGGTGATTTTACTAAACCTGTTTGAACCACCTGAACAAAAATACGGAATTCTTACTGCTTTTATTGGCGGATTTTTTCTTGATATTTTTTCTAACGGAATTATTGGTTTCTGGATTCTAGCCTTACTTGTCCTGTCTTTTTTTATAAAATTAGTTTTAAGAAAATATGTTAAAATTCCTACACCAAAGAAGATCATCTAAAAAGAAAATTCTTCCCGATATAGAGCCACAAGAGGTTTTCTTAGATAGTTTAGCTAAGAAAAAAGAGGAGGAGTTTGGTTTTTCCGAGAGGAAACTGGAAACCCCTTTGTTAAATAAAATTCTTCTGTCATTTTTTTTCGGAATCTCAATTCTTTTTTTTGGTATAGCTGTTAAAAGTTTCCAGCTTCAGATTTTTCAAGGAGAAAAATTTAGAGCCTTTTCCCAGGGAAATTGGCAAAGAATCTATTTCATTAGGCCGGAAAGGGGAGTGATTTACGACCAAAACGGAGAGCAATTAGTTTTTAATCAGCCTAGTTTTGATTTGGTTTGCGACAAAAGGGATTTGCCTTTTGAAAATGAAAAAAGAAACAGAGTAATAAAAGAAATTTCAGAAGTAATTAATGAAGATCTAAAAGGTCTGAGGGAAAGGATTCAGGAAAATCAAGATTTTATAGTTCTCATTAAAGAAAATCTTGATCACGAAAACTTAATCTTGCTGGAAACCTTTTTGGCTCAAAAAGAATCAGATGATTTTGCTTTCAAAATTGAAGAGAACACTTTACGCGAATACAGAACAGGAGAAAAAACCGCTCACTTACTTGGTTATACTGGTAAGATAAACAAAGAAGAACTTGCTGCTTTGGGAAATTATTCAATTGCCGATTATATTGGCAAAGGCGGGGTTGAAAAATCTTATGAGGAGCTTTTAAGGGGACAGCCCGGAATTATCCAAATAGAAAAAGACGCTTTAGGCAGCGAAATATCAGAAAAAACTGTTTCTTTGCCACAGCAAGGAAAAAATCTGATACTTTGGCTTGATTTAGGTCTTCAAGAGAAAATTATTGAGCAACTGCATAGAAGCGCTAAAAATGTAGGAAGTTCAAAAGCAGCAGCGGTAGCGATTGATCCAAAAACAGGAGGAGTATTAGCTTTGGTAAGTATTCCAGGGTTTGATAATAATCTTTTCTCTCAAGGAATTTCAAAAGAATATTACGAAAAAATTAAGAAAGATCCATTAGACCCTTTTTTTAACAGAGCGATTTCTGGCCAATACGCTGTTGGTTCTACTATTAAGCCCCTAATTGCTTCTGCGGCCTTGGAAGAGAAAATAATTTCTCCGGAGAAAAAGATTAATTGTAAAGGCCAGATTGAAATTCCTCATCGTTATGATCCGGAAATTACTTATTATTTCCGGGATTGGACAACTCATGGCATTACCGATATGAGAAAAGCAATTGCTGAATCTTGTAATGTTTACTTCTATACTATTGGCGGAGGTTACAAGGATCAAGAGGGACTTGGTCCGTCAAGAATTAAAAAATATCTTGAGCTTTTTGGCTGGGGAAGTTTAACAAATATTGATTTGCCGAACGAAGCGCAAGGATTTATCCCCTCGCCGCAGTGGAAGGAAAAAGTCAAGGGAGAACCTTGGTGGGACGGAGACACTTATCATCTTTCAATTGGTCAGGGTGATATTTTAACAACACCCTTGCAAGTGGCTTCAGCTTTTTCAGTCATAGCTAATGGCGGCAGGCTTTTAGATCCGAGAATAGTTAAAGAAATTAAAGACCAGGGAGAAGTTGGCGTTAGAGTGTTGCGGGAGGATTTTATTGATCCAGAAAATCTACAAGTTATTCGCGAAGGAATGAGAGAAGCAGTAAAATATGGTTCTGCAGTTTTATTAAACAGCCTGCCAGTTACTTCCGCAGCCAAGACTGGTACTGCCCAAACACCCAAAGCAAATCATTATCATAACTGGGTAACAGTTTTCGCGCCTTATGAAGACCCTGAAATAGTTTTAACCATAATAATTGAAGATGTTAGAGATATCCAAGCCGCTGTGCTCCCAGTTGCCAGAGAGGTTTTATCATGGTATTTTTCACAATAGATATTACTTGTCTGATGAAGTCCTGTCTGCCAGACAGGCAGGATTAGCGAAGGCAGGGTATTATATTATGGGATTTATTGATTCTTTAATTAAAGATCGATGGCTAAAAACTCCAAGTATTATAGACGCTTTTAAAAAAATCAAAAGGGTGGATTTTATGTCTGAGGATAGTAAGGACTTAGCTGATTTAAATGAAGCTCTGCCAATTGGGTATGGTCAGACAATTTCCCAGCCATTGGTCGTCGCTTTTATGCTGGAGCAGTTATTACCTAAGCCCGGTGATAAAATTTTAGACATTGGAAGTGGTTCTGGCTGGACCACAGCTTTAATGGCTGAAATAGTGGGGGACAGGGGAAAGGTTATAGCAATAGAAATAATTCCAGAGTTAAAAGAGTTTGGTCAAAAAAATACAGCAAAGTATAATTTTATTAAAAAAGGGATTGCAAAGTTTATCTGCGCCGATGGTTCTAAGGGTTATAAAAAAGAAGCGCCATTTGACGGAATCTTGGCTTCGGCGAGCGCTCACCCCGTTAGAAACTTTGTTTCTAACGGGGCTCGAGAGCTTCCAACAGCCTGGAAAGAACAATTAAAAGTCAAAGGTAGAATCGTTACTCCAATTAATAATTCTATTTGGAAATTTGAAAAGAAGAACGAAAACGAATTTGAAGAAAAAGAATTTCCTGGATTTGCTTTTGTGCCACTCGTTCATGAAACATGAAATATATTAAAACAATATTACTATTTTTTATATTATTTCTTGTTGTTTGTTGCTTATTGTTTGCTTGGGGTATTTATTTTCCGAAATACAACCTAACAACAGAAGAAAAAAGCTTTGTTATTGAAAAAGGTCAAGGTCTTTTTGATATTTCCAAAAATTTGGAGAAAAAGAATCTAATTAAAAACAGGATTTTTTTTAATGTTTATGGAATTTTAACAAGAAACATAAAATCGCTTCAGGCCGGAGAATATGAATTAAATCCATCAATGAGTATTCCAGAAATTGCCCAAAAAATAATTTCCGGTCAGGTTATTAAAAATACTATTACTATTCCCGAGGGCTGGAATTTAAGGGATATTGGCTGGTATTTTGAAAGCAAAGGAATGTTTATGGCAGAAGAGGTGTTTGAATTAGCTGGTTTCCCAACAATAGACTATAATAAAGTGGTGGACTTGCCAGAACCAAGAGATTTTTCCAATAATTATGATTTTCTAAAAGACAAACCCAAAAATATTGGGCTTGAAGGATATCTTTTTCCAGATACTTATCAGTTAAATAAAGGAGATGAGCTGGAAAGTATTATCAGGAAAATGCTGGATAATTTTGACAAAAAGATGACACAGGATTTACGAGAGAAAATTACTAATCATGGAAAAACAATTTTTGAAATAATAACAATGGCTTCTTTAATAGAAAAAGAAGTAAGAACAAAACAAGATAAAGAAATTGTTTCAGGAATTTTATGGAAAAGATTAGAAAACAGTATGGGCTTGCAGGTTGACGCCACCATCAGTTATATTACTGGCAAGAAAACAACAAAAATTTTCAAAGAGGAAACACAAATTGATTCTTTTTACAATACTTACAAATATCCGGGCTTGCCATTGGGTCCGATTTGCAACCCGGGCATTAAAAGTATTTTAGCTGCGTTGTATGCTAAAGATAGTAATTACTGGTATTATTTATCAGTTCCAGAAACAGGAGAAACAATTTTCAGCAAAACCTTAGAAGAACATAATATTGCTAAAGAGAAATATTTAAGTAATGCCACAATCAACTAAAAAAATCGCAATGGTTATTGCTTTTAGGGATTTTCGGGATGAAGAGTATTTTATTCCTAAACAAAATTTAATTCGGGCTGGTTTTTCAATTGCCACTGTAAGCAGCGCTGCTGGTGAAGCTATTGGGGCGAGCGGGGGAGAGGCCCAAGTTGATATTTTAATTGAAAATCTCAATGTTGGCGATTACGACGCAGTTTTATTTATCGGCGGACCAGGAGCTTCAAAATATATTAATGATGAAAAGTTTCATCAAGTTGCCAGGCAGACAATAACGGCTGGAAAGGTTTTGGGAGCAATTTGTGTTGCTCCAACTATTTTGGCCAAAGCTGGAGTTTTAGACGGAAAAAAAGCAACAGTTTGGTCAAGTCCAATGGATAAAGGACCTGTAAGGATTTTACAAGAAGGCGGAGCGGATTATCAAAATGAACCAGTAGTTGTTGATGGAAAAATTATTACAGCAGACGGTCCCTTAGCGGCAAGCCAGTGGGCTGGGGAGATAATAAACCTGTTGAAAAAATAAAACGCGCTTGACAATTTTTTGAATATGATTATACTTAAAGTATAATGGAAAACTTCAAAGAAATTTTAAAAGAATACAACGAAGATGTAAAAAGACATATAGATGTCGCAAAAGAAGATTTCGATGATAAAATTCAGTTATTAACTGAAGGCCAAGAGGGAATTCGAGAAAAATTAGATTCGCATGATGTTAGATTTACTTCCATTGAAAATAAATTAGATTCGCATGATGTTAAACTTGCATCAATGGAAGGAAATATTGAAATCATTAAAAATGACATTGAAAAGGAAAGTTGATATTGAAGATTTTGAACAATTAGAGGGTAGAGTAAGAATTTTAGAAACAAAAGTTAAATAATAAAATAGCCGTAGACAGTAGGCTTTTTAAGTAAGTCCTACCGAGGTAAATCAAAAGTTTTTTGATTTTGTCTGCGGTAAAGCAGATTTTTTATTAAAATGGCTAAAACAAAAGAACAAAAAAAAGAACTTCTTAAAGACTTGGAAGAAAAAATAAGACAGCAAAAATCAGTTGTCTTTATTGGTTTTAAGGGAGTTAATGTTCATGATATTTCTGAATTAAGAAATAAGGTTAAAGAGGTTGGCGGTGAAATAAAAGTAGTAAAGAAAACTTTGGCCGATAGAGCTTTTAAGAAAAATGGAATAAATATGAATGTCAGGGCTTTAGAGGGAGAAGTTGCTCTGGTTTTTGGTCTTAAAGAGGATATTTTACCGATTAAATTAGTTCATCAAAAATCCCTTGAATTAGAGGGTCTTAAAATTTTAGCTGGTATTTTTGAAGGCGAGATTATTGACAGGGAAAAAGTTATAGAGATTGCCAAGCTTCCGACTAAAGAGGAATTACTAAGTCGTTTAATTCAAGTTATTTCCAGCCCTGTTTCAGGATTTGTAAATGTTTTACAGGGTAATATTAAAGGTCTAATGCGTGTTTTAACAAACGTTAAGAATTAATTTTAAAATATTATGGCAGAAGAAACAAAAAAAGAAGAGATTAAACAAGAAGCTCCAAGAGAAGAGCCCAAGGCTGAGGAAAAACCAAAAGAGGATTTGCAGGAAAAGGAAGTTGAGGTTCCAACTAAGTTTAAAAAATTAGTTGGAGAGATTGAAGAAATGAAAGTAGCCGAATTAGCTGAATTGGTTAAAATTTTGGAAAAGAAATTTGGAGTAAGCGCTGCTCCTGTAGCAGTAGCTCCAGGAGCTCCCGCATCCGCTGAAGCTGCGGCGGGCAAGGAAGAAAAAAGCTCCTATAACATTGAACTTCAATCAATAGGAGATAAAAAGATTGAAGTTATTAAAGCTGTTCGTGATGTTACTGAAAAAGGCTTAAAAGAAGCTAAAGATTTAGTTGACGCAACAGATTCAGGTCCTCAGGTTATAAAAGAGAATGTCAAAAAAGAGGAAGCTGAAGAAATCAAAAAGAAATTTGAAACCGCCGGCGCAAAAGTGGAGCTGAAATAGATATTAGATATTGGATAATAGATATTGGATAGTGGATAGTGGATATTAGATATTAAACAAAACGGGTTTAGGTCCGACCTAAACCCGTTTTGTTATTGAGTATAATTGGCCTTGTTTGTAGTTTTATAATTTAATTTGGAAAATGTTATTTTCGTTCAACAGCCAAATAGTTTTTCCGTCAGCAGAGATTTCAAAGTCTTTTAAATCATCAAATTTTTCGCTGAATATTTGTTTATAGATTTCCCCGGCTTTGGTTAGAATAATTATTCTATTTTGGCTCGGTTCTAAAAGATAGAGATAAGGGAGAGTAGAACTTGTTTTAATTTTGGTGATGTTTTCAATTATGGGAAAAGTGTTAATGTCTATGGTTTCTTGATGGGCTGCCAAGCGATAGCGATCAATAGAGTTGTTTTGATTTAAAACCCAGATTGAGCCGTCAATTATCATTGATTTTGCCTTAGATAAATCTTGTTGAGATTTGAGCCAGTTCTTGGCAGACCCCCAAAGCAAGTTAGTAAAATGATTGTATTTTATAATCTGCTCTTTTTCTTTGTTTAAGCAGTAAAGATTTGAATTATAAGAGGCAAACTCATCACAGGTAAATCCTGCGAATGGTTTGTCAATATTTATTTCTGACGACCATTGATTTTCAGATAAAATAATAAGGTTATTGTTTTCCAAAAAGAATAGAACAGACGAACCAAGGAGAACAGCGAACTTAATATTCTGGGGGGCCTCAAGGGTTCGGCCGGTTTTCGTTTCATAAACTTTATTTGAGCCGGGATTATAGAAATAGAAATTATTTCCATTTGAAATAAATCTTTGAGGATTAAAATCTGTGTTTAATTCAACAAACAATTCCTGCTCTTTGATTTCAGCCCGTTTATTTAATTTATTTAATTCGCTTTCAATTTTTTCTTTTACAATAGCTAATTCTTTATTTTTTCTTTTTTCTTCAGCAAGAGGAAAAACCATTTGCCAGGCTTCCAGCAAAAATTTATTTGCCAAGTTCTCATCTTTTATTATTAATGCGCTTTCAGCTTGATCTATTTTTGTTTGTGCATTCATTAATGTTTCCTGAATTTTTTGGTTTTCTTTTTGAGTTTGTTTATCCAATATCATAAAGCCAAAAGCAAGAATAAAAATAAATCCGCAGATTAAAATTATATTCTTTTTTCTGGTTATTAGTTCAATTTTCTTTGGACTGGGAATAAATCTTCTGAATTTATTTTTTAATAAAGAGATTGATTTTTTGGGAGTTAAGAAGTTAAATATTTTTGAAAATCGTGAATATTTTTTAGAAACTTTTTTCTTTTCTTTCTTCTTTCTCTTCAAAGAAGTGAGCAATTTGATCGAGATACGGCTTGAAACTGATTTTTTAAAATTATTTATTTTTTCTGATACGAGAACTTTTAAAAGCTTTGCCTTTTTTGGCTTTTGAACAATTATGGGCAGCCTTAACTTCTCGCTTAAGCTTTTTTCTGATAAATCAATTGCTAGACAAATTCCAGAAGTTTCAGAAAGTTCTTTTTCTCTTGATTTCAAAACTTTTTTTATTGATTTCTCGCTAAAATCAGAAACTTTAGCTAAATGTGAAAACAGATTCTGACCCCCTTTTTTATAAGCCTTATCAAACACAGAAAAAATATCTTTGCTTAAAACCAAAAGCCGGTCACCTCTGTTTAGCTGTCCGGAGATAATATTGCCAAAAGCTTTTGGCGGGTATGGGTCTATATTCTGAAGCTCTACATCATGGCTGATGTCTATTGTTTGTTTTCCCCGCAGTAAAAAAAGCTTGTGATCGCCAGCTTTGGTAAAATTAAGTTCAATGGAGTTGGTCGGAGAATTAAGGCCCAAACATAATATTGTTAAATTGAGGTTTCCCAGCCAGGCAACATTTCCTTTGTGAGCCATTTCCGACAGAAACTTATTAGCCTTTTTCAGGCTTTCTTTAAGAGCTTTTTCCGGCATTGGTTTGACTGGATAAGAATAATACTTGTTTTTTATTATTTGGGTCAGGTTTTCTAATAGATTAGATTTTGGGAGTGCGTTAGTAAGCTGACCGATTATACATAAATAACCCAGTTTTTTCTCGTCAATATTTTCCGGTTCAAAAATAAAGCTATCAAAGATACTGCTTTGTTGGATTTTCTTTTGGCGGGCGCTCCTGCCTATTCTTCTCACCCTTCGAATGAAAGGAGAGGGGCTTCGACGAGGCAGAGGATTAAAAAGAAATTCAAATATTTGCATATCCAGTAGCGCCCCGCAGAACAGTGAAGCTGTCTACGGGATTAGTCCGGTAGAGAGCTTTGCTCTCCTACTGGACATAGCGGTATTCTATATATTATAATGTATTAAGAGATTTGGAGCAAATATCGGGCGTGTAGCTCAGTGGTACCCGCCTAAAGGCGGTCAAAGACCTCCATTGTGGCGGGCCCGCCAACTTGCGAAGCTTGTGGCGGGGAGCACTTATTTTTAAGGACGGTTGGCTCAGTGGTAGAGCGCTTCGTTTTCACCCCGTTAGATTTTATGGGTGATTAGCTCAGTGGTAGAGTACTGCATTCACATTGCAGGGGGCACAGGTTCGAATCCTGTATCACCCACAGAAAAATCTAACGGGGCAAGTCGAAGAGGTCGCAGGTTCGATCCCTGCACCGTCCATATTTAAAATCTAACTGGGCAAGCATTGCAGGGGGCATAGGTTCGAATCCTGTATCACCCACACTCAACATCGTAAATCGGTGTTTTTTTTACACTTTTTCTTTTACAGAAAATCTGGTAAAATATAATAAGATGAATAAGATGGACCAACCAATCGCAAAAAGGCAAAATGTATATATTCAAGGTTTGATTTGGCAATTCCGAGATGTTCCCAAAAACATTCTCAAAGCTTGGAGAAATTTTTTAGGTTTTAATCTTCAGTATTTTTCAATACCTTTGCTTTTAAAGACATTGTTTTCCTATTGGCGCAACTATCAAATGTCTTACGGCAGGGGTTTTGATTTTAAGCGCTATTTTGAAGCATTCACATTAAATATAATGTCCCGTGTTTTGGGCGCTGTTATTAGATTGATTTTAATGAGCATTGGAATAATAGTGGAGGTTTTTATTTTCTTTGCAGGTTTGATTGTTTTTCTGTTCTGGATTTTTTTACCAGTGATTCTTATTGTGGGACTCATATTTGGATTACAACTTTTGATTTAAGAATGTTAAGGCAAAAGGAGCTTAGCTTAGCTTAGCTTAGCTTAGTTTAGCTTATTTTATTGTAAATTATAAAAAACAAAATGTAATAGATATATGGCGATAGCAATATATCTATTACATTCCTAATTTGTAGGAACTATGCATTTTAATATCCAACACACAGCAATATTCAGAGCAATAAAACTGGAAAAGTATTTTAAGCTCATTAAATCAGTCAAAATGGTGTTTTTGGTTTTGTTTCTTATTAGTTTATTCTTGTTTTTATATAAGCTCTCTTATGAGCCTTTTGCTGATTTGTCATATAATTGGTTGGGACTAACTATAATTTTTTTAGTCGGAATGATTGTGTGTTGGTGGAAATTACTTTTCTTTAATCAAAAAATCAAAAATCCTCAGCTTTTAATGAGAATTGAACAAACTTTTTCCCAGCCTGAGAAATATAATTTAGCAGAGTTTCTTAGTTTTGAATCAGCCAAAGCAATCTGGGAGGCGTTTAAGTTCGCTCAAAAAAAAGAACTTTCTCATATTCCTCCCGAAGCTATTTTTTATTTTTGTTTAGAAACACAACCAAAACTTAATTTCATATTCTCAAGATGTCTTTTGAGCATAAAGAAGATTAAAATAGAATTAAAAGATTATTTAAACGGATTAAGGGGCGAGCTTTTCCGCCGTGAATTATCGGAAGATTCCCAAAACCTTATTTTAGAAGCTGGGAATGTTGCCAAACAAAGAGGTAGAAATAGGATTAAGCCGGAAGATATTATAGTTGTTCAAAGCAAAACAGATCCTGTTTTCAAAAAACATTTGATTGTTGCGAATCTTAAATACAATGATATTGAAAATTTGTCTTTTTGGCTGGAAACCATAGAAAAAAGAATAAAAGATAGAAAAAGGTTTTGGTCAAAAAAGAATTTAGCCAGAAAACAAACTCTTGGAAAAGAGTGGGGGGCAGGGTATACTCTGACACTGGATAGATATTCAATTGACTGGACAGAAGCGGTAAAACAAAGAAGGTTCGGTGATATTATTGGTCATCAAAAAGAAATAGAATCAATAGAAAGAGTTTTAGATCGCTCGGAAATCAACAATATTTTATTGGTTGGAGAGCCTGGTTCGGGCAGGGGAAGTATTATTCAGGCTTTATCGCGAAGAATTCTTTGGGGTAAGAGTATTTCTAGTTTGAATTACAAAAGGGTCGTTGAGCTGGACATGGCTTCCTTGATTGCCCAAACCGAGGGTTTGGAGGAAACAGAAAAGGCTTTGGATAAAATCTTTCAGGAAGTGGTTTCAGCTGGAAATATTATCCTAATTATTGATGACTTCCACAACTATATTTCTCATTCTGCCAAGCCGGGTGTTCTTGATATTTCCGGCATTATACTTAGTTATTTAGATCTTTCCAAATTTCAGATTATTGCCATTACTGGTCCGTCCGGCCTTCATAAATATATTGAGCAGAACCCGTCAATTTTGGCTCTTTTTGAACAAGTTGAAGTTTTGGAGATATCTCCGGAGGAAACAGTGGTTATTTTGGAAAATACAGTGGCTTGGTTGGAAAAGAGGTACAAAAAATTCATAAGTTATCAGAGCATTAGAGAAATAGTTCATTTTTGCCAACGTTATATGCCTGTGATTCCTTTTCCAAAGAAAGCGCTTGATCTTTTGGACGAAGTCTTGGTTTATATCAAGCAATTCACAAAGGACTATATTGTTCTGCCAAAACATGTGGCAAAGATTGTTTCGGAAAAAACACAGATTCCGGTTGGCAAGATTGAACTAAAGGAAAAGAAGCTTTTATTAAATTTAGAGAATTTAATTCACAAAAGAATTGTTAATCAGGATGAAGCAGTAAAAGAAGTAGCCACTGCTTTAAGGCGCGCTCGCACCGAAGTAACAACTAAGATGGGTCCTATTGGAACTTTTCTGTTTTTGGGACCTACGGGAGTAGGTAAGACCGAGACTTCCAAAGCCTTGGCTCAAACCTATTTTGGATCAGAGTCCAAGATGATAAGACTTGATATGTCTGAGTTTCAGCATACCGAAGATATCTCGCGTTTAATTGGTTCTCCGGGCGAAGAAGGGCTTTTAACAACGAAAGTAAGAGAAAGGCCATTTTCCTTAATTCTTTTAGACGAGCTGGAAAAAGCGCACCCAAATATTCTGAATTTATTTCTTCAGGTTTTGGATGAGGGACACTTGACTGACGGCTTGGGAAGGAAGGTTGATTTTAAGAATTGTATTATTATTGCAACCTCTAATGCTGGTTACAAAATAATTTTAGAAGCATTAGAACAAGGAACAGAATGGTCAAAGGTAAAAAGTAAACTTTTAGAATACCTTTTTCAAAAAGGCATTTATAGGCCAGAGTTCATTAACAGGTTTGATGCTATGGTTGTTTTTCGTCCTTTGAGCAAAAAGAATCTTTTGGATATTGCAGGACTTCTGCTTTACAATCTTCAAGAGAATTTGAAGAAAAAAGATATTGATTTTGTTGTCACAGAAGAATTAAAAGAGAAGATTGTTGAAAAGAGTTATAACCCGGTTTTTGGCGCCAGGGAAATGCGAAGAGTTATTCAGGATAAGGTAGAAAATGTTTTGGCTGAAGGCCTTTTGAAAGAAGATTTGAAAAAAGGCGATAGGGTAGAGGTTGACCCAGAGAATTTCCAACTAATAATCAGTCAATAATTTTCCCGAAGCTGTTCCTGAAGGTAACCTTCGGGAACAGGAAGGACAAACGGGGCGTAAGCGCTTGTCTTTTCTGGCGAGAGTAAGCAAGAAAAGATAGGTAAGAGGAACCGCTTGCGCCCACATTTTTTTATCCACAGGAATTTTTTCGTTTTTCGTTTTATAATAAAGATATGGAAGAAAACATAGAAGAGCCAGTTGAAGACCTTGTTTTGTCAGAAAAAGATTACGCCACATTGACCCCGAATATCCCTTTAAACAAACCTGGGGGAAATTTAATTCCTAAAATTATTATCGGAGTGTTAGCCGCGAGCGTGATTGGCGTTGGTGCTGCTTTGGCAAGCCGAGTTTTAGATCCGGCCTGGAATCCATTTCGACCTTCGCCGGAAAAAGTAATCAGCCAAATGTTCTCCAATTTGAAAGAAATAAAAACAGTTCATAGTGAATTAAATTTGTCAGTAAAAACAGATGCGGTAAAACCAGAACAGTCAGCAGTTAATTTTGTTATTAAATATAGCGGTGATTCAGATAATACTAATTCTGAAGAATTAAAGTTAGGCGGAGATTTAGACGTAACAACAGAGATGGGGGGAACTCAAATTTCTATCGGAATGGAATTTAAAACTATTGGCCAAACATTTTATTTCAGTTTAAATAAGATTCCTTTAATTCCTTTTCTTTCTCCGCAAATCACTGATAGTTTAAAAAACCAATGGATTAAATTTGACCAAGAAACCATAGAAGATTTAATAGGCGATCTTTACAGCCCGGAAATAGAAAAACAGCTTGAAGAATCAAAAAAAGAACAAGCCGAAATAACAGAAGAATTTTTAAAAATAATAAGAGAGAAAGAACTTTACATTGTTAAAAAGAAACTTTCTGATGAAAAAATTGAGGAACAAAAAACCTATCATTATTTGTTGGCCCTAAATAAAGAGGAGGCAAAAATGGCAGTTATTGAAATAATGGAGATAATGGAGGAAAAAGATTATTCTACTGCTAGTGCGAGATCGAGGGCAAAAGAGGCAATAATTAAATCTGATATAGTTCATTTTCGATCAATAGCCGAAATGATTTATATTTGGGATTCGAGTTACGCTAATTTTAGTTGCGACAACTCTGAAGTTAAGCCAATTTGCGAAACGATTAGCGAACTAACAGGCTCTAAACCGATTATTTATGCCTCTAAAGAAGATTATTGTGCTTTTGCTCAACTTCCAATCAAAGGATATTATTTTTGTGTTTCTAGTGAAGGTGCTACCCGGATAACTACTAACCCTGAAATATCGTGCTTTTGTGACGGGAAAACTTTTGTCTGCCCGAATCAGGTTGAAATTACTCAAAAAGAAAGAGAGGAATCCGGTAAAGAAGAATTTATAAAAGCTTTGAATGATTTTTTTGATGAAGTTGGTGAAATAACTGCGGAAGTTTGGATCGGCCAAAAAGATAAATTGCTTTACAGAATAGCAACAGAAAAAGAAATTGATATTAGTAAGATTGATAAGGAGAAACAAGGAATAACAAAAATTGAATTCATGCTCAACCTTTCTAAATTAAATCAGCCGGTTAAAGTTGATCCGCCAAAAGAGTACAAGGATATCCAAGATATTATAGGAGCTTTGTTAATGTCTTTAATGATGGGTTCTTAAAACCATTTCTCCTTATAATAATGTTGTTTTATCTTTCCCCTGATTTATTGAATTGAATCAGCCTATAAGGCTGATTTTAATTTGTCGCTAAGAATGCTTGTGGAAATTCTGTGGAGAAGTCCGCAGTTTTTATATTATTTTAACCTAATTTGGAGGTAAAAGGCATTTGGGATGAGGGAGTTGACTAATGTATAGGAGTGGATTATTATAAGAGAGTAGTGGGAAATTGTGGATAACTATGGGGATAACTCCCTTTTTCTGTGGATAACTCGAGTGAGCGAAGCGAACGAGACCCCGCCCTCTATGCAGTATGTATTGTCTTTATATCCTTCAAAGGAAGAATAAAAAGTTTTATATAGGTTATACCGAAAACCTGGAAAGGAGAATAAAAGAACACAAAAGAAAAGATAAGTTTAAATTAATTTACTACGAAGCTTATCGCTCCGAAAAAGCGGCCAGAAATAGAGAAAAAAGGTTAAAATATTACGGCAGCGCTTGGCGAGCCTTAAGAAAAAGAACGACCGCTTAGAGGGCGGGGTATTGCTCGGCTCACTGCGTTCGCCTCCCAATATGTTTATCGGTGAATACACATATTCAATTGATCAAAAGAACCGTTTGTCTGTTCCTTCAAAATTTAGAAGAGAATTAGGCAAACGGGCAGTGGTGACCCGGGGCATTGATAAGTGCTTAGTTATTTATCCTTTAAAAGTCTGGTCTCAATTAGTAAAAAAACTTGAAAATTTGCCTACTGCTCAGACCGATGCCAGAGAATTCGTCCGTCTTATATTATCAGGCGCCGTTGATGTAAGTCTTGATAAATTGGGCAGAATTCTAATCCCTGATTATTTAAAAAAATACTCTTGCCTGAAAAAGAATACAGCGATTCTTGGTCTTTCCAATAAAATTGAAATCTGGGATGAGACCAAGTGGCAGAATATAAAAAAGAGAACAGAAACAAAGTCGGGAGAGATTGCCGAGAGACTGAAGGAACTCGGCATTTAGAAAATGACCAATTACTAATTTCTAATTCCTAACTAATGTCCCAATGACCAAAATCCCAATGAACAAAGAGTTATTTAGTCATTAGGCATTGGGATTTGGGATTTAGTTAGTTAGAAATTAGGTCAATTAGAAATTAGAAATTTTGCTACACATTCCAGTTCTACAAAAAGAAGTTTTAGAATATCTTAACCCTAAGCCAAATGAAGATTTTATAGATTGCACTTTTGGCATGGGCGGCCATTCAAAATCTATTTTAGAAAAAATTAAACCAAATGGAAAAGTATTAGGCTTTGAATGGGACCCTGAACTTTACAAAAAAATATCAAGCGAGTCCATTGAGCGATTAATTTTAGTCAATGATTCTTACACCAATCTTGAAAAGATTGTTAAAGAAAAAAACTTTGGTCCAGTTTCCGGAATATTATTTGACTTAGGAATGTCCAGCTGGCATATAGAGCAAAGCAATAGGGGATTCACTTTTCAGAAATCAGAGAATTTGGATATGAGGTTTAATCCAAGTGTTCAGCAAATTACTGCTGAAGAAATTCTTAATCAATATACAGAATCAGAAATTGAAATAATTTTACGGGAATACGGAGAAGAAAGATTTTCTAAAAGAATTAGCCGGGCCATTATTAAAAATAGGCCCATTAAAACAACCTCCCAACTTAGAGATATTATAATCAGGTCTTTGCCTCAAAAACGGCCAAGAACCAGAATAAATCCAGCTACTCGAGTTTTTCAAGCTCTAAGGATAACAGTAAATCAGGAGCTGGAAAATTTAGAGAAAAGCTTGCTTCAGGCATTAAGGGTTCTTAAACCAAACGGAAGAATAGTAATAATTTGCTTTCACTCTTTAGAAGAGAGAATAGTTAAAAACTTTTTTAAAGCAAATAAAAACTTATTAAAAAGCTTTACTAAAAAACCAATTATACCAACAATCGAGGAGGTAAGGGGTAATCCTCGCTCAAGATGCGCAAAGCTCAGAGCAAGTATAAAATTATAAAATCATTAAATTCTTCAAGCCATTCTGTATTGCGTCCAAAAGTAGGTGTTTTGAGATTTCCAAGCCTGAACTTAAAGGTATTATGGCTTCTTGGATTTTTTTTAGTTCTTTCTTTAATGGTTTTCTATATTTTACAGTCCAATTGGATTATTCGCGAGGGATATTCGGTTGATTCTTTTCAAAGCAGACTGACAGAGACGAAAAAGGAAAATAAAAAACTAGAAATTAATTTTGTTGAAAACAACTCCATGAAAACTATTGAAGAAAGAATTGAAAATCTGAACCTTGTAGAGATTAATAAAATAAACTATATTCAACTTTTAGGGGGTCAAGTGGCTGCTAAGTGACCACGAAGTGGTCATCCTGAGGGCGGAGCCCGAAGGATCCCGAGGAATAGGGGTAATTCACGGGATCTTTCGCTATCGCTCAGGATGAAAAACTAAATGAAGACCTGGCGTTTAAACATAATAATCTTTTTCGTTTTTTTGTTCGGTGCGGCTGTAATAAGCCGTCTTATTTTTGTTCAGATTATAAAACATGATCGTTATCAATCTTTAGCCCAGGGCCAGCAGAAAATGTTTAGCGAAGTTCAAGGAGAAAGGGGAGATATTTTACTAAAGCCTTTTGATAAGTCAACTCCATATATTTTAGCGTCAAACAAAACATCATATTTATGCTATGCTTCATCAAAAGAAATAGAAAACAAGCAGGCTTATGCTCAGTCTTTAAGCGAAATTCTTGACTTGGAAAAAGATTTTATTTTAAAAGAGCTTTCCAAAGATAGTTTTTATCAAGTTATAAAAAAGGATTTAACCGAAAAAGAGCTTAGTTCCCTGGTAGAGTCAAAATTGGCTCATATCTATATTGGGGAAGAAACCAAACGTTATTACCCGAACAATTCTTTAGCCAGCCATTTAATTGGGTTTTTTGGGGGAGAGGGAATTGGCCAGTACGGCATTGAGGGTTATTGGGATGATATTTTAACGGGCAGAAAAGGATTCATTGAAAAAGGCAAAGGACCTTTAGGTTTTTTAATATCTCTGAACCCAGAAGGCAAATCAGGGGTTAAGAAAGGTTCTGATTTGCTTCTAACCATTGATTACAATATTCAGTTTATGGCTGAAAAGCTTTTGAAGAATGCGCAAGAGAATCTAAATATTGAAGAAGGACAGATTATAATAGCTGATCCAGATTCAGGCAGAATTATTGCTTTGGCTCAATGGCCCGAGTTTAATCCATGTGAATATTCAAAAGAAGAAAACCTGGCAGTTTTTCAAAATGGAGCTATTCAAAAACTCTTTGAGCCAGGCTCAATTTTCAAACCAATCACCATGAGCATTGGTTTGGAAAATGGAAACTTTACCCCTGAAAGCACTTATACTGATCCAGGAATAATAGAAATCGGAGGCTGGCCAATTTATAATTATGGTAAAAGAGTCTATCCGGGGGAAATAACAATGACTGAAGTTTTGGAAAAATCAATCAACACCGGCGCTGTGTGGGCAGAACAGAAAATTGGGCATAAAAAGTTTTTGGAGTATCTTGAAAAGTTTGAGTTCTTTGAACTAACTGGGATTGAGCTGGATGGAGAAATATTTTCTGAAAACAGAAACCTGAAAAAGGGCTATGAGATAAACTTTGCTACCGCTTCTTTTGGCCAGGGGATTGAAATAACGCCGATTCAGTTAATCAAAGCTTTTTCAGCTATTGCCAATGGCGGAATATTAGTGAAACCATATATAGTTGAAGAGGTTGTTAGCCCATCGGGCAGGATAACGAAAATAGAGCCAAAATTAAGTGAGTCTGTTATTTCCGAGAAAACAAGTTCCCAAATAAGCGCCATGATGGTTAGTGTGGTAGAAAACGGGTATGCTAAAGGCGCTCAGGTTCCGGGCTATTATGTAGCTGGCAAAACAGGTACGGCTCAGATTTCCTGGTCAGCCCTTGGGGTTGATAAATTTGGTTATTCTGATAAAACAATTCAGAGTTTTATTGGTTTTGCCCCGGCTTTTAATCCGCGTTTTTTGATTTTAGTAAAGCTTCACAATCCTGAAACTAAAACTGCTGAATACTCTGCTTTGCCGATTTTTCAGGATTTAGCAAAATATATTCTGGATTATTGGCAAATAGCACCGGATTACGAATAATTTTTAATGATACAATTTTTAAGCCTTTCTTATAAGCCATTGTTTGCTGGATAGCGCTGAGTGCCAGACTCCCCCATAGGGTTGCAATTGAAAATTTGAATATTCAATGAAGATTAGGCCTTGAAAATCGAAAATTTTTGTGCTAATATATAAAGTATCCCGCCCTCATCGTCTAGTGGTTTAGGACGCATGGTTCTCATCCATGTAACATCGGTTCAAATCCGGTTGAGGGCGCTTTTTTATTTTACCCCCAAAACTATTGACAAAAATAAGATAGTATGATATAATTATAAATGTGAGGGGAAATGGCGTCTAATGGCGTTGTAATGGCGTTTAACGGCTTCTATCTATAAATAGTATCCATTACCTTGGGGGTCTCACCTTTATCCCTCCTTTTAAAGGCCTCGCCCTGTGTGAGATAATGGCCTTGTGTCGAAAGAGATCCTCAGAGTAATGGATGTTAGTGCCTTCTGTGGTTTCGTTTAACGAGAATCCACAGAGGGCGTTTTTTTTATTATTCCCCATCACTTTTTCTTGCCAGAAAAACCAGGGCGGGGTAAAATAAAAGAATGGTTCTATAAACTCACCACAAGATAAATGTTTAAAGCTTTTGAATTTGAAACAGATAAAAAAGAAATTTTAGTCGGCGTTATTGCTGATACCCATTTGCGAGTCAACCCAACAGCGAGCCACAACGGCGGCGGATATCAAAAGGCTCTGGAAATATTCCGAAATAATAAAGTTGGCCTGGTTAGAAATTTTACATCCGAGCAGGTCTTAAAACAGAATAAAAATCAACATAAAGCAATAGCCAAAAGAAAACCCATAAAATCAAAAATTTCTAACGGGGTAGATTTAATAATTCATGCTGGAGACATTGTGAGCCTTGCTGGATTGAAAGATTTAGAAAAAATCGCTCCGGTTTTTGCGGTTCAGGGCAATAACGATCTGCCAGAAATTCAAGAAAAATATCCAGCAATGTTATTGCTCAAAATTTTCAATTGGAAAATCGGAGTTCTTCACAGCTTAACCAATGTACTTGGTTCTTTTCTGGGAAGAGAGGCGGCTAAAGCTAAAGACTTAATCAAAGAGCATAAGTTTGATATTATAATAAGCGGACATACGCATCGTTCTTATATTAAGAAAATTAATAATGTTTTGCTAATTAACCCTGGTTCGCCCAACCAGCCGTTTTTGAGTAAAGCCTCAGTAGCGATTTTGAGAATAAGCAAAGATTCTTACCAAGCGAAAATTATTTATTTAAGATAAACGGCCTGAGGCCTCTCCTCGGGCAACTGCCCGAGGACGGGCTTCGGCTAACTTTCGTATATGAAAAAAACTATTTGGCACAGTTTAGTTTTCAAAAGAGCGGTTGATTATTTTAATAGTGATATTAAAAAGGGTTTTTCTGAAAAAGAGGTCAAAAAACGGAAGAAAAGATTTGGTCTTAATAAACTTCCGGAAGAAAAGCCGTTTTCAAGTTTTAAGATATTATTGGAGCAGTTCAAAAGCCCGTTGATTTATATTTTAGTTATTGCCGGAGTTATTACTTTAATATTAAACGAGTATACTGATTCTATTGTTATTTTTGGAGCTGTAGCCCTGAATACTATTGTTGGTTATTTTCAGGAAAACAAGGCTTCTAAAGCCTTAAAAGCCTTAAAGAGGGCAGTTGAATACAGGACGCGGATAATCAGGAGCGGAAACATTAAACTTATAAACTCAGAGGAAATCGTGCCCGGAGATATTTTTATTTTAAGGTCCGGAGACAGAGTTCCGGCCGACGGAAGAATTATTGAATCTAAAAATCTTAAAATTAATGAAATGGCATTAACGGGCGAATGGCTTCCGGCTAAGAAATTTAACAAACCGCTTAATAGGGAAACTCCATTAGCTGATAGAGATAATATGGTCTATATGGGCACAATTGTTGAAGACGGTAGAGCCAAAGTCGTGGCCGTAGCTACTGGTTCAGCAACGGAAATAGGACAGGTGGCAGAGCTCGTCAGGGAAACAAAAGAAGAAAAAACTCCGCTTCAGAAAAAATTAGCCCATTTTGCCAGAATTGTCGGCCTCATTATCCTTGCAATCACTACTATTATTTTTATTGAGGGAATAATTACTGGAAATAGTTTTTTAGAAATGTTTCTTATTGCGGTGGCAGTTGCAGTGGCTGCTATTCCAGAAGGTCTGCCCGTAGCAATGACTGTAATTTTGGCTTTGGGCATGCAGAGAATTTTGAAGAAAAAGGGATTAGTAAGAAAACTTTTAGCAGCCGAAACATTGGGAAGTACTTCTATTATAGCAACGGACAAAACAGCTACCCTTACTGAAGGAAAAATGAAAGTAAGCGAAATTTTGACCGTCCAAAAGATATTAAAAAACAGGAAAGACAAAAAAACTAATTCTTTAATCTTAGAAATTGCTGTTTTGTTAAATGAGGCTTTTGTGGAAAATCCCCAGGATTCTTTGGAAAAATGGGTTGTTCAAGGACGGCCTACTGACAAAGCTCTTCTTTTGTCCGGAGTGGAGGCGGGCATTGACCGAAACAAACTAAAAAAAGAAATGAAAATAATTGAAGAAAGTCCTTTTAATTCCATTAATAAATTTGCTTTCGCTGTTTATCAAAAAGAAAAAGAAAAACTTTTATACGCTTTGGGCGCTCCTGAGAAAATCTTGGACTTCAGTAAATTCATTGAAATTAAGGGCAAGAAGCAAAAAATAACAAAGAAGCAGAAAGAGAAAATAAAAAAGGTTTTGGATAGTTTAACGGGCAAAGGTTTAAGAATAATCTCTGTTGCCTATAAAAAGAGTTCAGATTTGAAAAATAAGATGGAGGATTTAACTTTTTTAGGACTCGTTGTTTTAAAAGACCCATTGCGAAAAGATATTAAAGAAGCTATTAGAATATGTCGACAGGCCGGAATGAGACCCATTATTGTTACCGGCGATCACAGATTAACCGCTAAAGCCATAGCCGAGGAGATCGGTTTTAAAATTAAAAAAGGAAATATTGTTGAAGGTAAAGATTTAGATAAAATGACAGATAAAGAATTTGAAGAAAAAATAAAGAATATTAAAATATATGCCCGGGTAGAGCCGCGGCACAAAATGAAAATTATAGAAGCTTGGCAGGAAAAAGGAGAAATAGTGGCAATGACCGGCGACGGCATTAATGACGCGCCAGCTTTGAAAAGGGCTGATATTGGCGTGGCGCTCGGCTCTGGCACCGATGTTGCTAAAGAAGTGGGGGATTTAATTCTTTTACCCGACAGTTTTAATATTTTAGTGGCAGCAGTTGAGGAGGGAAGGGCGATTTTAGACAACATCAGAAAAGTTATAACCTATTTGCTTTCTGATAGTTTTAGCGAGGTGATTTTAATCGGCGGGGCTTTACTTTTCGGCTATCCTTTGCCGCTTTTGCCAGCCCAGATTTTGTGGGTCAATTTGATTGAAGACGGTTTGCCTAATATGGCCTTGGCTTTTGAACCAAAAGAAAAAGATTTGATGAACAGAAAACCAATAGGCCGCAAAAGTCCCTTGTTGACCAGGGAGATGAAAGCAATAATTTTTATTATAGGGGTTATCACAGACTTAATACTTTTAGGATTATTTTTCTTATTGTTAAGCAAGACTAATAATATTGTTTATATTAGAACAATGATATTTTCTGTTCTAACAATAGACTCTCTGTTTTATGTTTTTTCCTGTAAAAGTTTGCGTCGCAACTTATGGCACATCAATCCTTTTTCCAATAAGTTTTTAATTGGAGCTTGGGCAATTGGAATTTTAATGCTGGTTTTAGCCATTTATGTTCCTTTATTCCAAACTATTTTAAAAACTGTTCCGCTTGCATTTACTGATTGGCTGATTATTTTATTTCTTGGATTGATAGAACTGATTTTAATTGAATTTACCAAATATCATTTTATCACGACCAAGCAGGATACGAACTAGCATCAATTTAGCAGAGCCAATTTGAGTCATATTCAAGGCGCGAGGAGTGAAGTGTATCCTCTGGGATACATAAGCGACGAGTCCCCCCACTTAATCTGTACAGATTAAGTGGGGGGACGAGCAACGCAGAAGATGGCTCAAATTGGCCTGCCCAAAGGGAAGGCAAAGAATAGGCCAATTTCTTCGTTACTCCTCCTTGAAGTATTATTCTAATACTCCTTCGTCGTCGTGCCAGGTGCTCTCTCTGTAAACATAACACTGTACTGGCCAGAGAGATTTTTTCTTCTGGCTAGGCGCGAGGAGAGAAGTGTGCCTTTAGGCACATAAGCAACGAGTAACAACGCCAGAAGGAAAAATATCCTGGCCCCTTTGGGGAAGCTCAAAATTAAGAGATCTCTGTGTTGCTCCTCCTCAATGTGCTTTTCAAGCACACTTTCGTCGTCGCTCCTTGACCTCGCTTAATTTTGAGCTTCCAGTCCAATGTTATATTCGCAGATAGAGCACTAAACTTGACCTATTCTTTACCTTCTAAACCTTGATGTTAGTTCGTATCCTGCTGGGCTTAAAAGAATTTGTGTAACCATTCAATAAATTTAGAGTTATATTAAATTTATAATACTATGATTTTATTCTATATCATCATTTTCATTCTTTCCTGCGGGCTTCTTTACTGGTCTGGCAGATGGATGGTTGGAAGCTTAGTTAGAATAGCCCGTTTTTTGGGCTGGCGGGAGTTTGTTGTTGCTTTCTTTACAATTGCTTTGGCTGCGACTGCCCCCAATATTTTTGTTGGAATTTCTTCTGTTATTCATAGTATTCCAGAGCTTTCTTTTGGTGAAGTTCTTGGAGGAAATGTTGTGGACTTAACCATAGCTGTTGCTTTAGCTGTTCTGGTTGCCAAGGGTTTGCCGGCTAAAAGCCGGATGGTTCAAACGTCTTCTATTTTCACAATGGTAGTGGCTATTTTACCTTTGCTTTTAATATTAGACGGTGTTCTTGGAAGGGGAGACGGTATAATTTTAATTCTTTGTTTCTTTTTTTATGTTCTTTGGCTTTTTTCTAAAAAGGAAAGATTTACTAAGAAATATAACGAAGACGAGATGGTAGTTGTAAAGGGATTTAAAGTTTTTATAAAAGACTTAGGGAAAATAATTTTTGGAGTAGCTCTTTTATTGCTGGCAGCAGAGGGAATTGTCCGCTCATCTATATTTTTTGCCGAAAAGCTTAATCTGTCTTTAGTTTTAATCGGGCTTCTTATTGTTGGTTTAGGCAATGCTCTGCCGGAAACTTACTTTGCCGTTATTTCTGCTCGGAAAAAGCAGACTTGGATGATTTTGGGTAATTTAATGGGCTCTATTATAATGGCATCTACGTTGGGCTTGGGAACTGTTGCCCTGCTTTCTCCGATTAGGGTTATTGAGTTTTCTCAGTTTGCCGTTGCCCGTTTTTTTCTTATAGTTTCAGCCATTTTCTTTTTCTTATTTGTGCGCAGCAACAAAAAAATAAGCAAAAAAGAAGCTTTTGCTCTTTTGGTAATCTATTTCCTATTTATATTAGCCGAAATCCTGTTGAGATAGAAAGAGCAGAAAAAAAGTAAGCTTTTGAGAAATAAAAAGAGGCAAGCGTCCTATCGGGCGCTTTTTTTATTGACGAGGGTTGTTAAAAATGCTAATCTATAATAATGCTCCGCAGAGAAACCCCGCGCCAATTCCGCTTCGCGGAATAGTAAGGGGCTGTGCTCAATGCGGTCGCTTCGTTTTGTAAACTATTTTCGAAACAAAGCTCCGTAGCTAGCTTTGCTCTGCTACAGGGGTTCTTCTACGAGGAATGATTTCTCTAACTACAATTCTTTTGATTTTGGTTATTTCAGCTTTATTGGTTGTGATTTTGCTTTTGATTAGAAAAAACTCGGAAAGGCCGACTAGTGATTCTTTTTTAATGCTTCAGGACCAGCTCAATAATATCAGCCGGGTTATGGATAATAAAATCTCTGAGCAGTTTGGCCAGAGCGCCAGGATTATTCAAAACGTAACCGAAAGACTTACCAAGCTTGATGAAACAAATAAGCAGGTAGTCGGATTTGCCGAACAGCTCCAGTCTCTCCAAAATATTCTCCAAAACCCAAAACAGCGGGGAATTTTGGGCGAATATTACCTGGAAGAGCTTTTAAAAAATGTTTTCAGTCCCAGTCAGTATCAGATGCAGTATCAATTTAAAGACGGTCAGATTGTTGACGCAGCGCTATTTGTCCGCGACAACAAAATTATTCCCATTGATTCAAAGTTTTCTTTGGAAAACTACAACCGGATTATTGAAGAAAAAGATCCGGTTCAGCGAGAACAGTTGGAAAAAGTTTTTCGCCAGGATTTGAAAAATCGGATTGAGGAAACAGCCAAATATATCCGACCCAACGAAGGAACTTTGGATTTCGCTTTTATGTTTATTCCAGCCGAAGCAGTTTATTATGATTTATTAGTTAATAAAGTTGGGGCAATTAAAAGCAACACCCGGGATTTGATTGATTACGCAATTAGAGACAAGCATGTTCATATAGTTTCTCCCACTTCTTTTTATGCTTATTTGCAGACCATTATCCAGGGCTTCCGGGCTTTTAAAATTGAGAAGTCAGTTCAGGAGATCCGAAAAAATGTGGAGATGCTAAGCCGTCATTTATTAAGTTATCAAGATTATTTAAGACGGCTTGGCAGTAATCTCGGTACTACTGTTAATGCTTATAACTTGGCATCTAAAGAGTTTAAAAAAATTGATAAAGATGTAATGAGGGTTAATGGTGGAGAACCGCAGATAGAAATTCAAGAATTAGATAAACCATCAGTAGAATAACATTTGACATTTGACATTTGACATTTGACAGCTTGTCAACTGTTAATAGTTATTTGTCAACAGAGCTTGTGTTAGCAATTATAAAAACCGGGGGCAAGCAGTATAAAGTTTCTCCTGGAGATAAGATAAAAATTGAAAAGATAAATAATGGCGTTGGCAAAGAAATACTCTTTAGCGAGGTTTTGTTATTAGAAAAACAAAGAAAGCTGGAAATTGGAACTCCTTTTGTAAAAGGGGCTAAAGTTACTGCTAAAATTTTATCACAAGGAAAGGGAAAAAAAGTAATTGTTTTTAAATATAAGCCAAAAACTCGGTATAAAAAAAAGAAGGGTCATAGGCAACCCTTTACCGAGGTTGAAATAGTCAAGATTATAAATTAACCTAATTATTCTAATTGACCTAATTGATCTAATCAATACCCAATATCTAAATCCCAATACCCAAAACGCTTTTAGACATTAGACATTGAGATTTGGGGATTGATTAGAATAATTAGAATAATTAGAAATTAGAATAATTCTATCTTCGGCTCTTTAGAGCCGAAGATAAGGTTTCTTCGTCCGCATATTCCAGTTCGCCGCCCATTGGAAGTCCGCGTCCCAATTTAGTAATCTGTTCAATGACCGGCAGGTTTTTTTTCAATAATATTTCTAAATAATTAGCGATCGCTTCGCCTTCAGTTGTTGAGTTGGTTGCAATAATAATTTCCTTAAAATTAGCGCCCTCAAGGTTAAACTTTTGAGGGTTTTTTATTCTTTCTATTAATTCAATAATCCTGATTTTTTTTTCTAATTCTTGATTATTTCTAATGTCAAACTTGGATAAGCTGTTTCCCAAAATAAAATAAAGCCCCTTGTAATTCTGAGTTTTTTCAATTGATTCCAAATCAGTTTCTTTTTCCACCAGACAAAGCATGGTTTTATCGCGAGTCGGGTTGGAACAGATTTCACAGAGCTTATTATCATTTTGAAACGGCTTAAAGCAAAAAGAACAGAGCTTTATACTTTCTTTTAATTCTTTAATTCCCATAGTTAATTCATCAATTTTTTCTTGCGGCAGTTTGATTAAATAAAAGACAAAGCGAGCCGCTGTGCGAGGACCCACCGTAGGGAATTTAACAAACAAATTAATTAATTTTTGAATAGACTTGGGAAACATTTTACTTTTTTAATCGCTGCCTTGAGGAGCTTGCATTTCGGTTTTTTCTAAATTCCTAAAAGAAACTCTCTGTTCATCAAAATACAGTTCAATTTTGCCAACTGGTCCATTGCGATGTTTGGCTATAATTATATCAGCAATATTTTTCCGCTCAGTATCTGGATTATATCTATCCTCGCGGTAGATAAAAAGAACAACATCCGCATCCTGCTCAATTGCCCCGGTTTCACGCAAATCTGATAATCTTGGAATTTGAGGGGACCTTTGTTCAACTGCCCGGGAAAGTTGGGAGAGGGCTAAAACGGGGATATTGAGTTCTCGAGCCAATCCTTTCAAAGATCTGGAGATTTCGGTCATTTGTTGAACCATGCTAAAACTTGGGGTCCTAGATTCCATCAGTTGTAAATAATCAACAATAATTAGACCGAGTCCTTTATCTGCCTGTAATCTCCGGGCCATTGCTCGCATTTGGAGAATGTTTGAAGTTGCAGCATCATCAATATAAATTGGGGCTTCGGACAAAAATCCCAAAGCTTGCTGAATTCTTGCAAAATCATTATCTTCGCCTTGGTTAGAAAGCTTCCCCGTTCTTATTTTCCATAAATCAATACTGGCTTGGGACGCAATTAATCTGTCAACTACTTGGTCTTTAGACATTTCCAGGCTAAAAATTCCAACCGGTAGTTTTTGGCGGATTGCAATATAACGGGCTATGTCAGTAGCCATAGCGCTTTTTCCCATTGATGGCCTGGAAGCCAGAATTATCAAGTCTGATTTTTGAAATCCAGCCAGAATATTATCTAAATTAGTAAAGCCGGTTGGGGTGCCGCGAAAAGAACCAGCCCCTTGTTTTGCTAATTCTTCAATTCTTTCAAAAGCTTCTTCAAGGGTTTCTTTTACGGGCACAAATTTTTGAGTTAAAGAGTGCTGAGCAATACTGAAAACTTTTTGTTCTGCTTTGTCCAATAAAACATCAACATCCTCGCTTTCATTATAGCCCATAACCCCGATTTCCTGACCGATGCTGATCAAATCCCGTAGAATTCTTTTTCGCTGGACAATTTTAGCGTAATTTAAAATATGAAGCGCAGTTGGAACAGAATTGACCATTTCAGTTAAATAAGCATTGCCGCCAATTTCCTCTAATTTGTTTTTTTCTTTTAAACGGTTGGCAACAGCCAGTAAATCAATCGGTTCGTTTTTTTCAAATAAATCAACCATTGATTGATAAATTTCCTGATGGATTTGTTTATAAAAATCCCTTGACTGTAAAAAATCAACCACTTTAATAATGGCTGATGTATCCAGCATCAAAGAACCAAGCAGGCTTTGTTCCGCTTCAACGCTCTGGGGAGGAATTTTTTCAGTAATTTCAGGATTGTTATTCATCAGTTATAGATTATCAGAAGCCAGGTGGGCTGTAAAGATTGACATGTGAAGAATGTGGGTATAAAACAATGTCCTGTTGCCTATCAACGAGACATTGGACGGCTGGACATTAAAAAAATGATGGGAGATTAATCTTGTTTTATGATTGACAAGATTGTAAAAAGGAGTATAATATAGACAAAAGAAAAGGAGAGCAAATTAATAATTGAATAGAGAAAAGGAAGGAGAGCAAAAATGAAAGGATTGATTGGAGTTGTAGGATTGGGTTTTATTCTTGTTTTTGGTTTTTCTGTTTCTCGCGCTGAAGTAGCTAAAAAAGCTGAAAAGCTCCAGCATAGTCTGACCGAAAATCTGCGAAAGGCCGGTCAGGAACTTTTACAGAATCAAGAGGCCAAACTTCAAGGGCTCAAGGAAAAGATTGACAAATATATCCAAGAGGAGATCTCCAAGGACAATTGGGTAAGTGGAAAGGAAATAAATGCCTTGCGGAAAGAAATTAGAAGATTCAACAAGGAAAAGAAAAGAGCAGATAAGAGATTAAGAATCTATAACCTTAAAACGGCAACGACTACCATTGATAAAAGGTCAGAACAAGTGCTTTCAGGGTATATAATCAAAGACAGGGATGGCAAGATAAGAAAACTCTTTGCTGAATTAACCGGCAAAGACCTGCCAGTGGGACGTACTATTAATTGGACTATCACCATTTTTGGTACATTTCTCATATTTGTTGCTTTTATGTATTGGTTTGTCTACAGAAAAGACACCAATGGCGAAAATATCTGTATAATTAAAGGGATAGTCCTTTTCGCCATCGGGGTACCAAGTCTGTTATATGGGGTAGGAGTTCTTTGACCAGCTTTAAACCACAAACGCCTGCGAGCTTTCACGGCCCGCAGGCGTATTTTTTTCCAAATGTCAATTGTCAAATGTTTTTTACCACCGGACCATTCGCACTATCTTCAACCCTAAATCCCTGTTTTTCAATTTGCTTGCGGAATTTGTCAGCTTCAGCCCATTTTTTCTGCTTTCGCAAGGACTCGCGCTTTTCTACCAATTTCTTAACGGAACTAGGGACAATAAGTTTTTTCGCCTTTGCTAAATCCAAGCCCAAAATCTTATCCCAATCAATTAGGATTTTTTTCTTGTTCCGATCTTTAACTTTTTTATCTTTAAGCAATTGCCAAACAACACTAATTGCCTGGGGCATATTCAAATCATCATTTACAGCTGTCAAAAATTTCTTTTTATATTTCTGATCAATTTTTCCGCCAGCACTTTCAAAACCAGCAACCTCGTCATAAAGTTTATTCAAAGCAGTTTGCGCGCCTGCCAGTCCTTTCCATGTAAAGTTAAACGGAGAACGATAATGAGCTGTCATATATAAATAACGCAAGGCCAAGGGAGAAAAATCCTTTTTCTCAAGGTCTGCCAAAGTAAAAAAGTTTTTCAGAGATTTGCTCATTTTTTGTCCTTCAACTTTCAAAAACCGGGGATGAAACCAGTATTTAACAAATTTTTTGCCAAAAGCCGCTTCTGACTGAGCAATCTCGCTTTCGTGATGAGGAAATATATTATCTTCGCCGCCAGTATGGATGTCAAAACTCGGACCCAGATATTTCATACTCATTGCCGAACACTCAATGTGCCAGCCCGGGAATCCGCGTCCCCAGGGAGAATCCCATTCCATCTGCCGTTTAACGCCTTTGGGCGTTAATTTCCAAAGAGCAAAATCTGCCGGATGCTTTTTCTGGGGATTTACTTCAATCCTGGCGCCAGCTTTCAAGTTCTTTATGGTGTTGCCGGACAATTTTCCATATTTGGGGAATTTCTGAACATTAAAATAAATACCGTCGTCAATTTTATAGCCGTATCCTTTTTTGACCAGAGTTTTAACAAGCCCAATCATTTCTTTAATGTGGTCAGTCGCTTTGCAAAGAACGTCAGGTTTAATTAGATTTAATTTTTCTCGGTTTTTAAGATAAATCTTGCTAAAATATTCTGCGATTTCCCAAACAGTCTTTTTCTTCTGATTGGCGCTTTTTTCCATTTTATCCTCTCCAGTATCGCTGTCAGAAGTTAAATGGCCAACGTCGGTAATATTCATCACCAATTTCACCTTATAATCATTGTATTCCAAAACCCGGCGCAAAACATCAGCCTGTGTATAATTCCAGGCATGGCCGATGTGATCGTAATCATAAACAGTGGGACCACAGCTATACATCCCAACCCGGCCATTTTTAAATGGTTTAAAAACCTCTTTTTTTCCGGATAAAGTGTTATAGAGTTTGAGCATCATTTTAATAATTGCAAGTGAGGAGAAATGAAATAATTTATTCTTGCATTTCGACCGAACACAGTAATTATGTAGATAGCTTACTATCTCCATATTATCACTTTTTGATTTTTTGGGAAGGCTATGCTATGTTAAAATAATGAAAAAACAAGACCTAATTTATGCCATCTTTCTTTCTGAAGCAATGGCTTGGATTATTCTGGGAATCTCTGGCTACATTGAACTGCCAGTCGTAGTCCTCAACTGGGTCAAGTTTTTCCCAATAATATTACCCATTTTATCAATATTGGGAATAACCGGGAGTTGGTTGATTGCTAAGAAAATTCCAGTAATTTTCCAGATTGCCAAGTTTCTTTTAGTCGGAGCTTTTAATACTTTTGTTGATCTCGGCTTGCTCAATTTGTTAATGTGGATTTTTGCCGCAACATCTGGATGGACTTTTTCTTTTTTCAAAGCTATTTCTTTCAGTATTGCCGCAGTAAACTCTTATTTCTGGAATAAGTTTTGGACATTTAAGAAGAAAGAAACAAAAGCTTCGCCAAAAGAGTTTTTAAAGTTTTACTTAATCACTGGAATTGGATTTTTCCTCAATGTTACAATAGCTTCTTTGGTTGTTAATTTTATTGGTCCTCAATTCGGAATTATGGAAAAAGTATGGGCAAACATTGGAGCAATAATCGCAGTAATTATTGTTTCTACCTGGAACTTCTTAGGCTACAAATTTATCGTATTTAAGAAATAATGGTTAATTTAGTTTTATATCGTAAATATCGTCCGAAAACATTCGCAGAGGTTATTGGACAGGAGCATATTATTCAGACATTGACAAATGCCATTTCTTCTGGTATTATATCCCATGCGTATTTGTTCTCGGGACCAATGGGAACGGGAAAAACCACATTAGCCAGGCTTTTAGCCAAAGCAGTCAATTGCCAGAATCGCAAGGACAAAGAATTTGAACCCTGCAATCAATGTTCATCTTGTTTAGAAATAAATCAGGCTCGTTCAATAGATTTAATTGAGATTGACGCAGCCTCCCATCGTGGAATTGATGATATTAGAGACTTAAGAAATGGGATTAGAGTTGTTCCGACCAAATCAAAGTATAAGGTCTATATTATTGATGAGAGCCACCAATTGACACGCGACGCAGCCAATGCTCTTTTGAAAACATTGGAAGAGCCGCCAGCTCATGCTATTTTTATTTTAGCAACAACAGAAATTCACAAAATGATTCCCACAATTCTTTCCCGATGCCAGCGATTTGATTTTCGAAAGCTCACATTGTCAGAGATTATAAAAAGACTGGAAACAATCTGCAAAAAAGAAAAATCCAAAATTGAAAAGTCTGCTCTGGAAATTATTGCTTTGAACTCTAGAGGTTCAATTCGTGATGCTGAAAGCCTTTTGGATCAGGTTTTGACTTTTTCCGGAACAATGGACCAAAAAGAAATTAAAGCAGAAAATATAAAGGATTTGCTGGGATTAGTGGAGATAAGCGCTATTCAGAAATTCATTGATTTTATGAGTCAAAAAGATAAATCCAATGCCCTTTATTTTTTAAATGAAATTACTGAGGCTGGTTCTGATTTACAGGAGTTTACCAAAGCTTTAATTAATTATTTGAGACAGGCATTAATTTTTAAATTAGTCTGGGAGAGTACGGATAAAAGCCATGCTTTAAGCGGTTCAACCTTGTTAGAAGACGATACCCGCAAAAACAAGGGTGATAATGAGAAAGATAGATGGCTTTTTAACGGCCTTCTAACGGGTTTGACAAAAGAAGAATTTGAAAAATTAGAACAACAGGCGGAAAAATTTCCAAGCAAAGAACTCCAACGCATTTTAGATCTTCTATTGGAAGCGGAAAACAAAATGAAATATTCGCCAATACCACAGTTGCCATTAGAACTGGCAATAATTGAGGCAATCGGAGAGTAATTCCGGGATCGTCTAATGGTAGGACAACAGCCCTTGGAGCTGTATATCTTGGTTCGAATCCAAGTCCCGGAGCAGGCATCTGCTCGGTTCAAGCGACCGAGCCGCCTCAAAAACACTTCTCACCGGGGCTGTTTTTGTTTATAACCGCAACGGTTTTTGGGAGTCCAGATCCCATCTGTTGATAACTTTTACCCCGCAAATTCTGGCCAGAATCTAAATAATATGCATTTGTGGATAAGTGCGTTTGACAACCGACCATTTGGTCGGTTATTATATTATAATAATATGAAAAACGAAGATGTAACCAAAAGACAGAAAGAAGTTTTAAAAATCATTTACGAGAGTTTAATAACTGCTGGTTTTCCGCCATCATTTAGCGAGTTGAAAGAGAGATTAAAAATTTCTTCTAATCAATCTCTTTTAGATTTTTTTTCGATTTTAGAAAAGAAAAATTTAATCAGCAGAGAAGAGGGTTCTGCTCGCGGTATCAAAATTCTTAAAAAAGGATACAGGGCAATAAATGCCCGTCCCTTGGCACCCGTTGTGGGTATCACTTTGGCAGGCAGTTTTACCGAAGCCATAGAAGAAATAGACGCCTGGCAGCCGCTATCAAAAGATGTTGAGACTATTGCCGAAGACGTAATGATTCTGCGCGTTATGGGGGATTCAATGATTAATGCTAATATTAAAGATGGAGATTTGATTTTATTTAAAAAAACAAATGAGTTTTCTTCCGGCGATATAGTTTTGGCTCAAACGCCAGACGGAACGACAGTTAAGCGATTTATTTCTCAGGATAAGCCGCCCTATAAATTTCTAAAACCTGAAAATCCAAAATATCCGATGATTCCTTTTACCGACCAAATGGAAATAATCGGCAAGATGGTCAAAAAAAATAACCCAATTCCGGAAAAAAATAAGAAAAAGATAGAGGCACAAAAACCATACTACGAAAAACCAAGATTTAAACTTTATCAAGCCAACTGTTTAGACATCCTCGCCGATCTTCCAGAAAATTCAGTTGATATGCTTTTTGCCGATCCGCCCTATCTTTTATCTAACGGAGGTTTTACTCTCCATGCTGGGCGGCGCGTAAGCGTTAATAAGGGAGAGTGGGATAAGAGCGGCGGATTAAAGAAAGATTTTGAATTTCATCTTGGATGGATAAAAGCCGTAAAACGTATTTTAAAGCCTAACGGTACGATTTGGATTAGCGGAACTTACCATTCGATTTATCAATGCGGTTTTGCGCTTCAATCCGCCGGATTCCATATTCTTAATGATATTTCATGGTTTAAGCCGAATGCTTCTCCGAATTTAAGTTGCCGTTACTTCACCGCAAGTCACGAAACTTTACTTTGGGCGCGCAAAGATAAAAAATCAAAACATACTTTTAATTATAATTTAATGAAAAATGGTAATTGGTCAGAGGATCGTCTTAAAAAACCGGGGTTTCAAATGCGTTCAGTTTGGGCAATAGGAACACCGAAAACAGTTGAAAAAAAATTCGGCAAACACCCAACACAAAAACCTGAAGACTTACTAAAACGAATTGTACTTGCGAGTACCAATAAGGGCGATTTAATTCTCGATCCATTTACTGGAAGTTCAACGACTGGCATCGCTGCTTATCTTTTAGGACGACATTTTATCGGTGTTGACACCGATCCGAAGTTTCTGGATTTATCAATAAAACGGTTTGAGGAGTTAGATAAAAACTTAAAAAATAAATTAAAATAATTTTATGAAAAAAGGTGGCATAGGTGGTGCTAATACAAAAACAGGACTTTATTTTGAGGGTAAAGTTAATTTTTTGACTTTCATAGCAAAACAACAAAATTATAGTATAAAAGGAAACACGATTTTTTATAATGGCGAAAAAGTCGCCTTGTCTTTTAAAAAATATGGATTATATAAATATTTAGAGCAGAATGGAGTAGATTATCAAAAGATTATTTCTAAAAGACTTTTACCTGATGATGCGATATTTGTTATTGTCAACAATACTCTATTCATCCTTGAAATCAAATTTAAAGAGGTGGCTGGTTCTACCGATGAAAAATTACAAACCTGTGATTTTAAGATAAAGCAATACAGAAAGCTTTTATCACAATTGAATATTGAAGTACAGTATGTTTATATTCTGAATGACTGGTTCAAAAAACCAGAATATAAAGATGTTTTAGATTATATTATTTCAATTAGTGGTTGCTCATATTATTTTAATTATTTACGACTGCAGAAAATAGGATTGCCCATACCAAGATAAGAAAAAATTTAAGTCAGTTTTCACAAATAGAAAAAATAGTGTCAACTCTATTTTCAAAAAAATAACTGAACAAAAAGCCCACCTCCGAGAGGGTCAAATTTTTACAAATTTTGAGAGAGTGTTACACCATTAAAAAATAATTTATAATACCAAATGGGCACTACCATTTAAAAATTATCCATTTCTATCTATTGCAATATGCTTAATCACAGCGAACTATATACAAAAGAATTAGAATATGTAAGAAAAACAGGTGCCATACTAAGAAATGTTGTAGTGCTCTCTGCTATGATTGAAGCTCATATAGTATTTTTAGTTAGTAATTTTTTAGAATAATAAAATTTATGAGGAAAGCTGACAAGGATAAGGAAAAATCAGACCCTAAAAAGAAAAAAGCAATAGAGAAAGATTTCCAATTGAAAAAACAAAAGACAATCACACAAATATTTACCTTGGCGGATACGATGGTAAAGTGTCAAAATAAGATGTGCAGTAAAGTAAAAAAGAAAAAATCGCTGGAAGGACGATTTTTTGATATAATGAAATAATGCAAAAAGAATTAAAAAATTGTGCTTTTATAGATAGTCAGAATGTTAATCTAGGAATTCGCGAACTTGGATGGAAATTAGATTTTAGAAAATTTAGAATTTATTTAAAAGAAAAATATGCCGTAAAGCAAGCCTATCTTTTTATCGGTTATTTACCCGAAAATCAGGATATGTATAATTCGCTTCAAAAATACGGATATTTATTAGTTTTTAAACCAGTGCTTAAAAGTAAAGATGGCGAGGTAAAAGGCAATGTTGACGCTGATTTAGTTTTATAGGCAATGATTGATTTTGATAACTATGATAAAGCCGTTATTGTGACTAGTGATGATGATTTTTGTTGTTTGGTTAGATATTTTTATAATAAAGGAAAATTGTTAAAGGTACTGAGTCCAAATCGCAAAAATTGTTCTATCTTATTAACCAGGGCAGCGAAAGAGAAAATTGATTTTATGGATAGTATTAAGATAAGATTAGAGTATTTAAAATGAAAAAGCACCGCAGAGGGACAGAACCCAAAGAAGTGCTTTCTTGTCATGATTCTATTATAAGTATAGCAAACTGAAAATATTTGTCAATAGTTTAATTGGGGATAACCCCCCGCCAGCGCCTTTGGCGCGGGCAGTGAAAATAAACTTATGAAATTTTCTGTTTCAAAAAATAAATTAAAAGAAAATTTATACAGCTTTATGCGGAGATGCCGATATCATCCGCTTAAAGATAGTTATGTCAGACCTCTATCAGCCGGCGATTATCCGCGTTTTCATTTATATATTAAAAATAAGGGAGAAGAATATATTTTTAATCTTCACTTGGACCAGAAAAAAAAGAGTTATGGAAAAGAAACAGCGCATAGCGGAGAGTATGGTGGAAAACTTATTGAAGAAGAGGTTGAAAGGATTAAAAATCTTATTGAAAAATTTAAATAGATTTTGTATTGTATTTTGACAAATAAAATCTAATTTGCTATAATTACAGTTAGTAGTCCAAATCTTTCAACAAAAAAGGAGGGAAAGATGAGGGAAAGAGCCTTGGGCCTAATAGATTTTAGATTAGAGGATCTTGAGAAAGAATTAGCAGAATCAAAAACGAGCTATCCAAGATGTTTAGTTATTAATGAAATAGGAGTAATTTGGGCAGAGAAACCAGAAAAAAGAGCAGAAGTAATTTTGAGAGAGTTGTTAGGCAGCGATTCAGATAAGGATCGGGCCTTGGCTTATTGTTATCTTTCAACTGTAGCGGCAAAAACAGAAAAAGAAACAGAGAACGCTCTTCAGAAGTTTGAAGGAAAAGAATATAACGGAGAAATTATTAGAAATGCTAAAAGGCAAATAGAACGCATAAGAAGGGAACTTGCCCAAAAGTGGAATTGAAAGGAGGAAAATGAAAATTACCGCAGCTGGTTTTATCCTTACTTTAATAAGTCTCTGGTTTGTTTGGGGTTCTTATCTTCTCCAAAGAGATAAAGATGAGGAGAAACTAAAGCATGGAAACGGCTAAATAGATTTCTCGGCAAATTGGCGGAAGAAAGGTTCTATTCCTTTCGGTTGGCTCCATATCTATGGGAAGCGCTCTGCGCTTCCCGTTTTTATTTGATTTTTAACTGGGAACATAATAAAATAAAATAATGCCGAAATTAACCAAAGAAAAACAAAAAGAAAAAGAAAACAAAAAGAAGAAGGAAGAGACTGATATTCAGCAAATAGTTAATCATTATTTTTACAGCAAGGGTTTAACATTGGAAGGAATTAAAGAAAATGCTAAAAAGAAAAAAATAATTTATTCAAGATTTACCAGGCCCGCAAAACAGCTTTTGGAATTAGCCGGCTCAGTAAAAAAAGCCAAAAAGGCAATTGACAAGGTCGCCAAATGGGCTAATTCCCGAGCTCTGGACTATGCGATTGAGACAGTTTTTAAAAAATGGCTGGAATTAGACAGATTAAAGCCAAAAGAAATTGTTAAAAAACCTTTTTATAATAATAATTCAATGGTTTGGTCAGAAACAAAAAGAAAATGGTATGTGATAACGCCGGAAAATGATTGGCTGGAATTTGCAGGCAAAAAAGAGGACATAGAGTGGCGGATAGTAAAATAGATATTTGATATTAGGCTTGTAATAGATTTTCAGATAATTATATAAAATTATAAAAATTCTATAGAAAAATTACTAAAAGGATATGATTTCGTATACTGAACTTAAAAAAGGTGTGAAGATTATTTTAGAAAAACAGCCTTATGAAATTATTGAGTCTCGTTTACTTTTTAAAGGCCGTGGGCATTCTGTCTGCCAAGCGAAGTTAAAGAATCTTGTTACTGGAAATGCTGTCTCGCGAACTTTCCATCCCTCAGACAGTTTTGAAGAAGCAGATGTTTCAGAGTTAAAATCTAAATTTATATATTTTCATAGAGATAAATATATTTTTGAACCCAGCCGCAGTTCCTCATTCGTGGAAATTGGGATTGGTAAAAGGTTTGAATTATCTAATGAACAAATAGGAGATAATTCTAAATTTTTAAAACCTAATCAAGAGGTAAAAACTTTTATTTTTGATGGGAAAATAATTAATATCTCTATACCAATCAAAATTGAATTAAAAGTTACTGGGGCTCCGCCAGGAATCCAAGGAGGCCGCTCACGACCAGGCAGTAAACTAGTGACATTGGAAACTGGCGCAAAAGTCAACACCCCCTTGTTTATTGAAACAGGGGATGTAATTCAGATAAACACAGAAACTGGGGAGTATGTAAGGAGAATTAAATAATTAATATATAATTTTGTCAATAGTGCGGGGTTTTTTATTTTATGATAGTATAAAAAAATGAAACACCGATTATTTATTGCCATTAATCTGCCGGAGGACATAAAAAAAGAGCTTGGCAAATATCAGAACAAATGGTCGGAATTGCCGGTGAGATGGGTAAAGGGTTATAATTTACATATCACTTTGGTTTTTATTGGATATTCTGATGACCAAGGTGTTTTAGAGATTTGTAATTTAACTAAAGAAATAGCCCAAAGACATAAGCCGTTTTCAATTAAATTAAATCGAGTTTGTTATGGTCCCAAGTCCAAATTCCGAGAACGCGGAACTGGGGCAGGACAAGCCCCGCCGAAACCACCGCGTATGATATGGGTAACAGGAGAATCGGTAAACGAGTTTGTTTCCTTGAAAAACGATTTGGAAAAAGAAATGATAGAATCAGAAAACATTCGATTTTCTCCAGAAAATCGCAAACCAACAATTCATATTACATTGGGCAGAATTAGGCAATGGGATTTTCGCAGAATAGAGCCGGAAGAACGGCCAGAAGTTGATGAAGAGATCGGTCTAACTTTTTCAATAGAAACAATTGAGCTAATGGAAAGCCAATTAAAAAAAACCGGTGCTGAATACGCGGTTTTAGAGTCATTCCAATTAGGCGGAAAAAATTAAATGCAATAAACGCAATAGACGTATTGGTATCGCCAACAATCTTATATGGTTGATCAAGGCTTTTGGGCAAATTCCTGTTTCAGTGGAATTTTCTCTGGTTCTTTGAGAAAATAAACGGCGCACACGGTTGAGATAGAAGCGCCTATAAAGCCGAATAATAAGTCGTCAACAGTATCAAATTTATCTGATATCATGTTGCCTACATTAATATAGTCAATAAAATATTCATAAAACTCCCACAAAACAAGCCCCATCATTGTTATAGCTAAACTAAAAATTATTAAAAACTTAAGGCTTAAATGCCAGTTATGTTTGTTCTGTAAATATTCAAGAATCAAATAAATTATCAGACCAATTGTTAATCCGCCGATAAAATGAACAACCTTATCATACCAGAAGACATTTTCAAAAAAACCAAAATTATTTCCAATTAATTCACCAGAAATAAGAAACATTATTATTCCGCCTGTAAGATTTCTATACGCAAGCTTTTTTCTGCTGACTTTCTCCCAAAACCACCAGCCAAAAACAGCAGGAATTAATATTACTATCCAAGGAAAAGTCAAAGGTGTTTTTAAAATTCCTACAGAATTTAAAAAAGTGTAGGCAAAAGTAGAAGCAAAACCTATTCTGATTAAACAAGATATCGCCATAGTATTATATATCTTTAATTTTATAATAAATTTTTAATGCAAGCAAGTAAAATTCACTTTATTGGAATCGGCGGCATTGGAACTAGCGCGTTAGCTCGCTATTTTCTAGAAAAGGGCTGGCAGGTTTCCGGCTCGGATTTAGTCAATTCAGAAATAATCCAATCTCTAAAAGAGCGCGGAGCGAATGTTTTTATTGGCTTGCACAAAGCCAAAAATCTATCTGAGAATACAGAAAGAGTGATTTTTAGTCCAGCGGTGAAAACACATAATCCAGAGGTAGAAAAGGCAAAAAAGCTGAAAATTAAGTGCGAGAGTTATCCTGAGGCTTTGGGTGATTTAACTAAGCAATATTATACTATAGCTATTTCAGGAACGCATGGCAAAAGTACTACTGCCTCAATGATCGGTTTGATTTTAATCAAAGCTGGATTAGACCCGACAGTGATTATCGGCACTAAGTTGAAAAAATTTAACAACAGCAATTTTCATATGGGAAAGAGTAAATACCTTGTTATTGAGGCTGATGAATGGCAGGCATCATTTTTAAATTATTACCCTAAAATAATTGTTTTAACAAATATTGAAAAAGAGCACCTGGATTATTACAAAAATTTGAAGCATATTTTGGAAACCTACAAAGAGTATATTAGTCATTTGTCCAAAGACGGAGTTTTGATAACAAATAAAGACGACGAAAACATCTCCACAATTACCCAAACTACTCGGGAAGCCATCCCGAGTAGTTTGGGGTTTTCATTAAAACAGGCAGAGGCAGAAAAAATTAGAAAAATCCTCAAAGTGCCGGGCGAGCATAATGTTGCAAATGCTTTAGCGGCTTTGGCAGTTGCTAGAGTATTAAGCATTCCTGATAAAATAAGTTTTCAAGTCTTATCTAAATATAAAGGCTCTTGGCGCAGGTTTGATGTTTCCAGAATAAAAATAAACGATAAAAATATAACACTTGTTAATGATTATGCTCATCATCCAACCGAGATAAAAGCAACGCTAAAATCAATTCGCGAAAAATACCCAAATAAAAAAATCTGGTGTGTTTTTCAACCCCATCAATACCAGAGAACCTTTTATTTGTTTGATAACTTTATAAGAGTGTTTCAGAACGCTTGCAGGGGTGAGGTTTCCTCACTTGCGCCTGTCAATAAATTAATAATCACTGATATTTATGATGTTGCTGGTCGGGAGAACAAAGAGATTAAAAAACAGATTAATTCCCAAAAATTAGTTGAAGCGATTAGTAAAGACCCGGCCTATACTCTGTCAGAGACTGGGTCTCTGCCGGCTTTGTATTTGACAAAAAATAAAATAATTACTTACTTGAAAAAAAATCTAAAGGGTGCGGAAGTGGTAATTTTAATGGGAGCAGGGGATATATATGATTTGAATTTGGAATTCAAATCGTAACCCCGCACACTAAGCAGTATATTCTGAGAATTATGAATTTGTCTTTATTTAATACCTAATTTATTCTATTTATGGATTGATGACGGCATAGGAGGCGGGGCTCTCGCTCTCTAGAAACTTAAAATTAATGTGCTCGGTCGCTCGGGTTTTCCACAGCCCTGCTTGACAAAAAGCCTTAAAAGAAAGAAAATGAAATAAGAAGCACAAAATAGTTAAAAGCTTCAATAAACCTCCCACCACCCCACACCACTTTATGCTTAATCTCTAAAGTGAGTAAGAGAGATTGTTAAAAAAGGAATTTCTCTAACCATATTTTTGTTTTTGTATAAAGTATTATAGGGTGGCGGGTGGAAAGGTCTAAAATAATAAACTTAGAAAGTATTAATATTATGAGCATTCTTTTGTGGATAATTATAATAATTGTAGTCATTATATTAGCTGTTCTTTTGGCTGGAAAGAAAAAAGGCAAGAAACCAGGTCCACCGGTACCGCCCCAGACACCTCCGCAAACACCGCCTTCTGTTTAAGAACAAAATTTAATGAAAATAATTAAAAACAGCCGTTGCGCAACGGCTGTTTTTAATTATAGAGATTGTTTTTATTTCTTGAAGTGAGTATTTTCTCTAATCGCTTTTCTGTTTTCGTAGCCTGCCCTGTCGGTAATTACCATATAACCGAATTCAGCATCGGAATTTCCATCTTTTTCCTGAACCGCAATTTCTTCCAAAGAACGGGAAGCCGCATAAAGAGAGGCTGGACCAAAAGGAGTTAAAATAACATTTAAGGGAGTAATTTCTGAAGCCACTAATCTAAAATCTTCCGGAACTTTTATAACTGCCTTGCCATGAGTTAATTTAGCAACTCCGTCAAAGTAAACTCGGGCATCCGGACCTTCAATACTTACATAATTAATCTCTTTTGTTGGATCTGTGGGATGCGGTTGAACAAAAGATTTCGGGTTAGTAGTAACAATTTCACACGCAGTAATTCTACCGCCGGTACATGCAGTACCATCCCAACCGTAATCTGATAAAGTTAAGTTTGATCCGCCATATATAGTAACGGGGCCATGCACCGCTACAAATGGTTCTCCTGAGGCTTCTCCTCCCCCATAAGGTTCTATTGTAAGGCCTTCTGCTATTTTAAGTGTTCCGGGACCAGGGGCTGATAAGTATCCCCCTATTACCGTGTCTCCCTCAAAATAACCAGCATAGCCACCACTGCCAAGACCAGAACCTAATTCTCCCGGAGCAACACTAAGGTAAGCTGTAGGTCCAGGCGAACTAAAAGTACCTCCATATGTAACACCCTCGCCGTAAACAGCAGTGTTTCCACCCCAAGCATGAATTCCATAAGTGCTGCCATAAGTATAAATTCCGGTTTCTGCCTTTGACCATTGTCCGACAGCAGGATAATCCTTTATATTTCCAACTATTAATCCCGTCCCACTTGGATCACCGCCAATTTTAGTACATTCTGTAAATGTTTCGGCGTTAGAGCCAACGCTTAGCACTGAAAAGAGGTCTTGAAGTGCTGCTCCTCCTCCCAATAAATTATTCTGAAGAATTGTGTCAAAGTCCTCCCATAATATTGTGTTATTAGTTATATTTGCAGTGTTTACGCTGTCACCATCGATTTTTATATTAGTTACGCTGTTGTCCTCCAGCATATCGGTAGTTATGCTGTTGTTTTGATTTTCATTAACAAATGTATCATTACAATCAGAGCAATTCACAGCTCCGCCTCCTCCGCTGGGCCAACTGGTTATACAATCGCCATCAATGCAATATTCAGGAGAAATGACCTTAGTGTCAATTATTAGTTGTCCAGAAAAATAACCATCACCAATAAAGAAACCACCATAGTCACCGTAGCCAATATAACCATATTTATCGCTTGTATTGAACATTCCTCCAAGCACATTTCCATAACCAATTACTCCGATATTGGGAATAATATTATCATTACTATCTCTTCCTGCTATCAGATAGTTATTTATTCTAAGCGGGCCAACTTTTCGTTGTTCTGTTGCCGAAACATTAATTGGCGCCGCTACATTATCTCCCGGCGGAGTTGCCGTTGGCTCCTGCCAACCCTGGGCTAAAACAAAACTAACCCCAATTCCCAAAACTAATCCTAAAATTAAGATAGTTGAACTTAGAGTTGCTCTTTTTTGAAAAAAAGATTTGAAAAATTTTTTGTTGAACATACTCAGTAGAAAAACTTCAACATTCAAAATAGCAGCTTATTTCACTACTTATTCTAAAAATCGAAATTCTTAGTTAAACCTTCTATTCTATATTTTACTACACAAAAGTTTTTTCAACAATTCAGTTATGCACATCTTGTTTTTTGACACTGCTTTTTCGCTTGATATAATTAAAGCATGAAAAAGCAATCACTTATTAGTATTATAATTTTAATTATAGCAAGCATTATTGTTGGTTTTTTTATTGGAAAATATCTCGGATATAAAAATGGGTATGAGCAAGCATGGGAAACAGCCAAAGAAAAACTTAGAGAGTCAAAAGTTATGCCTCCGAGTCCGGAAAAAGTATTAAGCATTGGAGGAAAAATTATTAAGGTTGAAAATAAAATAATTTATATTAAAGCCGAACCTGTGAGCATAAATCCTTTGGAAGACCAGGGACCTGCCGAAAGAAAAGTTATTATCACTGATTTAACTCAAATTGCTAAAAAAACAGCTAAAACCCCGACTGAAATTCAAAAAGAAATGTCTGAAAGAGTGAAAGCCGGAATTGTTTCTCCTCCCGAGCCGTATATAGAAGAAACTGTAAATTTTTCTGATCTGAAAGTCAATGATAGAATTTCTGTTTCTGCTCAGGAAAACATAAAATACAAAGAAGAATTTGAAGCAGAAACTATTTTCGTTTTAAAATAAAGTAAAATATTGTTTAAATTTTTATATAAATTTCGTAAACCCGATTAATCCACGGTATAAAACCGGTGATTAACGGGGTAAATCCGGCAAAAGAATTAGAGGCTTGAATTGGTTTATGTATTCGGGTTAAACCCGTTTTTTTATTTTATTTAATCTTTTTATATGAAACACAAAAAAAACAGAGGAGCAAGGGTGAAAAAAAATTGCTAATTTTGTCTTTTTATATTACAATAATAATTAGATTAAAGTCTTTTTAAAATAATGCCTGAAAGAAAATCAAAAAATATATATTCTTCTTTTCTAAAACAAAAGAATTTAAACGGAGTTTTAAATAAAATTGGAAAAGTTGTTGACCCGGCGATTAAAAAAATACTTTGCTCCAATGTTAACAAAGAAACTAAAAAGATAATAAACTATCAGGTTGAAATTGGGGGAAAAAGATTAAGGCCGTCTTTGGGCATTTTGGTTTGTCTGGCTTGTAAGGGACGAATAAAAGACATTGTTTATCCGGCCGCTGGTTTGGAAATTTTACACGAGAACAGCCTTATTATTGATGATATTATTGACCATAGTTTGAAAAGAAGAGGGAAGCCGACTTGCTGGAAAAAGTTTGGTCGGTCGGTTGCCGAATGTTTAAGCCTTGATTATTCTGCAGCTATTTTTGAGAGCGTGAAACATTCAGAAAAACCTCTTTTAATCTCAGCTATTTTTTCTAAGACTATAAAAGTTTTAATTGATGGAGAAATTTTAGATATTTTATTTGAGCAATCGGGCAGGGAAAACGAGAGATATATAACTAAACACCGATACAAAAAAATAGACAAGAAAGATTATTTTAGAATGATTAAAGGAAAAACAGCTGCTTTGGCAATGGCTTGCTGTGAGATAGGCGCAATTTCTGCCTCAGCCGCGCCCAAGAAAATAGAAGCCTTAAAAAAATATGGAGAAAATTTAGGCATTGGTTTTCAAATCGCTGACGATATTTTAGATGTTTTTGCCGATGAAAGAAAATTCGGCAAGAAAATAGGAAAGGATATTGAAGAGAGAAAATTGGGCAACATCGTAATTTATTTGGCTCTGCAGGAATTATCTTTAGAGACAAAAAGAGAGCTTTTATCTATTTTAAGAAAAAAGCAAATCAGAGACAAAGATATTAAAAAAGCTATTTCTATTATTAAAAAAACAAAAGCTAGGGAAAAAGCCATAGGTTTAGCAGAAACATATATAAAAAAAGCTAAAAAGAATCTAAAAGTCTTGCCACAGAATAAATGGACCAAAATTTTGGAAGAGCTGGCAGATTTTGTAATAACCCGTGATAAATAATATGACTAAAGTTGTTCTCGTTGATAAAAACGACAATCAAATCGGACTGGAAGACAAAGTAAAAGCTCATTTAGGGCAGGGGATTCTGCATAGGGCTTTTACGATTTTAGTTTTTAACAATAAAGGCGAAGTTTTAATTCAAAAACGGGCAAAGAACAAAATGCTTTGGCCCCTTGTTTGGGAAACAACTTGTTCCAGTCATCCGCTTGAAAACGAAACTTATGAGCGGGCAGGAGAAAGGAGATTAAAAGATGAATTAGGATTTACTTGCCCCTTAAAATTAGTTGATAAGTTTGTTTATCACTCTATTTACAAAGATATTGGCTCGGAAAACGAATTTTGCGTTCTTTTAAAAGGGGAGTATAATGGAGGTGTAGAGGTAGATCCCAGCGAAATAACTGAATGGAAATGGATTAGTCTTTCCGATTTGCGTAAAGATATAGAGGAAAGTCCAGATAATTATGTCCCTTGGTTAAAGATATCGTTATCGCTGATATCAGCGTAAATTCAGCGTAAATATCCGCGTTGAATCAGCGGACAATATGAAAACGGCAAACAAAATATTACAATTTCAAACAAAAGAACAGTTTGATTTTATAGACATCACTGATGATGTAAAAGCTTTTGTTCAGGAAGGCCAAATTAAAAATGGATTGGTTAATATTCAAAGCTTTCACACTACCGCTTCTATTATAGTTAATGAAAACGAGCCTTTGTTAATTTCAGACATAAAAAAGCATTTGGAAAGAATGGCTCCTCAGTCTTTAGATTATAAGCATGATGATTTCAAAACACGAACAGTAAATCTTTGTGAGAATGAGTGTGTTAATGGTCATTCTCACTGTAAGGCTATTCATTTGTTAGTAAGCGTTACTTTGAATTTAATTAATAATGAAGTTCAGCTTGGCCAGTGGCAGAGAGTTTTATTCGTGGAGTTGGACCGTTCACGTCCGCGAAAAGTCCAAATCCAAATCATAGGCGAATAAAAACAGGGGTAAGTTGAACTTTCTCTTATTTTCCACTGCCTTGGTTCGTTGTGGATAACTTTTTGGCATACTTTTCTATAAGGCGGTAAAATAAAAGTAGGTCGAATAGATAAAATTTAACATTTAAAAACATGAACACTATGTTAGACTTTGTCAAAAGAAATAATCTTTATATCAATGTTATTTTAGTAGGACTTGTTATTGTTTTGGGTTTGATTATTTTACTGCTTTCTTTTAAATACAGAGAAATTTCCAGCTCAATGTATGCTATAGCCAAGCCGCTGATTCAAAGGGAGGGAGTTTTAGCCTCAGGCGATGTTGGCGAAGTAATGATTAAGGACCAAAGGACTGGAGAGGAAAAAGCTTTAGTTACTGGCACTATGCCTCCGGTTATTTTCAATACCACTGGAATTATCCTTGAAGTGAACAAAGGATCTTTAAAGATTCAGGGTTCTGGGTCTAATTTTGCAGACAAAACTTCTAGAACTTTAACCGTGATTTTCACTGACTCAACTTTAACTTTTGAGAAAAATCCAGTCAATAACTATGAGGGCGGAGCAGGATTTCTACATATTTCTCCAGGAATGAAAATACTCATTGAGGGAGAAGAAAACATCAGGGGTAAAACTGAGATTCAGGCAAAAAGAATTAATATATTATAACTAATTAACCCTGTTAAATAATTTCGCCCCTGGCGAAATTGGCTGCAAAAGCAGCTATTTAACTGGATAAATAGCATAAAACTAATAACGAACAGCAAATATCCGTTATTAGTTGAAGCAAATTTATTAAATTATGACCAAAATTATGAACAAAGAAATTTCTTCAAAAACAACTGTTGTTGTTTTTGGTGTTTTAATTATTCTGTCTCTGGTCGCTTTCTATGTTTTTGCCGACTGGAATGAGCCAAGTCAAACTCCGCCTGCCGGAAATGTGCCGGCGCCAATTAATGTTGGTGATGAGGCGCAACAAAAAACAGGAACCCTTACGGTTCCAATTGTTTATGATCGCGATGACCCATCTTATTATGTGAATCCCAGTGGAACAACAATTTTTGCCGGACCAATTGGCATTGGTCCAACTAGTTCTCCAGTATATACCTTAGACGTTGCTGGTGATATGGGTGTTAGTGAAGATATAAGTGTTGTTGGATATATAAACACGAATAATATTTACAAACAAAACAACATTTCAGGGGTCAATAAAACATGCGGCGTTGGCGAACTATTAAAAGGAATACATGTTAGCGGCGGTATTGTTACTGCGGGCAAATGTTCTACCGATCAAACCGGCGGAGCCGGCGGAGGCATTGGCGGTTCTGGAGTAGGAACCCAAGTAGCTTTCTTTGTTAGTGGTTCACCCAGCACAACAATTGCTTCTGATACTAATCTTTATTGGGATGATATTAATAAGCGACTTGGTATTAAGACGGCATCGCCAGCTTATCCATTGGACGTAAGTGGTGTGATTGGATCAGGAGGATTGTTTGCAGATGGTTTAGTTAAAATGACATCATTTAAGATGTCTACGAATGCTTCTAGTGGTTATGTTTTGACTTCAAACGAGCATGGTGAAGGAACTTGGCAGCCACCTAGTACCAGCGGAGGCATTGGCGGTAGCGTTATGTATTTAAAAAGCGTCAATATACCCGAGTTTTGTCCCACTGCCTCTGGTTGGTCTCAAGCAGACTATAGGGTTATGGGTGATGATGGTTGTGGTAATGATATAAGGCAAAGGGTTTGCTATAGGACAGATAGAGCATGTCAAGTTATGTATTTACAAGGATTTTCGGTAGGAACGACACCAACGACAGGTCCACCTCCTGAGTGTCCTTCTAGTTGGCTTGAAGCAGATTATAGCAATATAGTGGAGTATTCTAATTTCACTTCGTTAAAGCGAAGAACTTGTTACAAGTGTGAATAAAACCAGCCTTTTATAATCCTGTCAGAGCCAATCAAAAAATAAGAATTAAAAGAAGTTGTTAACGAAAAGCCCTCTGAAAGCGAATGTCTATTTAGAATGGTCAACCGATTGGAAAAAGAAATTTGAAAAAGAAATTGCTATAATGAAAGAAGATATCCGTCGAGTTAAACCTCGTTAGAAGTAGGGTGAAATTTCCATTATTTGAAGGTTTTAAGGAATACCTTACTCTATCCAAATTAATAAAGTTTGCTGCAATCGAAACTTCTAACTGGGCAAAGAAGTTATTAAAGAAAAACTCGGAGTGGATTTAACTTAATTTTATGCCAAAAAAGTTTTTAATATTGCTAATATTTTTAGTTTTAATTAGTAGTTTTGTTTTTGTCAATATAACTCAAGCTAATTCTGGAGACAATGTATCCGGTTTTGCTTATTCCTCTAACATTGGCTGGATTAGTTTTAATTCCACCAATTGTGATGTTGATAAAAATGGATTTATTGATGATAGTGGAATTTGCGGAGGAGACAACTTAACAACACCAGTTATAGATTACGGTGTAACCATTGATTCTTCTACAGGTCTATTTTCCGGGTATGCATGGTCATCAAATATTGGCTCTATTACATTTAAACAAGCAGAACTTATTGGTTGTCCAAGTGGAACTTGTGAAGCGAGTATTGATTTTGCAACTAATCAAGTTTCCGGCTGGGCAAGGGCCTGTTCTGTGTTTCAATCAGGATGCAGCGGAGCTTTAGACCCTAACCGAGGCGGCTGGGACGGATGGATAAAATTAAGGGGGACTACTCAGGGAGGAAATCCTTATGGCGTTAACTTAAACCAAACCACCAATGAATTTCACGATTACTCTTGGGGCGGGGACCCGGACAGCGATGATGAAGCCGTCATCGGCTGGATCAGCTGGAACTGCGCAGAAGGGAGCGCAAGCAGAACAAGTATTTGCCCGCCAATCGGAAGCTCCGATTACAAAGTAATTTATAGTCCCAGCTCTGTTCCTAATAATAATCCAACCGCTGAATCTTTATCTCAAAATGATATATCTCCTTGTTTTCCAAGCACAATAGCAACTGGCCGAATTGATTTTAGCTG
>Ga0315547_1000309_pt1 | contig 51226 bp, 50 predicted proteins | sample SalMarSW160240MG_2_FD_202542 | JGI IMG/M metagenome (GOLD analysis project Ga0315547, IMG submission 202542) | Salt marsh sediment microbial communities from the Plum Island Ecosystem LTER, Massachusetts, United States - Salt Marsh Sediment SW1601-240 ...
CAGATTTCTCCACTTCGCCCCCGTGCTTTCTGCTTGCCCCTGCGTCTTACGACGCAAGGCGGGGCAGCGGGCGAAAGCAGAAATGGGGGCTTCGGTCGAAACGACGGTGAGGCTTTTCAATAGAGCAATATTCAATATTAGAAAATTTGTAAGCGTTCACGGGAAAACCGCATTTTTGTCATTGCGAGCGAAGCGAAGCAATCTAAAATCTTACGTTTTTGAGATTGCTTCGGCCTAAAGGCCTCGCAATGACACAAAAACGCCTTATTTTCTGTGTGAACGGTTACGAAAATTTTTTTGCAAAATCCTTGACAAACAATTTGATTATGATATATTTGTAATAGTTATAATAGCGCAAGTAACAAAGGTGTTTTATGCAGATTCGTATAGATAACGCCTCAGACAGGCCTGTTTATCAGCAGATAATCGACCAGGTTAAACGCGATATTGCCCTTGGAAGGCTGGCCAAAGAAGATAAGCTGCCTACGGTAAGACAATTAGCCAGACAAATTGCCATAAATCCCAACACGATAGCTAAAGCCTACCGCCAATTGGAGCAGGAAGGTATCATCACCACCAAGCCCGGTGCCGGCGCCTTTGTAGCCAATCTGGATAGTAATTTGAACAGGTCTGTCAGAAAAAAACTCATCTCAGAGGAGCTGCAGCGTATTGCAGTCGAGGCCTATCACATGCAAATAGACAGGCAAACGTTATTGGAGCTATTCAATAACGCTATCGAAAAATTTAATTTTCCCACGATAAAAGGATAGACAAATGTCTGATTCGGTTGTCGAAATACAAAACCTGGTGAAATACTTTGATGGCCGATGCGTTTTAGACGGCATCAACCTAAAGGTGCCGCGCGGCTGCATATACGGCCTATTGGGACGAAATGCCTCCGGCAAGACAACAATCATTCGGATTCTTTTAGGCCATGAGAGGCCAACCCGAGGACAGACCTTCCTGCTAGGCACCGATTCGGCAAACCTCCCCGCGAAAATCCACGGCCGAATAGGCTATGTAGCTGAAGGCCATAACCTTATTCAAAACTATAGAGTAGGCCGATTAGTAAAACTCTGCAAAAGCCTTTCCTTGCAGTGGAACGATAAGTTCTTTAAGTCTCTCATAGAAACGTTCCGTCTGCCGATGGACCGCAGGGTAAGAGACTTTTCTATGGGTATGCGAGCACAATTGAATCTGTCATTAGCTATGGCGATAGAGCCAGAGCTGCTCATCCTTGACGACCCTACGCTGGGACTTGATACCGTTGCCCGCCGACAGTTTCTCGAGCTTGCAATCGATGTAATTCAAAAGCAAGGCCGAACTATTTTATTCTGCTCGCATATCTTAAGTGACGTCGAGCGAATCGCCGACCGAATCGGGATATTCGCCGCCGGCAAACTTGTGGTCGATTGTCCGCTGGAAGAGCTTAAAACACGAGTTAAAAAACTGCGGATAATATTTACTGAAGCCATTCCGACAAATTTATACCTGCCGGAAGCAGTAAATCTACAAAGCCAGGGCCGCGAGATGATAATAACTGTTGTCAACTGGAATCAGCAAAAACAAACTATCCTGGAGACCTACAAGCCCTCAAGCTGCACGGAGCTGCCGATGAGCTTGGAGGATATATTCATAGAATGCACAAAACCTATTTCCACGCCAATACAGGTTGAAAAACAGGAGATATAGAATGTTTACGCTGATAAAGAGGGAAATTGAAGACCATTTAGCATATTTCATCGGAGCAGTTATTCTCTCGGCGGTCCTTACCGCCTTATTGGCTTCGACCTTTTACTATTACGATGCTAAGGAACGCCCTGTGTTTGTCGGTCTTTCAATCCCTGCGATAATTGTGCTGGTAATCGGCTTTGCCGGAATGGGCGTAAGCCAGATGTACACCGATAGAAACAGAAAAATCTCCACATTTCTATCTGCCCTGCCGGTAACACGCTGCCGGATACTGGTAGCCAGGATTATCACTGGGATTTTGGCCATTTTAGTCGTTCTTGTGCCGCTGACAGTTACCGGCACGATTCTATGGCGTCTTTTTGCACCACCGATACCTATCTATCCTGGCCTGATTTTTGATATTTTTATAACGGCATTTCTAATGGCTTTTGCCTGTTACTGTCTGGGCCTGCAGACCGGCTGGACATCCAGCAGGATTACTCCTACGTTGGGCGGCCTGGTTTTAACCTGTATCCTTGTTCCGCTTATTCTTGTCAAAGGTTTCGGGCTGCTTATTAAAATAATACTCGTTTTGTTTATTATTGCGTCTTTGATACGTACGTGGCAGAAATTTAAGTCAACAGCTCTTTAGGAATACGGTTATGAAATCTCGAAAGATTCATTCTGTTACAGTTTTGGCTACCGGATTTGTGGTGCTACTATTATTGTCACTACCATTATTCTGGGCCCGCTGGCTATGTGAGATAAATCTTTTAGACATGATGCCTCGTGATTCCAGAGAAATCACTATGAGGCCTTCTGGATTAGTTCCGTCCGAGCTGGAGAATGACCCCAATGTGGTTCAACACTCCTATATTTCCGCAAGTATGGAACATGGAGAACCGGATTTCATTTTCCTTGGAATTTTCGATTATTTTTTAGACAGAGGGCCGAAAGGACGCTACTCAAATATATATCAATATGATAAAGATGATGAAGAATGGACGTATTTTGACGAAGATACCGGCCAAATCGTCTGTCACTATACGCAGCAAGAAAGACTGCCCGACAACACTTTACACCTGAGGAAAGTACAACTATATGCCGGACCGGAGGGAATATCAGAGACAAGCGATAAAACGCTCGGCCGATTCATCTATCCACTTGTAGATAAAGACAGACCTTGGTTGTCACTATTTACACTTTACGACAAAAAACTACGCCGCTTTTTCCAAATCAATTTTAGGGATAGAACTGTAACCAAAGGTCCTAAGCTTGTAAAAGATGTCCTCCACAATCCCATCCAGATAGGTCGTATCGTTAAGAATTGGCCGCAAGTAAAAATATATTGGGAACCACCCAAAATTAAAATCTCTGAAGAAGATAAAGAAAAAAGAAGCTATCGAATCGGAGATACCAAGCCGATAATAATAGATGTTGTTTATAACACATACCAGTATCTTCTTATTCTTGACGCAACCGGCCGAATCGATCTGCTGGATATGGAAACACTTGAATTTGCCGGAAGCGCAGGCTATTTACCTGCACCGGAAACATTGTACCCATCGAAAAAATTTGTGACTACAAAAGATTTGTTGGCCTACGAGGTTAGGCCTTTAAACTTGAGTCCTTTTAGACCAGAAAGCAATTACAGAGGAATATTTACAGCCTGTGTTAACCGCGAGGGAACTTCTATGGCCGTGGCAGTATTCGATAAAGAAGGAAAAATGATTACAAACAGTTATACCAAGGCCACAGAATATGCAGAACGTCGCCGAACCGTGACTGTGCCTACGAGCAAAGCGGTATTTTGGGAAGTTCCCTGGGCGCCTACACTGACCATTACAAAATATCTATTGGAAAATCTTCATCCGCCTATTCTGTCTCTTGCCTCATACTCTTCAGCGGGTAGCATTGAAGCCGGTGCTGGTCATAGGGCATTATTTATCCTGCCCAATTCATTTATAGCTATGAAGGGACGAGATGTCAGAAGTAATATGACAGAGAGGTTTTTTGCAGCTTTGATTATAATACTACCATCGATATTATTGGCTATATTTCTTGCCTGGCGGGTGGGCAAAGATGCTACGGTTGTGGGGCTTTCAGAGAATTCAAGAATTTTCTGGATACTTGTGACTATTGCTTTTGGCCTGGCCGGCTACATTACTTACAGACTGACGCGGCCAAAAGTAACTTTAGTGACCTGCGCCAATTGCGGCAGGATGCGCCGTCCCGATATGGAGAAATGTCACCGCTGCGGCAGCAAATGGCACGTGCCGGAGCTTATACCGCCCACCTGGCGGGTTATCGATACCTAAAAAAAATATTTAGAGCCTATAATGCTCTGTTGAAAAGCCTCACCGTCGTTTCGACCTAAGCCCCTGTTTCTGCTTTCGCCCGCTGCCCCGCCTTGCGTCGTAAGACGCAGGGGCAAGCAGAAGGCACGGGGGCGAAGTGGAGAAATCTGCTCAAAAATAGATTTCTCGACTCGCCTGCGGCTCGCTCGAAATGACATTCTGAACTCTTTTCTACAGAGTAAGCCTATAATAAAACCTTTTTATCGTCACCCCGAGCGAAGCCGAGGGGCCAACTAAAAAGCTATTTTATCAGATTCCTCGACCCGCCTTCGGCGGGCTCGGAATGACGTTGTATTGCGTATCCATGGTCTTTTAGGTTTTATTAGACGTTTTTAGACTTTATCCGGAACCACAAACGGCTCTCGGTAGTTACGCTTGATAAGCATGTTCGCCATTTTGCTGTGCTCGCCGACGAATTCTTCCTTCTTCGGGTCCATTGTCAACATTGGGCCTATAGTTGCCGGCGTCTTTTCCAGGTTGATATCGTTCACACCAAAATGAGTCAGCATACGCTCGAAAGATTCCATCATTTCATTGTTGCCCTTGATTGTCTCTGTTATTTCCTCGGTGGGCATTGTCCTGCCGAGCCGATAGGAAATATTGCCCATGTGACAGAGAGCAGCGGAGATGTGACCTACTTTGATGTCAGCATTCAGGTCGCTGACCTTGCGACTGCGTATGGCATCAATGAAGTTCTGGTGGTGTTCGCCGCCGCCGTGACCGGCAAATTGCTTTATCCTCTCGCCGTTGTTATCATATATCCAGCCACCAGCCGTGCCGGCAGCAAAATATCCATCCTCGCATTGTACTACAAAGCCAATATCAATACCGCGATATATATCTCTGGCATTGATACCTTTTTTGCGTGGCAAACCATGGACCTCAAAAATCAATGGAGCCGGTTTGTAATCGAAGAAGACTATCTGCGTATTGGCTGTCTCGCCGTCGTCATCGTATCCGAACCGGCCGCCGATGCTTATCACGCGCTGCGGCAGTCCTTTCTGGCCCAAAGCCCATCGAGCCTCGTCCATCTCGTGAGCTCCCTGGTTGCCGATGTCACCGCAGCCGGTGTTCCAGACCCAGTGCCAGTCGTAATGCAAACTCTTGCGCATCAACGGCTCCCTGTCAGCCGGGCCGCACCAGAGGTTATAATCACAAGACTGTGGGATCGGCTGCGGACCACTGACCTTGCCAATGCTGTTACGCACTTTGTAGCATAAGCCCCGTACCCAGAGGATTTTTCCTATATTTCCCTGGTTAATGTATTCAAAGGCGTTTCGGTAGGCCTCGGAAGAGCGTCTTTGGGTGCCGGCCTGTACGATACGGTTATACTTGCGAGCCGCCTCGACCATCTTGCGGCCTTCCCATATTTCGTGCGAGACGGGCTTTTCGATATAAACATCTTTTCCGGCCTGACAAGCCCATACCGTCACCAGCGAATGCCAGTGGTTGGGAGTCGCCGAGGTAATTGCGTCGATGCTCTTATCTTCCAGGAGCCTGCGAACATCGGCGTAGGTTGTAAGTTTCTGCCCGTACTTCTTCTCGAACTTGCTCGCGCTGCTGTCCAAATGCGACTTATCCACGTCACATATCGCTACGACACGGACCCCCGGGAGCTTATTGAAGTAGTCCATGTGGTTACTGCCTTGGCCTCCCGTACCGACCACCGCGAGGCGGATGTCGTCATTCGCACCAAGCACTCGTGAATAGGGTGATGCAAAAACAGAAGCTACGCCTGCTGCCATCGTATTTTTCAGAAAATCTCGACGAGTTAATCTACTCATGATAATTCCTTTCCTTTAGATTAAGGAAGGCGGGGACAAGCCCCATCCTGCTAATATTTTATTGCTGCGTATTCGCGGGCCAGCTCTGCTACTTTAGCTTGTTGGAAATCTCCTTTGTGGAAATAAAATCGATAGCGGAAAGTTGCGTTGTTGCCGGATTTAATAGTCAGGTCGCCCGTGCCTGCCGGCTTTTTTTCAAAGTAATGTACGCCGAACGGATTGGCGGCAAAAAGACCATAAGGACGCACGTGCCACCAAGTTGGGTGTCTTTGATTCTGCGGATGGTCGAAAATAGCCACGCCTACGGTCTGCCCATTCAATGGGCCGTAGTAATCGCACCACGCAGCGCGCTTACCCCAGGCCTGCTTATCCCGGTGGCCTTCACTATTGATGATGTGCCCTTTACCGACTTTGCCTTCGACCCGCATCGTTGGTGCTAACCGGATAGCCATTGAGCCTTCCTTAGTATCACCCAGGGTTATGTCACCATTAGAGGCACAGATGGTAATCTCGAAATCCATTATTTGGCCTTCTGGCCGATTATAAAATTTATGCGTACGAGTATCGGTACAGACAACTGTTTCATCACTCGCGACGTATCTGTTTTGCGACTGGATAATGCCCATATCCCGGCCGGAGGTGATCTGTAGGAATTTGTCGTGAATGACACTACCCTTTTTGCTGCCGTCGGTCCAAAAATCGTGGCCGTTTATCGCTCCGTGCGTGAACCACAGCGACCGATGGTGACGATGATCGTGCTCCTCATTCGCTCCCTCCTTCATCGGCCAATGCCGAGTAATATTTACACCGGTCGGACCTATTACAGGATAAAAATACGGACGAGGAACATTTTTGAAGTTGTACTCCGTAAAAAGTTGTCCGTTAATCTCTACCTTAACCTTATCTTCAAGCTCGGTGATTTTTACACCATCTGTCTTTGTATCATCGTCGTCAGTTTGAGCTTTCGCAAGCATTTGCTCCCAGAGCTGCTTCTGCTCAGCCAGTGCTTTGACTCGGTCTTGCGGATTGGTGCGAGCCTCAAGTAGTACCCAGCCTTTATAATTTATATTTACTAAAAGATTCATCAGTTGCTGATATGGATAGTTCCCGATGTTAAGCTCCCGTATATGAACCGTGCTGCCTAAACGGTCCTTAACAAGATTGAAGTTGTACTCCAGTCCTTCGCCTTGTAGGTCCTCTGGATTACAGTTCCAGCAAACGCCGACGTTTGGATGATCAGCAACGTCCATGATTTGTTTGATGATAGGCAGATGTGCACATGAGCCGTGAACCTCCAGACGAATCTGCTGGCCATAGTCGGCGCCGAATCGGCCCAGCTCATTAAGCGATTTGCCGATTTGCTCGATTGTCTTCTCGTGTGGCACGTCCTTTGGAAGGTCGTTTGGTTTAACCTTTACGCCTGAGCCGCCCACATCGTGACAGAGCCGTATATACTCTTTTGCCCCTTCGATGTCTTTTTTAAGCCTTGCTTGGCCAACATAGTGAAAGGCAAAGTTGGTACCTAAACCCACAAGAGTAACGGGACTGTCTTTAAATTGTTTCCTTACTTCCTGACGTTGTTGCGTATTAAGGTTCGATTCGACACCATGGGCGTGTCCCGTCCGCAGCTCCACTCCAAGAACGCCGGTCTTTTCACAATTGGCAATCAGTGTCGGCAGGTCCCAGTCTTTGGCCCAAAGGTAGGTAACAAGCCCAAATTCCATATTTGAGTCGGATTCGACAGGAGCCAAAGACAGGGCTTTGTCCAGCGGGCCGAGAATAACTGCGGCAGCACCGAAGTACATTGAGCGTTTGAGGAACTCACGGCGTTGATTACTGAATGTGCTCATAAATCCTAATCCTAAACATCCACTTTTGGCGGACTGGTAATTGGTTATTGAATTAACTATTTAACAGTTACCATATAACCAATTACCATTTAACCAGGTACCAGATTTTTGTTTCGTGCTTCGTATTTAGACAAGAAAACAGATTCTCGTTATTAATGAGTGAGCTGCAGTATTAATATCTTTGGCTAAAGCCGTTATGTCAAGCTTATTTTGCAAAAAGCTTGGGACAAACGGTGCGTGACAAGTTTGTAGGCTGATTCGCCTCAGCGGACCAATTTTCAAGAGGTAAATGCCCATCTTCAAATCGGTCCGTTTCGAGCGCGACCAACGAACGCGTCAAAGGACTTTAGATGGCCTGGGGGGAATTGCTTAGAAGGTTACTTTTTATCGCATATTCCCAGGGGAATGAACTAATTGCCAATATGTGAAAGTGATCGGCAGGATTGTATTGCTCGCGATAGGCCGCAGGTTATAGCGGAGATTTTATTTAGCTCGTCAGGTGTTAATGCGCAGCATGACTTGCGGCATTTGTTTTCCGACGAGCGATAGACCAGTATAAAACCCAACGATGGGCCGAGCCGACTCATTGGGATCGCAAAAGCGGAGATTTTATTTAGCTCAGCTAAGTTGCCCTGCAAACCCATGGCGAACATATCATCGAGGGCGCATATTTTGTTGGATTTACAGATATTTTCTACCACCTCGGTAGAGAAATAATTCTCCAGTTTATTCTGCGCAGCATGACTGCCGTTGGGCATCCCTGGCGGGATTGCGGCATTTTTAGAAACGATTGGCTTGTCACTCTCGGTCATATGGGCCTGGCCATTTCCCTGGGAATCTGGCCCCTCGGGCTCTCGACCGACGATCTTCGAACTCTCTGAGCCAGTTTGGGTTAGAGAGCTGTCCGTGTTACGCAGGAAGAAGCTGACATGGGCTTGGCCATTTCCCTGGGAATCTGGCCCCTCGGGCTCTCGAGCGACGATCTGCGAATTTACCTCGGCAAGCTCATCCTTGATAAGCTTTCTGGCAATGGATAAAAGTCTGTCTAAATCATTTATTCCGATGATCGATTTGTAGAAATCTGCTGCGAAGCTGATGGTGCTTAGTCTTTTGATAAAGTCCCGTTGTGCCGCGATGAGGTCGTTGCAGAGCATGTCTATTTTTTTTGCCTGCTTTTTGCGTTCTTTATTGAGCTTGCTTATAAGCACCCGTAATCTTTTGTGTCGCTGGTCTTGGTCCATTGGTTTTTGCTTTTCGATAATTATGTTTGTAGTTTTCTCCGCATATTAGGTTCGTCTTAATAGCCGAGCGGCTTTAGACTCAAATAGATATTTAAGAATCCCCGCTTGTCGGACGGACAGGCTTCGGAAGGTAGCCCTATAAACACTCGGTTATCAGTTTCAGAGCTGTTGATGTTGATGTAAAACTTGATACCAACTAAGCTGTTTCCGAAGTTGGTGGAATTGATATATTTGTATTTTCGGACTTATTATTCTCGATATTTGATACTCTATTTTTGTCCTGCTTGTTCTTTTAAATAGGAAGTCACTCAATGCTCGACGAGTATCTCCGCAGTCCCACAAGGGACACTGCGTGGACGCGGCGCCAGCCATCCCAGCGACCCGACGGCGGAGTGACAAATATCGAGCATTAAGAATCGAGGGAATATCTCAATTGCCTTTTATTTTTTCTTGTAGATAACGACCTTGCTCAGCGAATCTTTGAAAACTTTCAGGGGCTTTTCCATTAAGGTAAGAGGTGGGCTGGTAATTTCCAATCCACCGCTGGTTGCCTGCCATAAATCAAGCAGAGTCACAAGCTTAGCTCTTAACCTTACACCGCCAATTCTTCCGCGCTTACATTCTACTATGCCATGCCTGCCGAGAGTTTGCAAAACTTTTTGCAGATACCCAACAGAGAAATTCAAGGCTTTTGCGATCTCATTGGCCTGAATAAAGTCGTTGGTTTTCCTTTGCTTGAGGTAAAGGATTGTTTCAATCGACATTGTAAAATCATGATTTAGCTTCATGTTTATTTTCTCCTCAATGTCACTCTACATATTCAGCTATACCCCTAAGGGGCTCAGCTCAGGCGGCTCGCCGGAGAGCAGGTGGCTTGTTGTCCTAAGGACTCCTTACGGAGAATTCCAGCTCGCAGATGAAAAAGCCTTGCTAAAGATTCACGACGTAACATTGCCGTCGTGGGCTATTGTTTATTTGGTCGTTTCTACATATCACCAGCCCTACAGGCTATCCACCACTGTTTACTTTTTTAATACGTAGAAAAAAATAAATAGTGCGAAAGGATTCAACAGACATCGATAATTCTAATGTTTTTGCTGATAGATTTCTTATCAGCTTTCCAGCCCCAATCGCCTGCATAACCACTTCTTACAGTTATACTAAGATAGAATACTTAAATAAGTTTGCTGATGCAAGATTTTTTAATGTTTTTTCGCATAAGTTATTAGTTGTAAGATAGTTAGCAGCCGAACACATTATTATGTTGAGCAAAGCTGTGCCAGGAACAATAAGGTGTTTTCTGTTTGAAAATGAATTACACCAATTTGCCTGTATATTTTGTTGAATTATGAACCACACTTCCTGTCGATGCGTAATAAACATACATCCATGTTCCTCCTTCAATGATAGAGGGGGCGAGTCGGCTCGCCCCCTTTATTTTTCTTTAAATTTTAGCCGTCGTGGCTCGGCTGAGCGACTCGATTGAGCTCGTCGAAGTCCGGCACGGCGGCTGCTTATGATGTTATTTGTGGGGCAGTGTAATTGATACTGTAGTTCCGCTGCCAGGCTGACTTTTTATATACAAATTGACCTTTATTTTAATTAGACAAATCTCACAAAGTATGCAAGACCTATCTACTGTTTCCGGGCTGTTGGCCTATTTGGTAAAAGGCTGCATTGTTTTTTAAAGCTTCGCATCGGCCGAGTTCATTAGGGACATGCGCAAAGAAAAAGGGCTGCAAGCAAATACCCACAGCCCTTTTTCAACAGCATGTTAAGAGATTATGGTGTGCGGTAAACACCTACCTTTCATCGAAACATCGCTCCAAAGCCGAGATACGAGTCACCTACTGCCTCGTCTTGCGACGAGAGTCGCAGAGGCAAGCGAGCGACGAGTAACGAATTATAGTGTCCTTCTTCTTCGCATCCAGCCGACAAGGCCCACACCAATGCTGCCAAGAACAATCGCGCCCGGGGCCGGAATGGATCCTACATAAGCATCGCTCAATGCATCTGCACCAATATAACCAATATCTCCATCGCTAAAATCTAGCGATACAGTGAACGTATCAATACACATTTGCATATTGGAAGAAGGACCACCAAATGCATCACTAAATACTATGGCATAATCATCATCAATAGTTGAGGTTGTTTTGTTCTCTAACAAAAACGAGGCTTTTGAGAAGCCAATGGCCAAGTCGCACATTGTCTCGGTGTTTAAGATTTGTTCAAGATTAAAATCAATGCTGGCTGTAAAGGTGCCATCGCCAGCTACTATGAATTCTCCTGACCGCCCCGCGTCTGCTTCGGATTCTGCCCAGAATGGGACCTGCTGCCCAGTAGTTCCTGCATACGCTTCTTGCCCTACTTCCGTATCATTAGTCCAGGCTTGTTGCCCATGCATTTGGGACCGAAGATGTAGCAGAGGTGTCTACACAGCCAACCGAAAAATCATCATCAAAAACAGGAATTGAATTTTTGTCATCAGCCGCAGCTAATGATTTACTTTCTGTATTTAACCAGGTAAGAACTGTTCCTGTGTATGAATACGAAAAGGTATTCCAGTATAATACTGCTTTGTTGTTTGATGTTGCTACAGCGTGCGCGACAGATGTGATTGACAACAATATGCCTATTGCAACACAAACTATTACTAATTTTTTCATTCTGTCCTCCTTGCGTAGCATTCCATCTTGCGTAGCATTCCATGGGCAGGGCTAAGAACCCTGCCCATGGTTGCCCATATATTTTCCTAAAATACTAAAGTGTCCTTCGTCTTCGCAGCCAGCCGACAAGGCCAACACCAACACTGCCAAGCAGAATAGCACCCGGAGTGGGGATGGCCGTAGCCGTGGTTTCTACTTGCGCTTCAATCCGCCAAGCTCCTAATTCTCCTTGGTTGAAGTACGCCGAAATGGGTAAGATCCAGTCTCCAACCAATGCGCCAATCCCTCCATTCTCGACAGAACTGCTAAGGTCTCTGGTTTCCTCGTCGATTAGTAGCCAGTCACTTCCTTCCCATCTGTACAAGCTTGCGGAGGTGGAACACGTAGCTTCCGCAGAGTTGTTGTACCCATAATCAGTTAAAGCCTCAATCAAAATTTGGAAGCCAGCTTCAAACTCCAGCGTACCTGTCGCAGTTGCCTCGAAGTACCTCATTAGGGAGCTTGTGCCTCCCACAACGGCATATCCACCTATTATGGGCTGTGCCATGGCTAACACTGCAACCCACCCGTCTTTGTCAGTTGCGACAGCTACCGCGGAATTACCTATAGTCTTGCCATTGTCAAGGTCCGTAGGACCTGACATAGTGAATTCAGTGCTGCCTATAGTGCTATCAATATATCCATGTATGTAATGCTCGTACCCATACCAGTCGACCACCGGGTCAGACGTGGTCACGACACCCTGCGCTGTTACTGTCGGTAGTGCTTTTACTTCTGAGGCCGCACCCAAGAATATCAGCACTGGCAATACAAATAATACTCTTTGTTTGTTCATGATTTTGTCCTTTTGTTTTATTCCAAAATTGTTGATCTTACCCGCTTATCCGGGGAAGGACAGTCATGTCCTGTCTTGGATTCCGAAAGATAACCTTAAAGTGTCCTTCCTCTTCTCAGCCAGCCGGCAAAACTCACTCCAATACTAAAGAGCAAGAAAGCACTGGGTGCTGGTATTACACTTATCCAGGTGGCATCAGTCCTTATATTATCAGCTATCCAGAAATTGCCTGTGTCATGGGTAAGTACGTAGGCGATAGGGTCCGTACCGTCCCAATCTAAACGAAGCGTACCAGGACCGGAGGGATTGTTATCCCAGAACCGTAAATTTGACATATCATTGTCTGAATCAAGGAGAGTACCAGTAGAGTCATGCGCCTCCAAGTAAAGTGCGATGCCGCCAGAAGCATCATAAGCGCTGTATCCCATCTCGAGAAATGTAGCTCTTGATTGTTAAAACTGATCCTTCCGTCATAGCCAATAATACCAGTCCACGCACGTCGTTCTTCCTTATAAGAATCCTTGTGAATGAATTGTGGTATGACCCTCCTCCTTTGAGGCACCGTTTATTAAATACTATCATATTGAATTATATATATTGCATGTCAACGAAAAAATGAGTGAAAAGGAGGGAATTAGCAAAAATCCGTATATCAACTTAGAACTTTTAAGCTACTACAAAAGTGGCATAAGGTGCCTTGCTTACATACGTGTTTCATGTACTCGCGGCTAAGAGTCAAAATGTAGGCAAATATTATTTTGTATTGTTTGCTTAGCTTTACAATTTTCTATGGGTTCAAAACACAAGATACGCTTTGCGTTTCACGAAATACGAAATTATTCGTGGGGCAGGGTGATTGATACCATAGTTCCGCTGCCAGGCTGGCTTGATATATCCAATGTGCCGTTATTTAATTGGATCAGCCTCGCTGCGTACGCAAGACCCATTCCTCGCTTTCGACCGGCCGGCTTCGCCGAAAAAAATGGATGAATTGCTTTCCGCAAAGTTTCCTCATCCATTCCACAACCTTCGTCACTAATCTGCAATATTACCAGCTCGTCAACCTCGGTATCAGAGGTAATTGTGATTGGTCCTGTCTCGTCTGTATATGATTCAAGAGAATTGCTTATGATGTTTGCAATCGCTGATGCAATCTGGGCTGAATCTGCAAAGACATTTTCGACATCCTCGGAAAGACGAAGCCGGACGTCAATATTTTCCATATTTGCCTTTTGGCTGGCTAATTGTATGGCTTCATCGAGTATCTGTTTTACATTTGTCTGGGTTGGTTTTGGCTGGGGCGGCTGGGTAAAGCTCATCAGGTCCTCGATAATTGTGGAGGCTTCGTGGGTGTTTTCATAAATCTGTCTCAAGGATTGTTTCTTTTTTTTGCTGGTTTCGGCCTCAGCCAGCAACTGTGCTCTGCCGGATATAACCGAGAGTGGATTGTTGAGCTCGTGTGCTATGCCGGATACCATCTCAGCCAGGATGTCCAGGTTCGCAGAATGGCCAGGACCAGATGTATAGGATTTAGTCTCTGCTTGAGGCGCGGCGGATTTCGAGGGCTCAGGCAAAGTCCGCCTCGGCGGACCGATGATCTGGGCAAAACGCTCAGCAAGATGCTCTTGGGCCTGTCTCAATAAGGCCGAACCTAAGATAGCGCCAGCGATGGATGTTACAATCTTGAAATTTTCCTCAAACAGCTTTATATCAGCCGGCCAGTGGAGCTCAAAAACAATCGCTCCGACCGCTCTGCCGGCTGAAAGCAGCGGCACCAGTTTTGTTTGTCGCCTGTCAAAGTCAACGTCCAACTGCTCAAACAGCCAATCGGCATAATCGTTAGCGTCTAAAATCGCAAAGCTTTTTGCTATGGTTTCCGGTATCGCTGTTACATCCTCAGGCACATCCAAGCAGATAGTCTTACTTTGTCCGAGGCCCTGTACAACAACAGCTTCCAGAGATTGCCCCGCTCGTGGCGTGCCCGGGGCAGCCAGATACAAACAGACCATACCTGTTTGATAAAATCTTTGCCAGCGAGTAGCAAAGCTCTCTGCTATATCTATGGCTGTGGCAGACGAATTGACACTGAGCAAAAACTCTGTTGTAAAATCGAGATGGCTCGATGCAGTCTGCAATCGGATATTTTCGACAGATAAATCCATTTGCTTGCGGGCAAACCGGGCGGCAGCAGTATGGACAATGTCACAATACTGTGCCGGTGCATCCGGTGAATCCAGGCCCAGTAGATGAGATTTTTCTTTCACTGTTTCGGGCAGCTTTTTAATAATTTGTTGCAGTTGAGTAATGCTGATTCCCAGTATCTGAGCGGTTTTATCCATCGGCTCGGGCGAATCAAAGCTGCCGGACTGGCCGATGCCGGATTGCCGGGCTATCGAGTCGGCTGAGCGGACAACTTGAGCTATTCGTGCCTCAGGAAAATGCCAGGAAATTGTTGCAGTGTCACTATGGTGCAGCCAGATGGCAAGGACAATCTGATTCGGCAGATGCCACTTTTGGGCTAAGTGTTTGCCGAAAGTAGTATGGTCGGCGCCGAGGTGCTGTCGCTCGATAGTGCAGGAGCATTGCTTTGCCGAGCGTGCCTGTTCAAAAATGCGGGCAAAACTTTTCGGCATCGACTCTTCGAGCGCGAGTTTTCCGATGTCGTGCAGCAGAGCTGCACAGTAAGCTATGTCCGGGTCCACTTGCGGTAATGTTATTTCTGCAATGTCTCTGGCGCAGCAGGCCGCGGCAAGACTGTGAAGCAGAAGCTCTTTTCTTAGCGAGATTCTTTGCGCCTCAGAAAAGCCGGTTTCAGCAATCGGCAGGACTTTAATGGATAAAAGGGTATTACGAACCTCATCCGCCGGCAGCCTGTCAAGGACATAGCGAAGTGAAAACTTCTCAGAGGGCAGGCTGATCTGCCTCGGCGGACCGCTGAGCGAGAGTATCTTGGTTGCAAGAACGGGTTCTGATTCTATGATATCTGCTAAAGCTGCCGGGGAAAATTGACCTTCTGCGAGCTTGGGAAAGTATCGTATGGCAACACAAGGAAGGGTCGAGAGCGAATCAAGCCTACCAATCGCAAGCTCCACTTGCTGAGCAACAGATGAATCTGCGTTCTTTTGCTGCATATAATCGTCCTTGCCTTTTAGAATTGGCATGATACATTACTACAGCGCAACTTAGATTGTAAAAAATCCGCAATAAAGCCGTCCCCTCGGCCATGTTACCTTCGGCTACGCTAAGGACAGGCGGGGCAGGCTTGCCCGGCTGCGGCTCGGCACTTCGCCAAGACGAGAACCGGGTCGAAGGATTGCCGTGCTTCGGTCCGCCTCAGCGGAACGAGCGGGGCTAAATATTGGCTGTATTTAGCCCCCCAGTTTATCGTTAAGATGCCTTACGGCACTGGGGGTTTAAAAAAACTAAAAGTTTAAAAAGTAAAAGTTTTGACCAGCACTCGAAAAGGCGCGTGTGGTTTGAGCATATTATTTCATCTTTAATACATCGGTAACCTTACCAATAAGCTCATCAACATTGAACGGTTTTCTCATAAAACCTTCGGCTCCCGATTTTAGCAGTTGTTCGATTTCATCCTGCTTTACCACGCCGCTTACAATGATAATTCTGGTGTTCTCGAACGAGGAGTTTTTTCTAATGGTCTGGCATACAACATTGCCGTTGACATCGGGCAGCATGTAGTCGAGTAATATCAGGTCAGGTCGGAATTGCTGAGTAAATAATCCGGCTTCGTAACCGCTTGATGCGGTTTTAATCTCGAACCTTCCGTCCCGCGACAAAACCTCGGCTATAAGCTCGATTATTTCGGGGTCGTCATCAACTACAAGGACCTTCTTTTTGCCGGACTCAACCTGGTCCAATGGGATATGGTTCTCTTTCATAAATTTGATCAGATTTAGGCGTGGAATCCTGCGGAATTTTGAGCCCGGAACTCGGAATCCTTCCAGCCGACCAGAGTCGAAACAGCGAATTATTGTTTGTTGACTTACTCTACAAATTTCGGCAGCTTCGCCGGTCGTAAATAAATCCTTCATTATCCAACCCTTCCTTTTTAGCCAACTCCTTTTGATACAAGGCTGCCATATTGCCTTTTTGGCCTAATTTAGCTATAAGGTTTTTGCCTGTCAAGAATAAAAAAGCGAAATTTCCCATTTTAGCTATGAGATGCTATTTACTATCAGCCTTTGTGCAAATCAGAATGGAGTCAAACAGGGGAAATCAGACAGATGTGGCTATACAAAAAAAGATTGCGCAAAGTCTTAATAACACAAAAAAGGCGGAATGTCTGGAGATTCATTGCAATTGTTTGTGGCTATAAGTCGTAGCCGTCTGCAAGATTTGGGAAATAGTTGAAATTTGAGTGTATTTTTGGATACTTAGAAGCATAATCCGCCGAGGCGGATCCGATTCTTGAGGTAAGTTGCGAGTTGATTGAGTGAGAATCCCACAGTAAACATTGTATATTAGTGTTTCTGTCTATATGGGAGTGACATATAAAATGGATTTCAGAAACAAAATTATAGACTATTCTGTAAAACACTACAGATTAGTCACCATAATAATGGTGCTATTTACCCTGGCCCTGGGGGCACTAATACCAAAGATTTTGGTCGATACCGATCCTGAAAATATGCTCTCTGAAGATGAGCCCGTCAGAGTCTTTCATAACAGAACCAAGAAGGACTTTTCCTTGAGCGATATTGTCGTGCTTGGCGTCGTCAACAATGAAGATCCAAACGGCGTCTTTAACGTCTCTTCGCTAACCAAGATTTATCAATTGACCAAATACGCAAAGACCCGGCACAGTAAACATGACCCGAACGAGCGAGTTTTGGAAGTGGACATTTTAGCACCTTCACTCATTGACCACATCGGTCAGGGCGAACCCGGCGTAGTAAAATTCGAGTGGCTTATGCACAGGCCGCCTGAGACGGACGTCGAGGCTCTGAGAATTCGCGATAAGGCTATGTCTAATCCGCTATTGTACGGCACGGTTGTCTCCGAAGACGGCAAGGCGCTTTGTATCTATATTCCGCTGACGAGCAAGGACATTAGTCACGAGCTATACACCGATTTGTCTAAACAGATTGCTCTGCTCGAAGGTGACGAGCAGTACCATATTACAGGTCTGCCGGTTGCTGAAGATACATTCGGCTACGAGATGTTTGTTCAGATGGCGATATCGGCACCATTGGCAATGCTTACGATATTTATTTTGATGCTTATACTTTTCCGCAAGTTAGTGCTGATTATATCGCCGATGATAGTAGCTCTGGTTTCTGTGATTTCCACGATGGGGTTTCTTATCGGATTAGGTTATCCGGTTCACATCATGAGCTCGATGATACCAATTTTTCTTATGCCGATAGCGGTGGTGGACTCGGTGCATATTCTTTCTGAGTTCTTTGACCTTTACAGCAAAGAAAAGGGCAGAAAAAATTCTATTCTGGAAGTTATGAGCAATTTATTTATGCCGATGCTTTATACCTCGCTGACCTCGGCGGCTGGTTTTGCGTCGCTGGCGCTTACGCCGATTCCGCCGGTGCAGGTCTTCGGCATATTCGTGGCTATCGGCATTATGATTGCCTGGATTTGCACGGTTACTTTTGTGCCGGCATACGTGATGATGATTAAGGAAAGTCGGCTTGAGAACTTCGGAGCAACAGTAGTACACGAAGAAGAGCAAACCTGGCTTACAAGATTGTTACATGCAGCCGGTGGATTTACTTATAACGCTGCAAAACCGATCCTAATAGCGCTGGTGATTGTCACTGTGGTGGCAGTATATGGTATCACTCGGATCGAGATAAATGACAATCCGATTAAATGGTTCTCGAAGAGACATCCTATAAGACAAGCGGACATAGAATTGAACAAGCATTTCGGCGGGACCTATATGGCCTATTTGGTGCTTGAAGACAAAACGCCGGATACTGTTGACTTCGAATATGTAGATGTTGTGCGTAACCACTGGCGGATGCAATTCAGCACACCGATAAGCCGAACCGATGGTTCCGAGATGATGAGATTGCGGCGAGGCTGTATAAAAATATCAACGGTTACGAGCTTGCCTTCTACGGCTACCACGGCTACTGGAAGAGCCCCGGCGGACAGAACGCCGCGCGCAACCAGACGATTTTCCCCGACCTGAACGTTTATGGCACAAGTGTTCGCGGAGCTGTGGGCAAAGACATAGGAAATTTTGAGTTTGGGTACTATGAATCGGACGACGACCAGAGTGGAAAAGACCCGCTAATAAATAATTCAGAATTGCGATTTCTGACCGGCTATACACAGGAAATTGGCATAGATTTCACAGCCGGTTTTCAATATTATCTTGAGCATATGTTGGACTACGGCCGGCATAGAGATAGCAATCCTGTGGGACTGGACCGTGACAGAAACAGGCACGTGATGACGGTTCGGCTGACGAAGCTGCTGATGAATCAGAATCTGAGGTGTTCTTTGTTTACTTATTATTCGCCGTCGGACAAGGATACTTATATGCGGCCGAACCTGCACTACAAGGTCACAGATAGTTTAGCTGTTGAAGCTGGGGCAAATGTTTTTTTTGGTGATTACTCCAGTACATTCTTTGGCCAGTTCCAGAATAATACGAATCTTTACATAGCGCTGCGTTATAGCTTTTGATGCGTCCCCTGGCCGCACTCAGGATGGCTTACCATTTTATATCTTTTGGCAGAACAGATGTTATAGCCAGAAGTTTAACCTTTCGTCTTTGCCACGATTTGGCTGGTCTGGTTAGGTTAGGTCTGAGAAATTAATTACTGATAATTTCTTGGGCGTGACATTTGGCGGTATTAATAATGTGCTTCTCTCTCTCAGAATTATGTAATTTCTTAAAATCCTGTATGGTTGTCGTAGCAAGTCGCAAGCAGTCTTCACTATCATTAACGCGAAACACAAGGTGCAGTTTATAGTCTGCATCCGTTCGGCGTTGCAACAAAGTCTTTAGTCGTGAATAAATCCCAAAGATTGTACTGTCTTTTGGTTTGGGCTTTTTCTCTGGATTCTTACGATTCTTCTCGGAATTATCCTGAAAAAAACGGGATTTGTGGAAGCACTCAAGGACAAACTGATGATGGGACTTGCGATTACGATCAGGTAATCGGACCTCTTTATCGGTCAAAAATTCCCGCAGGTAAAGGAACAATCCATAGTAAGAGCGATTTATTGATGTTCGAACGTGCCATTCTTCTTTTCGATTCTTGAGCAATTCCGCAGTCTTGTGAAAATCAGCAGGGTTCATTACTCAGTCCGCCTGATGGTTAGAACAAAGAAATCCAAGTTATCGTCGCTTATATTTTCTAACATCCAGTCATTCAAAGCATCATATTGATCAAAAGCAGTTTCTTGATCAGAAGCAACTTCGATTCTTATAACGATGTGCCCTTCTTCTTCGTAATCATCCGCATGGAAGCAGTCATATTCAGCCACAAGACTTTGTATGTTTGAGAAGGTATTTTCTGCTTGATTTAGACATCTTATCAAGTCAGGAATTAAACCATGAGCCTTAGAAAATTCTTTGGCTATCTCCTCAACCTTCCATGTAACTGACGGTTCTTCACAAATGCTAGTGTCTATTTGCTCCTTAGTTAGAGACCGAACGATTTCTTTCTTTGTATCTGAGTATTCTTTGTAGATTAAGACGATAACTTGCTGAATGCCCTCTCTTACAAAAGAGACAGAGATGGTGTCTTTAAGTTGTTCCATGCTAAAGTCCGTCGAATCCGGGGCCCACATCCCCGCTTTACTAATATTATATGCGTTTTGGAGTTCATCAAGAGAATGTTTAAGTTCGTGTGCTATTTCTGCTTTAACTGTCATACTATATAGCCTCCAGCATTTTCTGAATTATAGAATCCGAATAACCAGAGATCTCCGAAATTTTTCCTAATTCGCTTCCAAGCTCTTTCCAACTAGTAAAATCAAATTCATAGTTGAAATTGATTGATCGCTTCTTGTTTTCTTTATTTGGTTGTTCGACTGTCAAGGTAATACGGCCCCCTTGGTTTGAATAAGGATACCGCAACACAATGCTAGCAGCGATCTTGTCCTTTCCTATAATGCTTACTATTCTGCTGTTTTTAGATATAAATAGTTCTTGAAAATTCGTTGCTTCCTTAGGACTATTAAAGGTGATTATTGAATTCAGATTTATTCCAACGAGTTTAAGTGGTGTATAAGGTAAAATTTCGAAATATTTATTAGCTATCTCAAGTATCTTTGTGTCTCCCCACTCTGAGATCTCTTTTTCTCTTATTTGAAATCTGCTTTCATCCACTATGAACTCTATATTATCTAATATTAGATTTGTAAAACCTGGTACAGAGACGAACTTTTTGACAAGTTTTTCCTGTGCGGAAATACTAACAAAAGGCTCTTGATCTAATGGTAAAATTTTATTATTTTTAAGAAAATCTATATTCAGAATTTGGGGATTTGGGTCTCCCAATGCCACAAAACTTATGAAATTTTTCATTATATTAGCCATTACAACTGCCTCAACAACAAGTACTTATCGGTCAAACAAATCCCTAGCTTGAAAAATCGCAGAAAAGTTTATACTCTACCCGCTTCATAGCGATGACAAACATATACAATAGTTTAACAAAAAACAAGCACTTTTACAATATATTTTAGGCTTTCATCTCTGCTACAATTTGGCGGGTCTGGGGGGATTGGTTTCTTTGAGCCTCTTTGAATGCGGAGACGGATGATTCATTCTGCTTCTTGAAAAACTCATTGCCGACGATAATCTCCTTTAGCGCCTGCGACTTTGTCCTTGCATCATTCAAGAATCTTACGGCTCTGGTTCCATAGACGCCACCTAATAAAGCACTGATGCCGATAGCTAATTCCAAGGCTGAATCGGCTATCTGCCATGTATCCGGTCTATCCGCAGACTCAGCTAAAGCGGTGTGGGCCAATTGCACATTCGTCTGGCGCAGTATGTCTTCAGCCGTCTCATCCTGTGGAAATTCCTCCGGCAGGCCACAGAAAGAAACAAAGGCTCTCGACTGTAATTCGCTCAGTTTAGCAAGAGCCTGTAGCTTCTCCGAGGAGTCTTCTTGTTTAGCGGTTTCTAATGTCACCGTAGCCGTGTGGTTGTGCAGCCAGGCATTTTGCTTTTGTGCCTCGCTCGGTGCAAAACGCAAACTCTCACAACCAATCAACAAAAAACAAAGTATTGTCAATGTCACTGATGTTTTCTTCATAACTTCTCTCCTTCACCGGCACTATAGATATGCCGGTCAAACAGAATATTTAGCCCCCAAACCTGTCCTGAGCTCTGTCGAAGGATTTGTTTGGGGGTTTTTCTTTTTCCAGCGCTCGCAAGCGGTATTCGTAGGAGATACATTTCTCTGAGAGTAAATCCACCTCTTCCTGAAATTCCTTTTGGCACTGCAATAGTATAGTGACATCGTGCTGTAAAAGATAGAGCTGTCTTTGCAGATTGACCCAGCTTCCTACAATCAGAGCAGCAAGAAGAAATAGCTGTACAAGCGTAGAGACGTTTATCTGGCGGTTTAACTGCCATGATCGCGTATTGTTCTCAGCCATAACTCAACTCGACTTTGGTAACTGGTAATTGGTAACTTGTAACTAATCATCAATTACCAATTTCCAATCACCAATTACCATTTATCATGGTTTTGCATAAAAGACGTTCTTGTCACCGACCCTTGACATTACGGCATACGTTCCTGCTGGTAGTGTCCCCTGCTCGAGGAATGATTCAGCTAAATTAACCGCCTGCATTTGTTGGCCCATTTCGACCGGCAGCGAGCCGGGCTCGCATATCACCACCGCACAGACGTTGTAAAAATTGTATGAAACGTGGCTTTTGACTTTGACCGCCCAAGCGGCTGCTCTGGCACCGGGCGATGTAACAACCGATGTCTCCTTTAAACTATTTGTATTAACCATGTCACGCACCTTTTAACTTATGTGAACCCTGCAATAAATTGTAGTAATAACCCCCCAATAAACCTGTCCTGAGCGAAGTCGAAGGATTGGGGGGGCTAAATATACCTTCTCCGCACAATCTTCAAATTCGTACACTGCTTTTGAAAATCCAACTGCACCCGCTCTATCCGCCTAACACTGCGGTTGTCACTTCGGCAGCTAAGTAAATCCCTGCTTTCAGGACTTGTACTAATCTTGTCGCCAACTCTGTAATCAAATACGAGGTACGGTGTTTGAACATCAGTCGTCTCGATTACCTCTGATGATGACGCAGCTTTGTGCCGGACAAATTCATAAAGCGCTGCGGAATCGTCAACTTCATCCGGCTGGCCGAGTGTCGCATCGGCGGCATTGGCGAAGATGCTCTTACCGGAAACCTTGCGGAACTTAAATCCCTTATAGAGCGTAATTATGTGCCGCACAACCGGTGTAGTAGAATTGACCGGCCCATCGGCAACTTCACAGCTTAGTCTTTCATCACTAACCACTGAAGCGGTTATCCTGAATCGCAGCACTGCCTTCAATGCTGCTATCCAGGTATCGACGTCAAGCTGATCGCTGCTGAGCCATATTCCACACTCATCGAGAAGATTGTTGAAGGCGTATAGATACTGCCACCAGTTTTCGCCGTCGTATGAGACCTGTAGAAAGTAGCCCAGCGATCTTTCATGTTTGTCGGTGGATAAGCACGGCCAGAAGCGTCGGCGTCGGCGAGCAAAATTATTGCTTTCAAAAATCTTAGAAAAGTCAAATGCATCTCCTTGATTGTATGGAGCGCCGCTATAGCTGCCCGCTTCATTGAGACACCATTTGCGATACACATCCTTTACCTTGTAAAAATCGGGATTAGTCGAAGGCGAGAATTTTTCATAATCGGTCGCCTCATCAGCAGGGTCCCAGGCCTTGACTAACTCAAATGTCGCCTCATAAATTTTGAAGTCACCCTGTCCGATATATTTGTGCGTGACAGGCCAGAAGTTTTTCCTGCTATATAGCCCGGCAATGTTTGTCTTGGAGACGCTAAGCTGCTCACCTTGCTGCTGGCAATCCAGCTCAACCACCCTGCCGTTGTCTCCTTTATAGAATACTATTGCCTGTCCTGGGCTGTTCTCGGCAAGCCGAGGAACAAATTTGAACTTCAGGCCGGCTCTTTCGCAGCATCGGTGTAGAGCTTCCAACAGGTTCAGCCCGGTGACGTCAAGGTCACGAACGCCACGGTTCTCGGTCAATGCCCGCAACTGTTCAATGCTCGGCGTTTGCACCTGGCCCGCCGGCAGATATTCGCACAGCAAATAATCAATTACTTCTGCGAGCTTGAAGAACCTGCTTTGCGAAGGCTCGGCACAAAAGATTGTGTAGCTTTTACCATTGATTTCTGCTGGGCTGCGGCTGGCGTTTGCTTGGCCATCAGGATTAAAGACCGTATCAAGACCGGCCAGAAACAAAGTTGAACCACCGTTATCGGTGAGGCGCTGACCGTAAACCGTAATCCGAGAAAGAGCTGTGCTGAAGTCCTTGGCGATAATTTCCACCTTTTCACTATCAGAGTCTAATCTTGTCTCGATGCTTTCAACATGACCTTCAAAGATAGGCAGGCTAAAGGCCGCTGCTGCCGGCGAGATGCCGTTGTAAACATGTCGAATGACGACAGATTTTCCCATAGAGAACTTATCTTCGAGTTGCTCTGTGGGTAAGTTATTCGGCTCTTGCTGTGCGGCTGGATTATAAGCCAATCTGGCCCAGCTAAACTCCGGCCAGCCGCTGCGAACAATCTCTATAACCTCAAGGTCGCTACACAAAGACCCATCCAGAAAAACCGATACCGTTGCAGTCGGCAGTGACAGTCTGTCGTAGGCGGTTTGAAAAAAATCAATTCTATTGGACATAATGTGTTTTCCAGAACCGGCACCACAGGTGTGCCGGCTAAACATTAAAGCGCTTCAACCTTTAAAATTTCGATCTCATCGGGTCTGACGTCTTCAATCTCAATAGCCAATTGGGCTAAAGAATTACTCTCCACGCCGTCGGCATCTTTGGCCCTTACGGCGAATAAATATCTACCGGTAGTCAGAGCGTCACTTTGCCATCGGTAAAACCGTCGGCCTCGATAGCTGATTTCGGCGATTGGATTTTTATAGTTGATTTGTCCTGTGTTGCTGTCGTAATAGACATTGAAACGCACAGGCTCTGACTTCTGTTCGAGAGGGTAATAAAACCAGAGAAGCTGAACCTTATTGCCTTGGATCTGATCAGCCCGCCAGGCGAAAATGTGGTTTGGCTTCGGTTCTATCAGATTGCCTTCGGCATCTATGGTGAGTTTAACTGCTGCCTGTAAAGAGCGTTCCTGATAGCCGCAGATATTGAATTTGCGAACAACATAAAAATATGTCGAGTCGATTTTGTGCGGGATATAGTTCGGTAGTGATATCGAATCAGCATCTTGCTCAACGACCTCTAATATGTTCGCAAAGTCTATTTGTTCCATGTTGGGGCCGCCATAAAGCGCTGTGCAGCCACTCGGACGCATCCAGAACCATCCACTGGCCAGGACCGTGCCGAGCTTAAATGCGCTGGCTGTCATTCCGTTAAAAAGTACATCTGTTAGCCATTGTCTTTCTATTTTTAGAGGACTTTTCAGCCAGGGACCGCGATATCTCAGAGTCAATTTGCCCGATGGGACCGCCGACGCTTCTATTGACCCGGCAAGTAAGGCTTCTCCTACTATTTTCATCGTAGCCGTGACATCGGTGGCAGCAGCCGAAAGGCCCTTGATTCTTCTGGTAAGTTTGGCAGTTGCTGTGGCGCTCGATTGAGCTCCTGATGTCCCTGCCAGATTCACGACCGGCACAAAGACCGTCTTGGAACTCTTCGGCCCATCAAACATGCAAAACGGCTCGCGGTATAGATGCTTAATCTCGGCGGAGCTGAGGGCGCGATTGTAAACCTGAACACTGTCTATAAGCCCTTCGGTTGTATAACTATCACTCCAAACTACCTTGCCTATTAATATATATTGGGTCGAAGCGTTTAAAGGACCCACAAATGTGCCAGGAGTTCCGACCGGATTAGCATTGATGTATGTTATAACGTTTTGGGACTTACTATCCCATGTTACTGCAAGATAATACCATTTACCTGTTAGATAAGTAAAAGAAGCATTAAAGGTATGTCCACCGCCTGAATCCCACAACCTCGTCCCGATTGAAGTAGTGGATATTCTTACACCGTAAGCAACATTCTTCATTAACAATGTATGAGATTTGCTTGCTTCAAATCTTATCCAACCGGCGATGGTAAGACCCGTCGCAGCATTCAGGGAGCTGCCGGAACCACAATTAACACTGTCTCCGCTTCCATCAAATTTCAAACAACAACCGAATTTACCTGCTGTCCATACTGCATCGTTGATAGTGCCGGAATTTTGATTTCCGCTTGTATCAGCGGCAATCTTACCTGTGCCTTCATTAAATGCCCAGCAACCAATGAGACCACGTAAAAACGGGTGACTCTTGTTTAGCGGTAATCCTCTGGCTGATTTGAGAAGAGGCATATTAAATCCTTTGGAATGTAGAATTGAGAATTGAGAATGTATAAATAATTCTAAATTCTATCTTCTTCCCTCTAAATTAAGCAGTTATATAATTCCATCTCTGGCACTTAGCAGTGACGGTTATCGTGTCCGTACTGCCGGAACGGTAGCAGTAGAGCTTAAAGTGAGCCACATCTTTGACGATGAAGCTGACTTGATTGGGGTCGCTATCATTGTCTATCTCGAAGCTATATAGAGGCGTATCATCATAGTTAGTTCCGTCCAGAGAGCCTCTTACCTCGACTACCAGATTATCTGTGGGGCTTTCAGGAAAATCTGCCTCAACTGTAACATGAGCGCCTTCGCAGCCGTCTGTTTCAAGATCGATATCATCCGACCACGTGCCGGTCGTAACGCCGACCGAGTTGATTATGGTTTGTTCGCTCTGCCAATTTTTCTTAATCGTTGCCATTGCTCATACTCCTAATCAAGTGACACCTGTAAGTCTCCCGCTGCAAATCTTGCCTTATCGCCGCTAACTATGGCTCTGGATTGATTCAGCACGCTGTGACAGAGCATATTGCCGCCTGTCGCTGTGTCAAATAGGGCAAAGTGTGTCACCGTGCCCCAATCGCCGGTAGCCTCAGGGAAAATGAGCTCATTGGTGTTGTCAATAGAACCAGCAGAAGCAGTACTCCAGTCGTCCGAATCTGTCTCGACACGCACATAGCCGTTGCCGCTCGGCTCAGCCAGACCTGATGCGTCATCGAGCGGATCAGCGGTAGATAAACCCACATAAATTGTCGGTGGCGTATAGATACCCTTGCCGAAAATGTGTTCCAAGATTTTACTCTCCCAGTGATTACTGAAACTGCCCATCGTTTAACTCCTTAATTTCACATTTTGAATTTTGTGATAAATTACGAAATATTTAGCCCCCCAAATCCTTCGACTCTGCTCAGGACAGGTTTATTTGGGGGTTCTCACATGCGGGTTTAAAAACCTGGTATCCTTGTGATACTCGATTCGTCTTCCGTTGGGGTGAGAGTCAGAAGAACTGTCTGGCCGTCAGCATCGTAATAATCGATGGAGCCGGTGGATTTATTTTGGACAGCCTTGCCGACAAGCATCTTATCGACGGTCAACTCGCCGATGCCGCTCCAGATTATCGTTCTTGAGCCGACGATAGTGTCACCATCTGCAGGGTTGTCGCCAGCCTGTAAAAAAGCCTGGATTGTATAACGACCGGCTGGTACATCGGCGTCGAAGTCACCGACATATCTGCTGCCGCCTTTATCGGTAAGGGTCAAATCATAATCATCAGCGCTATGGCCGTCCGTCCCCCAATCCTCAAATACCTCAGCCGTCGGATACCATACCTGACCGGCACTATTGCGAATGACGGCATAAACCGTATTGCCCGAAGAATAATCTATGTGTATTTCGTTTGACATATTTATTCACCGTTTTCCTAAATATTTCGTTTAGCTGTCGCCGGAACGGCGACGGTCTAACCCCCAGGGTAAAGCTGGGGGCTAAACATCTTTCGTGTTCCAGGTTTCGGTCCAGTCGTCGGCGAGCACGTCAAACGTGGAAGTCTCGCCGTCATAAGACCAGTGCGTGCCTTGAAGGTGATTGCCGTTGAGAACACATAAACTCGACGTCGGCGAATCCCATCGCACACAAGCGCCGCTTCCGTTCGTGCAGCCGATGATGTGATTATTGACCACGTGCATATTGCCGATAGTGCCGGAGATTTCCAGGCCCTTCCATCCGTAGTTTTTTAGAATATTACCGGCAAAGCGAACATCAGTGACGGTCCCAGAGAGCATAAAACCTTTCTCATCGTTGCCGGCCTCCAAAGTGCAGTGGAAAATGTTGTCGCTGATTATTGTTCTTAAATTGGAATTCGCCAATCGACCGGCATTAACTCGATTGTTTACTGTATTGCCGACAAAGACAATGTCCTCGGTGTAAGCCGCCTGCAGTCCGTAGAGGGATGCGTCGGTCGTACCGATTATCTGATTGTTGGCCACGGTGACAGCAATTTGCGGAGTACTCGACAGGCCTTTTACAAATACTCCGTTCTCGCAGTTACGCACAGTGTTTGCATCAATGGAAACATTGATACATCCATCCTTGCCGGTGTGGGTGGAGACCTGAATGCCGTCACTATCGCAGTTTTCGATAACGTTTCCGCTGACCGTGACGTCATGTGAGCCGTCCTGGACTTCGATGCCGTTCGGTGCGCCGTAGCTTTTACCGCCCTTGCCTGCGTCGGTGATGCGGTTGCCGTAGCAGCTACAATTGAAGGTCTCTTCGTTAATGCCGATGCCGTCGTCACCGGAATTGTGGATTCGATTGTTCTCAATCGTTACATACGTGCAAAACTCAGTCCGGATACCGACCGTCCAGCCGTTCTCAATTGTCAGGTTTTCGATAGTCAAATTCTCAACGGTATTAAAGCCGACCGTCCAAATCGAATCTGCGCCGCTGCCACGGTTATCCTTATCGCCGTCGATGTACATGTCCCTGACGGTAATATTTTTATTGCCGGTTGGATGCCGCTGGGCAAAGGTATAGTCGCACTCGTTGGTAATCATAGTCTTATCACCGACGGATGTATCAAAGGCAAGCTTAGTAGCGGTGCCTTCTCCGGCAAGGATGACGTCCGATGGAATCTTGATGGTATCGGTGAGCGTGAAACTGCCGGCTGTTAGAAAAACAGTTCCTCCGCCGGCGGCTCCGACCTGCGAAAGAGCTGCGTTTATTTCGACATCATCTGCCGTGCCGTCGCAGATGTAGTCAGCCTGGTTCTTGTGCTTGTCGGTGGCGTCGGCTGCTGCAACCACCATGCTGACAGTATCACCGGCTGCGCCAGGAATCACAAAATTATGGCCGGACCGGCTGTCGGTAATCGAGACGATGTCACCGCCGGATGTAGTCACTATCGCTAGGCGAATGTGAGGCGTAGCTGCCATATCAGGGAAGCTGTCGTATTCGTCGATAACAAGATTACCCGTTGAATTTAGATAGACATAAATATTTTCCTTATCGTCTGCTAAGGTATTTCCGGAAGAGCCTTCGTAGCTGACTAATTGCGTGCCCAGCCAGAATTTACCGGCCTTTACGCCGATATCGAGGCCGTCTTCGTCGAAGACCCGCAGGTCGTTTGCCCGCCGTGTGGCCAAAAGCAGCCGATAGAGCAGTTTTCTAAACTGAAGATAGTAAGGCGATGTCCCTGTGGGTATGAACTCAACGCCGGTCTCGCTATCGGACTGAATGTTTAACAGTTCGTTATCTGACGGATATGCCTCGGACATAAAAATCTCCTTTTGCGAATCGCAATAAAAATTTTGTTTAGCCGTCGCCGGTACGGCGACGGTCTAACCCCCAGGGTAAACCTGGGGGCTAAACAAGTTCACTTAATTTTCAACACCAATTGATTCGTTTGCTTATCAAATGAGGAAATGCTAACTTTTTCCGCAGGTTTTGCTTGCGGCGTCACCGTGACCTGTCGAGTTTCGCCGCTGCTTATCCGGCCGGCCTGGTCGGTAATCCTGACAGCGAATTTGTAAACGCCGGCCTGTAGCGGTGGACTTATCCACTTGATTGTATCAGCGTCAAAGCCGAATTGTCCGTGGCCGAAACTTCCCTTTGCAAAACCCATCGCTGCAGCACCGTCATAGCCGAAGTCGCTCAGGCCGAAGCTGGCCGTTGCAAAGCCAGCCTTATCCTGCCAGGCCGACCAGATTCTTATCGGTGTATCGTTAAGTGCGTTGCTATAGTCGATTTCGCCGGTGCCATTGTCAAAAAAGATATCAGCCGTCATACCTGTCGGCAGATTCTGCCTCCGCAGCAAAGTTATTTTTATACGACCGCTTCCGAGGAGTGGGACATCGATGTCGCTACTAAAATCGATGTGTGCGTATTGCTGTTTAACGGCAAAAACCTCTATGCGAACCAGAGACTCAAAAGATGCAGGAATTTGAACAATCTTTTGCCTTTGCTGACTATCGACAATCGCACCTGCGAATCGCCCGTTGACATAAATCTGATAGAGCATGTCACTGTAAATTGATCGCCACTTGACCAGCGCTACCCTCGGTGCACCGATGTATCTTCCGTCGGCCCAGATTCCGCAGGGCAGCTCAAATGCTCTGACCGATTTTATGCCTGCCCTTATAAGTGACATTGCATTTCCTTTTTAAACCCCCAGGATAAACCTGGGGGCTAAACGGTTAAAACAATTGTGTGTAAATAATTTCGTAATCAACGGCGACACCAACACCGGTTGTGCGTTCGTTATTTGTCTTAAATACATCCAACCGCAGATTATCGAGCTGTCGTCCTGCGTCGGTTATCAGCTTATGAGTGTCACCATCCATAAAGGCAGATATGGCCTCGAGCCTCTTATCCAGCGAAGCTCTGCTTTTTGCCTGAAGCATTCCTGTCTGTTTTATTTGTCTTGTGCCTCGGCCAAGGTCGATGCTCAGCACACCATCCAGCCCCGGCACAGCCTTTTCCAGCGAGGCTCTTTTGAAACTGCCCGGCTGAATCTCTAAGTCCTGCTCGTCAAATAAAACTTGTCCGTCTAAAGTAACACTCATTTGTTTTCCTTCGTCACGGGCTGTCATTACGAGCTCGCCTTGGGCGGGTGTGGTAATCTCATACAATCAAAAATTGGAGATTACTTCGCTTCGCTCGCAATGACATCCATCAATCAATCCCTTACCAATCTCGCTGACGCGCCAATCCGTGTGACGTCAGCTATTCCGTCAGAGCCGGCGTCGATGCTCAGCCGACACCGCTGTCTGGCTCGCTCAAACAGATTGTGATAATACCGGCTCTTTTTCCAGAAACTCTCCTCTTCGGTCTTACCGGCTAACATTGCATATACCACGGAGATAACCGCAAAAACCGACGACCTTTTTAAGACATCCGTGTCGAGGATATCCTGCACATTTATGTCACTGGCGGGATTGCCCGGCTTGATACTAAAGTGCTCGGTTAATTGAAAGGCAATTTCATTGGCCTGTGGCCGAAATGTGCTGATACGGTAAGATATATCAGTAGCTGTCGGCGGCGCTATAGGCTCATCGTCTGAATCCGCTCTGATAATGGAGATGGTAAGCTGCGTTGAAGAATCTACCGAAATAATTTCATACGCACCATCCAATGTTCCATCTGCAGATTGCAGATAAATAACGCCGCCCTGCTGGACCTGTGCACTTATAAAATCTGCGGCATCGGTGCTGAATGTCGTGCCGGTCAGTGTTCCACTTGTCCCCGATGTGAGCACCTGTCCCGGCAGATGTAATTCTCCAAACAACATCGGCTCGTATCTGAGAATATCCGCATCGTTTGAGAAACTAACCATATTTGTCATCTCCGTTTAACCCGTGAGATAGAAATCTTACGGGCATGAAAAATCTGTGAGTATTTATCTCACGGGTTTAACTTGTGCTCAGGTCGCGAATCAGGCCATGTGCAGTCTCGTTCTTGAGCTCCAGAGTATATTCACTGATCAGTTCGCCGCACTCATAGTCGCCACTGCTTGCCAATGGCTTGAAATGAAAGCTGCGACCAGCCAACGGCAGCACGTTAATTCGAGACGAATCCAACAGCAATACCGCATCATGCGGCATCCAACGCGTGGCAACAATTCTGCAGACTCCAAAATCACTTTCGTAAATGCTTATCATATTGGTGAAAGTAGTATCGTCGGCGGTGTATGTTCGGCTGCCGGCACAGAAGGCGTTAATCTTTCGCTTCTGAGAGCCTCCAACGACAATCACGTCCACATTACCATTGCTGTTTTCCCAGATTGACCTTAGCACATAATTAATCTTTGCTTCATCAAGGTCGGTGCCGCTGGGAAAGCCGCTGTCACCGGTGTGAAAGACATTGGTTGAGAGGTGCTGAATAATGCCATTCATCGAGCGTCTAACGGAGGCGCTTCCTTGCGGATTTGCGGTCGGCTGGCCGCCGTTAATAACGGTGTTTTCCAGATCGCGAAGCAGCTCCCGCAGGCGCTCCTGCTTTTGATAATCCATCTCGTCGGCTAAACCTAATTGGCTGGCCACCATATCGGTTCCGCTAACCTCTACCGCAGCAGTAAATATCTGCGAATAGTTACCGTACCGAGTCCGGTTGGTGAACCTCACGTTCGGTTTATCAGCTCCTTCCAGAGCAGCGTTTCCAAGGATGTTGATTATCTGGTCGTCGGCCAGAGCCTCGGCAGTCGTCCCCGCATAACCGCGAGTTACCGTCAGCGTATCACCGTTTATACTGGTAACGATCATCAGCTCCTCTGAGCCTTTGACCTGAATTTGGTCGCCTATGCGGAAGCGGCTTCCATGATCAACGTCAAATTCGGTGTCACTGCTCGGATCGGTCCAGCTACTGTCGTTGATGGCATCTTTGTTGGGCAAGAGCTCGTCCTCAAGCCATTCGTGATGTGTGCTGGTCGCCTCTCTCATCGGATCGCCCAAGGCGTCCAGCAAAGGTGTCTCATAAGGCGAAATTATCCCAATCAAATCTGATACGTCCTCAGCCAATTCCGGCAGAGTCGTACCTGCTGAATAGGTTGCTTTTCCTGTAAAGGACATCGTTTATTCTCCTTTTGTTTTATGACCCCCCCAGTAAACTGGGGGGCTAAACGTTTTTCACTTACAAATAATTTCTTCTCAGTTTCAAATACTCTTGTAAATCTGTTCTGTTGCCGGTCGTTGCAGCTTTTTTGGCTGCTCTTTCAAGGATGGTTTGGCTGTTTCGCATTCGCTCTCTGGATCCCGCTGTTTTTGTTGCTGCCATAGCATCACCCGTCGTCCGTAGCACTGCCGGATTGGTTTCAGCAAACAAGTATTGCTTTTCCTTTTTCAATTGCTTAATCAAGCCATCCAAATCTACATCGTTGTCACCTTCGAGCTTGGCCTTGGCAATCAATACAGCGGCTTCCAAATCAACAGCCCCTGCTGCATTCAACCTGTGTATCAATTTCTGTTCGAGCCGGATGTTGTTTAATTGCTCAGACATCTTCGCTGCTTGTGATTTAGCCTCAGTCAATTGCTCATTTAACATCTCGGCTTTTTTCTCGGCACTCTGTGCCCTCTTGCGGTAGCGGATCGATTCTACTACCGGAACGAGTTTCAAATTGTCACTGCCGTAGGGCATCTTGTCGATTGACTGTTCGGTGTCGTCCGACAAAAACTCTTGCGATTCTGTCGCATTCATAAAAATCTCCTTGTTTATAACCCCCCAGATAAACTGGGGGGCTAACCATTTATGTTTCGTAACCCAATTCCCGCAGCACCTGCTCGGTCGAAACACCCAGCTCCTTTTTGATTTTGGCCTCGTTGAGCTTCTCGGTCATGTTCTCCGGCAGAGGGCTGGGAAAGATAATATCTATCTCTCTGTCGGCTTGGCTTGTTGGATAAATTTTGGCCTTGTCGAGAATTTGAAGGACTATCTTGCAGATTCTTCTCAGCCCTTCGCTGTAGGTAAATCTCTTTCGCTCATTCTTGGAGAGCATTCCCATAAGTGTCAGCCGAAGTGCGACTGCGCTTGTTAGATTGCCGAGCTTATTTTTCAGAACGCCTGCCACGACAGGTGTCACTCCACTGACCTTGTCCATCGCCTCTCTGATTTCGGCAATATGCATGCCCTCGCTCGGCGCTTCAGTTTCTCCACCGAATTCCTCAATGGTCGCCTCCGGATTATCGGTGTACCACATCCTACCCGGCGAGATGGGTCTGTCCTCAAAGCCTTCTATGCCTTTTCCGAGATACATCTTAAAGGATTGAAACGTAATCCTGTTGGCCCTATCGCTCAGTCTGGTATTAAGCTCATCCTGCAGCGATATCAAAGGCTCGACATCACTTTGTCCCTCGTAGTAATAAGGCTGAGCGATGTTCTGGATATGCACGACAGGCAGAAATCCCCACGGAAGCTCCGTCTGTCCAACGAGCTGTTTGTCTTCATATCTTTGCCAGGCTGACTCTGATACAACCTCCGTTACAGCCACAACCTGTCGGGCATCACCGCCGGAGCTGCCCCATGACAGGATTTTAGAAAGAAAAGAGCTATTTTTGCTCAGGTCATTTTTCTTCTGATAGAAGTGCTGCACGTAGAATTTTATCTTTTTGTAATCGTTTTCATCCAGGATAGGCAGTGCCCTTGGTGCCTCAATCAGCTCCAGCTCGATTGTTTGTGCCGATAGAAGCACGTTTTCGAGAGAGTCCGCACCTAAGGCACTTTCAGCTGTGGGCGGATTGGAGGTGGAGGAGGATGTTTGCTGAAGAATTTCATCGCCAGGCCTGACGAGACAATCGACGAAGCCATAGACACTTCCGAGCACCGCCATGTCCTGGAAAAAGCCGACAGCGCCGTTGGCCGCAAACACAGCCTTTAAGATGGATTCAATTTCTGCACGTTTTTGGCTGTCCGGCGATTTACTAACAAAACTAATCGGCTTTCCAAACAGAAAATCCACGCCTGCATTTATTCGCCAGGCGATATCGTTTTCTATCACAACTTCTTTACGCTGCACGTCTTTAACGGCTTTTGCGCCGAAGACGTCACCATTGGCAGAGTGTACCAATCCGGTTATTCTGGCAGGCAAGCCGTATTCCTGTGCTTGTACATAGCATCGACCGGTTTCGCTGACCTTTCTATCGTAGGAACTGATGCCGGTTATTTCGTATATTGGGTTTGCATAATATTGCCAGAGCTTGCTGAAGTGCGTCTGGATGCCCGGCGAGTGTTCGTCAATCAACCACTCAATGTAATCGGCCTTTAGTTGCTGGTCATTGAAAATTCGCAGGTCAAAGCTCATGCCTTTTCTCCCGTTTTTGAACCCCTCAATTTATTGGGGTCTGAATATTTTTGCCACTTCGGCAAATTTAATTGCCCTTCCATAAATGGACGAACCTGCGCGTTTGATGCGAAAAAAATGAAATTTTGCAAGGTGGGTTTTGGGCTAAGTAGTTTCAAACAAATGAATAAAAAAAATTTCAAAAAAGTGGTTTTTGTTTTAAACTACCTACAGATTTGGTTGAAAATTTGGGGCGATGAATACGGAAAACAGAAGTGGTGAGACAGAATTCTGTATTCTGAATTCTGTTTTCTGTCTTCTTTTTTACTCGGTGTCTTCTTTTTGCAGAAGCTCGATAATCTCGGCCTTTGTGGGAAGTGCCTCAATCGAGCCGAACTTCGTGCAGGCCAGAGCACCAGCAGCCGAAGCGAATTTGACCGCTTCTCTAATGTTGTCCTGCCACTGCGGACTTTCAGCCTTTACGGCACAATAGGCAGCCAACGCCCCGGCGAAGGCATCTCCTCTGCCGGTCTGATCGACCAGCTCCACGTCGAAAGCTGGAATATGGTCGGCACTAATCCTATCAACAACCATACAGCCACGTTTGCCCATCGTTATCACGGCAGCGCCAACGCCGCGAGCAACCAGATCAGAGCCGATCAGCTTGGCAGTGTGAATGTTGGCGGCGCCGCCTGATGCAGAATCGGTAATGTCAGCCGCCTCGTCAAGATTCGGTACCAGAATATCAGCCGAAAAATACTCCATAGGCAAATTGCTATCCTGCTGACCACTCTGCTCTATCGGCCTGGCAGGATTTAGAATTACTTTTGTTCTGTACAGTTCCGCACAACGAAGTGCGGCTTTTATCGCCTCTTGAGGTAATTGACCATGAATCAAACAAACGTCCGCATCGGAAATAATCTGTTCGGCGGAGTCGATGTCCTGCGGTAGTAACGCGCTATTGGCTCCGGAGTACATACAGCCGGCGTTTTCGCCCTTCGCATCAACCAAAGTTACGATTATGCCGGTATTCTTGGCCTTGGCGGTGTAGATAAAGTCGGTATTGACGCCGGCTTCAGCCAGATTTGTTTTTACCATCTGTGCAAATGGGTCACTGCCGACCTTGCTGATAAGGTACACCTGGCAGCCGCATAGGCAGGCTTCTACGGCCTGATTCGGCCCCGGACCGCAGGGCGCATAAGATAAGGCAAATCCGTTTACGCTCTGGCCTGGCGCGGGAACGTGTTGGCACTTTATTGCCATATCTACACAAGTACCGCCGATTACGACTACCTTAGGAACTCTCGCTGTCATTTTTTTTCAACCCCAAATATTAAACGAAAGGTCCGTCTTTTGAACTTGGAAAAGTATAACCAACCAAAAATCAAATGCAAAGGATTTTCACACAGAGGTTGTGATTTTCTTAGCTGTCGCTGTGCTCTACAACTGGAAAAACCACTAAATATACGGGGAAATTGTTTGATATATTGTAAACATCAAAAAAAATTGCGAAAATACTAAAAATACTCTTGATGTATGTTATATAATCTGTTAAAATATAAGTATAGTTAGGTAATAATATATCAAAACGCCTTAAGTTTCGATTGTTCAACATGTTAGTAATTTGAGATAATTGGTGTAAAACATAGTCGTTTTCAAAATGACTAAGACAGAGTTCAATGAAAGCAAACAGCTACGCTGGTCAACTGATTTACTACGAAGCAGACTCAATTTGCTCAGAGGTAAAGACAAGTTATTGCTGATAATGTACTTAGAGAAGGGCAACAGCTTTCGGCAAATGGCCCGTTTAGCTGGCATAACCGAAGCATGCATCGCCAGAAGGATACATAAACTTATGAATCGACTCACAGATAGTGAGTATATAACCTGTCTGCGAAACCGAAAAGAATTCAACGATATCGAAATGTACATCGCTAAGGAATACTTCTTATTAGGACTATCGATGAGAAAAATTGCCAAAAATCGGCAAATGACATACTACCAGGTTCGCAAAATCCTGAGAAATATCCAAGTTGTTGTCTCCACGCTGCAGAAAGGATGTCGCCGTCCTTCTCCGTAGTAGTATTACGAAGGATGAATGCCGGCGACAGCTAAACAATACAATGTTTAGCCCCCAGCCCGTCCTGAGCCAGGTCGAAGGATTTACTGGCCGGTTATGTGGGGTACACAAAAAAGGAAAATACTTATGCCAACCTACAAAGTCTCAAAAACGCTGCGACTATCTGCTCCGGCGGACAGCGAGGGACAGATCAGCGATAAAGCCGCTCAGGTATGCAGGATGTTCGGCCTGTCTATAGACAGGCTCACCGAAAGGTGCACAACCCATAGCTGCACTCTGGACATCAACGAAAGCGACGTCGTCTATATCACAGGGCCATCGGGAGCAGGTAAGAGCGTCTTACTAAGAGAGTTAGAGCAATCTGTTCCTGAATCGGACAGGATAAACCTCGCTCAAATAGAGCTGCCGACCGACAGAATCCTCATCGATTGTATCCAAAGCGACTTTCTAACCAGCCTGCGGATACTTAGCTTAGCGGGATTAAATGACGTTTACTGTATCCTCAACAGAATCGGCAATCTTAGTGAAGGCCAGAATTATCGCTTCCGCTTGGCGATGGCGTTAGCTGCCAAGAAGAAATTTATATTCGCCGACGAATTCTGCTCGAACCTCGACCGCATTACCGCGGCTGTTATTTCGTACAATGTTCAGAAGTTCGCCAAGCGAAATGGAACTATTTTTGTCTTAGCGTCCAGCCATGATGATTTGCTGCTGGACCTGCAGCCGGATGTCGTCGTGACAAAGGAATTGGCCGGCGAGACAAAGGTGATTTATAAAGTTGACCGGCACCGCAGGGGTGCCGGCTAAACCTTGAGTAATATGCGAAATTGTTCCATTTGCAAAAAATTGCGTGTTGTCCCCGGCACAATCGACGACTACAAGGCCCTTTCGCACTACCACTACCGTAACGGTCGGCTGGGACCGTTCACGAATATCTTTGCCTTGAAGGGCGAGTTTGTCTGCCAACGGCGGATCGGCGTTATCGTCTATACAATGCCCAGCCCGGCTCTGGAGCTGCGAAATATCGCCACGGACAATACATTTGTCGGCTTCGACAGAAGCACCCAATTAGCGCTTGTTAATAAAAGCATCCGCTGTATCGGCAGGGTCATTATTGAGCCGAGGTTCCGTGGGCTGGGCTTGGCAAGCCGATTAGTTCGCGAGACGATGCCGCAGGTACAGATGCCCATAATCGAGGCCCTTGCGGTGATGGGACTGGTCAATCCGTTCTTCGAGAAGGCAGGGATGAAGGCCTATACCGCCAAGATGCCCGCCCGTTGCGTACAGCTAACCGAGGCCTTCAGCTTGGTGAGCATCGAAAAACAAGAGCTTATCGACCCGCAGGCTGTGCAGCGAAGGCTCGAGCAACTGCGTTGGCCAAAGGCTGACTTCATCGAGCGGCAGATTAAGTTGTTTCTGCAGAGCTACGGCCGACGTCGCAATATGCCGGCCGGCCTTGAGAGAACAAGGTTTATACTGAGTAAATTAACCGAAAGGCCGGTTTATTATATATGGTTCAACCCATATTTAGCCCCCCAATTTATTGGGGGGTTCAAAAAAAATGACAATGAATAACAAAATTCAATCTATCGCCATTGATAAATTTGTTCCTCATCCGGACAATCCCAATCGGATGAGCAAGGCCAACTTTGCAAAACTCGTTCGCAACATAAAGCGGACAGGCCGATATGAGCCATTGGTGGTTCGGCATTGCCCTGATAAGCCGGATCGTTTTCAGATAATCAACGGCCATCACCGCTGGCAGGCTCTGTCGCAGCTCGGCTATAAGCAAGCTGACGCGGTGGTCTGGGACATTGACGACCGGCAGGTTGATATATTGCTCGCTACGCTAAATCGCCTCACCGGCTCAGATATTTTTGACAAGAGACTTGCTCTTTTGGCTCGGCTGAATAAACAAATCCAGTCCCGCGAGCTGGCTAAGCTGTTGCCGCACACTGCCAAACAGATTGAGCGTTTGAGCAATCTTACAGATTCTTTATCTCGAACATCGGGGATCGAACATCGAGCACCGAGTTTTGCCAATCCTTTGGTCTTTTTTGTCAATGACCGACAGAAGCAAACGATCGAAAAGGCCTTATCGTTGGCTCTGCAGAAAGGACGATGGAAGGTGGACGAAGGACGAGCGACAAGGAATGCTGCTGCTTTAACCGCTATTGCCGAGGAATATCTTGTTGGAAGGAATGAAGAAACATAAAGAACCGTATTTGAAGATACCGGCTCACATTTTGAATCTATGTGGCATCGGTTTATGCGAGAAGGTGCTGCTGGCACACATTTACAGCTTCGGGGCAAAGGGCTGCTGGCAGAGCAATCAAACCCTCGCTGAAGTTTTTAGGGTCTCTCAGGGCACTATCTCAAGATGGCTGTCAAAATTAAAGCCCTTCATATATCTGAAGTATCCTAAAGGATACTGCCGTACAATCTGGGCAAAGTCCCATCCGCAGGTGGAACAGTTGCGCAAAAATGATAAGGTTGTTAATCAAAATTGCTCATCTGACTTACGCAAATCTGCGATTCGACTTCCTCAAAAATGCGCAACTACTAATAACAATACTAGTAAGCGTTCACGGGGAAACCGCATTTTTGTCATTGCGAGCGAAGCGAAGCAATCTAAAATCGTACGTTTTTGAGATTGCTTCGGCCTAAAGGCCTCGCAATGACACAAAAACGCCTTATTTTCTGCGTGAACGGTTACCAATACTATAACAGAGGATAATTCCTTCGACTTCGCTCAGGACAGGAAAAGGACTATTGCGTCGCCTTCGCCTTTGCCCCCTAAGGGGGCTTCGGCGACGCTTATCGAGAGAAAAAAAGATTCGGCGGTAAAGGTTGAGCAGTTAAAGAAAGCGTTCGGCGGAACCGGCGAAAAGAAGTGGCAGCCGATGACACAGCAGCAGTTTGCAAAGCGCCGAGCCGCTCAGTTGGCGGCATTGCGATTTGGTTAACGTCGCCGGCCCGGCGTCGGCTAAACATACGGATGTCTATGTAAACGACAATGGCAAAGAAATTGAGTAAAAAACAGTTGGCCGTGATAGAAGATTTGTTCATAGGCGAGCTCGAAGAGCAGGCGGTTCTGGATAAACACAACGTCCGCAGGGACGTCTTCAACAAATGGCTGGCCGACGAGCTTTTTGTTGAGCATTTTAATGAGCGTATTGCCGGCAGTTTCCGTCAAAGTCAGCTTATCATTGCCCGGTACGCTCCGTTAGCAGCGGCCAAGCTGGTACAGTTGACCGAGTCGGAAAGTCAGGAGACGTCTCGCAAAGCGTGTTTAGACATTATATCGATGGGTCAGCCGGATGGCCGTTTAGCCGGCACCCCTGCGGTGCCGGTCGATGATAAAGATTCACAAAAGGTTGTGCCGGAGCTTTCCGCCGAGGCAGTCGGTAGAATCCTCGCCGCCCTGGCGGAAGATGGTTAGCCGGTACTCCTGCGGTGCCGGTTGTTATTGTACTTTTCAGCCTGAAAGTATAATAAGAACCCGCTTATTGAATGAAAATACAATAAGATTTTCCTTGCTGCCGCAACCTGCGATGAAACCGCGTGTTAAATATTCCATATATTTAGCCCCCAGCTTTTCTGGGGGTTGACTTTTACGGAGTTCCAAATTGTTATTGCGTAAACCACAAACGTAGTTTATAATATTTGTAAATTTAGCAGGGTGAGGATATGAAATGCATTATATTCGTATCGCTGATATTCATTTCGACACTTCCGACAACACTTTTAGCGCAGGACAGCGACCTTGATAAAAAGAAACAACAAGCCGACAGGCTCGCCCGAAGGATTCTGCTCGAAAGATATGTTATCATCCGCGTTTATAACAACTGGCGGGCTGAGCCGGATAAATATCAAAAAGTTACTGTTCCGCTGAACGGCCTTTCAATAAATGCCGAGGCGATAAAGTCCGCCTGTCAGCAGATAACCAATTCAGCCGTCGTTGTTGTTACGGCTTTTGACCAGGACGATAATGTAGTTGCAGCGGTTCTCGGCGATAATATCTTTGCCGAACCTTATAAGCCGGGCAAACGAATTTCTTTATGGCCAAAGTCCCTGCAAAAATCAGAGCTAAAATATTTTGTTTTTAAGGACGCTATTGGAAATCCGATGCCGCTAGCCACGGTGCAAATATATCGCGGTCGCCGATACAGCGGTGATATTTCTACGCCGTCGGCTGTGGTCCAGCTCGACGAGCAAGGCCGAATGGAGCCGCCTTCACAGGACCCGACACTACATAAAAGCTGTTTAGTAGTAACTCATCCTGATTATGGCACAGCTCTTGTCGAGCCGGAGCCTGTTGTTTCTATCGATGGGCCCGTGATTGAACTCAAAGTGCCTCTGATTCGCAAGGACACAGAAGAGGATTTGAAGAGCATCCGCGGCGAAGTTATTGATAGCAATGGCAATCCGGTCGCAGCAGTGAAGATTACCTGTAACGATTTTTTTTCGGTTGATGGCAGCCTACTTAGCTTGGCCGGCTATACCTGGCCAAAAGTAAAAACTATAACCGATGCTCAAGGTCAGTTTTCTCTTTGTGTTCCGGTTATGTTGGAAGGTCGGCGTTCGTTTTTGCCGCCAGGTGCGCAATGTATGCTGTTTTTCATGCCACCCAAGCAGTTGGATTTAATACCTTGCAACAAAATTGTGCGAGTTGGCCAATCGAGCTTGATAACAATGAGGCGGGAATTAACTTCAACGACGATTTTCGTCTTTGAGGATGAGTTTGGCCCGGTGACCGATGCAAATATGCTCAGCCAGATATTTCTTGAAATCGAAGATAAGCAGGGCCAAGAAAAAGGTCGAGGCTGGTTCAAAGATCGGCTGAGGTGGGCAAACTTCGTGCCGGGCACTTATTTTGCGACCGCCAACTGGTACGGCAAACACTATATTTTTGAGCCGGTAACCATTGAGGCAGATGTCAATGAGCCGGTTGTTTTCAAGCCGGCCAAGATTGAGCCGCTTGAAAGGATTTATATCGGCCAGGTAATCCACGGCGTAACCGGCCAGCCCATTGCCGACGCACTGGTTATGAAGCAGCCTTTCATTACCGATATCAATAATGCCAATCTTGAGCCGGGGGAAATAGATATTATTTTTATGAGCTTCGGCCCAGAAACCGACTTAGATAGTCCGGAAATCGGGTATCTTACAGAGGATTTCATAACAAAAAAGATGTGCCTGACCGATGCCGACGGTTATTTTGTTATCTCTCTGCCGAACGTTCCGGAGCCGCCGTATCAGGAAATTATAGCGGTACGGAAAGACTTTCTCGGCGCCATTCAACAATTGTATGGTTTTTTTGCGATTGAGCCAAACGGTCCCCCTCTCCGTCTTGAGAAAAGATTTCAGCCGGACAAGAACGGAATTGTCAGACTTGCACCTTTGAAATTGTTTCCCGCCGGTGCGATAATAATTGAGCCGATTATACCTGCTGAGTATCAGAAAGAGCATCTCAGGGAGAAGGCAGTTTATCGCAGGCTTATATTAAATTGGTTAAAGTTCGGCGAAGATAAGCCAGCCTGGTTTGAGGCGATGGGTGATTACACCAATACGATTAAAAATGACGGCGCTTCATTATATAACAGAAAAAACCTTAGGCCGAATACCGTTCAGAAGGTATATGTGCCTTCGGATTTGCAGATGACTATACAGATATCCATGGCAGAAATGCCTGATCTATACTTGCTTGAGCCGATTGTTATTGACAATATCAAGGTCAGCCAGGGAGAGGTGCTGGACCTGGGACGGGTGGAGTTTGGCTCCGCGATCAGAGTGGCGGTAAAGGTTATCGACTCATCAGGTATACCGGTCGGTGGCGTAACAGTCAGACACAAAGATGAAGATGGCTTGTATTGTGGGCGTTGGAACATCACCAACGCCGATGGCGTGGCATATCTTTATGTCCCTCGCTATTCGAGGGGACAGTTCGTTGTGGAGCATTTTTTTAAGCGAGCCGACGACGATTCTTGGCAGAAACCTCTGCGAGAGGGCATACCTTACGAGGTCGCTGGCCAAGAGGACGCCGGACACACTTTTACTCTACAACTCACAGATGAATTTTTAGAAATTCTATTTGAGTGATTTCATACCGTACTTAGCATCGTAATTGAAAACCCACAAAGCAGGAACCCTTGTGGGACTCTTATCAGCTTTTATTCGGAGATAAAAACATGTGTGACATTGCCAAAGCGGCACACGTATTTTCCGTTCTTCGGCGGACTCGGCCGCGAACAAAGCGAGACCTTAAAAACTACGTTAAGGTCTTTCTCGGCATCAACGTCCCCGATAGGAAAATCTGTCCCGAACACAACAGCCCTATGGACTACCTCTGGCACGCCTACTCCGCCGATTTTCCGGAATATTTAGCCCCCCAATTCACTGGTGGGTTTTCACGGAACAGCGATTGTATCGTCTGGGCCAATCGAGCTGGCGGAAAAACAGAATTAGCAGCAGTCGCTACGCTGATGGACTGCATATTCAAGCCGAACTGCCAGGTCAGAATCTTAGCCGGCTCCGGCGAACAGGCAGGCAGAATGTATCAATACTTAACCACCTTTTTAAGCAAAGGCTTCGAGGAGTTTCTTCTCGGCCCCATCCGGAAAGAAAAATGTCACTTTGTCAACGGCTCAACGGTCGAGGTCCTGATGCAGTCGGCGACCAGCGTCCGCGGCCAGCACATTCAGAAGCTCCGCTGCGACGAGGTCGAGCTGTTTGATGAGGAAGTCTTTGCAGCGGCAAAATTCACCACCCACAGCACAGAAAACATCACGGCTGCGATGGAGATGATAAGTACAATGCACCGGCCATTCGGGTTAATGCAAAAAATTGTTTCACAGGCCCGCCTTAGCGATAGCGACGGCGGGTCGGCAGGCGCCCCGCCCACAGGCCTGTCCCGAGCACGGTCGAGGGATGGCGGGGCTAAACTGTTTAAATGGTGCATCTGGGAGGTGCTCGAGCGCTGCACTGACAGAAGCTGCTCGCAATGTCCCTTGTGGACGGATTGTCAAGGTAAAGCCAAACACGCCTGCGGCTACTTGAAGATTGACGATTGTATAACGCAGATGCGGCGGGCCAGCAGGGCAGGCTGGGAAGCTGAGATGCTATGCAAAAAGCCTCTGCTGGATAATGTGGTTTTTAATGAGTTCGACACCGCCGAGCACATAAAGCCTGTAGATTACGACCCGAATCTGCCGTTGTACCGCAGCCTTGATTTTGGCTTTGTCAATCCGTTTGTGTGTTTGTGGATTCAGACCAGTGAAGATGGCGTTGTGCGGGTGATAGATGAGTATGTTCGCAGCCGAGCTACGGTTGATGTGCACGCCGACGAGATAAAGAGCCGAACACCGTGTGCTGAAGAGCAAGTTGCAGCAACATTTTGTGACCCAGCCGGTGCAGGCGTAAATGATGTGACCGGCACGAGTGTGGTGCGGGAGCTGAGGGCGATGGCAATAGCGGTACGGTATCGGCGTAGCAGCATTTTGGAGGGTATTGAGCTTATTCGTCGGGCTGTACGCGACGGTTCCGGCAAGAGTTCGCTGATAATTTCGCCGAGGTGTCCGAGGCTGATAGAAGCGATGCAGTGTTATCATTATCCGGAGCACAACGGCGCTACCAGCCGAGAATTGCCTTTGAAAGACGGTGTCTATGACCATCCCATCGACGCCCTTCGCTACTTTTTCATCAATTACAAACACCCAACAAAGACCGCCAACCGGCGGTATTAAAAAAAGAAAAACTTGACAAAAATATTGATATAATTATAATAAAGTTATGACATAATATTGACGAATAGTAGCTTAAGTTCTTATACTATAAATAATTAAGTGTGACAAAAATATGACTATATTTCTATATATCTATGACAAATTATAGCTGGATAAATTTTATAATAAATCTGGAAAAGCTTCCGTGGCACACTTGGATTAAGCTCGGCGAATGCGCAGCAAAGTGCAACCAAATAAAGTCTATTCCGCTTAAACCTAATATTAAAGAGCAGCTTCACCTGATTTATCTGGCCAAGGGAGCTCACGCTACCACCGCAATTGAGGGTAACACCCTCTCTGAAGAGCAGGTAAAAGACTTGCTCGAAAAGAAGCTTACACTGCCGCCTTCAAAACAATATCTCGAACAGGAAGTGAACAATATCATAGAAGCTTGCAATAAAATAGCCATCGAGATATCAAGAGGTGCTCTGGGAACCATTTCCATTGAACAAATCTGCCATTATAACAGCGACGTTCTCAAAGGTAACTTGCCCCACGACGAAGCTGTTCTGACGGGTCAGGTCAGAACTCATAATGTTGTGGTCGGCAATATCTATAGGGCACCGCCAGCCGAAGATGCTAGATGGCTTCTGGAAAAATTCTGTGATTGGATGAACGGAGGAGATTTTATCAACGAGCAATTACCGCTTCATTTTGCTATCATAAAATCTATTGCGGCCCACTTGTATATAGCATGGATACATCCATTTGGAGATGGTAACGGCAGAGTGGCGAGACTATTGGAATTTATGATACTGCTAAATTCAGGTGTGCCGTCGCCGGCTGCGCATCTGCTTAGCAGTCACTATAACATGACTCGCGCAGAATATTATAGACAGTTGGACAAAGCAAGCAGAATAGGGGATCCGACAGAATTTTTCACGTACGCTATCGAAGGTTTTCTTGATGGCCTGCAGGAACAATTACAATATATACAAGAACACATCGTGAGTGTTTGCTGGCGGGACTACATTTATGAGATGTTTAGCAAGCAGCACAGCAATAATACTATCAAACGAAGAAGAGAGCTGGCGATTAGAATTTCAGAGCAAGGCGAGCCTGTTGATAAGAATAGTATTTTGCTGCTTATGAGGAAAGAATACAGAGACAAAACTGAAAGAACCATTTCGCGCGATTTGAATGAGCTTGAAAAAATGAGATTAATTATCAGAAAGAAAAGTATGTACGCCGCTAACAAAGACCTGATTTTGCAGTTTCTTCCTTTTAGCACATCATACTAAGAATATCTTCATAGCATGACCCTATCGATGCACTACGCTACTTTTTCGTCAACTACCAACACCCCGCTAAAACTGCAGACCGGCGGTATTAAAAGAGTAGAATACAGCAGACAGGAGTCAGAATACAGAATTAAAAATATTTAGCCCCTAAATCCTTCGACCCGGCACAGGACGGGTTTATTTGGGGGTTTATAGCTGCGCATAAAAAAGACAGGGCTGAGGTGCGGAGGGAGAGGAAAAGCGAGATAACCTCAGCCCTGTTGTATGCCTATCAAAACTAAATAATAAAAACAGCTCTTGCACAAAACTGCTTGACTTTGAAGATAATCCGCTATACTTGCATCAAGAGCAACATTTATTAACCATTTACCATTATATACTACCGAATGCAAGCGGACAAGACCTATTTGAGGATAAATATTAAAATTTTTTAAAATAAAAAATCATTGGTTAGAATTTCCCTATCCGGCTAAAAAAATGGACGAACGTCAAATAAAAACCGCGGTATTGGGCCTTAATGAAGGGGGCCGGCTTTTGCTCAAGGCGGCATCGCAAATGGCTCATTTTCAAATTCAGGCGGTCGCTGACAAAAATAGAAACCTCGCTGAAAAAACAGCAGCGCAGTATGAATGCTCCGCATACGATGACTACCGACAGTTGGTAATACAAAGTCATCTTGATTGTCTGCTTGTCGCGGCTGGAATGTACAGTTGCGCCGAGCATATTCGAGCCGCGATGAAAAAGAAATTCAGCGTGCTCAAGCTGGCTCCGCCGGCAAGAGATTTTGAAGAAGCTGCGGAATTCGTTCGGCTGGCTGAATGCGAAGGGATAAAATTTGCCATCGCCAATCCCAGCCGATTTGCCGGTAGCTTCCTTGCCTTTCGCGATTTCTTGCATCGAAGTGAAATCGAACAAATTTTTCTGATAGAAGCTTTTTGTAACGTTGATAGCCAAATGAATCCGGCGTGGCATACGGACCCGAAACTGGCCGGCGGTGGCGTATTGCTACGCAACTGTTATGAGACGATCGACCAGATAATGTGGAATTTTCCTATGCCGCTGCAGGTCTATTCGTTGAACACCAATCAAGCTTCTGATAAACAACAACGGCTTTATCTGACAGAAGACACAGCGATTGTAACGATGAAGTTTGACGATACGCTTATCGGTAACTTGATAGCGTTGCGCCGGCCGGGGCCTGGGCCGAAGCATGAGTTTCTGAGAGTCTATGGCAAGGACAAGATTTTATCCGTCGGCGAAGGCCGACTTACGGTAAGTGACGCATCGGGAAAGGTCCACGAGCAATTGCAATATGACGACGATGCTCTCAATTGTATGATGAAGCTTTTGGATAATTTTGCGGTGAGTATATTATCGCCCGACGAGAGCAAACTCTGCAGCAGCGGCCAGGAAAATCTGAAAAATATGGCGGTCATTGAATCTGCTTACCTATCGGCTCGTACGGCAATTCCGGAAGAACCAAGTAGATTTCTAAATGTACGCCGCAAGCAAGCTGTGACGCCGACAAAGGTTTAGTCAGACTCAAAATAGTGAAAAAGAAGCGTTTGACAAAGAATTGGACAGACTATAATCTATAGCTAAATGACCGATTAAAAGTGTTATGTGTGTATTGGAGAGTTTGCCATGAAAAACACGATTTATCTTGTTGTCATTGTCCTGTCTATAGTCCTGGCTGCTGTGGTGTTTTTTTGGACCCGATCGTCAGGCTCGGGTGGTATCGAGGACATTAAACGTGGTGAGAAGTCGATGTGGGTCAAGTGCAACAATCCGGAATGTAATGCCGAATATCAAATGGATATGAGGGATTACTACGAGCAAACACAAGAAAAAATGAAGGCCAATCCTTTGTTGTCGCAAACACCAGCTTTGACCTGTGAAAAATGCGGAGAGCCGAGTCTTTTCAGAGCTGAAAAGTGCGAGAAATGTGGAGCAGTCTTCTTTTATGGGGCATCCAAAGATTATCCGGACCGTTGTCCCAAGTGCAAATATAGCAAAACAGAAGCAACGCGGCAGGAACGGCTCCGTCAGCGAGGACGTTAGCTGATAGCATAAACTGAGCTGGCAAGCGCTGGGGCTGAACGGCTTTTCACTCGGCGAAGTTCTGCATTTGAGATGAGCTGATGTTTTATGGGGGATTTGAGTCTAAAAAAGCTTATTGTGTCTGATTGTCTTTTAAGTTTGTCAGGACTGCCTGGTAATAATCTTCTTTTCCGATTTTCAAGTGCGCAAGATTAGAATATTTTTCTTGAATCTCCATTTTTAAATATATTATGCGGTTTTGGGGGCTGGGATGCGTTGAGAAAAATTCGATCTGCTTTATTTTCTGCTCGTCCTGAAGCATCTGCATAGTCTCAATCATGCCGTAGGGGTCGTAGCCGGCCTGCACCATATAATCAAGTCCTGCAAGGTCGGCCTGCTGTTCGTCCGTTCTACTATATTGCAGGCCAAGGATTTGCCTGGCCATGTTTACTGCCGACAAGGCGCCGCGGGTTGTATCTTGCGAAGCAACCGCAGCGAGCAAAATGCCCATTCCAATCTCCCGGCTCATCGCTACTGAACTATCTCGTGCAACGATGTGCGCTACTTCATGGGAAAGTATTCCTCCCAGTTGAGCCTCATTTGTCAATTTTTGAAGTAATCCTTTTGTAATGAAAATATATCCGCCGGGTAGGGCAATTGCATTAGTTGATTCGTGCTCCACTGCAACGAAGTGATACTCCAGATCCGGCTTATGGCTAACGCGAGCAACTCTCTGGCCGACGTTATCTATATAGCTTTGCAGACTCTCATTAGTAATTCTGCCGCCCATCTGTTTTTCAACTTCAGGAGCATATTTTTTACCTATTGCAACGTCTTTCTGCTCCGGAAAGAGCATAAATTCTTCTTCGCCGGTTATCGGATTGATTGCGCAGCCCCAGCAAAAACAAAGGATAAACTCTAAGCTCAAAAGCAGCAGTATTGCCCGCATAATCACACCGACAGGTGCATGTCAAGTTTGTAGGTGAGGTGGACGCTATTATATTACCTATTATCTCAATGGATAATGGTTAGTCGCCTTTTGTCACCTCGACCGAGGCCGTATGGCCGAGTGGAGAGGTCTGCCTTCAAAGCAGATTTCTCCACTCCGTTCGCTGCGCTCACTACGGTCGAAATGACAAACGTTTCTTTCTGTAGATTTTACCAACAATCTTGACACGCACCCCACACCGACAATTACGAAAAGTTATATTTGAAAATTTAAAGAAAATTTATTATAAAATATGTTTCGTCTTTGTTGGTAGCAAAAACTATGGTCCAGCAAAAAAAGTGTAAAGGCTGTATCCACGAGAATGACTGCCGGGCTGTTTACAGGAAGCTGACAAGCTTGTCCGCCGCGGCGGATTCATTTGCATTCAAAGCCTGTTTTGTATTTTTACTGCCCATATTGGTTTTTATTACCTCGTTGGCGGCTTTTGAACGGATTGTAACCGAAGCAGTAAATACGAAACACCTGCAAACAACTCTTAGTTTCCTGCTCGCTGTGTCTATAACCTTTACGGTTGTGCTAATTATAAAAGTAATAAATAGACAATTTAATAAGAACAAGTAGTTCCTAAAAATCTTCAAGGATGAAAGTAAATACCATAGGCAGATTTTCTTTTACCGGCGGAGTTCATCCTCCGCAGAGAAAAGAGCTTACCCGCGACAGCGAGATACAACCCGGCCCTGATATTAAAGCCGTTGCCATAATGCTCAGCCAGCATCTCGGAGCTGTTTGCCAGCCGTTGGTCAGGAAGGGCTATATGATTCTGGCGGGACAGAAAATCGGCGATGCGGATGCATACGTCTGCGCACCTGTACATTCTCCGATCAACGGCAAAGTAAAAGAAATAGCTCTACGGTCACATCCGGTCCTCGGCAGAAGCCCGGCTGTAATTATAGAAGCATACCAGTATGTCCCTACGAAGCCACCACGGTTTGAGCTAAAGGATGGTTTCGATGAAAATAAATACTCTTCGGAACAAATATGCGATGCCGTCCGTAGGGCCGGTATTGTAGGTATGGGCGGTGCGGGATTTCCAACAAGAGTAAAGATTGAGCCGAATCCCCGACTACCTAAAGAGGTACTGATTATTAACGGCAGTGAATGCGAGCCGTATATAACCTGTGACTATCGAATTATGTTAGAGCGGACGAGCCGGATTATTACCGGCATCAAGCTCGCTCGCAAAGCATCCGGCTGTTCACAGGTCTTTATCGCCATAGAGGATAATAAGCCCAAAGCAATAGAAGTTATGAGCGAAGCGCTGGCTGAGCACGCACACGGTGACGATATGAGGGTCGTTCCAGTTAAAACAAAGTATCCGCAGGGCGGCGAAAGACAGCTTATACAAGCAATTCTAAAAAGAGTTGTCCCCACCGGCGGCATTCCGCCCGCTATCGGAGTGGTCGTGCTTAATGTCGCTACAACGGCGGCAATTGCCGAAGCGGTCATCGCCGGTACACCTTTGACTCACAGGGTGGTGACCGTTACCGGTGAAGCTATTGCAAATCCGGGAAATTTCAATGTCGCCATTGGAACATCCGTCCGTGACCTTATCGAATTCTGTGGAGGTGTGACCAAAAAGTCGGCAAAGGTGGTTGTCGGTGGGCCAATGATGGGAATTGCAATTGCGGATTTGGATACGCCGATTACAAAGACCACCAACGCTATAACTGTGCTGACAGGAGAGGAAATCGGCAAAGCCAAATTCTCGCGACGCCAGACGCCATGTATTCGCTGTGGCAGATGCCTGCAGGTCTGCCCGGAGAATTTAAATCCGACAAAAATCGCCCATGCGGTTAAAAATAATCTCTTAGATGTAGCAGAGAGTTACTATATCAATGCCTGTATAGAGTGCGGCTGCTGTAGTTACGTCTGCCCAGCCAATATAGAAGTGACAGGGTATATTAAAACAGGAAAAAACCTTTTAGCCAGACAAAAGAAGAAGATGCCAACTTAGATACTCGACAAATATGGTAGTTTATAAGTGACTAAAGTGGGATAAAAGTTGCTCTGTTGAAAGGAGTTCAGAATGTCATTTAGAGCGAGCCGAAGGCGAGTCGAGAAATCTGTTTTTGAGCAGATTTCTCCACTTCGCCCCCGTGCTTTCTGCTTGCCCCTGCGTCTTACGACGCAAGGCGGGGCAGCGGGCGAAAGCAGAAATGAGGGCTTCGGTCGAAATGACCTGGTACTTTTTCAACAGAGCACTAAAAAGTTTAAATGACAACTTTAGACACTTTAGTCACTACAAATTTTAGGCACTTATTTATTGAGAATCAAACAACTATATCGGTAAGGTTTAAATGTTAAGTGACATAA
>Ga0315547_1000310_pt1 | contig 51209 bp, 43 predicted proteins | sample SalMarSW160240MG_2_FD_202542 | JGI IMG/M metagenome (GOLD analysis project Ga0315547, IMG submission 202542) | Salt marsh sediment microbial communities from the Plum Island Ecosystem LTER, Massachusetts, United States - Salt Marsh Sediment SW1601-240 ...
TGGTCTGAGTGAAGTCTTCCGCCTCCAGCTTATAGAAGTAGACTCCGCTGGCAACCTCATCTCCACTTTCATCTTTTCCGTCCCAGATCACCTCATAGGTTCCTGGCTCCTTCGGCTCATTTACCAAAGTTCTCACCATCTGCCCCAGAACATTATAGATTTTTAGGGTGGTGTGGACGAGAGAACCGTCGGCTGTCCACTGTCCGCCGTCCGCCGCCTCCGTCTGCTTTCTGCCTACTGTATACTGAATTCTGGTAACCGGGTTAAACGGATTGGGATAGTTAGCCGACAAAGAGAATTGCTCGGGTAATTCCTCTTCTGCCACATCTTCTTCCACGTCTGTCCAGGAATGGTAGTCGAAGTAAAGATTCCAAGCACCATCAACAGGATTCCACCCACCACCTTTCAGAGGTGGCACTCCCGCATACACGATTCCCGGAAGACCATCAAATGTGACTGAAAAGGTCAGTTGGCAGACCTCCCGACCGTCTGGAGACGAATACGGCCAATGGTCATTTATTTTTTCAGGGGGAGTGTGGAATTGATCGGGAGATGTGGAATACGCCCAAGTGTAACAGACATCGGGAGTCGACTTACGAATAATTGCGTGTTTAAGATAGCACAGGTCTACAACGGTAAGGACGGGTGACCGGTAGACCTTCAAATCGGATGCCATCTCATGATGAGTGGGTGAGTTGGCAATAATTTGGTCCTTGGTCCAGTCAACTCCGCTGTTGGTGCTGTAGGCAAATCTCAAATCAACGGTTTCTAACTTGTCACCTGGCTCAGTGTGGTTATAAACCACCCAGACTGTGGCGTTGTCGACCGGAGAGGTATGTAAGGCGGCGATCTTAGGAAAATCGTCATGACGAGAAGTGGTATCAGTGGTGAGCAATTCAAAGTAATCCCACATTCCAGTTTCGTAAGTCTTACCTCTTAAAAAGCCTATATCGTCCTTTTCTGTTTTGTGGTAAGTTAGATATACATTCCCTCCCTGTCCATACGCAATATCGGGATGCTCTCCATCATAGCTTTGTATTTGAGGGGTGGACCAACTCGACCCATAATCAGTAGACATGCGGGAATATAGATATGGAGTAGCGCCGGTGCGATCCTTTTGATAGACAACCACAATGGTGTCCCCTCTACCCATATTCGTGCAGGCTGTAAAGTAAGAAATGGTATCCGCCACACCCGTGGCAACGCCCATTGAGGTCTCGAATTGTCCAGTTTGAGCGTTAAAGCGAGCCATCCAGACCTCACCGTTGAATTGGCTAACCCAGACAAAAAGGTACAAGCGATTCCCAATGCTACCAGTCAAAATAACTGGATGAGAAAAAGTCTGTGCAAATGGACCATATTTACAGTGATAGAACCACGAAGCCCCGTTGTCGGTGGACTTGTAGACAATTACCCTGCTGTTAACGCCTTTGAAATAGTAAGTGGAGCACCGAGCTGCGTACAAATTCCCGGCAGTGTCGTAATCTGCCGATATTCCGCCTGTAACTGTTCCGGTGGAGATGGTCACATCATTTCCCCACATCCAGGGCTTGTAGAGCCCTTCGTCCCTTACAAGCAGTTCCATTTCCCCCCTGTTTTGTGATAAAACATTAAGTGAGACATTGTCTCTTTCGGGTGGCATCATTTCATCGTTATCAACTGCATAAACTGTGGATGATAATAAAAGGCAGGAAAACACTGCCAAAAACAAACATCCGATTTTGATTTTTTCTAAAGACATTTTTCCCTCCCTCTTTGATTAGAAAGGTTTGCTCAAGAAAAACCTTTTAACAGGCGAGTCCTTAGACCCACCATTATTAACAAAAGTCTGCCCGATCATCTCCCTTTTTGAGCAGTAAGGTTTATATTCCTTGTTTGTGATAATCACAAGATACAACAGGACAATATCCTCAGACAAGTATATTTTCCTGTTCTTTAAAGAATCCGTTTAATTCGTTGACCGTTTAATCCGCTCCATCCGTTGACCATTTGTTCAGACAGGGGTTGAACCTTTCAGGGAGAGCCTTTCCTTCGACATCCCGCCTTTGGCGGGAGACGAAGTGCAGGGCGAGCCTCTGTCCCAACTCAAGCGTCAAAAACCGCACCAGCAAGCTGGTGCACTCCATACAAAAACTATATAATTCCCCCGGAAATCCGCTTAATCCGTTGACCGTTTTATCCGCTCCATCCGTTGACAAACCCGTTGACTATCTTATCAAAACCATCTTCTTGGTCTGAGTGAAGTCTTCCGCCTCCAGCTTATAGAAGTAGACTCCGCTGGCAACCTCATCTCCACTTTCATCTTTTCCGTCCCAGATCACCTCATAGGTTCCCGGCTCCTTCGGCTCATTCACCAGAGTCCTCACCACCTGCCCCAAGACATTATAGATTCTTAGCACAACGGGGTTAGTCTGCTTACTGCCTACTGTGTACTGAATTCTGGTCTCTGGGTTGAAGGGATTAGGATAATTATCAGACAGCGAAAACTTCTCGGGCAGCTCCCCTTCTGCTATCTCATCTTCAACATCCGTCCATTGCCTGTTATCGAAGTAAAGATTGGTATAGTTACCGATGAATGGATGGCCGGCGTACACAACCCCGCTCCAGTAAGCTGAAATATTACCATAGGTCCCTTGGCACACTTTTCGCCCGTCATAATCGAAAGCCCCCCAAAAGTCGCTTATTTTTCTGGGTGAATGCCAATCGGTAGGGTCACCTGTATTGGCAAATCCCCAGTAAATATCGTAGTATCGCTCGAGAAAAGAAACATACCGGGTCTTGAGATAGCAGATATTCGTATAAGTGAAATCGGAATTTCGTCCCACCCACAGATCACACGCCATCTCATTATAAGTGGTAGAATTAGCCAGATTGTGGTTTTTGGACCAGTCCTTTCCGCCATTGGTACTGTATGCATATCGTAAATCCCAGTTTCCACTATTTGCATAGTCATGGTTATATGCCACCCAGACATGAGGTGTGCTATCCGGCAGGGTATGAAGCGCTGCTATCTTGGGATAGTCATCATCATAGGAGTCACTGGTGAGAGACTCGAAATCCCGCCACCACGACACAGACTCGCCGTAATTCGAGCTTCTGCCAAATCTGACATCGGTGTCCGAACCTTCGATCACTTCTCTCACCAAATAAACCCATCCATTTCTGCCATAAGCGATATCGGGGTGTGCCCCACTACCGATGCTTACTTGGTTACCCCAGGTTTCCCCATAATCGCTGGATGTAATGGTGTAAACTTTGTGAGCGTCATCCTCTTTCTGGTAAGCTACCATAAGACGAGATCCAAGTCCATAGTTTGCGCAAACTGTAAAATAGGTGATGGTATCGGCATCAACTTTAACGCTATAAAATCCTTCATGTGTTCCGCTCTGGGTATAGCGGGCCAATCCTATATCCCCATTCCCACTGGATTTCAAATAGAAAATATATAGCTTGTCCGGTGTGCCACTGGTTCCTGTCAAGACCACCGGGTAAGAATAGCTGAATCCGCCGGAGATGTAAAAACCGCATAGATAGGACCAGGAGGCTCCGTCATTGGTGGATTTGTAAACTTTTATCTTAGCATTAGCTGTCCCGCTGTATGTTGTGCACCTGACTGCATAGAGATTATTACTGTCATCATAATCCGTGGATATCCCGCCCGAAACTGTTCCAGAGGCAATTTTAATGTCATTACCCCACATGTAGGATTTGAAAAATGCTTCATCATTCTCCGGGGGTGCAAGACAGGGAAGATCGATCACCATCTCATCACCACCTGGAGATCGCCAGAACTTTTTGGCTTCCTCATCCATGATAGCCCGGATGCGAGCGGCTTTTTCGAAATCTCCGGCTTGCTTCGCCTTCCACAGGTTCTCGGCGGTGGGTGCGTTGGCCTCATCCTCATTTTGCGAAGAAATAGCTTTGGATTGGAAATCTGCTTTTGTGCCAGAAGAGAAATCTCTTTTTTCGACCGCAAAGATTGTAGTCGAGACCAAAAGAGAGGACAGAATTACCAAAAACAAAAAGACCGTTTTATTTTTTACTAAAGACATTTTTCCCTCCCTCTTTGATTAGAAAGCTTTGTTCAACAAAAACCTTTTAACAGGTGAGTCCTTAGACCCACCATTATTAACAAAAGTCTGTCCGATCACCTCCTTTTTTGAGCAGTAAGGTTTATATTCCTTGTTTGTGATAATCACAAGATACAACAGGACAATATCCTTACACAAGTATATTTTCCTGCTCTTCAAAGAATCCACTTCATCCGTTCCATCCGTTGACCGTTTAATCACCTGTTCGTCACGGACGCCCTCGTCCGTGACGCTATTATGGTAACGGATTCATCCTGATCCCCCGCCAAAGGCGGGGGAGAACGGACGAGGCGTCTGTTACCAAAAGAGAAAGTGTTTTCTTTTTAAAAACCTCTCCCCCTTTTGTTCCCTTCAGGGTGTCCTTCGATCCCGAAGATCTTCCTTCGACACCCCGCCTATGGCGGGGGACGAAGTGCAGGATCGAGGGAAATCCCTTCAGGATGAACCCCTCTCCATAAAATGCCGAAGATCCCGCCACAGGCGGGGGAGAGGGGGATATAGGGGGTGAGGTAAAAACGCTATTTCCTTACCTTAAATTTAACATCCAATTTTTTCATCTTCTCCACTATTCCGCCATATTCCAATTCGGAGTAGGGAAGCATGGCACAGCCGGAGAAACCCTGTCTTCTTATCTCTAATGCTTTTTGTGAAACCTGATCACGCACCCAATCCCAGAAGGGTTGATCGAAGGCATCTGCTGGCTCGGTCAATTTTCCATTTTTCACCGAGAAAGCCTGGGCAGAGACTATAGGTGGTCCGTCAAAATAGGAGATGGGTGAATTTGCTTTGACCGGCATCAGAGGACCGGTATGACTCCCCCGCATAAAGCCCGCCACATAGTGGCCAATGGAGAATGGAGCTAAAACTTCTCCAGTGGCTGGAAATGCCCCCTGCACCCTGATCAAGGCAACGGGATCATCCTTACCCGTATATTTTCCGGCTATGTTGTGCAGACGAGTGGTGGAGACCGAAGCGGCGATCTCACCGGTGCTGTTAGAATATATATGCTCTATAACGAACCTTTGATTGTCCCGCAAAAGTGAAGCGACGTCATATAAATCCTGAGGGGTAGTGAGTTCAATCACCCGATCCCCTTTAGTATGCGCCACGTCCATGATCACGAACTTAAATCCTTCACTCAACTTGGGCGAAAGCAACAGTCCGGCACAATACATGGGGTCGGCAAAACCTAAGTAGAAGGGCAAGTTGTATGCTCCGGGATCGGTCTTGTCTGCGGCAAAAAAGAGGAAGCTTTCATTTGGTCGTTCTTCAATTTCCATCTCCGCCACCGCCGGACCCATACCTTTCACATTGCCTGAAAAGGCATCCTTCAAAAGATCCTGACCTGCTCCATAAAGACCTTGCTCTTTTGCTACCTTGGTCCCTTCCAGAAAAGCATCCCAGGCTAACTTATGAATCGTATCATTTAATACCCCTTTTTGGTGGGTCATCAAAATAGCAATATCATCGCCGGTGCTGGAGATATAATGATCGATCACCTCACCTTTTTTGATTCCGTGTTCATAAATAAAGTTTGCCACCGAGTCCTTCAGCTTCTGACTTGGTTTAATGTGTCCACCTATACTCCCAATGTCTGCCTTGATCACACTTATTGTCAGCTTCATCCTTTCTCCTCCTTGCGGAATAATTGGTGATACTCTTTGGTATAAGCTTAAATTTAGTTAAAAAAAACTGGAAGTCAAATATTTCCTTACCAACAAAGGACTCGCTTTTTAACCTGCGCACGAACCTGCAGATTATTGAAACCTGCACCTCAATCTAAAAATACCCCAGCTTTTTTCAAGCAAGCCGGGGTATTTTGTTTACTATCTTTTAACCCACTACATTCCTGCAGAAAAGGTGACCACTACCGTTACGTCACGGAATTTGACATTTACCGTATCCGGGACTATAGCGTAGGAAGTAAAAACTCCGATTTTCACCAGATCCCTCAGGGTTTCAAAATTCTGCAAAAGATCATAATAGTGCGCCATGTTGACATGGAGGCTGTCATTGCCAGGCACGCTTAACCCATCCAGGATTATGGTGGCGGAGTTTTCTACCGAGGAGGCATTACTTAAGGTATCCTCAGATGAAACATACACCTTTCCGGTGGCGGTGTCGGAAAGGTTGTTGGTCAGCTTGAAGGTGATGGCAATATCCTCGATATTATCCAGATCGTCCTTATGATCCTGCCAGACGCTCTCCTTAGTCAAATCCACGGTAAATTTATAAAAATGCTCCGTGGCAAAAATATCTGCGTTGTCCACATCGTAGATTATCACCCAGGTGCCTGAAAAAAGCCAGCACCCACAAACCAGTGCCGCAAGTAAAAGCGGCAAAAGCCAAAGATATTTTCTGTTGATCTTTTTTCTATCCATGTCCTAAGCTCCTTTCTTCGCTATTCGGGACCGAAATAATAGTTCAAACCTGCGGTGAGCTCCAGGTTATCTCTTCCCCCACCACCATCCAGGCTTATAGTATGCACTCTGGCTCTCACCTCAATGCTAAAGACATCAGTAGGGAGGAATTCGATCCCGGTTCCAAAGGAGAGCCCTAAACGAGTTTGATCCGGGATTTTTTCACGCTTTAAGGTATTGGAGTTTATCCCCAGTAAGCCATAGAAGCGAACCTTGGAAAATCCAGAGAAGGTTCCGAATACCAAATCCGCACCAAAGGAGGTAATATCGCCGCCTTCTCTGGTCTCAGTCTTTCCCCTGACGTTGTGCTCTTTGTCTCCATATTGGGAAAAGACGAAATTGGGATCCACTCCCAGAAATGGCAAAAGCAAAATTCTTCCCTTGGCTCCGTAAAGGATTCCATTACCCATATCTTCTTGGGCAATGGGAATGTTCAATCCGACAAAACCACCTAGGCTGAATTTGCCGGCGTAGGCAACGGAAGATATGCCCATAAGAAATAAAACCACCAGGCTGAGACAAACTATCTTTTTCATAACCTTTCCCTTTCTTTATATTTATTGCTTCCTGACAAAACCAACCATTGGTTCTAAATGTAAAATTTTCGAAACTCTGTTTTCCTCCTTTCTTTATATTTTTAATTAATCGTTATTTGCCGGCAAAAATAGTAACCTGTTGGTTCTTTGTCAAGCAAAAAAATGGATCAGAAGATGAAATTCAAGTTACTAAGAGGAGCAGGAAACAGTTTACATCTTGTTATTCGTATGAATGCTTCGCATTGATTTTTTCTCCCACACCTGCTTTTGGCTTGACTTGAAATTCGTATGAATGCATACGCATCCCCCCCTTCCCCCCTTTTCTAAAGGGGGGGGATGTAAACAATTATATGCTCCCCTTAATAAAATCTCATGTGTGCTACAAGGAAGTTGTTAATGTATTAATTTATGTTTGGGCAAAAAAGTAAAAAGAACAAACAACCAGCCTTCATCTTTTTCACAAGACGGAGGTTTTTTGTTTGCCAGACAAGGGGAGAATGGTATATTCTAAAACAACTGATTTTGTTTTATAGAATTCTTTAACAAACTGTTTTTCGTGTCACATAGAAATTTAAAATATTCAAACTGGGCTTTACAGCTGGCTATCTGCCTCTTTTTAACGGTTACTTTTTTCCTCCCAGCATCAACTGCCAGTTTCGCCTGGGAAAAAATTGAGTTCAAGAAAACACCGACTCAAGAGATGTTTCCCCAATCAGATGCGGTGATTATCAAAGACGAAGCCATCATGGAGATCAAATCAAATGGCCAGGCAGATTTCACCCAGCATCGGATAATGAAAATCTTTTCCGATCCAGATAAAAGATACAGCCATCAGGAAATTCCTTTTAACAACCGCGTAAAAGTTATCAAGATAAAAGCCCGCACCATTCACCCCAATGGTAAAGAGTTTCTTTTGGACGAAGAGGATGTTCGGGAAAAATCACTTCTTTTGGAATATGTCCTTTACTCTGATGCAAAGGTCAAAGAATTTTATCTCCCCCGGGTGGATACAAACTGTATAGTGGAATGTGAGTATCAGCTTCGTTTCAGGAGTCTTCTCTTCTGGGGAGACTGGTTTTTTCAAACACGCCTGCCCACACTCCACTCAAGATACACTCTTATTACCCCCAAAGATTTTGATTTCAAAGTTAAAGTTCTCAATGATAACATAGAGCCGAAGATCGATTTTCACAAAGGCAAAAAGATCTTCATATGGGAGACGTCTAACAAGAAAGCTATAAAGAAAGAGACTTTCATGCCTCCGGCGGCAGACATTGCCTCCCGTTTGGTCTTTTCCCCGCTCCAGTTCAAATTCGATGGCGAAATTTACCCTTCTGAAAACTGGGATGATATCGCGGGGTGGTACTGGAAGATTTCTCAAGGAAGCATCATTCCCAGCCAAGAGGTAAAACTTTTAGCTTCTAAGTTGACATCTGGATTGGACTCGAAAGAAAAGAGGATAAAAGCGATTTTCGACTACATGCAGGAGCACATAAGATATGTATCAATAGCAATTGGAACCGGCGCCTTCAAGCCACACCGGTGTGCTGATGTTTTAGAGTATGGATATGGCGATTGCAAGGACATGACGTCCTTGTTGATTGCTCTTTTAAAAGCCACAAAAGTCGAGGCTTTTCCAGCGTTGCTCTCCACCAAAGGTCACCGCAGTTTGTTGACCGACATGCCCAAGGTGAAACAATTTGATCATGTGGTGGTGGCTGTTCCTTCAGACAGCGGGTATATCTGGCTGGACCCGGCGTGCAGGAATTGTCAGTTTGGCCAGCTTCCTTTCGAGGGTCAGAAAGCACCTGCTCTGGTGGTTAAGCCGGATGGAGGAGAGTTGACCACCACTCCAGAAACCCAGGAGGATGAAAACGTTACTCACACCCTCTGGGAAATCAAGCTGAACTCGGATGGCTCCACCTCTGGCAATTTAACCCTACAAGCCACCGGACAGGAGGAATTAGCCTTTAGAGCCTCTCTGACCGAACTCAAGCCCCAGAGGAGAAGAAAGGCTTTGACCGGATTCTTGGGTTCCTGGTTGGTGGATCCTTATCTGGTGGGATATGAATTCAAAAATTTCAAAGATAGGGATTCGAATATCGTCATTCAGACAAGTTTTGTATCCGGAGGCTTTGGAGTAATTGATCAGGATAAGTTATTCCTTCCAGTAAACCTTAACACCCAGAACTATCTTAACCTCATGTTTCCTCATGAACGAAGAGATTTTCCCGTGATCTTCGATTATAAATTTATAAATTTAGATGAGATGGTATTACAGATTCCAGTGGAATTTGAGATAGACTACCTGCCAAGCAACATCCGATTGGATGAACCATTTGGACTGTTTGAGTCAATTTATAAACTTGAACAAAATAAGATTATTCACAAAAGAGTCTTTGTGAGAAGAAAGCTTTACCTCCCGGTTGAAGAATACCAAAAGCTAAAAGATTTTTATGATCGGTCGGCTGAAGTGGATAACCAGCAAATAATACTGAGAAGAAGGGATAACACGGATGAAACAAAGGAATAGATGTAGCTAAGGTTTCTGGCGAGAATAGCAGGTTTGTGTTTTACCTCACCCCCTTTATCTCTCTCTCCGCTAAGAGGGTGTGTCATAATGATGTTTTGAAGTTGTAGCCGCAATCTTTAGATTGCGTAAGTTGTTGGTTTTCAATATCTCAATTTCGCAGACTAAAGTCTGCGGCTACAAAAACCTAAATTCTGACACACCCACTAAGTGGAGAGGGGTTCATCCTGAAGGGGACCGAGGGGGAGAGGTCTATATTGAAAAAAATTACGCAAAGGAAAAACTGGTAGCCGCAACCTTCAGGTTGCGCTAAGGTTATTTCAGAGATTTTAGAGAACTTCGGATAAGCCTTATGCATAAGAAAGAAATTGCTATCGTTTTAATCGTACTTTTTCTGTGTTGCGCAAAATCCATATTCGCCGACGATAACTGGGCAGACAAGCTTCCCTCTGGATGGATCAGGTCATTTCCTCCGGAACATCAAACTCCTTCCCCGTCTGATTATCCCACCGCCGGTGCGATATACCTTCTGGATGAGGATATCTTTTACGTCCAGGATAAGATAGAGGTAAGGGTGGTGGTCATGAAGATTTTTAATCGTCGGGGATACAAATATGCGGAAGTCACCACTCCATTTTATGGAAAAGATGAATCAATAGAGGTAAGGGGAAGAACCAGAAGGAAGGACGGAACAACAGTTGAGTTGAGAGAAGAAGACGTTCATGAAATCTCGGTCTCAAAAGACCTCAAAAGAAAGAAGTTTACTCTTCCCGGGATTGAGGAAGATTGCTTGATTCATTACGAGATCATTTATAGATCAAAGAAATATTCCCTCTCTGGCATCAGATATTTTCAAAATGAGGAGCCGACCGCTCTTTCCCGATTCAATCTGATCGTTCCCAAAGATCTGCAGGTGATATATTATGATAGTCCACCGGGTATATTCGATACCATAAAAGAGATGCCCATTCATTCGGAAAAAACAGCTCTGTATACTTTTGCCAAAGAGAATCTGCTTGCCCATGAGAGAGAAACCTTTATGCCTCCGTGGTTTCAGTACTCTCCTGGCTTAGCTTTCTCGATCACCACGTCGAAAGATAAAAAGGAACTGGTGGCATCCTGGGAGAACATCTCTCGATGGTATTTTGAGATCATAAAAAAACGTTTTGTCCCAACTTATCGGATGAAAAAACTTGCCAAACGTCTTACCAAGAAGTGCACAGATGAAAGAGAGAAGATTGAGAAGATATTCTGTTTTGTGCAATCCCATTTCAAAGTAAGCTTTCCTTCCCGTTCCATTTTTGACCTGGCCCGAACCATCTTTAATCGACAGGTGGGTAGCAGTGCTGAGGTAAGCGGAATATTATACGCATTGCTGAAGTCGGTGGGGATCAAGGCCACCCCGGTTCTGGTGCCAAACAGAGAAATGGTAATGGATGTGCCAGACGTCCCCATGCTGGATTGGTTCAGCCACCTGCTGTTGAAAGTGGACGTGGATGGAGAAGAGTTGTGGCTAGATCCCTATTACGGGACAAACAGTGTGAACTGTATATCAGAAGGATACCGGGGAATTGACGGTTTGTTGATCCAAAAATCAGATGGAAAGCTCATCAAAACGCCCTCAGTGAATCATTCAGAAAACTTACGAGTTTGTGTCACTAATGTTAAGCTGACACCTGATGGAAGCATTGACTGCGAATCCCGGGAGATTTATTCTCTACCCAGAAGTGGGACAATAAAAAGCCTCCTGCACAGCCAGACCATCATGGAGCAAAAAGACGATCTGGCAAAAAGGATTTGTCAGCACTGTCCCGGTGCTGTCTTAGATACGTGCCACTTCGGTGATCTTTATAATTATGATAATGATTTTGAAATCTACTGCCGATTTCATTCCTCACATTACGTGCAAAAGACAGATGGGCTGTTGTATATAAACCCTAACATCTTAAATCGGGACGTGATTGCCGAGGATTTCGCTGAGCACACCCGAATCTTCCCTATCATGTTCGATCAGATCAGGACTGATGTGGATAGCATAATCATAAACATTCCACCTTCTTTTGAAGTGACAAGCGTTCCTGATCCAATCTATCTAGAAAATGATTTTGGAGTGTTTCACAGCGAATACAAAATTCAGAATGATTTGGTCATCTGTAAGCGCACATTTATTATCAAAGAGTTGATAGTTCCGGCAAGTTTATATAAAGATGTAAAAAGTTTTTTCAATCAGATATTTAAAGAAGATCAGAAGTTTATCACCATCAAAAAGCGAGGATAATTCTGGAGGTGAATTAAAATGCCACATCTTGGCTCGTTCAGAAAAGGTTGGGAAAGTGAAAATTTGGCGAGGTTTATTCTTTCCAAGTTTTCTTTTATCGCCCACCCCTCTACAATTTCTGACGATATTGGCTCTGATTTTTTCTGCACTCTTTTTCAAATTCAACGGGAGGATAGTCACGATTATTTAATACCTAAGAACTCATTCGCAATACAAATAAAAAGTAATACGAATAAGTTTGATGTCTCTGATAAGCTACAATACCTAAGTGATTTAGAAATCCCCTTTTTTGTTGGTGTAATTGATCGTAAGGACTTAAAGCTAACCATATATTCAGGACAATATATCTCGGCATTTTTCTCGTACAAAGGATTTCCCAAAAGACTGGAAATCGAATTATGTGAAAAAGTTAAATTAGACCAATATTTCACTAAATCCGGAAATAAGACCTACAACCTAAGATTTCCTAAGATTACAGAAGTAAAGGCGGATATTGAACGGGAGGAGTTAAAAACAAAGGTCCAAACTCTTTGTGACGTTTGCTCTTCTATACACAAAAACATCGCATCAAGAAAGAGCGGAGAATATGTCTTTGAATTTAAATTAGATGAACCTTCTTGTGGAATGGGTGTAATGGTGTTCGCCGGTAGCGGTTCCGTCAAAGTTTTTCGAGACAATTTCCTGAAAAGACTTACCGAAGTTTTCTCTAATTTGAAGTGGATATACCAACATTATCCAGAAAAGTTCAACGAGAAAGAATTCAGAATCTACGAACAACTCTTTTTTCAACTAAAGAATCTAAAGAATCTATATGGCCCTTTGCCAGTATATCTAACGACAGAGTATGATTCTTTAAAAGCCATAATTGATAAAGAAAGGAACCTGTCCTGAAGGATTTATCCAGAAGGAAACGCCGATGCTCCCTTACTTAGGCAATTCCCAATACTAAAGATCACGATTAACCAATTTCACGGAGGAGTCAGATGAACAAAGAATTCAATAAGCTGGTAAATGAGAGCCTGGAGTTTTACTGGAAGGATAACCCCGTGGCTGCCACCTTTTTAGGAATCCATAAATATGATGACAAGCTGGATAAGACCGATCCTGAGTCTCGGAGGAGACATCTCAAAAAGGCAAAAGAGTATTTGAAGAAACTGGACAGATTCTCTCCTGACTCAAAGGTCCATTCGAAGAGAACAGAACTCTCCATTGATGAAAAGATGGACTGGAGAATGTTGAGGGATTTTCTAAAGGTGGAGATCGCAGAGGAAGAGAAATTACACTGGCTCAAAAGGCATGCCCTGGTATATCCGCAAACCGCTCTGTACGGCTGTTACGTCTTGATCTTGCGTGATTTCGCTCCATTAAAGACGAGGATGAAATCGGTTTTGGGAAGATTGAAACAGATTCCCCGTTTAATGAAAGAGGGCCAGGAGAATTTGAGAAGAGGAAGAGACATCCCCAGAGTATGGACCAAGGTCGCCATTGACATGACTGCGAGTGGAAAGGAATTCTTCAAGCAGATGATACCCCTCTTTGCCAAAAAAGTGCCTCATCTCAAAGGGCAGCTTTTAGCCGCCAACCAGAAAGCGGTTTTAGCTTTTGACGATTACGAGGAATTTCTCAAAAAGCGGCTCCTTCCCAGATCCAAAGGTCGTTTTTCCATAGGAGAAAAATTTTTCAATTTTCTTCTATCCGTCCACCACCAGCTTCCATACAGCACAAATGATCTTTTGTCTGTGGGGAATCGCATCATCAAGCAGACTCAGGCGGAGATGAGGTTTTTGGCAAAAAAGATAGACTCCAAAAAGAGCTGGACCAAGATTGTGGATGATCTAAAGAAGAAACATCCTTCAAAGCAGAATCTGCTTAAGCTCTATAAAAAAGAGATGGCCAGAGCCAGGGACTTTGTTAAGAAAAGGGATTTGGTGACCATTCCCAAAGGTGAGAGTCTGTCCGTAGTAGAAACTCCGATCTTCGGGAGAAGCACTATTCCTTACGGCGCATACATGCCGCCAGCACCATTTGAGAAAAGACAGGAAGGGTTTTTTTGGGTGACACCCATAAATGAAAAATTACGACCCCCGCAGCAAGAGGAACAATTACGAGGACATAACTCTTATGGAGCGGTGTTGACCGCTTTACATGAAGCTTATCCCGGGCATCATCTTCAATTTGTCCATTCCAATAAGATAGGGTCCAAAGTCAGGCGTCAAATTTGGACCTCGCTCTTTGCTGAAGGCTGGGCGCTTTACTGTGAGGAGCTTATGCATAAGAAAGGTTTCTATACCAAGCCAGAGACCCGACTGCTTCAACTCAAAGATCAGCTCTGGCGAGCTTGTCGGGTGGTGATCGATGTTAGCTTGCATACCAACCGGATGAGTCTTAACAAGGCGGTCAACATGCTGGTGGATGTGGCAAAATTGGAAAAGACCAACGCCATTGCTGAAGTCAAAAGATATACTTACACTCCCACCCAACCCATGACATACATCATGGGCAAAATGGAGATCTTGAAATTAAGGGATGATTTCAAAAAGCTAAAAGGGAAAGCTTTTAACTTAAAGAGATTTCATGATCAGCTTTTAAGCTATGGCGCCATCCCCGTTCAAATGGTCAGAGAAAGGATGTTGGAAACCTGACATATCAGGAGAATCTGCTCCCAGGCGGATGTTATCATCCGCCTGCTTACCCGCTGGATGGTAACTTCCAGCGGGAGCAAGCTTTGTAGGTCAAGCATGGTCTTTAGACCTGCTTGACATTAGCTCATAGATAGGCGCATGGGTACAGAATGGAGTTGAAAGCTGATGACTGAAGCAAACGAATTCTTGAGATCTCTTGAAATTACCAAGCCCACGTTGATTGTTGACAAGAAAAGAGTGATGAGGAACATCGAAAAGATGGCTCGTAAGGCAAAAGCGGCAGGAGTCAGGTTTCGGCCTCATTTCAAGACACACCAATCAGCCGAAATCGGCAATTGGTTCAAAGAGTTCGGGGTAAATTCAATCACAGTTTCATCGCTTGATATGGCAATGTACTTTGCCAAGCACGGTTGGTCGGACATTACGGTTGCATTTCTTGTTAACATGCTCGAGATTGAAAAAATCAACAAGCTGGCAAACACGATTAAGTTGAGCTTGCTTGTTGATTCGGAGCAGACGGTTTTGGCATTGGACAAAAGTCTCAAACATCAGGTTGGAATGTGGATCAAAGTCGATACCGGATATGGGAGGACTGGAATGTTATGGAACGATTTTGATAACCTCCTCTCCCTTGCCCGGAAGATACAAAGCTCTCCAAAGTTTAATTTGTTAGGATTGCTCACCCACGCAGGATACAGCTATTATGCAAAGTCGGTTGACGAGATTCGCGGAATCCATGATGAGACGGTAGAAAGATTAACTACAGTTAGAAATCATTTGAAGAGTAACGGCCTTGAAACCTGCGAAATCTCAGTTGGTGATACGCCAACCTGCAGTGTGGTGAACAATTTCGATGGAGTTGATGAAATCAGGCCAGGCAACTTCGTGTTCTATGACTTAATGCAAGAAAAGCTAGGTTCTTGCACTGAAGATGAGATAGCAGTCGCCGTAGCCTGCCCTGTGGTTGGGAAGTATAAAGATCGGAATCAGGTAGCGATATATGGCGGAGCAGTCCATCTCTCAACTGCCTATATCCTTGATGAGAACAGCAGGAAGATATTCGGATACGTGACTTCTTTGCAGAATGGGACCTTCGGCCCTATCATTAGAAAAGCCCCGGTCATAAGTTTGACACAAGAACACGGGATAATTCAAGTTGATGACAAACTTTTTAATGAAATAGAGACGGGAGATTTACTTCTTGTATTTCCAGTTCATTCATGCTTAACCTGTATTCTGTATAAGGAATATAAGACCTTGGAAGGCGAAGTTATCTCTCGCTTGTAGTAACGTAGGCGGGGCTTCCAGCCCCGCGTAATTCTATGAAGTCTGAGAAGATACAGATTAGGGACCTACCTGAGGAGTTGCTGGATAACTCGTGGCTACAGATATTACCCTATTCAGTGGGATTGCTCGGGGTTCTCCGTGGTGAACGCGAAGAGCGGGCACAGTTGATAGGATCAGGCACACTAGTGCGAGTTAATGAGGCGCGAGGCATTCTGACCGCTCAGCACGTTGTGGTGTCCAGGCGCTGGAAAGAATCCACGCACCTCGGACTGTGCTTTTTGGCAGACGTTCATAAGCCGACCGTCGACATGCAGTATCTACGCGTGATATAGGTTGCTAAACCGCTGTCAGATTCAAAGGGTCCAGACTTGGCTGTCATAGTCTTGCCTCCAACCGATATCGCATGGCTCAAGGACAAGAGGTTATTCTGGAACATCTCTCTCCAACGGAAACAGGTTCTAGCCAATCCTCTCGACAAAGACATCGGTGTGTGGTTTGTCTGCGGTTTTCCTGACGAGTTTACCAGGACGGAGGAACCTCAGAGAGGATTTGACCGAGTCCTGGGTTTTTTCAATCTGTCCGGGTGTTCCGGAGTGGAGCGAGAATGGGCTGATGGAGATTACGACTACCTGGACCTTCCAGTGCTTTACGAAAAAGGAATTGAACTGCCTATTAGCTTCGGTGGCATCAGTGGCGGCGGAGTGTGGCAGGTGCCATTATGGAAAACCGAACAAGGCGAAATCCGAGCAAAGGAACCGATATTTTCGGGCGTGGCCTTCTATCAGACAGCAATCGTGGATAGAAGAAGGACTATCCGCTGCCATGGAAGGCGCAGTGTGTATGACGCAGTTTATAAGGCGTTGAAGGGTGTCGTATAAGGCTGGCGGGCAAGAATGCCCGCCCTACGAGTTGTAATTCATCTTGATTTCAAAGTCAAGCCTTTCTTTCGGCTTATGATAGTTAACAAACACCCTCCGATAACAAACACACCTCCGATAATCTCACGTGGTGCAGGTGTCTGGCTCAGGGCTACCAGCGCCAGGATTCCCACGAAGACCGGTTGACTTTGGTTAATCAGAGCTACCTTTGATACTTCGAGGTGCTTTAAGGCATACAGGTAAATCGGCCGCACCAGCACCGGCCCGGCAAAGACGAGGATGATCAGCGCCCACCAGACCGAACGCGCCCCTTCAAACGAAGTGCCCACAATCGGCACCATAATCCAGAAGAAGATAGCGGTTATCACGTTGCGCAGAAAGCTGATGGTCAACGGATCGACGTAACGGACGGCTATCTTGGCAAAAAACTCAGCGGTCCCAAAACAGACGGCGCTGAACAGCACGATCCAAAAGGCGAGTGAATACTCAGCCCTGAAGGTGAACTTCATCAACACAATTCCCCCCAGTACCAGAAAACCTCCCAATGCCTCGCCCCGTGAGAACCTTTCTCCTAAAATCGCAATGCCCAGGGAAATGGTAACCAGAGTCTCGAAGCGGTTGAGAAAAGATGCCAACGTTGGGTCCATCATTTTGATTCCAATCCAATGAGCCCAGATTGCCACGCATGCCAGAACGCTGAAAGCAATGGTCCAACCCCAGGCCCTTCGATCCATCCTAGCGATTCGCTTCCATCTCTTGCCCGGAATCATAGCCAATCCCAGCACAACCGCACCCGCAGGAAAGATGATGGCGTTCAATGCCAGAGGGGAGATACTGTAAAGCACAAATTTGCCGGTGACGATCAGCAAGGCTCCCATCATCGCAGAAAGGGAGGCGTAGAGATAACCTATGGATGGGTTTGTGCTGTCGTGTTGCTGGGGGGAACTAGCCATTCTCTGTCAGTTCTGAAAGATATTTCGGGCTCGATAAATCGAGCCTCTACAATTGTGGCAATTGTAGGGGCGCCATTGATGGCGCCCGAGTCTCCTGCGGTCGAAGTTGCCGGATCTGGTGACTTCAAGCCATTCTAACAGTCGGGGCAACAGTCCGGAGTAGAATTGTTAGTTAATCTTGTCAAACCTGTGCCATCGACATTCACAATATAGAGCTCATCATTTCCATCTTTGGATGAAGTAAAAACAATCTGCTCTCCATCCGGAGACCAACTCGCGCCTCCGGTTGCCTTGACGATTCTATCAGTTATCGCTTGTAGTCCAGTCCCGTCCGTATTCACAATGTAAATCCGGCTTTTCCCTCCCTCGTCACGAATAAACATTATCATCTGACCATCTGGCGAAAACTTGACAGACCTTAACCAATGTCCTTCAAAATCCTTTCTCCAGCTTGCCAGTTTCCTCTTTCCTGATCCAGCAGACTGTGTTATCCACAATTCATATACTAATTCGCGCTTCGATTCGTCTTGTGACACACCGTAGTAAGTGAAGGCCACAAGTTTTCCATCGGGCGAGAGAAAAGGGTAGAAACCTATCGGCCTTTGTCCACCCGTATTAGTGAGATTTCGTTTTTCTTTTGTATTAATATTGTACATGAAAATGTCCGCCCCGACAGTTATTTTGCTAGCATGATAGTAGACTACATAAACCACATTATCGTCTCCTCCGAAGCTTGGGCGCCTGCTACCTAATGTAGTAACGACTTTCCCTTTCACAGTCATTATGCCATAATGCACGTTACCGATGAATTCATGGTACCGGTATAAAACATACTTGCCTGAAGGCGACCATCCGGCAAATGCCAAATCGTACTTCTTGTCAGGAATCCTGAGGGACTCCTTCGGCAGACCGAGCACTCTCCTGTGCGAGCCATCCGAATTAACCAAGAAAATCCGTGCGTCCCCATCGACATGTCCGGTAAAACCAATTTTTCGCTTGTCAGGAGACCATCGAGTATCTGAAAACGGCCCTTCGTTCTCAGCAGGAACAATAACCTTCAGGTCGGTCCCATCCGAGTTAATTGTGCAAATACCATCAGAACAAAGAAAAACTATTTTGTCTTTCAGGGCAGAAGGTATAGTCTTCTCCCTATCTCCTGTGCATTTTAGGCACGGAAAAACCAAAAGCAGGAAGACGATCAACCAGAACTTGCGAACCAAGAGTCTAATATCCATCATAATCGTTAATTGTTTCGATAAGGTTCCTTCGGCGGGCAAGGGTGCCCGCCCCACGGACTGCTGGACTAATCGTAGGGACAGCCCTTCAGGGTGTCCTTCGATCCCGAAGATCTCAGGATCGAGGGAAATCCCTTCAGGATGAACCCTCGTGGCTGTCCGCATACAGAGTCGGACAGGGACAAGCCCTGTCCTTACGAAGCAATTACAGATTCTTTCTTATCTCATCGAGGGTAGTTTTTGCCGCTGGTGCCATTTTGAAAAAGTTGGTCAGTTTCTCACATGCATATTCATCGCAATAAGCGCAGTTTTCGACTTTCTTCTCTTTTCCACATTTCCGTATTTCACAAACCTTGCAGTGGCCGAAAAGATTTCCGCTGTCAACCAAACATCCATCGCAGTTGATGTCTTCGGGTTTCAAATCCATCTTGAACTCTTTGGACCACGTTTCAGCCACTTTTTTTCTTTCTTCATCGTCGTTTTCCTGTGTGGCAATAAACGCCGGACATTCGCTGCACGTTAGCCCGCAAAAGGCAGTCATCTTTTCCACAGGTTCCTCCTTTCTGAGGGGACATCAGTTCATCGGGTTCTTCCACTTCATACCCCTTCATTTCCCGTCCGCAGGATCTCCGTTGGGCCAACGGAAGCCAATGCGCTATCACCCCTTTTCACATAATACGATTTTTGACTTGCCATCTTCTGTCTTTGACTTTTCTACCCAGTTGAAGTTATTTCTGAATATCCTTTCCTCGTCTCTTAGAATCTCCAGAGCTTTCTTCCGACCCATAAAGAATATTCTGACGAAAAAAAGCATTCTGACAAATCTATTCTCTGGAACGTCATGTTCCATCATCAAAAAACGTTTACCCTCCTTGAGTACTCTATATGTCTCACGCAAACATCTGACTGAAGTATCTCCTTTCAGTTCATAAAAGGCATGTGAGCAAGTAACGCCGGAGAAGACGTCACTCTTAAAAGGAAGGTTGGAAACGTCCGCCTCGATCAAGAAGATATTCGGATAAGAAGCAAGTTTTGATCTGGCCGCCCTCAACATTCCTCTTGAGAAATCAAGCCCAATCACCATCCCCTCCTCATCTACACGTTTGCGCAGACTCGGCAACGTAGCTCCCGTGCCGGTACATATGTCTAAGACCGCATCACCCCTTTTTAACCCCACCTTTCTTGCCAGATGATCCCTCAATCTTCCACCAGGGTCACCGGAGTGTAAGGCAACGAAAGCGTCGTAAAAACGAGAAAAGAGGTTATAATAGCATATTCTGATCTTGTTTCTCATAATTCCATTCTCTGCAAAACGTCAAATATCATGATGTATAGGCAATTCGCACTGCCGGTTGTTCTTCAGACCCGATTCATTTCCCATCAGCAGGGTCCCGGTTGAGCCGAACCATTATAGGAGAGGTGAAGCCTGCCAGCTACCGAATGCCAACGAGAAGCAAGAGACACAATCCGCTTAATCCGTTGACCGTTCAATCCGTTGACTTTTCAATTCCATATTCTCTCATCTTCAGACGAAGAGTGTTTCGGTGAATGCCAAGAATCTCAGCACATCTGATCAAGTTCCATTCCGTTTTCTTTAAAACATGTAAGATATGATTTTTTTCGATGTCTTTAAGAGAAAGTACATCGGCTTGAGTTTCCTGATAAGATCGTTCCGACACCAATCCAAAATAAGGGAGGTCATTTTTATCTATCACGTCGGTTCTGGAGAGAACCACTCCTCTTTCGATCACGTTCTCCAACTCCCGAATGTTTCCGGGCCAGTCATAATTTAAAATTATATCTTTCACCTCACGTGTGATCCCTTTGATGGATCCTCCGCATTTCTGGTTGGCTTTCTTGATGAAATGATCCACTAAAAGCAAAATATCCTTTTTTCTTTCCCGCAAAGGAGGAATGAATATGGAGATTACATTCAGCCGATAGTATAGGTCCTCCCTGAAGCTTTTCGCTCTGATCTTTTTCTCCAGGTCTTGATTTGTGGCAGAGATAATCCGCACATCCACTTTTAAAGTTTCCTTGCCGCCTAATCTTTCGAACTCCTGCGATTCAATCACCCTCAGAAGTTTGACCTGTGTCTCCAGGGGGATGTCTCCGACCTCATCCAGAAACAAAGTTCCTCCATCAGCCAACTCAAACCTGCCTTCTCGCCTTTTGATCGCTCCGGTAAACGCACCCCTTTCATGTCCAAACAATTCCGTCTCTAATAGAGTTTCAGGCAATGCGGCGCAGGACACGGGAATAAATCTTTGGTCTGCTCGATCACTTAAGGCATGAATCGCCCTTGCCACCAGCTCTTTTCCAGTCCCACTTTCACCTATTATCAAAACCGTTGATTTGGTTTTCGCCACCCGAGTAACCGTGCTTAATACCTCTTTTATCGCAAGGCTTTCCCCAATTATCTGAACATCCTTGTATTCCTCCTCCAGTTGCTCCTTTAAATATTTGTTCTCCATTAACAGATGATAATTTTCCAAAGCTTTGTTAATGTTTAGCTTTAACTCCTCAAGGTTAATTGGCTTGTTTACATAGTGATATGCTCCCAGCTTCATAGCTTCAACTGCAGTATCCACCGAGCCATAAGCGGTCATCATAATCACCTGAGTTTCCGGATTTGACTCTTTCAGCTTCTTCAAAAGCTCAATTCCATCCATTCCGGGCATCTTCAGATCGATCAAAGCCAACTCGAAGGATTTATCTTGACAAAGATTGATCGCTTCAAAACCAGATTCTGCCGTTGTCACCATGAAGCCTTGTTTTTTTAGAAATCCAGATAATTTTTGTCTCTGTACTTCTTCGTCATCCACTATCAAAATTCGATAAAGTGCCATAACTCATCCTATAGTTTGTTAAACGTAAGTTCCCCTGGTGTATTTCATGTGATAGGCAGTTTTATGGTAAAAGTAGTTCCCTTACCTTTTTCACTTTTCACTCCAATTTTTCCTTTATGATCGGAGATGATTCGATAAGCTATAGACAGCCCTAAACCGGTCCCCTTCTCTCGGGTAGAGAAGTAAGGTTGGAAAATTTTGGAGAGGTTTTCCCTGGGAATGCCTGCTCCTGAATCCTTAATTTCTATCATTATATTTCTTTGTGAATCATCCAGATAAGAGCTAACTCTTAATTCCCCACTTGAAGGCATTGCCTGAATTCCATTTAGCATTATATTCAAAAGAGCTTTCTTCAATTCGTCTGCATCGATTCTTATCTCCGGAAGGCTGTCAATCTTCCTGGTGAGTTGAATGTCTTTTTGATTTGCCTCAATCTCCGCCAAATCCGTCACTTCATTCAAAAATTTGCCCATATCGGTGGGGACTAAATTCAACTTTTGCGCTTTAGCCAGGCTTAAGAACTGATTTATGATATTGTCCAATCTTTTAATTTCATCCAAAACGGTTTTGATGAAGGAGATATATTCCTCCTTGTCCTTCTGAGGAACAAATTCAGATTTTAATCTTTGAACAGTTATAGAAATAGCATTCAAAGGGTTTCTTATTTCGTGAGCTACTCCAGCCGCTAAGTTTCCCAGAGCTGAAAGCCTTTCTGCTCTTTTTGCCTCCTCCTCATATTTCTTTAACTCGGTGATATCATGAATCACCGCCACCGCTCCTTTAAATCTCTTCTCCTCGTCGAAAAGGCAGGAGGTTCCGATTATCAAAACCTTATTCTCGCCGGAAAGTGTGCGAAATTCTGTCTCCACGTCCCGGGTGGTTCTCCTCTTTTTAAGAGTCTGTGTCAAAAGACATGGATCGTCCGGAAAAATAGAATCATAATCCTGACCCACAGCATGATCTTTGCTTATTCCGAACAGATCCTCAGCCAGACGATTCAACATGACGATTTTGCTCTCCTCATCCACTGCCACCACCGCGCTGTGCATGGCTTCAAGCACGTTTCCGGTGAGGGTCTTGATCTCCTTATATGATCTGTCCAGAATAGAGTAGTTTTGATTGATGATCACGATTCCGATGGTCAAAAGTCCCAGAAAGAATAGAATAATGGAGAATAAAATCATCTGTTTTTGATAGCTGGAAGCCACCTTATTATACCCTTTCAGAGAAAGACCAATCCTGAAAATTCCAGACGGAATCTCTTCAGACTCAAAAGGTTTCACCACCTCCAGAACATCCTCTCCTTCAAACGGTGTAACTCTGCTTTTGGCTACCTCTTCTGATAGAGCACTCTTTAGGAAAGGGTCCTCTTCGATTTTCACCATCCTTTCCACTCTCCTGGATGCCAACACTATCCCCTCCATCGACTGCAAAAGGATGTATTCCACTCCGCTTTGCTGGCTGATTTTCTGAATCAGATAGCCGATTCCGATCTCTTTTTTAAAACTCTCCAGATATGAAGCCGAGGCGACCACCACCACAGCCCCTTTGGCTTTTGACCTTTTTACTGCTGAGGCGTAGCTTTTTTCTGCTAATAGAGATTTAGCTTCGATCCCAAAGACTACATTTTCCTCTTTTTCCTCCAGAATGCTTCTTACAGAGGGGATAACTGAAGTGGTTGAATCCTGATATATGTCTTTGTCCAGGATATGACTGCTATATTTCAGATTCATCCTTTGATCCAGGATGTCGATCCGCAAAAGATTGCTTTTTTTAACCATGTCTTCTAATTTCGAGTTGTCTATTTTTCCATCTTTTTCCATTCGATTTACCAAACCGGCGATGTCCCGAAGCCTCTCCCCTACCAGCTCCTCCACTAAAGCATTTGCCCGGACAGCATTCTGGCTTGCCAGAATCAAGCTTTCCAGCAAAGCCATACCCTCCTTTTCCATCACCCTTAGCATGTTGGATTTGCTTTTTTGTATCCCAAAAATTACGATCAAAAAGAAGATCAAAGCTAAAAGCAGGGTGATGATCACCACGTATTTTAATCTTATGTTTGCTAAAAATCTCGTAGTGGGGAAAGAAGCCATCACTTCTCCTAATAGGATGAATTCTTTGATGAAGTCAATTTATGGGGAAACTAAAGTGGTGTCAAGAAATAAAGCTTGCTGAAGGCAAATTCAAAGATCAAAAAGTAAAAAGTCCTTCGACACTGAGTCTCAGGACGAAGTGCAAAATTGCAATTCAAAATGTAAAATCGCCGCAGGAGGAAAAATCAAGAACGAGAGGAATTTTGGAGTGTTCACCTTCAGGTGAACCAATGGTCAAGCTGAAGTCGTAGATCCCGCTTCGGCGGGGCTTGACACTCCAAAAACCGCGTAGCCGAGGCTTCACGCCTCGGTGCCCCGCCAAAGGCGGGGCTACGCGACTAAAGCTTCACCCATACATCTCTTTTGTGAAATTGTAGCGGAGACCTTCAGGTCTCCATCAAATCCCATTTTTTCAACCCCATAACGCAGGCTAAAGCCTGCGGCTACCAATTTCCATCTCTTTCTGAAACCTTAATTTGAATTATCTACGGGCAATGTGATGAAACAAACAAAGCCGAACTTGTCTTCCTGTCCCTTTTTAGGCGGAAAAAATCTAAACTATCCCCAGCATCAACAGCAGAAACATAATACTCAGGGCAACCAGGATCGCCACAGTGAGCCAGGCTAAGAAATTAAAACATCTCCCGTTGGTATATGCCCCCATGATCTTTTTGTTGTTGATAAGTATCAATATGAAGATAAGAATTACGGGAAGAACTATGCCGTTTATCACCTGAGAGATGAACATGATGGGGATAAGTGGGAGATTGGGCCACAGCACCACCCCCGCTCCCAAAAATATCAAAAGCGAATATAAGCTATAGAACTGAGGCGCTTCGGAGAATTTCTTATCCACCCCCTGCTCCCAACCCATTCCTTCGCAGGCCACATAAGCAGTAGAGAGTGGTAAGATGGAGGCGGCAAAAAGCGATGCATTCAAAAGACCGAAGGCAAAAAGATAAGAGCAATACTTTCCGGCTAAAGGCGCTAATGCCAAAGCCGCATCCTTTGCTGTCTCGATTCTGATTCCCGCTTTAGAAAGGGTGGCGGCGCAAGCCACTATTATAAAAAGAGCCACCAGGTTTACCATAAAACTTCCAGAGATGACATCGGCTCTGGAGTATTTATAGTTCTTTAACTTAATGTTTTTCTCCACCACCGCAGATTGCAAATAAAACTGCATCCAGGGAGCGATGGTGGTCCCGATCAATCCTATCAACATGCCAAAGCTTCCGGCAGAGAACTTTAGCTCTGGAGTCAACACGCTGTCTTTTACCGCGTTCCAATCCGGCTTGGCTAAAAAACCGGATATGATATAGGTGAGGTAGAAAAGACAAGCCACCAGAAAAACTTTCTCCACTGATTTGTAAGTCCCTTTCACCACCAGTATCCAGACAAAGAAAGCACCCAGGGGAACGGAGACGTATTTTGAGATATTAAATATCTCCAAGCTGGCGGCTATTCCGGCAAACTCCGCTATGGTGTTTCCGAAATTGGTGAAGATCAAAGCCATCAGAAGGTAGAAAGTTAACCTTACCCCGAAATGTTCCCTTATCAGGTCGGAAAGTCCCTTACCTGTAACCACTCCCATGCGAGCGCTCATTTCCTGGATTATGACCAGTGCCAGTGTGATGGGAATAAGCGACCATATCAGAGAATATCCAAAATGTGCTCCCGCCATGGAGTAGGTGGCGATTCCGCCCGCATCGTTATCCACGTTAGAGGTGATAATCCCCGGACCTATTACCGCCAGAAGGATAAGTGCGTTTCTTAATCGAGATTTTGATAACAGACCTTTAATCATAATAGAAAAGGTAAACAGATAAGAGATAACAGTAGGCAGATAACAGACTCCAGTAGGCAGATAGAAGATCAATCTGAAATCTGGCGTCTGCCGTCTGGTGTCTGGTTGTCGGTGTCTAAAGTCTTACATTCGCTTTATTCTCCAAATTCAGGAAAGATCGCTTCCACTCCATCCCTTAAGGTTATTATCCCTTCCATCCGATTCCGTTCATCCACCACCGGTATGGTCAAGAATTTATATTTTTTAAAAGTCTCTGCCACCGATTTGAGAGAATCATCGACTTTTAATTTGATAACATCTTGCTCCATCAAACTGCTGACCTTCACCTCCAGTGGATTTAAGATCAAGTTGCGAAGAGTTATCACTCCTATCAATTTTTCCTGCTCGTCCGTTACATAAATGTAGAAGATGTTGTCAAGTGGGTCATCTGATTGCTTGAAAATTTCCATCACTTTTCCTACACTGTCCGTCTGCAAACAGGAAATGTAATCGGTTGTCATTATGCCACCGGCAGTTTCCTCCTCAAATTTTAAAAGCTCCTCCAGCTCCTCCCTTTTATCCTCTTCTAAACCCTTGATCAACTTCTGCTTCTTTTCATCCGGCAGATCCTGAAGCAGGTCCACCGCCTCATCTGGTTCCATCTCCTCTATCACGTCTGAGGCTTGCTCTTCGGGTAACTCCTCAATTAAAGAGATCCTGGTCTGATCATCTGTCTCCTCCAGTGCATCCGCCTGGGTCTCCACGTCCAGAGACCCGAATACATAAGATCGTTCGTGTCGATCTAACTCCTCCAAAATGTCTGCCAAATCGGAGGGATGAATTTCAGAGAGTTTGCGGTGTGTTACGTTGAGCTTTAAGGCTTTCTTTTGGGGATCATGCGACAGTGGCTGAATATACTTCCAGGACAGAAGCTTGTTGGGAATTTGATAGGCAAAGAGCCAGTTGGTTAATGCATCCACATATCTGATCCAGCCCAGACGACGAAATATCCCCCTGATACCGAAATCCACATGCACCACCCTGAGCTGTCCTTCAGCCAGCAATAGATGAAGATCATTCACCCTCTCCACTCTTGCTCCATAGGTGTCTACCACCTGATCGTCTAATATCTCGTCTTTTAGAAGTATCTCTCCCTCTTTTATCTTCAGAACCACTGTCTGGCTTTCCGAATCTTTCTTCAATCTGATCACATTTCCGTTGATGCTCTCCACTGCGTACCAGGGAAATGAGATAAGCTCTTTACCTCCCTTTCGTCGCACGCGAACCGAGACCACCGGAGGGAAAAGCTCTCCCAGCTTAACCCTAAGATCCACCACCTTGCCCATGATCTTTCCTTCAGAATTTATCACCCTTCGGTTCAAAATCTCCGAAAGAAAGACAAACATCTTTAAGGTCTCTTGTCTAACGTCGTTTTTCATGATCCAATAAGAGTTTATTGTTTCAAAGAAGAAAATAGTCCTTGCTTAACATGGGATAATTCAAACTTTCGGATAGAATTCAAATCGGACAAAATCAGTTTTACTCCAATGCAGTCATCTAATCGACTAACTTCTTAATGCCCCAGAGGATGATTAGCACTGGCCAGAAACGTATGATATCTTCTCTTACATACCCCAGATTATGAAGCAAAATCAAAACCCCGACGATTATCAGGACCAATGCCCAGAAGATCTTATCTCCTCTCCCACGTTTCTCAGACTTAGACAAATTAAACCTCCTTTTGTCTTTTTAAGTTGAACCCAAAATATGATGATCATATGTTGTTGTCAATTAAAAAAGATAGACCAGCATTGTATCGTCGAAGTTCATCCTGAGAGGATTTCCCTCGATCCTGAGATCTTCGGGATCGAAGGACACCCTGAAGGGCTTGCCTATGGCGAGGAAACGGATGATGAAAATGGTGACCATACGTTTTTAAGCAGAACTTTCATGGATGCTAGATTAAATTTTGTTCTAAAATTACCGTAAGTTTATTCAAGAGGGAAAAAAGTTGAATTGTTTCCCTTTCTGAGAATGGATTAAAGGAATCGATTATTCTCTTCGATTAAGTCGACCATGTCACATCATAGAGTGTATACTCCTTTCATAAAAAGTTTGACTTTGTCAGATTCAACATTATATTAAAAATCGCCTTGAAGCAAGAAAACAATCTTTTATTCGCATACCAAGGAGGAGATTATGGCTAAGGAGTTGGATACAACCATTGATAATATCAAGGAAAGATTAGGTAAACTTAGGGTGTATCTTTGATCTGGATGGGAAGGAGAAAAAGATCAAGGAGTTGGAGAAACTTTCTTTACAGCCTGGCTTCTGGAACGACAATCAAAAGGCTCAGCTTGTGTTAAAAGAGATCAGCGAATTGAAGAAGTGGTCCCAAAAATGGCAGGAGCTTTCCCAGAAAGCAGAGGAGGTCTCCCTTTTAAAAGATTTAGCTGAAGAAGAAAAAGATACTCAGGCAGAAGATGAGGCAGTCTCCAATTTGACTGAGCTGAAAAAGGAGCTTGACGAATTTGAGTTCCAAACCGTTCTGGCTGGGGAAGATGATGCCAAAAACGCCTTCCTTGCCATACATTCAGGAGCAGGAGGGACAGAGTCCCAGGACTGGGCACAGATGCTTCTGCGCATGTATACCAGATGGGTGGAAAGAAAGGGATTTAAATACGAGACCATTGATTTTTTGGCAGGTGAAGAGGCAGGGATAAAGAGTGCTACCCTTGAGATAACCGGAGAGTATGCATATGGATTTCTAAAAGGAGAAAGTGGGGTTCACCGTTTAGTACGCATCTCCCCTTTTGACGCTAACAAAAGAAGGCACACCTCCTTCGCCTCAGTATTCGTCTATCCAGAAATTGAGGACAACATCACCGTGGAGATAAACGATGATGATATAAGGATGGAGACCTTCCGCGCCTCCGGTGCCGGAGGTCAACATGTGAACAAGGTTTCATCTGCAGTCAGGATTACTCACATGCCCACCGGGATCGTGGTTCAATGCCAGTCTGAGCGCTCTCAGTTCAGGAATAAAGAGAATGCCCTGAAGGTCCTAAAATCCAGACTATACCAATACTATAAGGAAAAAGAGGAGAAAAAGCAGGAGAAACTGGAGAGCCAGAAAAAGAAGATCGAATGGGGAAGTCAGATTAGATCATATGTGTTCCATCCTTACAATATGGTCAAGGATCATCGCACCAACGTAGAGACGGGCGACGTTCAGGCAGTGATGGATGGTGAGATCGACCAATTTATTCAAGGCTATTTAAGCTCAAAAAATAACGACCAGGGGAAATAGTAACTAGGGAGGCAGGTTCTATGATTTGCTGGAAATGCGGACAAAGCGTGGAGACGCCTGAAAAAATTCACCGGAAGGATACCTGTCCTCACTGTGACTCTGACTTACGCTGTTGTTTCAATTGCGAATTTTATGATAAGGAAGCTTATCATCAGTGCAAAGAACCACAGGCGGAGTGGGTGAGATACAAAGAGAGGGGCAACTTCTGTGATTATTTCCGGCCCAAGAGCGCATTTTTCCGAAAGGAGCAAAAACTAAATCCCAAAGAAGAAAGAAAGAAGAACTGGGATTCGCTTTTCAAAGGCGATTCAGAAGAGAATTAAGCTTGTAGAACCAGGATTCCGGACAGCCACGAGGGTTCATCCTGAAGGGATTCACCCTGAAGGGCTGTTCCCTACGTCTGAGTAAACGTAGGGACAGGGCTTGTCCCTGTCCGCAGAGAATTGAATCATGGCGAAACAGCGCATAGCCGAGGCTTTATGCCTCGGTGCCAAGCTAAAGGCAAGTTCAAAAATTAAAGAGCAAAATGCAAAATTGCAATTTAAAATTGAAAATTTGCAGGGAATAAAGACGTAAGTTTCAGAAATGATTTTGAATTTTTAATTGCATCTTTGAATTTTTCTTTTTACATTTTTAATTCCAACAGAGTTGGTCATGGTCAGATTGGAAAGATTCACAGAACGTTCGCAGGATGCTCTACAAGGAGCATCCTTGATAGCTGAGATGTCCCAAGCCATAACCGCAGAAAATGAGGACCACATATATCAACAAATGAGATCAGAAGTTTTAAATCTTTTGAGAAATTCTCTAAGACCTGAGTTTTTGAATCGTATAGACGAAGTAATAGTATTCCGTTCATTATCTTTGGAGGACATAAAAATATTGTCGATTTACAATTTAAGGAGGTCAACCAAAGATTAGCTGAACAGATATGAGCGCAAGTTTGACCGATAAGGCAAGAGACTATCTGGCTAAAGTTGGCTTTGATCCAGCTTTTGGAGCCAAACTTTTGAAAAGGAACACACAGAAACTGATCGTCCAACCTTTAGCCAATGAGATTCTAAAAGGAAAATTCAAACCAGACGACAAAATAAAAATCGGCATCAAAAAAAGCAGATTATTTTTGTATAAAAAGAAGGAGGTTAGAAAATTGAAAAACGTAACAAGCATTATGGCAATGCTGATTATCGGAAGTTTGATCTTTTCCTGCTCCTCAGATTCTAAAAGTAAAAAGACCGAAGAGGAGCTATATACTGAGGCACAAAACTACTCGGAGAATAAGGACTTTCAGTCTGCCATAAAGACCTATGAGGAGATTTTGAAAGCTTATCCCGACAGTCCGCGTGTTTACAAGGCACAGTTTCTGATGGGTTTTGTTTACTCGGAAAACTTAAAAGACTATGAGAAGGCAAGGGAAAATTACCGAAAGGTGATTGAGAAATATCCGGACTGTGATCTGGCGGATGACGCAAAATATATGCTGGAGACGATGGAGCAAGATAGCCTCCCTACTATTCTGGATACGAGTTCGGCATCACCAGATTAGAAGGACGATAGGGCCCGGCGGCTGTTTTTGCTTGACAGCTTGGATTTTAGTGTTATATTAAAAAGTTTGTAGAAGGAGAAACAAATGAAAACCTATACGCCCAGCCTCTCAGAGATAGAAAGAAAGTGGTATGTAATCGATGCCAAGAATCAGATTCTGGGAAGATTGGTCACCAGGGTGGCAACTCTTCTCATGGGTAAGGATAAACCCCATTTCACTCCCCATCTGGATGTGGGAGATCACGTCATAGTCATAAATGCGGACAGGGTGATCCTCTCCGGCAAGAAGCAAAATACCAAGACTTATTATCGCTACAGCGGCTATCCTGGTGGACTGAAGTCGGTGGTCTTTTCCAAGTATCTGAAAGAAAAACCGGAAGAGCTTTTTTCCCACGCAGTATGGGGGATGCTTCCCAAGAATAAGTTGGGAAGAAAGATGCTCTCCAAGCTTTTTGTGTATCGGGGAGAAAAGCACCCTCATCAGGCTCAAAAGCCGGAGACTTTGAAATTTTAAAGATCGAGCTGGATTGAAAATCTAAGTTATAGGAGGACGAGTTGGCGACTGTTACTTATCAAGCTACCGGAAGAAGAAAGACATCGGCAGCTACTGTCCGGTTGATGCCGGGTGGAGGCAAGATGTTGGTCAACGGAAGACCGATGCGCCAGTATCTGACCAAGGATGATCTGATGCTTCATGTGGAGAAGCCTCTGGAGATAACCGGGGTGTTGGGGAAGATGGATGTCATCTGCTCGGTCCGGGGCGGTGGCTTATCCGGTCAAGCTGGAGCCATCAGATTAGCCATAGCCAGAGCCTTGGTAAAGATGAATGAGGAGTTCAGGAAAGCTTTAAAAAAAGCCGAACTCCTCTCCAGAGATCCACGGATGGTGGAGAGGAAAAAATATGGACAGATAAAAGCTCGAAAAAGATTCCAGTATTCCAAGAGATAAAAAATTTAAAAAATCCACACATCGGCTGATCCTCAGGCGGGTCCACCTGAAGCTGCTGTGGCGCCTGGGGAATTGATGCCGGTGGAGGTTAAAAACCAAGAGAGGAACCATTCATGAACATCACCATCAAAGATCTATTAGAAGCGGGGGTTCATTTCGGGCACCAGACCAAGCGATGGAACCCCAAAATGAAAAAGTTCATCTTCACCGCCCGAAGTGGCATCTATATCATCGATCTGCAAAAGACCCTCCTGTGCCTGGAGATAACCTGCCAGAAGATAAGAGAGGTGGTAGCCGGAGGCCAAAGTCTTTTGTTCGTGGGAACAAAAAAGCAGGCTCAAGAGGTGGTGAAAGAGGAGGCTTTAAGATGTGGAGCTTTCTACGTTACCGAAAGATGGCTGGGAGGAATGTTGACCAATTTTCAAACCATCAGACAGAGCGTGAAACGACTTAAAGATCTGGAAAGAATGCGGGACGACGGCACCTTTGACAAACTCACCAAAAAAGAAGTGCTGAAATTGGAGAAGGAGAGGATGAAGGCAGAAAAGGTCTTAGGGGGGATAAAGGAGATGAATCGCCTTCCCGGACTCCTGTTCGCGGTAGATGCCAAAAAGGAGAGAATCGCTGTGGCTGAAGGGAACAAGTTAGGTATACCGGTTGCGGCCATCATCGACACCAACTCCGATCCGGATCCCATAAACTTTCCCATCGCCGGAAATGACGATGCCATCAAATCCATCAAGGTGATAACTCACCAGATAGCGGAAGCGGCTCTGGAGGCTCAGAAATCAAAGGTGGAGAATAAGGAAATAAAAGAAAAGGTGGAAACTTGATCTGTTCCGTTCCAACTGGTGTGTTTTCTTTAAAAAAATTTAGTTTAGGAAAGAAATTTCTAAATGGGGAAGTTGCTTATTCTTTCCCATTCCAAGCAATCTCTAAAGCCCAATGATTAACTCATCACTTTTGAAAATCCGGTTATGTAGTTTTGCCAGGCTTTCATGGCTTGGACCCCAAGCCGCAAAGGGTTTTTAGTGATTTTTGGCAAACTTGTATTTATTTGTTTGAATTTCCATATATACGGAGGACTGAATTCATGACCATCACTGCTGACCAGGTAAAAAAATTAAGGGAAAAAACCGGCGCCGGAATGATGGATTGTAAAAAAGCTTTAGAGAAGTCCGGCGGCGACATAAAAAAAGCTATAGACCATCTGAGAGAACAAGGCATAGCCAAAGCTACCCAGAAAGCTTCCCGAGTCGCCAAAGAAGGGTTGATCTATTCGTCCATTCATCCACAAAACGGATTAGGAGTGTTGCTGGAGCTTAACTGTGAAACCGATTTTGTGGCACGAACTGATGATTTCAAAAAACTGGCAAGTGAAGTGTCAGACTGGATTATCCAGCACCGCCCCCCGGAGATAAATCAACTCACCGAATCCATGAAGGACCATCTGAATCAAACCATTGCCAAGTTGGGTGAGAACATCACCGCCAAAAGGTTTGCTCTTTTCCAACTGGATGAAAAATTAAATGGGGTGATCTACAGCTACATTCACCCAGGGGACAAGCTAGGCGTTCTTCTCAAGTTGAGTTGTCAAACTGAAGCTGTGGCACAAGATCAGGAATTTAAGCAACTGGCTAAGGATGTCTCCATGCAGATTGCCGCCACCAATCCTCTGGTAATAACCCGGGATGAACTGGAAACTGAAATAATTGAAAAGGAGAAGGAAATATATCGAACCCAGGCGAAAAATGAGGAAAAACCAGAGAAGATCATTGAGAGAATTGTACAAGGCAAGCTGGAGAAATATTTCCAAGAGGTCTGTTTGCTGGAACAGCCCTTCGTGAAGGATCAGGACCGCTCGGTCAAGGAAAGAATAGACGAAACCCAGAAGAAGTTGGGTGAAGAGATAACCGTTGAGCGGTTCGTTAGGTTCAGATTGGGGGACGAGATCAGTTAAATACAAGTTTTGTAACCATCGGTATGAATTACACAGGATTGTCGAAAAACTCCAATGACCGTCTTTGTGAGAGAAGAGAAGTTCTGCATCTTGCGGGACTTCGTCGTCCACCGCCAGAGGCGGGGCACTCCTCGCAATGATATTTAAGACATTTTTCGACAGGCTCATATGGCTCATACCACCAACTGACTTTAGTTTCAGATAAACTCAAGAAAAGAATCCGGTTCGAATCAAAAATCGTGGGCACCCCAATTTACAAAAGGGTACTTCTGAAGTTATCCGGTGAATCATTAGCCGGAGAAAAGGAAGATATTATTGATCCCGGGGCAATAGCCTTCGTCTCAGGTGAAATTAAATCCGCAAAAAAACTAGGAGTGGAGGTGGCTACGGTGGTCGGCGGGGGGAACATTATCCGCGGACAGATAACCAGTCTGGGCGTGATTGATCGGGTATCAGCCGATCATATGGGAATGCTCGCCACCATCATCAACTCTTTAGCTCTTCAAGATACCCTGGAGAGCCTGGGGTTTTCCACCAGGGTGATGAGTGCTATTCATATAGACACATTAACAGAGCCGTATATAAAAAGGGAGGCTTTAAGACACTTGAAAAAGGGAAGGGTGGTCATCCTGGCCGGGGGAACCGGAAATCCCTACTTCACCACCGATACCGCCGCCGCGCTCAGAGCCTCGGAGATAGGGGCGGATGTAGTGATGAAGGGAACCAAAGTGGATGGAGTTTATGATGACGATCCCAAGAAAAACCCCTCCGCCAAAATGTTTAACACCCTTTCTTACATGGAGGTGCTGAACCGAAGGTTGAAGGTGATGGATTTAACTGCAATCTCGCTATGCATGGAGAACAAACTTCCCATCATTGTATTCAATCTGCTGAAGCAAGGGAATTTGAAGGGGATCCTCACCGGAGAGAGGATCGGAACCAAGGTTTGTGGATGAAATGAAGAAATAATGTTTTCCCCTCAACAACTAAGCCGGGAATCGTCATATATGAAAAACACAAAATCATAGTATAAGATGTTCATTTAAAAAGAAAAAGGTAGGAGGATATGATAGTAAAAAAAATCTATACAGATACTGAGGAGAGGATGAATAAGGCAACGGAAGCCATAGGAAAGGAGCTTGCCTCCATCCGCACGGGAAAGGCCACCACCTCTCTTCTGGATGGAATCAGGGTAGATTATTATGGCACCATGACGCCCCTGTCTCAGGTGGCTAACATCTCCGTTCCGGATCCTCGACTGCTGGTGATTCAACCATGGGAGAAAAAACTAATACCGGAGATCATCAAAGCCATTCAAAAATCGGATATGGGACTTAACCCTCAAAGCGACCCCAACGTGATCAGGCTTCCTATACCTACGTTGACCGAAGAACGGCGAAAGGAGCTGGTCAAGCTGGTGAAAAAGGTAGCAGAGGAAGGTAGGGTGGCGGTAAGAAATATAAGGCGTGATTCTAACGACGCTTTGAAAAAGGCTGAAAAAGACAAGGAAATCTCAGAAGATGAGTCCCGGAAGGGACAGGAGCGTGTGCAAGAGATAACAGATGAATATATAGAAAAAATCGAAGAGGTGCTGAAGAAAAAAGAAAAAGAGATAATGGAAATTTAAAGTAAGGGTAGCTATCTTGGCTCCCGCTTTCGCCATTTTGTAAGTTTCTTGGAGTGAAATAAATTGTTCAAGGAGATTGCCAGTCTTAAAGAAATGATTTCCAAGAAGGGAAATCTTCCGGCTCACATAGCTATCATCATGGATGGGAATGGAAGATGGGCTAAGAAAAGAGGACTGCCTCGAACCGCCGGACACAAGGCGGGAGTAAAGGCAGTGAAAAGAATCGTAAAAGCCGCCGGCGATCTGGGAATCTCCGTTCTAACTCTCTTCACCTTCTCCCAGGAAAACTGGAAAAGACCCAAGTATGAAGTCTCAGCCATAATGAAGCTTTTGTACGAAACCACCAAAAGGGAAATCAACGAGCTGGACAAAAATAACGTGAAGTTGATCACCACCGGAAGAATCGAGGAACTCTCGCCCAGAAGAAGAGAGATTCTACAGGAAGCAATGGAGAGAACAAAGAATAACACCGGCTTGATTTTGAATTTAGCTTTGAACTATGGTGGCAGAACCGAGATATTGGATGCGGTAAAGAAGATTGCCCGGGACGTAAGAAAAAACCAGTTAGATCCTGAAGAATTGAGTGAAGAGAATTTCTCTCATTATCTTTACACCAAGGACCTCCCCGACCCAGACCTGCTTATTCGCACCTCTGGAGAGATGCGCATATCCAACTTCCTTTTGTGGCAAACCTCCTATACCGAGCTTTATATTACCGATGTTCTGTGGCCCAATTTCTCAGCCAAGAATTTCTACAAAGCTATCTGGGACTATCAGAACCGTGAAAGAAGATTCGGAAGAGTATAACCAGATCACTTGGTGCTTAATCACGACGAGCCTCAAAGGTATATAGTTTTTCACCTCACCTTTTTCAACCGGAGGATTTCCTAATCCTCGAACCCAACGCATGAAAAGCAATCTTTTAACCAGAGTGGTGATCGCTTTTATCTTCGGTCCCTTGATAATATACATCACCCTTCTGGGCAAACTCCCCTTCTTGATCTTGGTTGAGATTCTGATCATATTGGGTTTATGGGAATTCTTTTATTTAGCCGGGTTAAAAAGCTTCCAGATTCCTAAATGGATTTTGCTACCTCTGGGAGTTTTTCTGGGCATTTCCGTCTATTTATGGGGAGAGAACACCTTTATACTTTTCCTCTTGGGTGTGTTTTATCTGACCGCTTTTATTTTTGTAATAAAAGGAAGAACCCAGGGCGCAACTGCGGATTTGTCCTCATCAGTTTTTGCTCTTTTCTATGTGGCTGGGCTTTTCAGCTTTTTGATTCTTTTGAGGGAGATGCCACAAAAGCTTGGGTTGGATTATAAGATTGGGGGATTATGGATCGTCTATATTCTGGTCTGCATCTGGACCTGTGACACCTTCGCTTACTTTATAGGAGCTCCTCTGGGAAAACACAACCTCTCCCCTTCGGTAAGTCCCAAAAAGACAGTGGAGGGATTTGTGGGGGGAATCCTGGGAGCAGTGTTAGCAGCCTTTTTTTCGTATTACGTTTTTTTCAAATCCGCCCAGATGGAGCATCTTTTAATCATCTCCATTTTTGTTAGCTTCATCGGACAGATGGGAGACTTAACCGAGTCACTCTTCAAAAGGGATGCTGAAATTAAAGATATCTCTGACATAATTCCCGGGCATGGGGGGATTCTGGATCGATTCGACAGTTTGCTTTTCGTGTCTCCGATAGTTTATTATTATTTGAAATTTGTAGTGTATAGATGAGGCGGTCAGCGGACTCGTCCTGCACTTCGTCTCCCGCCAAAGGCGTCCAGACGGACGCCCGTCTGGGCGGGATGTCGAAGGAAAGGCTTGGCCTGAAGGATTGAGCGGATCAAATCGGGTCAACGGATTCAGCGGATTCAATGGATAAAGACGCTAAATATCGGGATTGGAGTCCATCCTTCTTACTTTGCATATCGAAGTAAAAATAAATCATAGAGAAATTTGATACTCATCACCCCTGTTCGGCGAACGCAAATATTATTTTCAGTCGTTTGAAATTCGATGTTGAAATATTTAGATCATCTTTTCCTGATAAGACCAGTTTTGATGCCACCGGTATGGACCATCCTTCTTTTAGGACACAGGCGAAGCTCACAATTTTCTGGAGAAAACAATCTTCCCGGTCTTGCTATTCTTTTAGTTACTTTTTTAGTTGGGGCGGTATATGTTTTAAATCAGATATTTGATATAGAATCAGACAGATTGAACCAGAAGCTCTTTTTCCTGGCGAAGGGATACGTTTCCAAAAGAAGCGCCATATTCGAGATGGTGCTTCTGAACCTGATAAGCGTGATTCCTGCTTTTCTCGTTTCGCAAAAGTTGGGTCTTCTTTTCGCCTTGGGAATGGTATTTGGATTTCTCTACTCGACTCCACCTTTAAACTTCAAAAACAGACCCATCGGTGGTTTTATTTTAAATGCTTTTGCACATGGAGGCTTAGCTTTCCTTATCGGTTGGAGCATGAACTACTCTCTATCAACGGAGTCTTTGTTGTTTTCCTTACCCTATATGTTTGCCGTTGGGGCAATCTACCTGAATACCACCATCCCGGACATAGAGGGAGATAGAAAGGCGAGAAAAATCACCTTGTCGGTCAGATGGGGAAAGGAAAGGGTAATTATTCTTTCATCGATTCTGGTAGCCGTAGCAATTGTCCTGGCATTTTTAGTTAAGGATATTTCTTTCCTAATCGCATCCTCCTTTTCTTTTCCGTTTTTTATCTATTCTGCCTTTACTAAAAAAGAGCGTGAGATAATTTTAGCCACCAAAGTGTCCATATTATTTTTATCCATTGCCGCAGGTATCTTTTATCCCTGGTATTTTGCCATTTTGATCTTAGGATTTGTGGGGACTCGTTTATATTATAAGGCACGTTTTAATCTGGACTATCCCACAATTGTGTAGTAAATTGTAGCGCTAACTTTTCTGTTGGGTTAAACGGAATCACTATGTAGAGGAAGGCTTTCCCAGACGGGTCTCCGTAGCCTTCCACTTATTGTGGAGACCTCCCCTTCGACCCTTCGACGGTTCGACCTTGCTCACCGCCCTGAGCCCGTCGAAGGGCAAGCTCAAGGTGCTGAGCACAAGCTCAGAACAATAAAGGTCTCTGCTACATTGTGCACAGAATAAATATCTTATTTCGTTTATGAAAAAGCCTCGTAGGTCAACCATGCCCGAAGGGCTGGTTGACAAATAAGGATTTGTCAAGCAGGCTACGCCATGCTTGACCTACAAAACTTATCGGAGACCTCCCTTCGACCGTTCGACAAGCTCACGGTGATGAGCATGTCGAACCACAAACTCAAGGCAAGAAAGGTCTCCGCTACATTGGACTCAGATTAGATTCTCTATCTTGTTTATGAAAAAACTACTTGATCAGTTTTTGAATCATCTTTCCCTCGAAGCGGGTCTTTCCGCCAACACTATCGACTCGTATAGAAGAGATTTGGAAAGATACATAAAATTCCTCCAAGAAAAGAAAATCGACACTGTGGACAAAATCACTGAGGAGCATATAACGAATTTGATCGTCCTTCTGTCCAAAACGGGGCTTAGGTCAGCCAGTATCACGCGAAACTTATCTTCCATCAGGCATTTCCACAAATTTCTGGTCACAGAGGGTTACTCTGATTATGACCCGGCGGGTGCTTTAGAGTCTCCCAAGCTCTGGCGGAAACTGCCCATGGTTCTACATATTGAAGAGATGAAGAAACTGCTGAAGCAACCGCCAAAGGATGACGTCTTGGGTTTACGTGACAGAGCAATGCTTGAATTCCTCTATGCTACCGGTGTCAGAATCTCAGAGCTTATAAACACAAAAAGGAAAGACATTATACCAGAGGTGGAACTGGTTAGAGTGATAGGAAAAGGTCAAAAGGAAAGGATTATCCCCATTGGCAAGAAATCTCTCAAATGGGTGAAAAAGTATCTTCAGGAGTCTCGCCCAAGTTTGGCCAAACAAAACTCCGAGGATTTTCTCTTTCTGAACAGAAGGGGGAGATATTTTTCCCGAATGGGGCTCTGGAAAATTTTGAGAAAATATGTAAATAAGGCGGGAATAAAAAAGAAAGTTAGTCCTCACACCATAAGGCACTCCTTTGCTACTCATCTCCTGGAGGGCGGAGCAGATCTGCGTGCAGTTCAGGAGATGCTCGGACATGCCGATATATCTACTACACAGATATACACTCACTTAGACAGAGAATATCTAAAACAGGAGCACCGAGACCATCATCCCAGGTCAAAGATGAAGGTCTGAGAGGCTTGCTTTGTCCGGCAGAGTGTAATCGGTGGCAAATTCAAGATTTCGGTATTCTATTCACCGAAAAACCAAGCTCATTTTTTTACGGTTTTTCCCTAATTTAGGTGCTGACCTAAATAGGGAATAAGAATCTTAAGAGTTTAACAACGCTGACATTTTCGAAACCTCACCCCGGTTCCCTTAGAAAAGAGAGAGGAACGAAAATCTATATGTTTTATTGTGCTTTATACCAGAAAGACGTGGAGATCAAAGAAAGGCTCAGACGATCTCTAACAAAAAGACCAGTGCAGTTTCTTCCTTTCTCCGACTTTACCCAACTGGAGAGCCTGATTCAGAAATATATTCTGGATCTGGTGGTCATAGCTGGTGCGGGTTCTTTTAAAGGCGAACTGAATTTGACCAAACGTATAAAAAAACATCCCATCTTATCCTTAGCTCCATTGATTCTATATCATCCTCACCCTAACGTAAAAACCGTTTTGAGCGGATTAGATTTTGGAGCAGATGAGTTCTTTTTCTCTAAATGGAACAAAAAGCTTTTCTCCTGTAAACTGAAGATGATTATAAATCGAAGCAGAAGAGATTTGGGGGTGAATCCCACAACCAGACTTCCCGGAACCAGTATCATTGAAAGCGAGATGAGCAAAAGGATCAAAAGAGGACAAAAGTTTGCCGCCTGTTATGCTGATCTGGACGATTTTAAAGCTTACAATGACTATTACGGCTACCATTATGGGGATAGCCTGATAAAGATGACCTCCGAGATCATCCGGGACGTGGTTTACAGTTCCACCAAGAATGGCTTCGTGGGACACATAGGGGGAGATGACTTTGTTTTTATCATTCCACCAGAGAAGGTACACTCTATATGTGATGAGATCATCAAAATCTTTGATCGTATGATAATCCGCCGTTACAAGAAAGAAGATGTTCTGCGAGGCTACATCGTTACCACCAATCGCAGAGGGAAGAAGGAACGTTTCCCCATTATGACGCTATCCATAGCGGTGATAGTAAATCAGAAGAGAATGTTCAGGCATTTAGGTGAGATATCTCACATGATCACAGATTTGAAAAGTTTTACCAAAACTCTGCCCGGCTCAAACTACTTTATCGAAAGAAGAAAAAAATACTAAAAGCCTACCAAACTGAAGATTATCCTTAAGGGAAGTGTGGAGGTTTGTCAAGACGCTTGAGTTCTTCCCCCTGCTGGCACTGTTCGGACTGATATACAGCCTCTTTCACCTTTCCGATTTGGGGCGCCCACCAGAAATAATTGAACGTTGCGGAACCCGACAGGGTCCTTTTAATCTTGGCACAACCCCGGTAAGTCTCCCCTGCTATAGAGGAATAAAGATCTTCGAATGCCACAATGTCATACTCGTACCCATAGATGGGGGTGTCTCTCCAGAAGGTCCCTTTCCGGATGGGTCCAACCAGAACCTTGTATGGTGGCAAAGTAGACGTGACATCTTTTTTATAAAAAATGGTGTCGGCCACATGGTAAACGAAGCTGGTCCCCCCACTGGCTGATGAGACCAAGTCCCAGCCAGAACCTTCAGGTCTGGTGTTTCTATTTACCGCTGTGATGACGAAACTGTCGCCGGTAGCGACACAGTCATAACCTAAACTGACATAAGTCCACTTATAATCAGAGTTGATGGGGAAATAATAACTGGGGGACTCCAACTCTGGATTGGTTGGCTTATTTTCTTTCCCGCATTCGAAGGCAAAAAACAAAACCAAAAGCATGGAGAGAATAACCAGTATCTGCTTCATTTTAAATCTTCCCTTAAGCGCCTTATTTGCTACGCATCTGCTTTAAATCATGTTGGAGAAGGAATCCCTCTTTCCGCTTGCCTCTCCCCTGCTGGTTTGACTTCCGGGATATTTTTTATACTTGCTTATTTATTTCCGGACTACAACATTTGTTTATGTCAATTTATAGCAAACGAATTAAATAAATTGACGGATTGTCCGCAGGATCCATGGGACCTGTCATGTTGAGCGAAGCGAAATCCCGCAATAGCGGGGTTGAGCGAAGCGAAACATCTCAATATGTTTGCCTGGCTTAAAGCCTTCTCGTCTGGCTGAGCGTTACACGCAGACTGGTGGAAGTCAGATTCTTCCCCCGCCAAAGGCGGGGTCAGAATGACACATAAAAATCATTTTTGCTTTGTATCAGTTCCGAAAAAACTCAAGTTTCGCTTATATTTTTAGCTCTCCATCCTCCATTATCTTTTTATCATCTATCCACAGGGTGGGCTTCAAAAGGATTCCATCTAAATGGCTGGGAACCGATACATTTCCCCCCATGGATTTGTTATCTCCTAAAGCCATATGCACCGTGCCCATGACCTTCTCGTCTTCTAAAACGCTCCCCACTATTTGAGCTTTATGATTGGTCCCAATCCCCAGCTCTGCGACATTTCTGCCCGGCTGACCGAAAGGCTCCAGTATCTTCTCTAATTCTTGAGCGGACCTGTCTCCGGTAATCTGGGTGGCAAAACCGTCCCTCACTACAATTTTGATGGGCTTTTTCACCTTTCCCACCATGGCACCATCTACCATGATGATTCCGTTTGCCGTCCCCTCCACCGGAGCGATGTAAGCCTCACCCGCAGGCAGATTGGAGAAGTCACCGGGATTGTGCACCAGACCGGTATCTGCATGACACTCTCTTCCCTCTATGCTCATGGTAATATCTGTCCCCGCAGGTGTGGTTACTTTAGCTGTCTTCCCCTGACTCACTATCTCTGCCAGCTTAATGCTTCGCTGGGCGATTTCATGATAATCAGCGTTTAAGGTCCTTTGCATGGTATCTTCTATGATACCGGGAAGGGTGGCACATCTTGCCCCCGCCTCACATGCGTCTCTTCTGGCTTTAGTGTGAGACATGGACTTGCTGGTGGGAATCATCAAAACGTCGAAATCCTTCATGAACTTTGCCACCGCCTCAGGAGGTTCCTCGCCATTACTGGATCGTGGCAGAATCTCCAATAGCATTGCCTCAGAGCCTATCTCTTTTGCCGCCGCCCACAAAGCATAACCAATCTTTCTTTCAGGCTCATCCGTAATCACCAAAACAGATTCGCCCTTCTTCACTGCCATGCAATTGTTCATCGCCACCTGTGCTGCTTTGAATAGCTTATCCATTTCTCCTCCTGACTTTCACAGATATGTTTAGATTAAATAGTTTTTCATTGTCGAATATGAGAAAAAAACTTCTAAAGAATTCAAAATTTAAAACAAACTTGCCGTGGTAGAAAATAATTTCTTTCACCATGAAGATGAAAGTTGAATCCTTTTATCTACTTGCCCCTTTCATCCGGGATGAGCGGTAAAGCATAAAACAGATCCCGGCAAAAGCAACCAAAGATACCCAGGGACCATAGATAGAAGTAAGAGATACAGCTTCATGGGCTTCGTAGAAAGCTCGGTAGCTGGACGAAAATGCAATTATAAAGGCAATCGCCACGCCCAGCAGTGCATCACCTGCCACCAATCCCGATCCAAACAACACCCCCAACTCCTCCCTTTTCTTTGCCAGCTCCTCCTTTGAAATTTTTCTTACCAGAAGAGCTATCAACCCTCCTGCCATAATGGGAGTGGAGAGATCTAAAGGGAGATAAAGACCGATAGCGAACGGAAGCGAAGAGATGCCAACCAGCTCAATGGCAGCCGCTAACATACATCCCACTATTATGGGAACCCAGGGAAGATTTCCGGTCATCACCCCCTGGACGATTACCGACATCACATTAGCCTGAGGAGCTAAAAGCGGAGTGGGATGGGTGGCATCTTTGACAAATCCGAAGGCATCACTTAACAGAAATACGGTGAAGCCCATCGCCAGTGCGGGAAATAGAAGCCCCACAAATTCCATGATCTGTTGTTTTCTGGGGGTTGCTCCCAAAAGATAGCCCGTTTTTAAATCCTGGGCGATATCGCCGGAAAGACACACGGCAATGCAGACCACGGTCCCTATGGACATCACGGTAACCATTCCTCTAAAGCCAGAGACCCCAAAGGATAATAGAATCACGCTGGTGACCAGGAGTGTGCCAATGGTCATTCCGGAAACAGGGGAGGAGGAGCTACCCACGATTCCCACTATTCTGGCTGCCACCACCACAAAGAAAAAGCCGAAGATCACTACCAGAGCCGCTCCCAAAAGATGAAGCTCTGTTCCTGGATAAGCCCAGATCAAAAGGATCACCAAAAGCGATCCTAAAATTACCATTCCCATGGGAAGCTCTCTTTCGGTTCTTATCCGGGACTTCTCCATCTCTTCTTTAGTCTTTTTCCCGAGTATCTGTTTGGCTCCTACTGCGAACGAATGGACGATGACCGGAAGCGATTTGATCAAGCTTATAAATCCACCTAAGGCTACTGCACCTACTCCCAGATATTTTATGTAGAAGTTTCGGAGGTCACCTGGACTCATTTCTGGAATGGGTATGTTTGCAGGAGGAATTAACGTATCGGGTATGTAGGTGCCGATATAAGCAATAAGGGGCGCAATACCTAAATAGCCCAGGACCGCTCCTCCCAGCATCAATGCGGAAATCCGTGGACCGATAATATATCCCACCCCCAAAAGAGCCGGGGTGGCGTCTATTCCAATGTTGGCTCCTTTGAAAAACTTAAGGTCGGTATTTGGTATCTCGGGCCATAACCTAAAACCCCCCATCAAGATTTTATACAAAACCGACAGACCTAAACCAGCAAAGACCGTCTTCGCCTTTCCCCCACCTTCGTCACCCGCCTTGATGATCTCAGAACAAGCAGTCCCTTCAGGAAATTTCAGCTTGCCGTGCTCGCGTTCAACCAAGTATCTTCTCAGGGGAATCATAAATAGTATTCCCAAAGTTCCGCCCAAAAGAGAAAGAAAGATGATGTCTAAATTGGAGATTTTGTGAGAAAAACCCGGAATGGTCTGATTCCAGATGAAAAATGCAGGGATGGTAAAGATCACACCCGCGGCTAAGGATTCCCCTGTCGAACCAATAGTTTGAACTATGTTGTTTTCCAGAACCGTTCCTCTTTTAAACAAGCCGCGGAGGATGGCCATGGATATGACTGCGGCAGGAATAGAAGCACAAACGGTCATACCCACCTTCAAACCCAAATAGGCATTAGCCACTCCGAAAACAACGGAGAGAAGCACACCTAAAACCACCGCCTGTAAAGTGATCTCCGCCATTTTCTGGTTTGGCTTTACATAAGGTTCAAAATTATTCTTTGGTTGGAAGTTATTAGCTTTTTGATTCTGCAATCTATCACCTCCTTAACTTGGCCAGGTAATTTGAGGGCAAACAAAAAAGACAAAAGCAGAGCAGGTAATGCAAGCTGAACGATCTGGTAGGTAAAATTGAACTTTTTTCATTATTGCAAATTTTTGTGAAAGCTAACATGTATAATTGGATGTGTCAAGAAAAATCTTGTTTTTAAGGCTTTCCAGACCCTGTGTTAGCTCATATTTTTCTTGTCTTTCTGTGGGAGCTTGATAAATTGAACAAAAGAGCTGTTCTTTAAAGAAAGTGCCCGTAACTATGGCTAAAAAACTTACTCTCCGATTCTGTTTGTTTTTACTGATTTGTATACTATCATGCCCGACCGATGGTATACTTGCCCAGGAAAATGAAATATCCAAACGGAAATTAAGTCCACAGGCATTCGAGCATTTCGTCAGCGGTGATTTATATGAGCTTTCCAGGGATTTTCACTCCGCTATCGCTGAATATCAGAAGGCAAAAACTCTCCAGCCTGACATTCTGGAAATAAGATATGTGTTGGCTCGCGCTCATCTGGTAATAAGAGATGTAGAGTCTGCCAAAAGAGAGGCTTTGCAGATTGAACCCAAGGATGCCAGAACCTATCAACTTTTAGGTGAATGTTACCGTGCCAGCAGAGAGCCTGATAGCGCGATTACAGCTTACTCCCGGGCAGTGGAACTGGACTCTACCGATCTCAACTCTCTGTGGTATTTAGCAGTCCTGTGGCAACAGAAGCAGGATTTCAACAAAGCTATCCAATACTGGAGAAAGCTGGGCTCTCTTCAGTCCTTCTCTGCTACGGTTCATCTGCAGTTAGCTACTCTGCTGTTTCAGACTCGCAAGTATGACCAAGCTGTCTCAGAATACGAAAAGGTGCTGGATGTAGAGCCAGATAACAGAAAAGCGTTATTTGGGCTGGGCAAAAGCTACGAAGCCAAAAACGAGTTAGAGGAAGCGATAAAATTTTTCAAAAGACTTTCAAAGCTGGAGCCGTCCGATGAACAGCTAAGAAACACAATAATCGCCCTTTATTATCGAACCGGACAGATGGAAGAAGCCATAAAAGAGGCAGAGACCTCTTCTATTTTTTCGCCGGATGATCCCCAGGCACAAAAAAGACTGGGAACGCTTTATCTTTCGCAAGAGAACTACCAGAAGGCGGAAAGCCTTTTCGTCTCATATATTCAGGACAGACCTGATGACGCTCAGGCTCATTACTTTTTGGGAAAAATAGCTCTTAAGAAAGAAGACTTTAGAAAAGCAAAGACCGAATTCGAAACTGCCGTGTCTTTGGAAGATTCTGTGCCCGATGGCTGGATAAATTTGGCATTTGTATATCTAAAACAGGATAGTACAGAGAAAGCTATCCAAGTTTATAAAAGGGCAATTGAGAAGGTCAAGGATAAGGTTGGAATTCTGTATCTTCTGGGAACCGCTTATGTTCAGGAGAAGCAATATGATTCCGCCATCGTCATTTTAAGAAAAGCTTCAGACAGACGTCCTCACGACACCCGGATACTTTTTGTCCTCGGATCCGCTTATGAGCAGAAAGGAGATTTCGACCAGGCTGTGGCTACATTTGAGCGGCTTCTCCGGATCGATTCCACACATCACTCCGCTTTCAACTACCTGGGATACATGCTGGCGGATAAGGGCATCCGGCTGGATGAGTCATTGGCAATGATCGAGAAGGCTTTGGAATATGAACCCGACAATGGAGCTTATCTGGACAGTTACGGCTGGGTTTTGTATCGATTGGGACGGGTGAGAGAAGCAGAGGTTCAAATCAAAAGAGCTTTAGAGATGGTGGGAGAGGATCCGATTATACACGAACATCTGGGGGACGTGTATAATGCTTTGGGTGAAACTGACAAAGCAAAGAAGGAATGGGGGGCGGCGCTGAAACTGAATCCAGATAATAGGAAGTTGAAAGAGAAATTAGAAAACGTAAAATGATATTTGGAGTAGTTGGGGCAGGGATTGAACTCTTACACCATCACACTGTCAAAAAAATCAAAAAATAGTTTCACTAAGTCTAAAACCACTTTATATTTAGTTTGTATCGTCAAAATCCGGCGGAGATGAATTGGAGATAGATAAAATCAGACAAGCAGTGCGTGAAGGCAGGATCAATACCAGATACCATGCCAGCCGCCGCATGTTGGAGAGAGAAATTCTCTATGAGGAGGTATTAGAGGTAATATCAAAAGGTAAAGTCATCGAGAGCTATCCTAAGGCTAAACCATTTCCAGCACACCTGATGATGGGTTTTGTAAAAGAAAAAGAGCCTTTGTATGTTCTTTGTAGCTTTGATGGTAAAATAGTGCATATTATAACAGTCCATTGGTTGGATCCCAAAAAATGGATCACGCCGTGGACAAGGAGGAAGCAAAAATGAAGTGCGCTTTATGCGGAGGAGAATCTAAACAGCAAATTATTACATACGAGACACGCTGGGGGAAGAAGCTTTATAGCTTTAAAGACGTCCCGGCTTTAATTTGTGAGAGTTGTGGTGACATCTCCTTCAGTCATCAGGTAATGAAAGAAATCGACCGAATCATCAAAAAACATGAAAAACCAGAAAGATATGAAAAGGTGCCAGTCTTTTCCTTGCAGAAGTTACTGAGCCACAGAACCGTACCCTGACTGGGTTCTGGGTTGTTTTAAATTTTTTGCTCCCCGTTGGTGTTCCCCAGACGGGCACGTCCGTGCATGGCTGGCAGGCTTTACTAACGGGAAACAAGCGGCGGGAGAGGGACACCTATAAGGGGCGGTTATAATTCAAGATTTCATATGGCCATTCATAAACGAAATACTCGTAAAACATATCGATATAAAAATATAAGCAAAATCGTTCGGTTAATCTAATTTAGGCGAAATGATACCCATTACAGAGGAAACAACAAAAAGACAGGAAAGGAGGAAGCTCTCTGTTCGGACAGGGGCTCGCCCTGAAAGGTTGCACCCCTGTCGGCCCAGACATCCCCAAACGGGGGCTCGTCGGAGCCCTCTGATGGAGCAGGGGTTTAACCCCCACCCCATCGTGTAATTTGCCTGCACTAATTCATTCCTGCCAATGTCATCTTTTTATTCTCACCACGGTGTTTCCCATCGTATAAAAAGGATGGTTAATTCAGATTCTTCCTGGCGCATGATCAAGAGATCAGAGAAAATATTGATTTTTGCTCTGTTTGTTCTTGTATCATCCCTCTTTCAATGTGCCAAGGAGGGCATGCCCCCTGGAGGTCCACTCGACACTACTCCACCTGAGGTGATTTTGGTCTCACCGAAACCTGACTCCACTGAAGTCGATTTGTCTTCACGAGTCGAGATCACCTTCTCAGAAAGGATGCTGGCAAAGAGAACCGAAGAATCCATATTTATTTCTCCCTTTCCCAAGAGGCCCTTTGATTTCAGATGGAGAGGAAAAAGGTTAATCCTTACTCCCCAAGAACCTCTGCTACCCGGCAGAACCTATGTGGTATCCATTGGCACCGATGCTCAGGATCTGAGGAGAAACCGCCTGAGCAAGTCTTATACTTTCGCCTTCTCCACGGGAAGCAAACTGGACAAGGGAACAATCTCCGGAGAGGTATGGACAAAGCAAAAAATTGGGCTGGGGAAAGAAATGGGTATAAGCGTCTGGGCATACCTTCTTTCCCGGGATAAGACCCAAATCGATCCTCAAGAGGAAAAACCCGACTATGTCACACAAACCGACAACGAAGGAAAATACACTTTTAAGAATCTGAGCTTGGGAGAATATCGACTTTTTGCAGTACAAGATGTGAATCGAGATCTGGTCTGGGACTGGGAGAAGGAAGCTATCGGTGTAACCACCGGCGACGTAGAGCTAAGTGAGCAAAATATTTCAAAGACTCATGTGGATTTTATCCTGGATAAAAAAGATAAGGGTAACCCAAACCTGTTGAACTGTTACAGCGTAAATAAAAAGCTGGTTAAGTTAGAGTTTGACGAAGAACTGGAGGAGCGGTCTGTATTAGAACCAGCCAACTTCGAGGTTTCATCTGTTTCAACTCAAAAATCTTTAAAGGTTACCTCTGTTTTCTTTCAGGACGAAGACACCAGAAACATTTTTCTTTCCACTGAACAGATGACTTCGCAAGAAAAATATGAGCTGAAAGTTTTGGATGCAAAGGACAAAGCTGGAAATCTTTTGGATACCACTTCAAATATCTGTCTGTTCGAAGGATCGGAAATCCCTGATACAGTTGGTCCGAAGATCACTGGTATCTCACCTAAAGATGGAGAGATCAACGTGCCCTTTGATACGAAAATAATGCTGTCGTTTGACCAGCCTCCTGAACAACAAAATTTTGAGGCTCTCTTTTCCTTGATTGACTCAAATGAAATCAAAATAACGGGAAAAGGTGAATGGACGAGTCCAAACACATTCGTCTTTTCTCCCGATTCCCTCACTTCAGGGAAGATGAGATACGAAATCAAACTGTTGGGTAAAGAGATTAAGGATCTGTTAGGGAATATTTCCATGATAGATTCTGTTTTCTCCTCAAGCTTTGTTACGGTGGATCCGGACACCTTAGGTTCAGTTTCAGGGATGGTGGTGATTGAAGGAAAGAAGGAGTTAGCCACCATAATTTTGACTCTCTGGCACCTGGAGCAAGATAAGTCAACTTATCAGCTTATTCTACTAAAATCCGGTCCCTTTCTGTTCGAAAGGATACTCCCCGGCAGATACTTCGTAGGTGGCTATCTTGACTTAGATGGAGATAGAAATCTTACCCTCGGTGAGCCAAAACCTTTTTCCCCTCTGGAACCCTTTACCCTGTATCCCGACACCATCTATGTGCGTTCCCGTTGGGAAACTGAAGCTGTTGAAGTTAAATTCCGTTAGCATTTCACCACGTACTTGACCTGGCGACTCAATACCAAAATCTTTAAGATTCGAAACCAGTGTAGGTAAAATGGTCACCTCCATTAGAAATTAGAGAATCATCAAAAAGCCTATGATTTATATTTGTTCTGTAGATTTTTTTTGCTTGACAAAACGTGTATTTGTGTTAACTTAAATTTGGTGGGGAGAAGGTGAAAATTATGGTTTCTTTGCACCCGAGGGGTGTGGGCAATTGTTTGCAACATTTGAAAAACTCAATGCATAGCTTGAAAACAGGGGATGTTCAAAAAAATTTGCCGTTTTTATTGGGGCTGGCTTAGTCCCCAATAAAAAGTGGCGATGTTTAGAATTTTCATAGGTTTAGGTTGATATCACACGGGTATGGCAAAATTCTTTTTAAGTCAGATGCAATGGCACATTTTTTGCGTTTCATCAGAAGCGAAATCTAAATAGAAAGTGAATCATGAGTGAAACTTTTAATTATCTTTTTGAAGGGGGTGAGAACAAAGATAATTCTTTACTCCTAACTGTGAACCACGGGTTGGACAATTACTTAGCTGTTGGTTATTTACTAAATTTTGAAAAGCCATGTTGAAATTAAACCCAAAAAACCTTATCAAAGGAGCAACAAAATGAAAAAGAAATTTTTATCTATGATTGCTGTCGTGTTCCTGCTTCTGATCTTCGGAAGTTGGTCCTGGGCACAATGTCCAGAGGACAGCGTTGATCGAGGAGTGTGTGATACTCTCAACGTGATCTGCCTGGACTGTGAGATAGACACAACTGTTCCCGGACCCTATTTTGTTCGATTTCCACTGCTGGTTACACACGATCAGATAGACCCTCTTGACTCCATTTGTGGCTTTGTTATTCCTCTTGCCTGGACTCATACAAATCCATCTAAGTATTGCAGTGCGAGTGGTTGGTGGAATAACACTGATCTGTATCCCTATCCCGCCCGTGATCGGAGCATCTTCCGTCATATTACAGACCCAGTAACTGGAGATACTCTTATTTACAACCGGATGATGACCCTATCCGAGGACTTTTCGGGGAGGGAGTGGGACTTCAGGCAACTTACCGTGCATGATACCAATCACTTCTGGCTCAGCTTGGTTCCCTTCGGGAGTGCGGATCAGCGGTGGTGGGAAGGTGATAGAGTTTTGCTCGCCACCATGACCTTCAGGATAGAGGATACCATGCATGTTTGTATCGACACCACCTTCTGGCCACCTGAATCCCGATTGGCTTACAGCCGATCCGATGGTAAAACCTATATGCCCAGGCATAACCTGCCTCATTGCTTCTGGGTAGGTGCTCCCGGTCAGCCAGACTTTACCATTGAGGCTACACCGGACACCCAGACAGTGCAGGCTGGACAACCTGCAAATTATAATGTGACCCTGACCTCCCAGTTTGGATTTGCCTCCCCCTGCACCTTAACCGCAACCGGTCTGCCGGACTATTCCACAGTTGTTTTCGATCTCAATCCGGTGACCCCTACTGCCACCTCGATAATGACCATAACAACGGCAGACACAACCACACCGGGGACCTACAACATAACAATAACAGCAACTGAGCAGTTAGCAAAAATTGAGCACGATACCACGGTAGTTTTGGTCGTAACTGAGCCGCCTGATTTCACCATTGAGGTCGAACCGGATACTCAGGAAGTCCAGGTAGGTGATGCCGTTAACTTCGATGTGATACTGACATCGCTTTATGGTTTTACCTCTCCTTGCACTTTGACGATAAGTGGTCTTCCGCCAGATGCCTCAGGCAGTCTCGACCCCAATCCAGTGATCC